>TARA_R110002049_G_scaffold150602_5_pt1 | contig 11500 bp, 10 predicted proteins | sample TARA_R110002049 | Tara Oceans TARA_R110002049 (sample SAMEA4396941) | marine metagenome | biome: Polar Biome; feature: [SRF] surface water layer (ENVO:00010504); material: water (ENVO:00002006), including particulate matter (ENVO:01000060) such as... | depth 5 m
AGTTAATGGAACACCGCAGGCCCGATGCAGACCCGGCGTGCGATTACACGCAAGAGGCCCACGGCGCGTATACGCGCATATTCAAGGGGCGGTTGTTTGCCAATACCTTCGGCGGAGCGGGGTTTAATCGCCATCTTATTCACCACTGGGATCCGGGTATCAGTTGCACGCGCTTTGTCGAAATGGAATGTTTTCTGGAGCAAAGCCAACTGGGCGAATTTTATCGCAGCCGCAAGACAACGTATGCCGATGCTCTGAGACTACTTCTGCGCCAGTCTGCATCCGGGAAGTCCGTCGATGCCTGAGACTGCTTTACCTGATGTCGCCGCTTCCCGGGCTGGCGATCACGAACCGCTATGTTTGGCCTGTGGGAGTCAGGACAGTGAGCTTTGGGCCGAAGCTACGGATATTGAATACTGTACCTCTGACCGGGCTTACGCCTATTTGCGTTGCAAAGCCTGCGATTGCCTCTGGATTGACCCAGTGCCGGCCGATTCGCTGGAGGCGATCTATCCGTCGAACTACTATTCCTATAGCGGCGAAGATCCGTCGTTCATTGGCAGGGTGAAAAATGCCTTGGACAGGCGTGTATTTCGCGCCTTGGTCAGCGAGATTCCGGGGCGGAAATTGCGCGCGCTTGATATAGGCGGCGGTAGCGGTTCAGCATTGGATATTCTGCAGCAGGCCGATGCACGTATACACGATACAGTGGTTCTGGACATGGACGATGGTGCCAAGCGTATTGCCGAGTCGCGAGGGCATGATTTCGTTCATGGCCGTATCGAAGATTATGCGCCCGATGGCCTGTATGATCTGGTGCTAATGTTGAATCTGATTGAGCACGTAGCCAATCCGGCGGAAGTATTACGGAAAGTCACTTCACTCTTGAAACCCGGTGGGCGAATCATAGTGAAGACGCCTAACTGGCGCAGCCTGGATCACTACCTGTTCCGACACCAATCGTGGGGTGGCTATCACTGCCCGCGCCACTGGGTGCTGTGGACAATGCCCGGATTTCGCATATTGGTTGAATCCTGTGGTCTGGAAGTGGTTTCAGCGAAGTTCACGCAGGGCGCTCCCTTTTGGGCCATCAGTGTCCTGAATATTTTGAACAGGGCGGGGTTTGTTTCTGTCACGGCGCAGCGCCCTATTTCCAGTCATCCTCTACTCGGGCCTTTATGCGGTATATTTGCCGTTTTTGACTATCTGCGCAAACCGTTCTCCAACTGCTCTCAGATGGTGTTCATCCTGACGCGCTCAGACTGAGTGGCGTCGATATTGCGCATATGGGTACGTTCTCAGAATGAAGCGGCGTGGTGCGTTAAGATCAGCGCCTGATTCTTCTCCTTCACCGGCCTTCAGTTGCCAATACCTTCTTTTGCATTCGAATTGGGCCGAATGGGTTCCCAGAAGTGTAGCGTGTATTTGCCTCCATTCGGGTGACTGGCTAGTGAGAGTTTTACGGGAGGCCGGGTCTTTTTGTAGTACTGCGATAACAGGGTGTTGGTATCAACCCCGTTCTCAGTCAGCGACTGGGGTAAACGCTGCCAGTTATCAAGCACCAGGAGGTCAAACTCCTGATTTGTGATTTTCCTTTGAACGAGCCGAACATGACGCTCCCATATCTCGGCATGGCTCTCACCCGATTCCTTTTTCCCAAGAAGAGGAAAATCGGTGTGGCCAAAAATGAAGTACACGGTAGCGCCGCTATTGTGGATGGGTAAGTTTCGCTCTACGAGCTCGTGGAGAGCGAGGGTGGACGAAAATACGTCTTGCGCTCCTGCGAGTTTTCTTTTAACAGTGAGCCAGCCCTCATCATTCACCGAGTAGTTTGTGGGCAGGATTGAGTAGCTTGTACCCAATGCCCATACGATCAGGACTCTGAAAGGCCAACGCCCCCTCTGGATATCCGAGCTCAGTATAAGCGTGAAGATCACCAGAAAAGGCGTAATGAGCTGAAAGAAGTACGTGAGATGATTGCCCTTGTTTGGCCCCAGTATCAGCGCAACGATAGCGACCGAGCAGGCGAGGCATACCCCGATGTAATGAGGCTTGCGCGCGAGCAGTGGTTTGTTGAGATCGAACAGGTTTGTGCTTGGCACGTCCATTGAATGCTGCGCGAGCCCTGCCCTGCGAGTGCTTCTCAGGCGCCAGTGATAAACCAGTGCTGCCACCAGTATGATGATGATGGGGTAATAGATTCTGAGGAATTCCTCGGACTGCACAATGACGTGCTCATACGAGGTGCTTATGCTTGAGCCTCTTAGAGGAACAAAATACGTATTCTGCCAATAGTAAGGGTATGTATATGCGACTAGTACCGCGGTCACCAGGAAAATGGCCGCGGCGGCGCTGCCGAAATATAGTGCGCGTCGTTTGGATTGTGCAAGAAACAGGTACAAGGCAATATAGCCAAGCGCCGCAATAAAATATTGCTTGGTGTAGAACGCGAGAATCCCCAGAACGATTGATACCAATAAACTGCGAGCCGAGAACTGGTAAATCCAGGGAACGGCAATGGCCAAAAGGAAAAGGAACAAGCCCAAGCCATTAGGGCTGGCAACCGGGGTTGAGTAATACAGTAGCGCTGCATAGTACAGTACTGCGGCGGCAAAGCTCTCAGCGGGTGGCACCTTGCTTCGCCTGGAAAGGCAATAGACAAGAACGCAGCTTGCCAATATGAACAGCCCACCAACTACGCGGTGTAATTCCAGTGTGTTGCCAAACACCTCTGCGAGGGGTGCGACAATAACGCTGAATAAGACGGGATACACACTGATGCGGGCAGGCTGGCTTTCCCGAGAGAAGGGGTTGCCTCCCTCCAGTATGGTGGCCGTGGTGACCAGAATACCGGTTTCGTTGTATTCCACCGGGTATTCGTTAAATGCGAGCTGTACATGCTTGTAGGCCAATGCGAGCGCAAACAGTGCTACGCATATCAGGTACAGGCCGTTCAGCGCGGTGCCAAACCGATTCTTGATACTCGTGGTCATACTGGCCCTGTAAACGCAATGATGTTGAAAAGACTAAAGCACAGAATCAAGCTTCGCGGCTGATTAAAGCGCGTTGTAATATAGCATGGTTCGAAATTAGCCGGCATTGCGTCGCCGCGTTACATCAGTGTCAATGAGTCCTTTTTCGGATTGTACTGAAGCCAGCCTCCATGCGGTTTAATGAACCTTGGCCTGCAGCTGTTCCGGCTGGCAGAAATGATTTGGTATCGTTTTGTCCATTGTGCGACTATCGCGTTTCTGGGTTTTTCATAGAGTACAGACGCAGCGCAATGGTTCCGCCAGTATTAGCTCCGGACGGAGTACGGGAAGAAATCGCCTGCCCATTTTGCGGGAGCGACAAGTGCTACCCGGTAACGGGAATGGTGACCGATATTACCAGCACAAAGGTCAGTGCGCCGTATGACGCGATGCGCTTTCAGATGGTTAGGTGTGTGGACTGCGGGTTAAATTACCAGCGAGTTCAGCTGACACCTCAGGACATTGGTATGTTCTACGACAGTGAATACTTTTGTTACGTGCCGATTAGCGAGCGCGGACTCATAGTGAAACTGCTGACAGAATTCAGTGCCAAAACCCTGCTGAAAAAGTTGCGAAAATTTGCTCCTTCCGACGACTCTACGCTGTTCGATTACGGTTGTGGCAATGGCAACTGGCTGTCTTTGTTGCAGTCGGTGGGCGCGCCATGGAAGTTGGCGGGCTCGGAAATTGACGCCGATCTCGTCAAGCAAGTACAGGAAGCCGGTTTCGACGCAGTGGTGGCGAATGACAGCAATCTGCTTGAAAAAGTCGCTCCTGGATCCGTGGGAATTTTCTTTATGAACCATGTGATCGAGCACGTCCGGAGCCCTCTGGACCTTTTGCACAAGATCTTCGAGGTGCTGGAGCCAGGTGGAATCGTCTACGGGCAGACGCCGGATAGCAATTGCCTGGAAGCCAGATTGTTCGGGGATCGCTGGACTCAGTGGCACCTGCCGCAGCACCTGGTTCTCTTCGACAAGCGCACGATGCGCCAGCACGCGGAAAAAGCCGGCTTCGAAGTCATTGAGCTGTCGAGTTCTCCGTCCGCGGCCACGCAGTGGGCTGCCTCTCTGCTTTGGGCCTGGAGCGCAATGGTGGGTCGTGAGTATCGCGCATCACGAGAACCCCTGCATGCTCCCCTGACACTATTGTTTGCCCCGCTATCCCTGATTCAATCAAAGGTTGCAAACACCAGCCACATGGATTTTGTATTACGCAAGCCTGTCGCTGGTGCAGGGTGAATGCGTTGAGTGACGCCGGGACGAAGCAGCTGGTTCTTGCATATAGCCGAATCTCCAATGTGCGGGGGCTAGTCGATCTTGCGCTGCACTGGGGGTCTATTATCCTCGTTCTATATGCAGTTTATTACTTCCAAAGTATCCTGCTTGCAATGGTAGCGTTTCCACTGATTGCAGGCCTGCAGAATTCGTTGGCCAGCCTGGCTCACGAGACGTTTCACTACAAAGCGTTCACCTCCAGGAAACTGAATAGCATTGTCGGGAGCTTTCTTTATAGTTACCCGCTTGGAGTGCCGTATCAAAGTTACCGTAAGCGGCACCTGGAGCATCACCGAGAGGTTGGTTATCGTAGCGATCCGGACTGGGATAATTACCAGGGCCCGCAGTTTGGTTCCACAGCCAGGATTTACCGGTTCTTTATCAGCAAGCTCTTCGGGGCTTATCTGTTTGTTAATGTTTTTACTTTGTTGGGCGGTGAGAAACCGCCGATTCTCTCTGAAGGGCAGCAGGAGGAGACAACGCGGGAGGTCATATACCTGGCCCTGACGCAGCTAGCATTATTCGCCCTGTTTGCACTGTTTCTATCCTGGTGGATGTATGTTGTCTTGTGGCTATTGCCCTTGGTTACACTCACCAGTTTTCTGATTGGTACGCGTGCTTATCTGGAGCACAATGATCCGGACGAGGATTCAGGCGTCGATGTCAGGTTGTTCGATTACAGTCCAGGTTGGTTGCAACACTTCTTTATATCGCCCTGTCACTTTCACCTGCACGCCGTTCATCACGCCTTTCCGGCGGTGCCGCATTACAGATTAGACGCGATGAAAGCACAGTTGGCACAGCGGGATATTGCCTACCCGGGGCAGGACAGGCCGGACTATATACAGGTCTTTTTCTCACAGGCCAGGAAGCGGAATACCGAATCGCGGTTAGAGTCCCGATAAATTGTCCCAATAGGAAACCCAGCGGGGGGAACTGGCTCCTTGCCCGGAGGATGATCAGGGGCTGGTCGACAACAACTGGGTGCCGACTAACCGGATGTGAGACGGGTACTGCAGTTGTTCGCTACTGTGCAGTGGGCTTGAGGAGGCTTTCGCCAGTTTTATGCAGGATTGCCCGAAACTCGTTCAATACCTCAGGATCGGTGACATTGTATTGTTTGTCCTGGCCAAGCAACTCCGCTGTGGTGGCGAAATAAAGCGTGCTGCCGCCCAGTATCTGCATCACATGCATCGTATCCACCGGCCCGAACTCGCCACTGGCCTGTCCTGCGGCGACAATCTCTTCCCAGAACCGGAGAATTGATTGCGAGTATCTTACCGGATCTGAGGCTGCCGGATAGCTGTCTGCAATATTGCGCAGAATGAGTTTGGCCAGTGAGGGGCGCTCTACCAGGAAATCCAGCGAACTGTCTATCAGGGCGAACAACCTGTCCAAATGGGTGGTGGCCGTTTCCAGTCGGCTGCGGATCGCGGCCTCCAACGCGGCATAGAGGCCCGATTCCACGGCATCGAACAGTTCCTGCTTGTCGCGGAAATAGTACACAATAGCCGCACGCTTGATCCCCACGCGCTGCGCTACATCCTCCAGCCGGGCAGCCGCGTAGCTTTGTTCGGCGAAGACTTCCTCCGCAGCATCCAGAATTTTTCTCCGGGTGATTTCTCCCCGGGTTGGCTTATTCGCTGCTTTGCTCGCACCCGCCATCTCGACAACTCCATTGCTTCAGGTCGTTCAATATATTACGCCAGCCGCAATTGACATTCTACTTGCGCGAAGGTAAATTTCAAAATCTACTTGCGCGCAAATAAATTAACTAGTGCATGTACTGCGCCCATTGAGTCTTCTCAAGCGGCCAGGTCGTAAACGGTTTCAGGTACTGATAAGGCCACTGGGCTGCCGCTAAGGTGGGTCGCCCCGGGGGTTTCACAACACATAACAACGAGGTATTCCACGTGTTCATACGAACTTTGAACCCTGTGGCTGCTGGCTTGATCGCAGCCGGAGCATCATTCTCAACCACCTCTTTCCAGGCTTTTGCGCAGGAGCGCGCGACGGCGTTGGAGGAAGTTGTCATCACGGCGCAGAAGCGCGAGCAGACCCTGCAGGATGCTCCCATCGCGGTGTCAGCCCTCAATAGCGAGCAGTTGGAGCAACGCGGTATTACTAGCCTCAGCGACATGGTGGCAGGTGCCATGCCCTCGGTGAAAATACAGCCCTTTCCGAATAACCCCGGCACGCTGATCGTCAGTATTCGCGGCATCGGTCCGGCGGATGCAGGCCAGATCACCAAGGAGCCCGGTGTCGGTATCTATCAGGACAACATTTATCTGGGGCGTTCCCAGGGGCTGGGAATGGAGTTGGCGGATCTTGAGCGCATCGAAGTGCTGCGCGGCCCGCAGGGCACCCTGTACGGTCGCAATGTGGTCGGTGGCGCAGTTAACCTGATCTCGAAAAAGCCCACCGGAGAATTCGGTCTGAAGCAGACGCTATCCTATGGTTTCGAGTTCAACGATGTGAAGAGCATCAGCCATATCAACACCGACCGCTATGCCGGATTCGCCGCAAAAGTGTCCTACCTGTACAGCGATCAGGACGGCTGGGTTGAAAATGAAGGCAGTGGCGGCGACTACCACGATTACAACGAGTTCGAAAAACAGGGCGCGCGTCTGGCACTGAACTGGGACAACGAGAGCAACGTCACGGCCGACTATGTGTACGACTGGGCCGACAGCGATATCATGCAGAACTACTTCCAGTTGCACGATGCAGGCAATCTCACGGTGTACAATGCCGACAGTTTGGCTCCGCCCGACCTCGCGCTATTGAGTGTGCCACCCGCCGAATGGGGGCCCGAACAACTCGCCATGCTGGACAATATCTCCAGCGGTGCTTACCTCGGCCAGCTGCAGCCCTTCCCCAACGATGAGCCTGCGAATAAGCCGGTAGACAATACGCGTGCGGCACTGGCGCTTCAGCCCAACAAGATTGAGGTGGACGGCCACGCATTTACCGTGAGCTGGGATATCAACGACACGACCAGTTTAAAATCCTTTACCGCCTACCGGGAGTTGCACCAGAAAACGCACTACAACTACGGCGGCGTGTTTGGCATCGGCCTCGCCACGGCCGCGCCCTACGATAAAATCGATCAGGACCAGTGGTCGCAAGAGTTTCAACTGGTCGGTTCGGCCCTGGATGACAGCATTGAATACGTCGCCGGCGCCTATTACTACAATGAGAACGTCAGTGAAATACAGCCAGCCAACAGCACGGCCATGGAGCTGGCCTTTGTGCCGCTGGTTACCAATCCTGTCGAATTACAGAATCCGGGCACTGTAGCGCCCTTTATTGTGGTGCGCGATGGCCAGCTGGTTACGTTGCCTGCTGCGGTGCCGATTCAGCCGGGAGCGACCTATCCGGGAAGGGATGTGTCGTCAAAAACAGAGTCAGCAGCGCTGTATGGACAGATGCGCTGGCAAGCAACAGATAAACTGGCCGTGAGTGTGGGGCTGCGCTACACCAATGATAAAAAAGACTCGAAACGGGACTTCTTCGAGGGGGTGCAGGTAAATCAGGTGGCCGACAGCAACGACAGTTCGGTAGATCCAATGGCCACGATCGATTACGACTGGAATGACTCACTCAATACCTATTTGCGTTACGCCACGGGCTATAAAGCCGGCGGCGTAAACCTGCGCTCCAATACGTTTGCCAGCTACGACCCGGAGGAAGTAGAGTCTTACGAGTTCGGCCTGAAATCCACCTTCTGGGATAGGCGAGCACGATTCAATACCGCGATCTGGACCTCCAATTACGCGGACTACCAGATCGACTTCTCGGATCCCGTGGATATCACCATATCGGAGACGTTTAATGCCAGTAATGGCAATGTGGAACTGTGGGGTGTGGAGGTCGATTTCACTGTGATCCCCGTGGACGGACTCACGCTTGCATTCGACTACAACTACATTCACTGGAGTCTCGATTCACAGCCCAACCCGCTCAACCCGAATGGCCCCCCGGAGCAGTTTGATATCCCGCAGGCACCACGCCACTCGGGCACCGTCAGCGTGGACTATGAGTTTGAGCCTTTCAGTTGGGGCACACTGTTGTTGCACGCGGACTACATTGGCCAAAGCGAAGAACATATGCGCTTTTCGCCCAAGGGCAATCAACGACGCGATGACCGCAACCTGTTTAACGCGCGTGTCACTCTGGCAGACCTGGCGGTGGGGCCTGATGCCGGCATGTTGAACGCCTCGCTGTGGGCCAAAAACCTGACGGACGAGGATTACGTGGTCTACAGTATTACCAACGGTGGCGTAGGGAGCATCTCTGACGCTTGGGGTGAACCGCGTTCGGTGGGTGTGTCGCTGGTGTACGAATACTGATCGGCTAACCATCACAGGGAGGACACACATGAGCGTGTTTGATTTTAGCGATAAGGTGGCGCTGGTCACCGGTGGCGCATCCGGTATCGGCCGCGCCTGTATCGAGGCCTTCGCGGCAGGTGGCGCGAAGGTGGTGGTCGCCGACCTGAACGAAGCACAGGGTGAAGCGTTGGTTGCGCAGCTACAAGCTGATGGCGTACAGGCAAAATTTGTCGCCGCCGATGTCGCTGCTCATGAGGACGTCGCGGCAATGGTGCAGTCAACTCTCTCGCAATTTGGCGCGTTACATTTTGCTGTGAACAACGCCGGCGTTGAGGGCGTTCGCAGCGCGATTGCGGAGACAGATCTCGACGACTGGCACCGGGTAATCAATATCAATTTGAACGGCGTTTTCTACTGCATGCGCGAAGAGGTTCCGGCTATTCTCCAATCCGGAGGGGGCGCGATTGTCAACATGTCTTCGATTATGGGGTCCGTGTCAACACCGGGCATCAGTCCCTACGTTGCCGCCAAGCACGCCGTACTCGGGCTGACCAAAACTGCGGCGCAGGAGTATTCCGCGCAGGGTGTCCGCGTAAATGCTGTGTGTCCGGGGTTTATAGAAACACCCCTGGTGTTAAAGCACCTGACGGAGGAAATGCGAGCCCAGGCATTGGCTATGCACCCAATCGGTCATTTGGGGAAGGCGGAAGAGGTGGCGGACACCGTCACCTTTCTCTGTTCGCAGCAGGCCAGCTTTGTCACCGGCAGCGCTTACAGTGTTGACGGTGGCTACCTGACGATATAACCAAACCCCTCTGGATGGTACTGGCGCTCGCGAGCGGCCGAAGTTATCGACAGCGTTGCTTCTCCCCTTATCAAGCGCCATCTTCTGGCGGTAGGATCTGAGTCGCCGTGGTTAGACTCGGCACTGTTACACTTGAATGCAATACGGTGATATCAGGCTCAGATGATTGAACATATTACAGAAAGGCTGTTCTCGGTCACACCGCAGAGCACGCTGTACCACTACTCGTCACTCGCCGGTGTGCTGGGTATTGTCAGTAGCGGTGAACTGCGTGCGAGTGACATACGCTACATGAATGATTCCGCAGAACTGCGGCATACCCTGGATGTCCTGCGTAACTATATCACCAGGCGTGTGCCCGTCGTCAGCAATTTCAGGTGGGAAAATGTGTCTACGACCTGTCTGAGCAAACGGCGTTGATGGAAGAGCTCGTCAACGCCCTGGAGACCAGGGCTGATGCTTATGGATCACCCGCACCCCAAGGGGGCAGGCGACACAATTGGCGCCACCTTTTCGAGGAGATCGAAGGAGATCCGTTGCGTATTGCTGCCGTTCTCAAGCATCCGTCCTTCGAAGAGGAGCAGGAATGGCGTATTGTCTCACCTGCTTTAAGCCGCAATGAAAACAAGCGTATTCGCTTTCGTGAGGGCGCATCGATGCTGGTGCCCTATTATGCATTCGAACTGGGTTCGGTGGACGGTGACCCCATGGTCCTCGATCACGTCTATTTGGGGCCCACCAGCAATACAGAACTTTCCATGACATCGCTGGAGCTTTTTCTGGGCCAGCAAAATGTCATGCCCGAGCGAGGAATGAGCTATTGCGACATCCCGTACAGACAACGCTGAACGCTTCGGCGTTGGCGAGGCAGCTTCCCGGTGAGTACGAGTATGCGACACTAAGCGATGGCATCTGCCACTACCGCGTTGATGGCCCCGTGTGTGGCAAACCACTGATGCTCATACATGGGGCGACAGTTCCCGGCTGGCAATTCGATCTTATCGTGCCTCTTCTGAATCAGGCGGGATTGCGAACGATTCAGTTCGACCTCTTCGGTCACGGCTACTCCGACCGCCCAGACTCTGCGCACGATCTGGCGCTTTTTACACGACAGGCGCTCGATCTGATCGAATTTCTGAATATAGGGGAGGAGTTGCATGTATTGGGGCACTCGCTGGGCACTGCCATTACGGCAGACCTTCTGTTGTCCAGGCCTGAGCAGTTTGCCTCCGTCATTATGTCAGCGCCATTGGTGGACTTCCTCGCGGTCAACAGGGCAGTGAGATTGCTGAAGATGCCGTGGGTCGGCGAGTTGTTGATCGATAGTTATGTGGTACCGATGCTGGTGAGGCGCCGCACTCGCCGCTACCGTGGCATAGATGATGGCCGCTTTGTGCAGATGTTTCGCAACCAATTGCAATTGGACGGCTTCGGTCGGTCACTGCTTTCACTCGTGCGCAGCGGCTCACTCGGCGACCAGCGTAATAGCTATCGCAGCATAGCGGGTCTGTCTAAACCGATTATGTTGTTGCGCGGTTCGGATGACCGTGTGGTGACCGACGCCCAGATGGACGAGTTGCTGGCCTTGCTTCCACAAGCCACAGTCGAATCGATAGATCGCGCCTCCCATGCCTCAGTGCTGACCCACCCGCAGGCGGTGGCGGAGCAGGTCATTCAATTTCTTATGCCGGCAGGGGTTGGTCCCACCAGGCAGGCGCGGGAGTTGCCAAATTAGGGCGTGCGATAAAACCACGCCGAGTGCCCACCGGAAACGGCATCCGTGAGCAACGTGGTGGCATAACCGTCTAAGGTGCCCACCTGTACTGACGCGGTGTAATAGACCTCAGCGAGGTGAGCCTGCCCCGATACCCCTGCTGCGGTGGACGTCCAGCCATTCCAGGTGAGGGTGCTACAGCCTCCACAATCTTGTGTTGAAGACGTCTCTGGGAAGTTAAACTCGTACCAAAACCCGAGCCCTATGGAGGCACCGGGCAGCTCATCCGGTCCTGGGCCGATTGGGCTGGCGCCAGAGTAGGCATTGATCAGGTCGTT
>TARA_R110002049_G_scaffold55813_8_pt1 | contig 11498 bp, 11 predicted proteins | sample TARA_R110002049 | Tara Oceans TARA_R110002049 (sample SAMEA4396941) | marine metagenome | biome: Polar Biome; feature: [SRF] surface water layer (ENVO:00010504); material: water (ENVO:00002006), including particulate matter (ENVO:01000060) such as... | depth 5 m
CACCAAATCATAGGCGGCGTGGTTCTGGGCGAGCGCCCGCACACTGCCGGTCGCCGCCAGCAACAATGCTATGATCACTCCTACTCTCAGACTACGAATCGACATTCCTGTGCTCCATTTTTCAATTTGTTACCACCCTCAACCGCAATGCCCTGTATACTCGGCTTCTAAACACAAAAGGACGCCTGCTGCTTCACCAACCCATGCTGCTTCATGTTTTCGACATCTATGCCGCCCCTGAGGTTCCCCTGCACCGGGCGGCGCACACTTTAACAGGAAATTCGTTCTTATGCTGTTAGCAGTGGCCATGATTCTCGTCGGCTTCATAGTCCTCATCTGGAGTGCGGACTTGTTTGTCGCAGGCGCGGCCTCCATCGCCAAAAACCTGGGCATGTCCCCGATTATCGTCGGTCTGACCATTGTCTCCATCGGAACATCCGCACCGGAAATTCTCGTGGCAATCACCGCCTCGCTGTCGGGGTCCGGAGAACTGGCCATTGGCAACGCAATCGGCTCAAATATCGCCAACATTGCTCTGGTACTGGGTATTACCGTACTGGTCGCTCCCCTGATGGTACAGGAGCGGTGCATGAAATCGGAAGTATTCCTGCTGCTGGTGGCGACCATTGTCGCCGGTCTGCTGATTATGGACGGGGAACTGTCACAGTCGGATGGCTGGCTGATGGTCGCCCTGCTGGTATTTATCATCGCACGGCTGGTGAATCAGCAATTCAAGGACCCGGGGCTACTGGAGGAAGCGGGCGAGGAGCCGGAGAAGTTACTCACGCCCGGGCGCGCCTGGCTCACTTTTCTGGTGGGCCTTGCGCTGCTGATCGTCAGTTCCAAGCTGCTGGTATGGGGAGCCGTTCATACGGCCCAGGAACTGGGCGTATCGGAGCTCGTTATCGGCCTTACCATTGTCGCGATTGGCACCAGCCTGCCGGAGTTGGCCGCCACTATCGCCAGCGCAATGCGGGGGCATACGGAGATCGCGCTGGGCAATATTATCGGCTCAAACCTGTTCAATTTGCTGGCCGTGATGGCCATTCCCGGCATCGTGGAGAGCCACACCCTGGAGCCGGCGGTGATTTCGCGCGACTATCTGGCGATGGCGCTGCTGACAGTGTTCCTCGCGTTCGCCATTTACATCAGCCGCCTGCGCAGTAAATCGTCAGAGGGCCACTCCTACCTTGGGCGTATATTGGGAACGCTGTTAGTGTCGTCCTATGCCCTGTATTATTACTCCCTGTACTCGACGATGTAGGCCAGAGGTCCGTTATGCCGGAGCAAAGCTCCATCAGTTTCACCCAATCGGCGCAGCGCACCATCCGCATGGAGGCTGCCGCTGTTGCCGCGCTGGAAGCGCGCATTGGCCAGGATTTCACTTCAGCCTGTGAACTCCTGCTGCAAGTTCGCGGCCGTATCATTGTCACGGGCATGGGCAAATCGGGCCATATTGCACGCAAAATTGCCGCCACCCTTGCCAGTACCGGTTCGCCGGCATTTTTTGTCCACCCGGGCGAAGCCAGCCACGGCGATATGGGCATGATCACGGCCGATGACGCCGTCATAGCGCTGTCCAACAGCGGCGCTGTCGCAGAAGTGATGACGCTCATACCGCTGCTGAAGCGACTGGGTATACCGCTGATAAGCATGACCGGGAATCCGCAGTCCCCGCTGGGAAAATCCTCGGATGTTCATCTGGATACCGGCGTTGAAACCGAGGCTTGCCCACTGGATCTGGCGCCGACGTCCAGCACCACGACCGCACTGGTGATGGGCGATGCTCTGGCTATCGCGCTACTGGAGGCGCGCGGGTTTACTGCCGATGATTTCGCGTTCTCCCACCCGGGGGGAACGCTGGGAAGGCAACTCCTGCTGAAAGTGCAGGACGTGATGAAAACCGGCGACGACATCCCGATAGTGACCGAGGATATCAAACTGTCCGAAGCCCTGCTGGAGATCAGCAACAAACGCATGGGCATGACGACAGTGGTCAGTAAAGACGGTACGCTAGCTGGCGTTTTCACCGACGGTGACCTGCGCCGCGCCCTGGATACGCGCGCCGACATCAACGAGACTTCAATTGGTCAGCTGATGAGCAAGGGCGCAAAAACGATCGAGGCCGATATGCTGGCGGCGGCCGCGATGCACATCATGGAAGAAAACGAAATCAGCTCGCTGGTTGTTCTCGGTAAAGACGGCACCCTTACCGGTGTTCTCCACCTGAAAGACCTGCTGCATGCGGGCATTGCCTGACACGGAACTACCGCTTGATGACGCCGTCCAATGATTGCGAGACCACCGTCCACCTGTCGCCGGACCAGGCGGCACCGATCCCACCCAAATACCACCAGAACGAGTTGCGGAGTGCCCCCATGTCAAGACGCTGTCCGAAAACGCATACCAGATCGACGCAATGCTTTGCCGGTTTACTGCTAGTGGCGACGGCGCTCTTTGCGACCCTTGCCCAGGCGTTGCCCGAGGATCGCGACAAACCCATGCGGATTACCGCGGACAAGGCCGAGCGTGACGATGTCAACGGCGTCACTATTTACCGTGGGAACGTCATCGCCATTCAAGGTAGCCTGAAGCTGGAGTCGGAGAAACTCACGATTTATCTGGATGACGGCCAGGCAACTAAAATTGTTGCCGAGGGCTCACCGGCAAAAATGCAGCAGAGGCCGGAAGTGGACAAGGAAATGGTCTATGCCAGAGCCCGCATCATCACCTACTTCAGGCCCGAAGAGCGAGTACACCTGCAAACTGACGGCTTTGTTGAGCAGGATGGCTCTATCGTCAACGGCGATTCCATTGACTACTTTATCGAGCAACAACTGACCAAGGCGGTATCTGACCCAAAACGCAAAGACGACAGAGTGGTCGTCGTGCTCCCCCCCAGCGAACTAAAGGACAAGGACGACAGTGGCGCAACTGAGAGCGAATAATCTGGCCAAGGCCTACCGCGGACGGGAAGTCATTCACGACGTTTCCATAGAGATAGACAGCGGCCAGATTGTCGGTCTGCTGGGCCCCAACGGCGCAGGTAAAACCACTTGTTTCTACATGATCATTGGAATCATTCCGGCTGACCGCGGTTTAATCACCATTGACGGCGAGGATATTACCGACCTCACCATGCACGAACGCGCGCGTCGCGGCGTCGGCTACCTGCCTCAGGAGGCATCGATATTCCGCAAACTGACGGTTGGCGACAATATCATGGCCATCCTTGAAACACGCTCGGACCTGAACAAGAAGGAGCGCCTGGCCCGGCGCGATGAACTACTGGAAGAGTTCCATGTCCAGCACCTGCGTGACAGCCTTGGCCAGGCCCTGTCGGGCGGCGAACGGCGGCGCATCGAAATCGCCAGGGCATTGGCCACAGAGCCGGATTTTATTATGCTGGACGAGCCTTTCGCCGGGGTAGACCCAATCTCTGTCACCGACATCAAACAGATCATTCTGCACCTGCGCGATCGCGGTATCGGTGTGCTGATCACTGACCACAACGTGCGGGACACCTTGGATATCTGTGAAAAGGCCTACATCGTAGGCGAGGGCCGGATTATCGCCTCCGGGACAACCGAGGATGTGTTGAACAATGACCACGTGCGCCAGGTATACCTTGGTGATCAGTTCCGTATGTAACCCCTCTCCGGCGCAGCCATCCGGGCGATAGCCTCGAGTTTTCGACCACCTCACAATTCCAAGCAATTTTCACGCCAAGCGGTTGCCACCCGCTGGCTACGGGGGCTACACTGCCACTGTAAGTTCCAACGGCCGGGGTGGTCCCCGCCTGAGATAAACAATGCTCCGAGTCTTGAAATGAAGCAGTCACTCCAGCTCAAGCTGGGTCAACAACTTACGATGACGCCGCAGTTGCAGCAGGCGATTCGATTGTTGCAGCTGTCCACGCTGGACCTCCAGCAGGAGATCCAGCAGGCGCTGGATAGCAACCCGCTTCTGGAGATGTCTGAGGATGACCCCTACCCCTCGGATGATGAAGTACCGGACAATACCGACGACTCCACCCGCAACAAGAACGACAAAAACGATGACAGCGCCGACGACGCCCCCGACTGGAGCTCGAAGGAGGTAGACGGGGAGTCGAACCTGTCGGATGACCTCCCTGTCGATGTGCAGTGGGACGATCTGCTGCCGTCGGCTTCGGCGCCCGCATCCCAAGGTGATGATCACAACGAGAATGATTTCTCCGCGCAGAATTCGGCCAGCGAATCCCTGCGCGAACAGCTGCTGTGGCAACTGGGGTTGACCCGACTCTCCGATACAGACCGCCTCATCGCGCTTGCGATCATTGACGCCACAGATGCCAACGGTCGCCTCCTGAGCAGCCCTGAGGAGATTTACGAAACACTGGCCGATGACCTCGAAGTAGATTTCGACGAGTTGATCGCCGTACTGCACCGGCTCCAACAGTTTGAACCCTCCGGGGTCTGCGCGCGCGACCTGCAGGAATGCCTGCTGATACAGCTAAACCAGATACCACCCACGACGCCCTGGCTGGAGCAGGCGAAACTTATTGTCAGCCGCTACCTGAACCAGTTGGCGAGCAGTGACTTCAGTCAGATTCTCCGGCGTATGCGAATCAGCGAGGACGACCTAAAGCAGGTACTCACGCTGATCCAATCACTGGACCCCAATCCGGGCTACACCGCAGTACCCGAGGAAGTCGAGTACGTGGTCCCCGATGTCTTTGTCACCAAGAAAAATGGTCGCTGGCTGGTAGAACTCAACCCTGATATCGCACCAAAATTGCGTATCAATACCGGCTATGCCAGTTTGATCAAACGCGCCGACAACAGCGCCGACAACACCTATTTACGTGATAACCTGCAGGAGGCGCGCTGGTTTCTGAAAAGCCTGCACAGCCGCAATGAAACGCTGATGAAGGTTGCCAGCAAAATTGTAGATCACCAACGCAATTTTCTCGAATACGGCACCGAAGCCATGAAGCCACTGGTACTGCACGAAATTGCCGAGGCCGTTGAAATGCATGAATCGACCATATCGCGAGCCACCACCAACAAGTATATGCACACACCCAGAGGTGTCTTTGAACTCAAGTATTTTTTCTCAAGCCATGTAGCCACCACCAGCGGCGGAGAGTGCTCCTCCACTGCCATCAGGGCGCTGATCAAAAAGCTTGTGGCCGCAGAGAACCCACGTAAGCCATTGAGCGACAACAAGATTGCGGCTCTTCTGAAAGAGCAGGGTATTGAAATTGCCAGACGCACCATCGCCAAATACCGCGACGCTCTTTTCATACCGCCATCTAACGAGCGCAAACGTCTGGTCTAGAATCAAACTATCAGCAACCGGCCCCGCCGGCATCAGGCACCAATAGTCTCAAACCTGTAACAGGAGCAACCTATGCAACTCACCATCACTGGTCACCACCTGGAAATCACCACCCCCCTGAAGGACTATGTCGAAAGCAAGCTCGAGCGATTGCAACGCCACTTCGACCATATAACGGCCACCGATGTCATTCTCACGGTGGAAAAAAAGGTGCAACGTGCGGAGGCCACTGTCCATATCGCCGGTGGAGACTTGTTCGCACACTCTGAATCAGAAGACATGTACGCTGCGATAGACGCCCTGTCAGACAAATTGGACCGCCAGTTGATCAAACACAAACAAAAGCACCGGGGGCACTAGACACGCGACAATGAATGCTCTCAGCCAAATACTGACCCCGGCTCGCACCGTATGCTGCGCGCCGGGCATCAGTAAAAAGCGATTATTTGAAACCATAGCGACTATCGTCTGCGACGACCAGAGTGCCCTGCCATACGATCAGGTTCTGGATCACCTTATCTCGCGCGAGAAGTTGGGAAGCACCGGCCTCGGCCAGGGTATAGCCATCCCGCACTGCCGGGTGGGCGATTGCACTGAGCCTCTGGGCGCACTGCTCACGCTGGAAGAACCGATACCGTTCGACGCCCCGGATGATCTACCTGTAGACTTGCTGTTTGTACTCCTGGTGCCGGAGGAAGCCCAGCAACAACACCTGGACATCCTCGCGACAGTGGCGGGCCTGCTCAGCCAGGCCGATTTCTGTGCCCGCTTGCGCGCGGCGAGCACAGATCGTGCGCTCTACGATATCGCGTGCAGTGACAAAAACTGACAGGGAGAGTTTTCAGTGCGATTAATCGTCATTAGTGGACGCTCGGGCTCCGGCAAAAGCACCGCCCTGCACCAGTTGGAGGACGAGGGGTTCTACTGCATCGACAACCTGCCGGTGTCGCTGCTGCCCGCACTGATGGAAAAGGTCAACGACAAGGAGTTTGAGCTGTTTCAGGGCACTGCCGTCTGTATCGATGCACGCAACGCCTGGAAGGACCTGAAGAACTTTCGCGACATACTGGAGGAACTGCCCTCCTCTGCGGAAGTACAGGTTTTGTATCTCGACGCACAGGTAACAGCGCTGTTACAGCGCTTTGGTGAAACGCGACGCCGCCACCCCCTCAGTACTGAATCGGTTTCGCTGGCAGAGGCGATAGACCGGGAGCAGGAACTGCTGGAGCCTATCGCCCGCAGCGCCAACCTGGTGCTCGATACCAGCCAGATGACAGTTTATGAATTGCGCGATGCCATCAAGCAACAGTTGCTGGGCACCAGCACCGGAACCATGTCGATACTGATCCAGTCCTTCGGTTTCAAACGCGGGGTGCCGGCCGATGCCGATCTCGTGTTCGACGTAAGGATGCTGCCCAACCCCCATTGGGTCAAAGAACTGCGGATCAAGACAGGCCTGGATGAAGAAGTCGGTGCTTTTCTCGAAGAACAGCCCATGACCGCCGATCTTTATCGCGATCTCCGCCACTACCTGGATACCTGGCTTCCGCGCTACCGCGAGGGCAATCGCAGTTACATGAATATCGCCCTGGGTTGTACCGGAGGCCAACATCGTTCAGTATATTTGGCGAATCGCCTTTACAAGCACTACCAGACGGAATACCCGTCGATGCATATAAGACACAGAGAACTCCAGTAGACAGGTAAGCGCGTGATTCGAACTCAACTCCGCATTATCAACAAACTCGGTTTGCACGCTCGTGCGGCAGCCAAGTTTGTCGCCTGTACTTCCGCCTTCTCCAGCACCATTAAAACAGGCAAGGACGGCAAGTGGGTGGACGGTAAAAGCATCATGTCGGTGATGATGCTGGCCGCTGGCAAGGGCACCGTACTGGAGCTTGAGATTGACGGCCGCGATGAGCAGGAGGCACTGTCCGCTTTGCAGACACTGCTTGAAAACCGTTTCGACGAGCCCGAGTAAACAGCAGTTACGTAACTAATCACGTTGTTGCAGACCCCGCTTTTCCGGATAATTCTTTCTGCGGACATCCTGTCCTGAGGGTTTTTTCCGGGTATCCAAATGGCGCAGAATCAAGAAATTTCCCAACGAACTCTCGACAGGCTTTCTGCGGCCCTCGAAAGCGGCACGTTCGTCGATGTCCGGCGCATGCTGAATGGCTTATCTCCCCCCGATATCGCGCACCTGATCGAATCATCACCGCCCCGATTCAGGCATATCCTCTGGCAGATGGTGGACGCCGAGCGCGAAGGTGAGGTCCTCGGAGAGCTGGGCGACGACCTGCAGGCGCAGTTCCTGGCGGCGATGAACGCGGCTGAGGTGGTGCAGCTTACCGAGCATCTGGAAGACGACGACATCGCCGACATCCTGCAGCAGTTGCCGGGCCATATCATGCAGGAAGTGCTGTTCGCGATGGACCAGCAGGACCGAGCACGACTCGAACGGGTTATGCATTACCCGGACGATATCGCCGGCGGCTTGATGAACACCGACACGATCACCATCAGGGCCGCACTGACCCTGGACGTGGTTTTACGCTATCTTCGCCGACACAGCGAAATTCCGAAGATGACGGACAACCTGATCGTGGTAAATCGGTCCGACAAGTATATCGGCCTGCTGCCCCTGCGCACGCTACTGGTGTCAGATCCGTCCACCTCAGTACGGGAAATGATGGTCACCGACGTGGACCCGATAAACGTCAATATGTCCGATACTGAGGTCACGCGACTGTTCGAGCGCAACGACTGGGTGTCGGCCCCGGTGGTCGACGAAGATGGTACGCTACTGGGACGTATCACAATCGATGACGTTGTCGATGTTATCCGCGAGGATGCAGACCGTTCGCTGATGTCCATGGCCGGTCTGGATGAGGATGAAGATACCTTTGCCCCCTTTATACGCTCTGCGCCGCGCCGCGCAGTCTGGCTCGGGATAAACCTGATCACCGCATTCATTGCCGCCTCTGTTATCAACCTGTTTCAGGGCACGATCGAAAAGGTCGTTGCACTGGCGGTGCTGATGCCCATCGTGGCCTCTATGGGCGGCATAGCCGGGACACAGACACTGACACTGGTCGTACGCGGCATCGCGATGGGGCAAATCGGTAAAACCAACCAGGCCTGGTTGATCAACCGGGAGCTCCAGATCGGACTGATGAATGGCATCCTCTGGGCCCTCGTAGTGGCAGTGGCGGCATCGGTCTGGTTTGACGATTGGATGATCGGTGGCATCATCGCCGGTGCCATGGTGATCAACCTGGTAACCGCGGCCCTGGTGGGAGCTGTATTGCCACTGTTCATGACGCGGATACGCATCGACCCGGCGCTTGCGGGCGGTGTCGTCCTCACAACAGTGACGGATGTCGTCGGGTTTGTCTCCTTCCTCGGTCTGGCGACACTATTCTATGGCTAAATACCGTCCGACTGACAAGCTCGAAATGGAAGAGGCTCCCAGCAAGAGTGCACTCAAGCGGGAGATGCACCGGCTGCAGGCGATGGGCGAATCACTGGTTGAGTTGAATGATAGTCAACTGGGGCAGATTCCGGTCGATGATGACAGGCTGTTGTCCGCTATCCGGGAATGTCGTCAGATACGCAGCAACAGTGCCCGCAAGCGGCATCTTCAGTTCATCGGCAAACTGATGCGCAACATTGATCCCGCTCCGATTGAACAGGCCCTGCAGGTCCTGCATACCGCACGACAGGAAAACGCAGCGGCCTTTCACCAACTGGAACAACTGCGCTCGGACATACTGGCCGAAGGCATCGCGGGCGTGGAACTGGCTGTTGCGCGCTTTCCCAACGCAGACCGACAGCATCTGCGGCAGCTGCTGTTACAGCATGGTCGCGAGACTGAACAGAACAAACCCCCTGCGGCCAGCCGAAAACTGTTCGCCTACCTAAGAGAACTCCGGGAGTTTCACGGCGACTCGGACTGAACCGGCGGCAAAGTCCCCACTGCGGAATGCTCTAATGCGCTGCTGGCGTCGGTCGCTGATGCCTTGTTTGCGACGCCATCAGATGCAGCGGTTCCTCCACTCTCGGATGAACTTCTGGCGGCGCTCTTGGATGCACTGTCGAACATGCGATCAAAGCTGACTTCGGGTTCATCCCATGAACCAGTGATCGTGTAGACGGCACTGGAAAGTCGGTTCATCTGCTCACTGAACACCTGGCTCACCACAAATACACCGGCGGCCACAGGCAGGCTGGCCGCCAGCGCGGCTATCCAGGATAAATTGTTTGCAACCGGCAGTGTCGCCACCAGCTGACCGTCAAGCGTTCGGCTCTGCAAATCGGATACCCCGCTGAAGCGAAAGCTGGAACTCCCCTCCACATCCATGCGTGCGACGGTAAGGGTACCACCTTGCACCTTGATCTCGCCCTGAACGCTGTCAAAGGGTATGCCTGTTTCAAACGTATTGGACAGACTCAGTCGCCGCACAATGTCGGCGAGATTGAGAATACTGGCGACACGCACTGCGCCACTGGCACCGGCCGGCGCATCCAGAAAATTTCCCGAGCCTATCTGCAGCTGCAGCGTGCCCTCTCCATCAGCCAGTGCAAACGCCTGCGGGCTGCCGGGCCAGCGAAAATCCACCTGGACTGCCCCACCCTCCGTCTCCACGATACGCTGGTAGTCAAAGTTCGCCAGTGTGTCACCCAGATCATCAAAGCTGAGCCCCAGCTGCACTTCTGTGTAGGCCTGGGGTCCCCGATGCCAGATTAACAGTCCAGGCCGCCCGGCGTCCAGATGCAATCCGGCCAGATCACCGGTGATATTGTCCAGAGAGAGCACATCCCCTTCGCTGGTGAGTGCGAAGTCCAGTTCACCGAGCCGCTTCTCCGACTGAAAAATATCACTCAGCGACACGTTCATCCGGGGCAACTCCCACGATGAATCCCCACTACCGGCCTGTGGCTTGAAACTGGGCAGGCCATCGATATCCAGGTATTCCACGGCCAACTCCAGTGGGGCCTCCGGTCCAGCACGGGAAAGCTCACCGCGCAGCCAATCGCTGGCCAGATTGAACTGCCAATATTCCAGGTCCAGTGCCAGATCAAAGACCAGGTCGGGAAATTCCTGACCCGCCACGACGACACTATCGACGTGAAGTTGATCGACTTCGATCTGAAGCGGCGCGTTCACGGCTCGCCCCTGTTGATGCTGCGGCACCCCCACAACCGGCCCGGCAGAATCTGCCTCTGGTTCTTCCCCGCTCAACCCTTTCCAGGGCGCATCCGGGTCGTCGGAGTAACGATTCAACAGAAGCATCCACTCATCAACCTGCAACAGCGCAGTTTCACCCGCGACACGCATCACACCATCACTCACTGCCGGTGCCGGCTGGTTAATCCCCAACGCACCTGCGCGCACCGTCCCGGCATCCATAGCGAGTTGTAGGTCCAGGTCCTCGCCTATTGTCACTGCAAGAGGTATCACGCCCTGCGCCAGTGGTATTTCCAGCCGAAAATGTCTCTCCTCCTGCGCACTCTTCTGCCAGGGTTGCGGCAGGTCCATGCTGACACCCTGCAAATCGCTGGTAACAATCAGCAGGGGGGCGACGCCCGGCGCGAGGCGGATATCCAGCTCTGCTTCGGCCTGGCCGTTGGCAAAATCCAGAGCGTCCAGTTGCAACCAGCGACGAACGTCAGCCAACTCAACGCGTGTGGCCAGATCAATATCCACTATGGTTGCCGCCGGGTCATACGCACTGCCATTGCGACCGTGTTGCTGGCGCAGCGTTGCTGTCACAGCTTTTCCCCACAGCGTCGCCGCCAACTCCGAGGCCCTGAAACCCGTGGCTGTGCTGTACTCAAACTCGCCATTCAGCGACTGCAGCGGCAGCTTGCCCGGCATCACCGTCAGCTCCACATCGCGCCATACGGTGGCAACCTCCACCTGCGGCGCTGCAGCTGGGTCGGTCAGATTGATGTGCAATTGCAGTTGGGTGTCCAACTGTCCACTGGCCGTCCAGGCAGCAAACGTCGGCCCAACGACCTGCGCCAGCGGTGATTCCTCCAACATCCGGAAGCCATCGCTCACCGGCCCCTGCAAACTCCCCTGCAAGTCCAGCGTGAGATCACCGACGGCACTAAGGCGAGTCTCCACCGACAGCGCATCAACCCTGGAGTTATAGAGGCTGGCCTGCTCC
>TARA_R110002049_G_scaffold261136_2_pt1 | contig 11494 bp, 8 predicted proteins | sample TARA_R110002049 | Tara Oceans TARA_R110002049 (sample SAMEA4396941) | marine metagenome | biome: Polar Biome; feature: [SRF] surface water layer (ENVO:00010504); material: water (ENVO:00002006), including particulate matter (ENVO:01000060) such as... | depth 5 m
TAGGAACCAAGAAGCAGTAAACCAATTTATGGCTACCGAAAAGCCGGATGCTATTATTGATGCAGCAGCCCGGGTAGGTGGTATTTTGGCAAACAGTGAGTACCCCTACAACTTTCTCATGGAAAACATGCAAATACAGAACAATCTAATTGCTGCAGCCCATGAAAATCAGGTACAAAAATTTGTATTTTTAGGTAGTTCCTGCATATACCCAAAATTGGCGCCACAGCCTTTAAAGGAAGAATATCTTTTGACAGGCCCCTTGGAGCCGACAAACGAATGGTATGCCATTGCAAAGATAGCCGGGGTTAAGGCATGTGAAGCTATTAGACAACAATTTGGGAAGGACTTTGTGAGTCTAATGCCCACCAATCTGTATGGACCCTTCGATAATTTTGACCTAAAGACCTCCCATGTATTGCCTGCCATGATCCGCAAATTCCATGACGCCAAGGCGAATAATAATGCTCCAGTTACCCTCTGGGGCAGCGGGAAACCCATGCGTGAGTTCTTACATGTAGATGATATGGCCCAGGCAGTACTATTTGCCGTGGAAAACATATTGCCAGAACACCTCTACAATGTGGGTACAGGTAAAGACCTTAGCATTAAGGAACTGGCAGAGACCATACAAAAAGTAGTGGGTCATAGAGGAGAAATACTTTGGGATAAGGCTAAGCCGGACGGTACCCCCCGTAAACTAATGGATGTCTCTAAAATGGAAGCACTAGGATGGAAGGCTACTATTAAATTGACCGACGGATTAAAAAATACCATTAATTGGTATTTAAATTACACTTCATAATATTGTTTCAATAAAAATAATATGAACAAAACATATAAACGAGACATTGTCCACGGTACACTATGGTCTTTGGTTGGGCAAGTCGGTTATATGGCGATTGCTTTAATCTCTAATATTATTCTCGCTAGAATTCTTTCTCCCCACGAATTTGGACAAGTCGGTATTGTAATGTTCTTTATTATTACTGGAAAAGTTATCACTGAATCTGGACTTTCTGGTGCGTTGATTAGAAAAAAATATACATCAGAAGCTGATTATTCAACTGTATTTATTTTTAACTTAATAACTGCTGCTGTTTTAGTAATCCTTTTAATAAGTACTTCTGGGCTAATTGCTGACTTTTATAAAGATAGCGCCCTTAGAAATATAATAATTGTATCGTCTATTGTGCTAATAATTAATGCTTTTCAAATTTCACATACTGCTAAACTAATACATCAACTCAAGTTTAAGAAAAAAGGAATTTACCAATTTTTGTCAATTTTGATATCGGCAATCATCGCTATAATTTTAGCTTTAAATGGCTATGGGGTTTGGTCTATTGTAACTATGCAAATTTTAACAGCACTTTTCCTTACAATATTACTTTGGACATTTGAAGATAAAGTTTCATTCTATGGATTTAGCAAAGAATCTTTTAAGGAACTTTATAAATTTGGTGTCAATACTACATTGGCTTCGGTAATGAATTCTTTTTTCGACAATATATACCAACTTATATTAGGGAAATATTTCGCTATTAGTCAGACAGGTTTATTTTATCAAGCGAAAAAGCTGCAAGAAGTTCCTGGACAAATAATCAATTCTGTCGTTAATGGTCCTGTATTTTCTTCTCTTTCTAAAATTCAAAATGATCAGCAATTTTTTATGCAATTTTATAAACGTATTGCCACTTTGTACACTGTTTTTATTGGGGCAATTTGTGTCTTTATTTATTATTATGCTGAAAATTTAATTCTACTGTTATATGGCAAACAGTGGATAGGAGCAACTTTCTTTTTGAAAATACTTAGTATGGCTACATTTTTTTATCTGCAAGAGATGATTAATCGTTTAATATTTAAAATTTTCAATCGGACAGAAAAGATATTATATCTTGAATTAATAAAAAAAAGCATTCAAGCAATTACAATTGTTGTTGGTATATATTTTAAGGATATGGGATGGTTGCTATATGGGTTTTTACTCACAAGTGTAATAAGCTACGTCATGAATTTATTGCTGACAAAAAGGTTACTTAACGATAATTCATGGTATGAATTAATTGTTGTTTTAAAAATAATTTTTATTTCCCTATTAACTGTTGGTATAGGCCTTAAAGTACAAGTTGCTTTTCATTTAGAAGGTTATAGTTCGTTCCTTTTGCTACCTCTATTGTCCTTAGCATTTATTGTTGGTGTTAAAATGTTTAATGTTTCCAACATTTTAAATGATTTAAAAATGGTTAGGAGCCTTATGAAATTAGAAAAGTAAAATTAAATAATCACATTTAGATGAAAAAAATCTGGTTTTAAAATGAAAAACTCCTTTAATAAAATTTTGTTTTTCTTTTTGATAATTACATTGATTTTCAAACCTGATATTCGGAGTGAAATCAACATCAATTTATTGTTATTTTATTCAATAACCATACTTATTATGGTTGCCGCTCATTTATACTTGGAAAATAAAATATATTCTAACTGGTGTCGGATCGATGTTTTCTTTTTAGTTGGCTTTCTAATAGTTCATTTCCAATGGCCCGTAATGTATAGCTTTAGTAATATTGTTCCAGAAAATATATCAAGAATTTGGATAGATTCTAAATATGTTAATTATGGTACTTGGGTTTCAACATTAGGTGGATTGTCATGGTTATTAGGCTATTCTATTCCGCAAAAGACAAAAAGAAAGAACAGTAAGAATGTTAAATACAATTACTCTAAACTTCTTTATTTCACTGCTCTACTGTTCATACTATTCATTGTAACTGCAGGCAAGGTATTTTTGACTAATGCAAAATACATTGAAGGTCCCACTTCTGATTCTGGGGGTATTGCTGCTTATATAAATATTTTGTTGTCAATATGTCTAACTGTATTAACTGTTTTCGTTGTTTTAGACAATAAAAATAAATACAAAAACAACTTACTTAAATGGATTTTAGGTTTAAATAAACTTTATCTAATAATAGTAATGGCATATGTAATTATATTCTTAGCTGCAGGAGAAAGAGGCGCCCCTATATCCCTAATACTCACATTGTTGATCTTGATAGGATGCATAATCAGACCTATCGCACTTAAAGAATTTTTAATATTCACGATTTTAGGTGCGTTTTTTATGACTATGATTTCTATTGGGCGAGGCATAGATTCTGAAAAAAATATATTTAATTCTGGTTACGAAAATATAGAGGTTAACTCCGGCTATGATTTTACATTAGAACTAGCAAACAGCGTTAGAACCCTATATATGTCAATATCTGAAGTACCAGGCAATTATGATTATTTTTTGGGGGAATTGTGGATTGGTAGTCTTTTAAGCATTATCCCTTTTGCTCAATCAATATATTTTCAGATGACCGGCTTAGGAAATGAATATTTGGGCTCTGCAGAATTAATTACATTTTTTACATTTGGTCATTATCCTCATATGGGCGAAGGCACAAGTTTGATAGCCGATATCTATTTGAATTTCGGAGTCATTGGGGCAGTGTTTATCATGTTTTTATTTGGGAAATTTGCTAAACTAGTTAATATAAAAGCGTTCTTAGAACAGGACTTAACTTGGATTATTATAGCCGCTATAATTGGAGGCTTTTCTGTTTATCTTGGAAGGTCCTCTCTTTTTATAATTCTAAGACCTATTATTTGGAGTTTTCCTATTATATATTTTTTAATTAAAAAACGTCAAGTATTAAGATGATATATAAATTTTTAATTACGGTTCCAACCTTAAATCCAGGAGGTATGGAAAGGGCCGCAGCTAATTGTGCTCTTGCCCTACATAAATTGGGCCATGGAGTAAAAATTTTTACAGTTTCGAACAACTTTATCTATTTCGATTTACCCGAAGAAATAGAAGTTATCTCTGGAAAGAATAAAAGTGAAAATTTGTGGTTAATACCTCTTTCTCTATATAAGCTTAGAAAGCTCTCTCAAAATTTTCGTCCTAATTTTGTTCTGAGTTTTTCAGGTAGAATGAGTTCTTATATTATCATTACACTAATGGGATTAAATATACCCGTTATCCCATTTCATAGAGGCAATCCTAATATAATCTATGGAAGATTAAATAATGTTTTGAATATGATATTATATCCAAAATGCAAAGCCTTGGTCGTACAAACAAAAAAAGCCAAAGAAATATTTGAAAAAAAATATAAAAATAAAAATGTTATTGTAATGCCTAACCCAATTAGAGAGCTTAAAATAGATGAGACAATTGAGAAAGAGAAAATTTTAATTAATATATCGCGATTGGTAAAAGGTAAGGGATTAGATAATTTAATTAGAATTTTTTCAAATATTAATTCTGATGAATGGTCCTTACACATATTGGGTGATGGCCCATTAAGAAATTCATTAGAAGATTTAGCAGAGGAATTAAAAATAAACCATAAAGTGAAGTTCATGGGCTTTCAAAAAAATGTCGACGTTTATTTGTCAAAAGCATCTGTTTTTGCTTTTACCTCTGAATCAGAAGGATTCCCTAACGCCCTTTTAGAGGCAATGTGTTCGGGTTTAGCTTGTATTAGTTTTGATTGTCCAACTGGGCCAAGTGAAATGATTATTGATGGTGAGAATGGTTTTTTGATAGATTTATTTAATCATCAAGAGTACTCTGATAAATTGGAGTATCTATTAAACCACAATTCACTGCGTACTAAATTTTCAAATGAAGCAAAAAAGCTAAATGAAAAACATAATCCTGATAAAATATTAAATGAATTTATTACAAGAATTGAAAAAATTTAGATAAAGTGCTTAAACTTCCAAATTGGTAAAAACTTGTAAGTTATGACTATAGCATAAGCCACTATTTCAAGATGAAAACTTCTGAAGTTTATCTTTTAGGATTCTATAGATGGGGTTTCATTTCTCAATTTTGACCAAAAGATTTATTCATAATTGTATAGGAAGCAAAAGGACTAATTTAAATTTTCACCAATTAAGTCAACTATGAAAAATAGAATGATGAAAATTGCTTTGATCACCATCCATAGGTATTTATTAGATTTGACCATTTTTTGTAATAATTATACACAATTGAATAAAATAATACTATCATCAATTTGAATAAACAGTTTAAGCTAATTTGTTAATTACTTTGCAATTGAACAATAATCAATAATAAAATATCCGCTTGGAAAACAAAATAATCATCACTCATGTAATCTCCTCGATAGATAATTCTAATGGAGGGCCTTCACGTAGTGTTACACATCTTTTGAAAAAGTTGGGGGAAATTTTTCCTAGCCTAACTGTAGCATTGCATACTGCCAAAAGTCCAAACCCAATCTTAACGTTTTTCAAACAACCAAATATTGGGCTTAATTTTTATGATGTCAAGAATTTAGGAAAACTACAAGGTCTTAAAAGGGAATTGTCTCTTTCTAAGACGGACCTATTCCACGGGCAGGCTATATGGGACCTGCCAGTACATCAAATGGCTAAGGTGGCCAGAAGGTTTAACGTCCCTTACCTTATTACACCCCGTGGCATGTTGGAGCCTTGGTCTCTGCAACAAAAATGGTTCAAAAAACAATTTGCATTAAAGCTCTATCAATTTAAGGATTTAAAATTAGCTACCTGTTTACATGCTACGGCTTCTATGGAAGCAGAAAGTATACGCTCCCTAGGGCTAACCAATCCTATTGCTGTGATTCCCAATGGGATACCCTTGGAAGATTTTGAATCAAAAAATTTTGACACGTACAAAGCTTCGAAAAAAATCCTTTTTTTATCCCGTATCCATCCTAAAAAGGGTATTGAGGTTTTAATAGAGGCTTGGAGTCAACTACCATTAACACGCACCCAAGATTGGAGTATAGACATTATAGGCAATGGAGAATCTACTTATATTGCAACCTTACAAAAAAGTATTACAAAAAAAGGGCTATCACATAGTATTCAGATAAAAGCACCTTTGGATGGAAGGGAGAAAATGGAAGCTTATCAAAATGCACAGCTTTTTGTATTGCCCACCTATAGCGAAAATTTTGGTGTTGTAGTAGCCGAAGCCTTGGCTTGCGGAACCCCAGTAATCACGACCAAGGGAGCCCCTTGGAAAGATTTGGAAACGCATAATTGTGGTTGGTGGATTAATGTTGGGGTAGAACCCTTAACCTCCACCTTAAACGAGGCATTACAGATGCCCGAAGAGCAATGGGTACTTATGGGAAAAAATAGTCGCCAATTAATCCAAATTAAATACAGCATGCAGGCGGTTGCGGAACAAATGTACGAACTCTACAGATGGCTTCTAAATAAAAGAGAAAAACCTACATTTGTAAGATTAGACTAAATACGTACGAAAAAACTTATGAGATTAATAATTTTAGTATAATACTATGCAGATAGGACCGAGGCTGAGGAAATTAATTTTTCAATTCAAAATAAAATATTTAAAACCAAAATTGTACCGTACCTCCCTAGAAAATGAGCAGCTACAGGAATCGGGAAACTTGTTAGATATCAATTTCAAAAAACGTAAGGCGCTGGTACAACACGCCATAAAAAACTCTGTGTTTTACAGGGAAAAATATGCTGAATTGCAAATTGACTTATCGAAACTAAGCTGTGAGGAAGAGTTTAAAAGACTCCCTATCTTGACCAGAGAAGAGCTTAGAGATAATTTTAGTAAACTAGTTGCTAATTCTCCGAAAAAGGAAAAGTTTAATAAATTTTATACCTCAGGCAGTACGGGACCTGCCATATCTGTTTTGCAGGATACCAGAAGGCCGCTATTGCCTACCCAATGGCGTATACTAAAATGGTGGGGCATACAACCATATGAAAACAAGGCTTTTGTTTATAGATACCCTAGGACAAACTTAAATACCATTCTCAATGCCTTAATATGGTGGCCTACAAAGCGGATTTTTTTGACAGGTTCGGAGATGAACCACCAAAATATGAACAAATTCCTAGTTAAATTCAATAGGAACAAGCCGACTTTACTACAAGGATATGTAGACCTAGTTTATGATTTTGCTTTGTATCTTAAAGACCACAATCTTAAAATTCACTCACCTAAAGCAGTTTGGGTAACTTCCGGACCATTAAGTAAGCAACAAAGGTCTACTATGCAGCAGGTATTTAAAGCTCCGGTCTATGATCAATATGGAAGCACTGAGATAATGTATGTTTCCGCAGAATGCAAGGAACAAAACGGTTTGCATATAATGCAAGATTTAGTGCATATAGAATGCGTGGACGAAAATAATAGAAATGTACCATTCAACAAATGGGGTAAAATACTATTGACCGACCTTCATAATTACGCCTTTCCCTTAATTAGGTATGAAATTGGTGATTATGGGCGTCTACTAGAAAAAAAATGTTCATGTGGTCTACCATTTCCGCTAATGGATCAGGTAAGTGGAAGGTTAACCGATGTTATTCAGACTCCATCAGGGATTCAATTATATGGGCATTATCTTAATACCATTTTTGATGAATTCCCTGAAAAAATACGTGAATATCAAATTTTTCAAACTAAAAATTATTCAGTTCAATTATTATATGTTCCCATGAATAAAGAAGAAATTGGCGCTATAATCTCAAATGTAATCTCTAATTTAAAGCAAAAATTAAATTTCGAAATAGATATAAAGGCAATAATGGTATCAAAAATAGAACCCATTAATGGCAAAACTCCCCTAATAATAAATCATTTAATATTGAGAAAGAATAATATCCTAATAGATAAAAATGAATTCTAAAATCCATAAACAAATGCATGTATTCTACAATCCAACAATTTCTTATTATGAAGAAAGTTGATTTATCGCAATATGACAATTCTTGGTATACCCCCGCAAATGAATTAAAATCCATTATATGGTACATTGGAAATATTCTATTTTTCAAAAATGCTATTCCGCTGCCCCAATTTTTGAAAAAATGGATTCTTAAATCATTTGGTTGTAAGATCGGTAAGAATGTTACTATTAAACCCTATGTATCCATAAAGTACCCTTGGTTATTAACAATAAAGGATAATGTCTGGATCGGGGAGCACGTATGGATCGATAACCTAGCAGAAGTAACCATAGCTTCCAACGTTTGTATTTCACAAGGCGCCATGTTGTTGTGCGGAAACCATGATTATAAAAAAAGTACATTTAACTTAATTGTAAAACCCATTGACTTGGAGGAAGGGGTTTGGATTGGAGCAAAAAGCATAGTATGCCCTGGAGTTACCTGTAAAAGTCACGCCATATTGAGTGTAGGATCCGTAGCCTCTAAAGATTTGGAAGCCTATACAATTTACCAAGGTAACCCCGCTATTAAAATCAGGGAAAGAATAGTTAAATAATGGGTTACACCGAAATTAATCAATTAAAATAAAATTAAACCTTAGTAATTCTAGAAATCAACAATTAAATATTTTAATGGCAAAATTTGGTAAATGGATAATTTTATTTTTAACAATTGGAATTGTTTTATTGGAGCTTATTCTAAGATTTGCCTTTGGATTTTGTGATACTGTTCTAATACAAGAGGATAAAAGTTTTGAATATATTGCACAACCAAATCAAAATAGGTATAGGTTTGGAAACCATATTTCATACAATAGCTTCTCTATGAGAAGTCCAGAAGTCAATGAACAGAATAAAATTATTTTAGGTTTCGGTGATTCCGTTTTAAACGGTGGCGTTCTAACCGATCAAGATGTTTTGGCAACAACTATATTATCTAAAGAGTTGTCAAAATTTTATAACCATAATACTCAATTTTTAAATATTTCTGCAGGCAGTTGGGGTCTGGATAATTGTTATGCTTACTTACAAAAATTTGGGAATTTTGATGCGGAAAAAATTTATTTAATAGTAAGCTCCCATGATGCATATGATAATATGGATTTTAGATCTATTGTGGGCCTAAATCCAAGTTTTCCAAGGGAACAATACAAGCTTGCAATTTTTGAATTATTGGATAGATATTTAATACCACGGTTGGGATTAAGATTGTCTAAAAGTGAAGAGTTGGGAATTAGCAAGAAGAAAGCCGATTCAAAATTTAATTCTGGTTTTAGTTCCTTTTACGAATACGGCAGAAATAACGGTATCCCTATTATTATCTATTTACATGCAGATCGTAACGAACTGGATAATGATAATTACAATAGTGAAGGTCAGAAGATAATTCAATTTGCCAATCAAAATAAAATACCCTTGATTCAAGATTTGCATAATGGCCTGCTAAAGAGTCACTTTAGAGACGATATCCACCTTAATAAAGAGGGTCAAAAGTTAATAGTCCAGTTAATTATGGAATTCGAATCCAATAAACTGTAAAATATACTAAAAATAATTATGAAACTAAGTTTGATTACGGCTACCTATAATAGCGCCAATACCTTAAAACCATGTTTAGAATCCGTAATTAATCAGGATTATAGCAATATAGAGTATCTTATGGTAGATGGAGGTTCCAAGGATGAAACAGTTTCCATTTTAAATGAAAGTCAGAACCAATTTTCAAATTTACATTGGGTATCAGAACCGGACAAAGGGATCTATGATGCCTTAAACAAAGGGGTTTCTATGGCTACTGGGGACGTCATCGGCTTTGTACATTCCGATGATTTTTTGTCGGAACCCACCATAATTTCTCAAATTATGGCCGAATTTAATAGTAAACGGGTTCAAGGGGTATATGGTGATTTACACTATATTGACAAGCAGAACGAAAATAAAGTAATCAGGACTTGGAAAAGCTGTGATTTTAGCCCCAAACTTTTGCAAAATGGTTGGATGCCCCCCCACCCAACTTTATTTCTAAAAAAGGAAGTCTATCAGAAACATAAGGGATTTAACCTAGACTATAAAATTGCAGCGGATTACGATTTTATGTTGCGGGTATTGCAAGACCCACAACTTAAGTTTTCATATCTCCCCAAGGTAATTACCAAAATGAGGGTGGGCGGGGCCAGTAATCGGAGCCTAAAGAACATCATAGCCAAGTCCAGGGAAGATTATAGTGCTATTAAAAAAAACAAACTAGCCTACCCAATATGGGTATTATGTGCTAAAAATATTTCTAAAATTCCCCAATTCTTTAAGTAAAACCTAAGAACTCATCCTTAAAAATCCAAAAATAAAAGCAGTAAATTAGCCCCTTTAATTCTTCAAATTAAACAATAGTAAAACCTATGAAAGAAGCACCTTATCAACTGGACGTTTATGAAGAGGAAGAATCCTTTGCCATAAAGGAAATACTTCAAAAATACCTGCGCTACTGGCCTTGGTTTCTCTTGGCTACAATAATTTGTGTTGGATTGGGTGTTGCTTATATGCGCTATGCCCCTATCAACTACAAATCCACCGCGAAAATTAAGATCATAGACGAATCCCAAGAGGTGGATATTGCCTCGGAAGCCATGTCGCTTCTGGGAGGCGGTTCCAAAATTAACCTGGAAAATGAGATCGAGATCCTAAAATCCTACCGTATCCTTTCCCAGGTAGTGAATGAATTGCATCTGGATATTTCCTTTTACGAAGTGGGTAATATAAAAACACGACAGATCTGGGCGCCACCTTTTAAGGTAACAAAACTAATCGCTGCGGATAGTTTAAAAGTTTCCAGACCCTACCTAATTGAATTCAAAGCAGAAGGCATGACTATTACCGATGTTCATGATAATGTCTTTACGCCTAATTTAAAAGAACCCGATCTGCCCACAGAAGGGCTTCCCTTTAACATAAAGATGGTGGAAGGTATAGAGCCTTCCTTTTACGAGGGCATTACCTACAAAGTAGTGCTAAGCCCTCTAAAAAGTACGGTGCTGCAATTGGCCGAAGACCTGCAGGTACAGGCCACCAACAAGAACAGTGAAATCCTATCCCTCTCCCTACAAGGTGAAAGTATGGACAGGAACGAGGCCATTTTAAATACCCTGATAGAAAAATTTAATCAGGACGGAGTGCTGGACCGCCAATTGATCTCCCAACGAACCTTGAACTTTATTGACGAACGCTTCCTCTACCTTGGTCAGGAACTGGATTCCATAGAAGGCGGCAAGGAAAGTTTTAAGCGCTCCAACAGTCTTTCTTATATTGAGGCGGATGCCGGAATGAGCCTCCAAAGAAAGTCAGAGACCGAAGAACAGGTAATTCAACTGGAGAACCAGATTTCCATTTCAGAAATCCTTAAGGAAACCGTCATCAATCAGAGTGATTACGGCCTCTTGCCCGCCAATATCGGGATAGAGAATGCCAGCCTCAACAATTTGGTGGTAAGCTATAATGAAATGTCCCTGGAAAGGGAAAAACTCTTGCCCACCGTAGGGGCCAACCACCCTACCCTTCAGAATCTGAACGCCCAATTGGAACGCGCAAAGGTCAACATCATAAAATCCGTCAACATCTACGGCACTCAGTTAAAAAATACCCTCCGGCAGTTGAAACTGGAAGAAAGCCGGGCAGGTTCCGTGTTTTCCAGATTGCCGGAAAAGGAAAAAATGCTGCGCTCCATAGAA
>TARA_R110002049_G_scaffold291435_1_pt1 | contig 11494 bp, 13 predicted proteins | sample TARA_R110002049 | Tara Oceans TARA_R110002049 (sample SAMEA4396941) | marine metagenome | biome: Polar Biome; feature: [SRF] surface water layer (ENVO:00010504); material: water (ENVO:00002006), including particulate matter (ENVO:01000060) such as... | depth 5 m
GGTGTTAAAGGTGCTACGACCAGCCGACTTCGCGCTTTCATCGAGCAATTCAAGACCCAGCAGGGCTGCGTGCCCTTCGTTCATGTGAAAACGTGCTACATCGTTGTATCCGAGCGCACGTAACACACGCACGCCACCTATTCCCAGCACGACTTCTTGGCAAAGTCGGTAATGACTGTCGCCACCGTACAGATTGTTGGTCAAGGTGCGATCCCAGTCCGAATTCTCTTCCAGATCGGTATCCAGCAAAAAAACTGGAATCACATATCCGCCGCATCCAGTTACCTCATATTTCCACGCACACAACTGCACACGACGACCTTCGATGGTAACTTCAGCTCGTACTGGTAGTTCGCGGCAATATTGCTCAATATTCCATGGCATCGGAGATTCATACTGCCATCCGGACGTATCCAGGCTTTGCACGAAGTACCCCTGACGTTGTAGCAACGTGACGGCAATCATCGAAACGCCGAGATCAGCGGCAGCCCGGAGCGTATCGCCTGCCAGAATTCCAAGTCCGCCACTGTATGTAGGCATGTCTGGATGAAGTGCAATCTCCATCGAAAAGTAAGCAACGGCTGGTCGATCTATCTCATTCATCTATCAATTCACTCGGTAGAAAAACTGTATTACCCTATTATCATGAATGTAAACTGTTGCTACAGCTCATTCTGCACTTCAAGCTCGTTAACGATACGAGTCATGCCCTGTATCGAACGAAGCTGTTCCTGAGCAATTTGCTTCAGAAAATAGCTCGAAACAGTCCCTCGAATCACGATCACGCCGTTTTTTTGCTCGCACTGAACCAATTTGAGCAAGGCATACCCACTTGAATGCAGTCGCTGCCTCGCAATGGTGGCGAGGCAGAAATTTAACAGGTTGGATCGCTTGCCCAGCGAATGCGTCGGATCGAACTGATTAGAGTCATGGTTCGTTTCGATTTTCTCTTTAAGCAAACTTGAGCAACCCTGTGTCGATTCTTGTCGATACCGACCACAAGTGGCTCGTCGTCGTATTGGCGATGCCGAAATATTCACTGAGTTTCCTCTCTTGAAAACACAATCCCTCGAATACGGTCATTGACTACCTGTCACTTGATACAGCCTACCTTCCACGGCAGCAGCTTCTGCGAATGCTGCAGCAGTAGGCACGCTTTAAACAGCAGATTGGGCTGGCCGCTTCTTTGGTTTGGACTTCAACTTGCGCTGCATTCGGCGCTGGCTGGGCCAACGAATCAGATAATCCAGACGAAGCGGTAGCCAGCAGACCAAGGGTGAGTACGCTAGCAGAAAGTGATTTGAGCAACATGACTTTCTCCTTATTTGACAAGTGATATTAAATGGAAGTTCGTGGTTTAAGCAACCATTACTGCTTAGCCGCGCTTGATACCTTTTTGATGCCATACCGACCTCATTCCTTCGCGAAAACGTTCTTTTTTTAGAAGAAATGACATATTGGAGGAACACACTCCGCCAATCAACAATATCCAACTTTAGTTAGCAGTCCGGTTCGCGGTCAGTCAACATTGATTGAATGCTCGACAGGAACTTCGTGTAGTCTGTCGAGTCTGTCGAGGAGTAGTTGAGATTGCGAAATGCACTTGTCAACCGAACGAAAAAGTCGTGGGCTTCCTCTTTATGGTCAAACAAGAATTCACGCTCAGTCACATCTCTAACCAGCATGAGCATTGTTTGCTGACGTTCGATCGGCGTTGTGACATCTACTGGATCGAATGCGTCTTGCTGCAAGTAGACTGTATCTAGAAACTGTGCTTTCTGATGAATCACGAAGTCGTCGAGTGAAATTCCCTCCTCGCCTGTCACCTGCATCATCTGGTAGATCGAATCTGCTCGACGAAGTAGCACAAGCAACGACTCGACACAATCTGTCCAGCCTGGATCAATCTCCCGATCAAGAAAAGGCCGTAACTGTTCCCTGTAGCGCGACCATGACAAAAGTGGGTCAATTGCCGGATAGAATCGTTTATAGGCACGATCATATGAAAGACCCAGAAAGGTTTTTACTGTTCCGAGCGTCGACTGCGTCACGGGTTCTTCAAAGTTACCTCCAGCAGGTGAAACCGTTCCGATCATTGTCAAACTACCTATAGAACCATCACATGTCTTGAGCACTCCAGCTCGTTCATATACGCCCTTGATCGCTGAGTCGAGGTAAGCCGGGAATGCTTCTTCACCAGGAATCTCTTCTAGACGACCAGATGTTTCGCGCATGGCTTGCGCCCAACGCGAAGTGGAATCGGCTAGGAGCAGCACGTCATGGCCCATTTGGCGGTAATATTCTCCCAACGTGATACCTGTGTAGATGGAAGCCTCGCGGGCAGCAACCGGCATCGAAGAAGTGTTGCAGATGATGATAGTACGATCCATCAGTGAACCGCCCCCATGTGGATCCTGTGCTTTGGAAAATTCGTTGATGGTATCGACAACTTCGCCAGCGCGCTCGCCACAAGCAATCACGATCACAACATCAACAGCTGAATGGCGAGCAATCAATGTTTGCAAAACGGTTTTTCCAGCGCCAAACGGACCTGGGATACACGCTGTACCTCCGCATGCGATGGGAAAAAACGTGTCGATGGTCCGAATTGTTGTAATCAACAAATCAGCTGGATACTGCCTCTCAACAAGTTGCCGCCGGAGCAGATCCGCCGGTAGAGGAAAGCGAACGGGCCACTCTTGCCTCATCGTCAGCGGACGATCACCACTTCCATCACGAATACGGGCGACCGGTTCGTCAATTGTGAAGCTGCCTCCCTGTATCCATGTCAACTCGACCGGTCCGTCGAAGTCAAAAGGCACCATGATCTTGTGTTCAATTCCATGTTCTTGCACGGTGCCCACGACATCACCCGCACGCAGGCGATCTCCGGTTCGGCGCAAGGGAACGAAGGACCATTTTTGTTGTCGGTCAAGTGCGTTCGCGTAGTGTCCGCGACGAAGAAAAAAACCATCGCGATTGGCAAGCGTTTCCAATGGATTCTGTAGTCCATCGTACACCGAACCCAGCAAGCCGGGACCTAGTGATGCGGAGAGCATGCGGTGCGTTAATTCCACGCGATCTCCGACTCGCACCCCCTGAGTGTCCTCAAAAACCTGCAGATCGGCTTCGCGCCCATATACACGCAGTACCTCCGACTTCAATCGGTCTTCGCCGACACAAACGTAAGCCACTTCGTTTTTCATAATGTTGCCGTCAGGTACTTCAATCGATACCATATTGCCGTTGACTGCCTTGACTTGAGCTTTAATTGTCGATGCATGCATGTTCGCCGAGCGTCTCCATCAAAAGTGTGTCAAACCGCTGCTGGCCAGCAGATTGGTTTAGTCGCGTCCAGCGATCAACGATTTCCCACCGTGCGAGATACAGCAAGATGGTTTCGAACGAAAAGTAATACTGGTCGGCTAACTTTACCCAGCGATTCCAAGTGGCCCACAGGAGTTGCCGTTCCACCTTCAGTGGTTCATTTGACTCCAAATATTCACGCACCGACGGAATCCACGGATGTTCGAGTACCAAACGAAAATCCGGGTGCTGCCAATGTTTGCGGATATGTTCGACGTACTGACCGACGGCTGGTGGTGGAGCGAGCCCTATTCGCTTCCGCCTCAGAGCACACGTGATAGTTCGGACATCTATGCGGTGGTTGATGATGCCTCGGACCAGGCTGTTCGTGATCGTGTTCATTAACCGGTCATATTCCTGTTGAACATCTAAGTCACTACGTTCTGGCTCCTGCCGATCCCAAAGCAAAAATCGTTGTACCTGTTCGACGACATTCTTATCATGTTCGCCCAGCATCGTCAGTCGCTGTTGCAAGCGAATCCGCGAGATCGGCACCTGTTCGACTTCAAACGTCCGCGGCATATAGGGTAGACTTGCGACCAGCATATAATAATCAGTGGAAGATGGCGTCATTGGATGATCCCTTCCATGATGGCGCGGAACCGTGGGTTTAAGTGACGTAACAACAAATTTGCGACAGCTCGATCAGTCAGGTCAATCTCCAGGTCTTCTTCTTGCAACTGAATGCGGATTCCAGCCGATGAGTCTTCTCGCGTGCCGATTTCGATTCCTTCACGCAGCATGTCTTTCGTTACAGTGGCAACGAAGTGACTGAGGTTACCCTCCTTCACTTCCTCAGGATCGCGGCGTAACTGTTCTAAGCCAACGACATTGTTGGGAAGAAGCACTTTTGCTCGCTGCTCGGCAGAAGGTGCGACACGACCTCCAACCTCCAGAATCAATTGATTCAGAAATTCATCGTCATTTAGTTCTCGTGTGACAAGACGTCGAACCCGATCGGCAAACCGCTCCACCAATTCCGACTTGAGCCTGAGCATTGCGTCACGTATGGCTAATTGAAGAGATTCTTCACTCGCTTGCTTCGTCTGACTTGCTTCTTCCCGTGCCCGCCTAATGATCGCATCGGCTTCACGTCGTGCTTCGTTCAGTCGCTCTTCAGCGCGCTGGCGAGTCTGCTCCAGTAGCTCATCGGCTTGGACCTTGCCTTCCTCAACGCCTTGTTCACGCAAGCGCTGAATCAGTTTTTCGACGCCGGAAGATTCGTTCGAACTAGCCATGTGTTAATTTCTCCTTATCCTACCGGGCTACCAGGAATTCCTCCGCCGACAATCATCGCGAAAATAAATGCGAATACCGCAAATCCCTCGACGATTGCTGCTGGCGCGATTGCTAAACCAAATACTTCCGGCTTGGTTTTCGTCGTATTGATAGCTGATGCACAACATGCTCCTTGCAGAATCGCACTGAATATCAGAGCCAGACCGGTTAGCAACCCTATCGCGAACAGACCCGGTGCCGCCTCGGGCGTGACGATGCGATTCAACTGCATGGTAACTACGATGCCGTAAATCGTTTGAGAGGATGGTAGAGCTGAAGCCCCCACCAATCGCCCATACCCACTCTCAACATCGAGTAATGCGCCGCTTGCGGCTTGGCCGGCGCGGGCACATCCAACGATGCTTCCAATAGCTCCTAGAGCGGTTGGCAGAAAAATTCCCGCCCAACCCAATGCCAAGATAGTAAAGGTTTCCATATTCATTTAGCCTTTTTACAAAATGGTTGAAACGGATAGCCTTCGTCCGGTAGGCTCCAGCCGAAAAACTCGATGCAATTCAATCGTAGACCATGCACAACTCCGCTCATGATTACCAACGCAAAGTTTAGACCATGCCCAAAAACGACAGCAACCACTGCCAATAAGCTGCCAACGCCGAAACAACAACTTGCCTTATAAGTCAGTTCGTTAAAGGTGGCTGCTAACTGCGCACTCGCCAGTCCGAGAGCGAATAGACGCAAGTAACTCAGTACATCACCAAAAATACGAGAAATACTCGTCAATGAGAGAATGCCATCAACGAATCGCTTGCCGTGATCTTTCAAACTCAGTGTGAAGATCGGCCGGTCACTGCTGAAGAAAAATATACCAACAATACCGGCTCCGATGGTCCATGTACCATAATAAATCAAGGTGTCTGTCTGTCCGATACCACTCTTGCCAAGCCCAAAAGCCAAGCCACCAGCCAATATGGAAGCCCAACCGATCGACGATAGCATCATCGGTGACCAGCGACGACTCCAGGACAATGCTAGATTGGCCAGTGTCAGATGTGCAACACCGATAGAAATGGAAATCTGCATCATTAGAGTCATATTCGCTGCATCGACGACATGCAATCGATCCAGCACCGATCCTTTGGGAGGGGGGAAACCAAAGTAGCTACCGACCGCGATCCCATATGCAACAGACGTGATCGCAATCGCCACGAATAGCTTTCGTAATCTTACTCCACTCGACGATTCTCCCAGCCGAGCCCAAAAGAGAAGCGAGAGAATGACAAGCAAGACCGCATATCCGGCATCCGACATGATCATCGCAAAGAAAACACTGAACGACCAAAAAACAACGGATGAAGGGTCCCATGTGCGATATGCCGGTGTCGTATAAAACGACATGGCATCTTCCCCTCCGGCGGTAAGGCCTCGATTCGCCAACAGGGTTGGCGGTAATTCCTCGGTCGAAGGGCTTTCGATAGTCAATCCCAATTCATGCTGTTGTGCAAACGAACGGATTTGATCAGATTGTGATCTAGGTATCCAACCTTGAATGGCAAACATCGTTGGATCATCCAATGCTTGCTCTGCGGCTCGTTGCCGCGCGGCACGATCCTTGGCGATACCAATCGTACGTGACAATAGATGGGTCCAACGTGTTAGCTTAACCCGTTGCCAGTGCAACTCTTCTAACTCGGTTTTCACATCCTCGAATCGCCGTCGCAGTTCGGACAAAGGACGATCATTTAAATGCACCCGTGACACGGGCATTCCGATTGGTTCGTCGGAGCTGAGAACTACGATATAAACAAAGCGATGGTCACGTGCGACGACATGCCATGTTATCGCAATCTGCTCAAGCAAACTCACGCGATAGTGGGGGATGATGTAAAACCAAAGACGCAGGCCACTGAGATCGCCATCCGCTGGAAGCTGAAAGTTGCCCCATGGAGTCAATTGCTCGATGGCAATTTTCAATTCATCATGCTCTGCTTGAAACTGCTGTTGCTGCTCTTCGATCCATAGTGCTTTCTCTACCACTTTGTCGAACTGAAAACTGGAATCATCTTTGGTGGCGCGTCGATGAGTCGGGCTGGTACGTAAAAACTTCAAAGCGTGAAAAGCATTGGGGAATAACTTCAGTTGGTGCGTATCCTCGTCGTGGCTTCTGTTCAAGTCAACAAGATGCATAATGCCCAACTCTTGTAGGCCATCAAGGACAGCATCTTTCTGATCAGCCGTGCCGTATTGCGTCACTTTGACGACGGGGAGGATTGCCATTACACGGTCCCCTTCGCTATTTCATCGAGGTTCTGCTTTGCCTTGGCAATCTTGGAGCGAACAACAGCAGCGCGCTCCGTGTCAGCCAAGTAAATCTTGATTCGATGGATCTTCTTCTCTGCTTGCGGAATCAGCACTTTCTCGAAAAGGTTGACACGTTGTGTGATCCGTCGTACCGCATCATTAAGGCGAGTCATTCGTGTCTTCTCAATCTCTCGACGTAGATGTAACTTCGCCATCGTTTGTAATAACTCGACCAGAAAGTCGACCCAAAACGGCTTTGCCACCATCGAATACTCCGTCATAGAAAAACTAATCTGGCCTAACACGGGTAGTCGTACACCGAGCACATTTTCCTCATTGACGATCACGGCCTCAACACTTACCAAGCCCGCCAAGTCCTGCTCACTGGACCCCAAAAGCGAGAAAAGCCCATTTTGTGCTGCATACAACTCGTCGATCTCTCGTTCCGTAGCAGCCAGGATACTTTTGGACCGCTGGTAATCAGCGATCAGCTGTTGTCGTTTCAGGTCGAGCGATGGTAGAAACCGCTGGTACATTGCGAGTTGATCGCGTTGCTGTTTGAGTGCCGTCTTGTTGAGTGCCAGTGCCATAGGAGTGACTAGCCTTCACTATTTAGTGGCCGAGGTTTTGTCGTTTCCAAAATACTTATTTACTAACGCCTGTTTCATCAGCAATTCGTCTGCCTCAAAACACTCGTGAAGAGTCTGCCAACTTAGATCGAGTGCATCATTCAATGGCATGGAAATCTCAATATCCATGAATCGTTTGACGAACAACTTGCCGAAACGCAGTAGTTTTTCGTCAAAAGGCGAAAGATCGAACGCCATCGCCAGTTTCTTTTCCGCTTCCTTGGCACCAGCATAAAAACGGATCATCGTGTTCATGACCTGAGAATGATCTTCTCTCGTGACCTTGCCAATCACTTGTTGCTTAAGCCGTGACAATGAACCGAAAGGGTCGATGACTCCATGGTGCAGGTAGAGTTGGCCCTCAGTGATGTAACCGGTGTTATCAGGAACGGGGTGAGTGACATCGTCTCCCGGCATTGTTGTCACGGCAAGAATGGTTACTGAGCCTGCACCTTTGAAGTCGCAAGCCCGTTCATACCTCTGGGCAAGCTGGGTATACAAATCACCCATGTAGCCGCGATTTGACGGAACACGTTCCATCGCAATACCGATCTCTTTGAGGGCATCGGCGTAAGCGGTCATGTCGGTCAGCAGAACAAGGACTCTTTTTCCTTCTTCGACAGCAAACCGTTCTGCAACCTTGAGAGCCATGTCGGGTACGAGCAAACGTTCGACAATGGGATCAGATGCTTGATTGACGAACATGACAGTGCGACTAAGGATGCCTTCGCTCTCAAATGTAGAGCGAAAGAAATAGTAGTCATCGAAAATGAGACCCAACCCGCCGAAGATAATGATGTCAGCGTCCGCCTGAATCCCGATACGAGCGAGTAATTGGTTGTAGGGCTCGCCAGCAACCGAAAAGATGGGAATCTTCTGGCTTTCGACTAGACAGTTGAATAAATCGATCATTGGAACACCCGTATGAATCATGTTCTGCGGAACGATCCGCATTTTTGGATTCACTGAGGGACCACCGATGGGAATCGCCGGTTCATTTGACAAATCGGGTCCGTCGTCCATTGGTTCTCCAGAACCACGAAATATACGTCCCAGAATGCTTGGAGCATACGTCACCTGCATCGGGTGTCCGAGAAACTGAACTTTCGCCCGAGTTGATAACCCTTTGCCACCCGAAAATACTTGCAGTGAAACTACGTCGTGGTCTAGTTCGATGACTTGTCCCAAAGAGTTCCGACCGTCCCAGTTTTCGACAACTGCCAAGTCTCCAATGCCCACACCAGAAGCACGGACTTTTAGAATGTCACCAACAATCGCCAGGATGTTCGTATGTTTTACAAGGTCGGGAATCATGGTGATGGGGTCCTTCTCCTGCGGTCGGGTAGCTTAAGAACTCGGTCATCAGGCATCAGACTTTTCCGATTCAAGATAGTGTGTCGGCTGTGCGTCGAATCTCTCAGCGCAATGAAGTGAGTAGAACACATATTCGATGCCGTTCCGCTTGCGTCTCGCTGCTGCTGAGCCCGGATCTAACACCATGCCACAAACAATGTCTTTCTTGCATGTCGTTTTTGTGACTGGTGAATCAGCTTGGACACCACGGCAGAATACGGAGGGACGGCGGAAATGCTCGGTTCGATATACTTCTAGCAATTCATTGACCAATCGTTGTGGATCGTTGTTATAGAGAACCCGAGCGCCGGTGTCTTTGTTGCACGTCTCCAGAATGCTGAAAAACCATATCACTGATGCCCCCCGTTCCGGTCAGCACTCCTATTAACTTTCCTTCGTCATAGGCAATCGCTAATTCACCCAGTGTTCCGCTTCTGCCTCCAACGATCACGTCCCATCAGCCCACTGCCAGTAAAGATCAGCACGTGGTTGGCGAGTGTTGGAGAACCATATTTATAAGCATGCTCATCAAGACTAAGGGCGGGAGAAATACCGATAACGGTCCCCCCCTTTCTTAAAAGCTCCCTGTGCAGCAGCGAGAGGCAAACCAGGACACGCTCCCGTAATCATAATACAGCCTTCTGCAGCAATTTCTTCACCAAGTTGAGCAGCACGATCCAAAAAATGTGCTGGAATATCACTCCCTGCACCTCCCATGACGCCAATTTTGAGTGGCATCGGATCTTCACTCACAGGCTTTATGGACTGTTTCCGTTTCATAGACCTTTCCTATGCTCCAATTACTTGCAGGGACACTACAGGTAGCCACAATAAAATCCACCGCTTCTTGCTGTCCCGTCACTTATACATTGGATGCACAACGCCTGCCTTATCTTCATGTAAGTCGAGAAAATATCGTAAGAATCTTTACCCACTGGTATAATAATTAATGCATGTTCCAGCCATCATTCGGTTTGCAAAGACTGCTATACCTAAAGTTATCGTACTGAAAAGTTATGATAGTCATAGCGCACATACATAAATCAAGCCATTATGTACGTTTCGGGCCATAGAGATCTCTGCTTTGACTGCCACGTCTCATGATTTGCTATTCAAGACCCCGGGAAACGGGCAATCTCAATTTGAAGTACCCGTTTCCCGGTTGACCGATCATTCGGTCATCGGTGATTGGTCCATACGCGTGGATCAACGAATGATCGAATGCTGGCGCGTCGATGCACCGCGTAAATACTTGTCCGGATTCCGTTTCACCGCGGCGACGCATCCCTCACAGCAAACGAAGATCGACTGACCTCCGACGGTCACGCGAATTGGCTTGCCCATCGAACCCAGCGGCTCCTGAGTCACTGGACAGGTTCGTTGCCTCAACGCGGCGACCTGGTCAGTTGCAGAGAGTTGAGCAATCCCTTCCATGCCGGCCGGGATCGACGGAGCTTGCACAGCGTTGGGCATCGCTGGTCGACTCTCTCCAATGCCGAACGATGGAATGGGCGGGAACGCCGGTTGCCGGCTCCTGCTGTCTCTGTAAGGAGGTCTCGAATCGAAGAAGGGACTCGTTGATGGTGGGACCGTTTGGCGGGGAAATCTGCTTTGAGACAGCGGGACAGAGTAGTTCCCACGGAAGCCAGAAGGTGCAGGGGCGTAGTGACCACTCGAATTTTGGTATCCGCAAATCCCATTTGAGCATCCGCCCGCGGTGGAGTAGCTGTGAGGGTAGTTGAAATTGCTTGAGTAAATGCCATTGGTGCTGCAACCGCACCCCCGCGATGGATAGGTCGAGAATCCATCGTTGGCTGAAGAAGGGACGGCCGTGGCAACGAGTGCCGCTACGGATGCAAAGGTCGTCAGGATTTTGCAGGTCATTGTTCACTCCCAAGTAATCGGAACAGATGTAGAGAAGACGTCCAGTCGTTCATCACGGAGCGTCAATGGACCGCGTTGTCAGTATACGATGCACGCCGCGTGCCAAACGTCATCTCAGCACTGCTTTTCTCTGCTTGAAAATCCCGATCGTCCGTAAATACATAGCTCAGAGAGCGGTTTCTGCATCTGTGCCAGAACAACAGAGCCCGCTGTTTTGTTGTCGTCAAATCGACAACTTTTGACATCAATTCGATCTGCCAGGACTGTGATTGAAAAATCGAACAGAACTATAAATCTCAATTCCAGGAGTTGTCATACGAATGATTTCGGCTTCATACTTTGCGCGTTGTGTTGCTGTCCGACCACCGCGTGGGGCGTCTGCTTCAATCCCCACCATTCGTTTCTCGGCAAATCGATTTCGCCACGTACCGACAGTTCGCCTGGTACAACCGAGTTCCATTGCAATGTCTTTATTCTCGCGACCTTGAGCTGCCGCAAGAATCATCTTGGCCCGTAGTACCAGTCGGGCTGGCGTACAACAGCATCTGGTTTCTGTTCTCCAGGAAGGAGATATTGTGGTCATGTATAACCTGAGCAGCCACAAGCGATCAGAAGTGCGAGAAGCGATTAAAACTATGGGAGCCGAACTGTGGTACCTGCCTCCCTACAGCCCTGACCTGAATCCGATTGAACAGGCTTTTTCCAAATTTAAATGGCTGATCAAA
>TARA_R110002049_G_scaffold114812_17_pt1 | contig 11486 bp, 5 predicted proteins | sample TARA_R110002049 | Tara Oceans TARA_R110002049 (sample SAMEA4396941) | marine metagenome | biome: Polar Biome; feature: [SRF] surface water layer (ENVO:00010504); material: water (ENVO:00002006), including particulate matter (ENVO:01000060) such as... | depth 5 m
ATGCCTGCAATCTGATGATCTTCGTGAGGGTTTTGCTGCCAAGCGGGAGAAACGCGCCCCGAGTTTCGATGGCCGATGAGTTAATCAGTACGCTGGTGCGAGTGGACCATGGCACCTGAGTTGTCGATCGATGGCCATCCAGGGAAGCCCAATTTTCTCCAGCCATTTAATGCCCGTGGCTTCAGTTTTCAGGCGCGCTATGCTGGCGGCACTGCAGGCTGTGAGACAGTTTTCAGCGATTACGGTAACACTCAGCAGGCCGGGCACAGGTTGACCGTCTATTGGGCTCAATGCGCGACCAAATCGCTCGCCATTTTGGAGTGCGGCCTTCTCGAAGTCGCCGCGCACTGCAAACCCCTGATGATTCACTTTAAGCCGGACGATTGCGGCCCGGGAACCTTTTGGAATTCTCACGCCTGTCAGCCAGTTTGCGCCATCCGGTTGTTTACCGATGGATGTCGCATCCTGACCCATCTCAATATACGCATTACTGACGCCGCGATTAAGTAACAGTTTGCGCAGTGAATCCAGTGCGTAAGGACGCACGCAGTTGTTCAGGTCGATTAACATACCCTTATTCTCAAGATGCGCGCCTTCATTTGTCAGTGCGAGTTTGCTCCAGCCGACCAACTTTAGCATCCTGTGCAACTGTTCGTGGGAGGCTGTCAGGATGCCAGACATATCGTAGCAATCCTGTAAGATGCGGGTCGTAGGGTCGAAGAGGTGATTGCTTTCCGACCAAAGTGCGCTGACAAAAGAAAACAGGCTACGGGTCTCGGCGTCCAAAGGTACAGTGCAGCCCGTTCCGGCTCCCTGATTGATTCGGCTGGTGATACTTTCGAACTGGTAGGAACAGAACTTTTGCTCCAGTCTCGACAGTTCCTGCTGGCAAAGCGATAACAGTTCTTCTCCTCTGTCATCGCTATCCGCGATGACCAGATGGCAGGCACTGCCAAAGGCATTCAGGCGTAGTTCATGTTTCTGCACTATCGGTAGCCAGTATCCATTTTGCTCAAAGTTTCTACTGCTGAACTGTCAGTCTCGGATTCAGCTGATCGCCCCGCGTAACAGTAAGATAATGTACCATTGAGAAAGCAGTAGTGACTAGTAGGTATCGCCATCGTAGGGAATAGTAATTGTCACCCGGGTACCTGAAGCACCAGAAAATTCGAGTGTCCCTTCAAACTTGGTAATAATGGAGCCGACAATAAAAATGCCTGACCCCTCGCTGGCTAGTTCCTCAATATCATCAGGAACGCCGATCCCATTATCACTGAAAACTATCTCGAGAATATTTTCAGAGGATTCCTGATCCGTCGTGAGAGATAGCGACACCTGAATGTAGTTGGCCGGCGAATTTTTATCGAAGGCGTGTTGAACACTATTCTCCAATATCTCGTAAAGGATAAGAGCAATATGAGATGCCAGTTCAGCTGGTAGCCCTATCGGTGACACCTGGTTGATAGTAATGATTGTTTCGGGATTTACCGGTGCGGATTGAAGTAGATCAGCACAAATGCTGTCAGTGTACTTTTGCAGATTGGCGAGAGGCGCGCCTGCATGAAAGCTCAGGCACTCCTCCAGGTGGGCTAATGCCGATATACGTCTGACGCTGCTTTCCGTCACACTCGACTTCAGTTCATCCGTGAGGTTGATACCCTTGGAAGAGACGAAATCGCTTACCAGAGACAGTGTCGTCAAACTGTGTTGGTAGGACGAGTAAACAATTTCATCCTGAATTTCCATCTGCTCCTGTAAATCGTCGTCGGCCCTATTCTCTGATTCGAACATCTCCTTGGCGAGTTCAGCTGATCTTCTTTCGATCACATAGCTGCGATAAATGCGTAGAGAAGCCCATGCGAGGATTATCAAGCCAACGCAATATGTAATGTAGGCCCACCATGTATTCCAAGGGGCGGGAAGCATCTCGACATTGAGGGTTATACCCTCCCGGTTCCATATTCCTGCTGAATTTGCGCCCTGTACGCGAAGAACATAATTTTCAGGCGGCAAATTGGTATACGTGGCGGTGTTTCTGGTGCCGTTCTCTATCCATCCACTATCGAAACCTTCAAGTTTGAATCGATACTGGTTCTTCTCGGCATCGATAAAGTCGAGCACACTAAACTGAAAAGTGACGGAGTAATCCTTGTGCGTTAGCTGCAAAGAGCTGAGCTTGGAAAACTCTCCAAAATGCCGGCTTTTCTGCCCGGGTAAACTTATGTTGGCGAGCCGCATGGGCGATGGAGAGTTATCGATCTCGACCTGTGTTGGGTCGAATCTGTTGTATCCATTCATCCCGCCAAAGTAGATCAGGCCTGATTTGCTGGTGAAGGATGCTCCAAATGAGAAGTCGCTACCCTGAAGGCCATCTGCTAGAGTGAACTTCTTGACGAGTTGGCCGTTGGAATCTAATTTAAAAATGCCGCTCTGGCTTGAGCACCACAAATTGCCTGATACGTCTGAAGCTATTCCGTAGATCGTTGAGTACTCAATTTCGGTATCTTTGCCTAGCTGAATTGGGTGTAGGTTACCTGAAGCCTGGTAGGAGGAAGGCCACAAAAATAATCCGTGATCCTTGGTTCCAAACCATATGTCGCCATTTTCTTCTTCCAGTACGCTGAAGACAGCAGTAGTATCCAAGCCAAATCCGAAATCGAGAGCTAAAGGAGAAAAATGGTCACGAGTATAATCATACTCGTATACTCTATTTGTGGTAGAAACAACGAGTAGAGTTTCAGGTCTACTGTGTACCAGTATAATTCCTTCTTCCAGTAGGGATTTGTCTTTGAAATAGTTGTAGGTTTTTTCTGGCGTGATTCGAATGAGGCCATGCTCTTGTGTTGCAATCCATACACTCTGATTTTTGTCGTCCACCAAGATGTCCATAGCGAAAATTTGGTTACCATTTTCAATATGAGGGGTGCTAGAGGCACCGGTGTTGGTGTCCAACACCTGAACTCCGCCGCGTGAAAAACCAACCCACAGCTTTTCCTTGGATGCAGCCAGTGATGTAATTCGCCTGTCAATTAGGTGAGAGTTGCCGAAGAGTTTATTTGAATTTATGTGAGTTTTGGTTGACTCATCATACAAAAAAAGACCATTAAAAGTACCTATCCAGATGTCGCCTTTTGCGTCCTGCTCAATGGATAGAACATCGTTGTGCACTCTGCTATTTCTGTGGGTGAACAATTCAAAGGGGGCGGCGGACAGTATATCCAATCCGTTATACGTTCCTACCCAAATCAGATCGTCGTCTAGATTGAGGCTAAGAACATCGCTGCTTGATAACCCTGCGCCTTGATGACTTATATCTTCAACTTCTGAGAGGTCTGTCTTCGCTAAATATAACCCTCTGTCAGTAGCGACGACGAGTTTGTCGTCGTATAATGAGAAAGCTGATACGGTTTTCGAGTGGTCTGTACCTAGAACTTTATGGCTGACAATGTTGCCTTTTTTTAAGTCCATCACAGCAATGGTCGCGGTATCTGTACCAATGATTAGGTTGCCTTCATTGTCCATTGCAAGTGCTGTGACGCCCAGACTATCGGCATCGTCAAGCGCGGAAAGTTCGTACTTTTTGACTGTTCTATTAGTTGTCGAAATTATGGATAAACCCAAGTTACTTCCGACAATGAGTTCGCCAGTTGTAGATTCCATAAACGCATAGGGCTTTCCAATTTTCGCTGTAATGTTTGGGGACGACAGCCACCTACCCGCATCTTGATTGAAGCCATCGTAGAGTAGTACTTTCTCTTTCGTGCCAACCCATACGCCGCTCTCTTCTGCACTGTATATTGAAGTGAGTTGAGAATTGCCTCTCGAATCGAAGTTTGGAGCAGCAATAAACTGGTGAGAGAGGGAGTCCCATCTCAATAACCCTCCTCCGTATGTAGCTACGAGAACACCACCTTCAGAGTCTTCTGTGATACCCCTTATATTGGATGCTGGTATCCAGTTGTCATTATTTCCATCAGAGTTGAAGATAACAAGATTCGCTCCGTCAAATTTATAAAGTCCTTCTTGAGTTCCAACCCACAACAATCCCATATCGTCTCGAAACACGGCGGTAATGACAGGCTGCGCTATTAGCTTCGACAGTGGCGACTTGGATACTCGTGGTTGTGCTCCCCAAGCTGATAGTGAGGTGACAAGGAAAAATACAATAAAATGGGTTTTCAACAAAGCTGTCATTCGTAAAGTCCCATTAGAGCAGTTGGTCCAGCGCGCTAAAGTAGTATAGTTGACTAATCGGCGGATCTGACGTGAATATATTTAGCTCTCTGTATGCTCTGCTGCTCACTGACCGAGAGAGGAGAAAGTAGGGACTTGGATCTTATTTGATAGAAGACCAAGGGCGAGTGGTTTCGCGGTGGTTCTTAGGACTGCTGATTGCGCATAAATCTAAGCTAACTAGTAAGGCTGTGGTCGAACTCGACCAGAAATTCTTGATAGGCGATAGTGAGCGTTTCTAAGGTATCTGATAATCCAGATAGATCATTGGCTCTACCCTGCTTCTCTATCTGAGCGCTAATAGTGCGAACTTTCTCTGCGCCAATATTTGCACTCATTGATTTTATAGCGTGTGCCGTGCGATAAACTGATGTACTATTCTCGCTGTTAAGGTCACTCTCAATATCCCGAAGTTTTTCTTCCATTTGCGCAACATACCCTTCAAATATGGCAGGAAGCAATGGCTTTCCTGTTTGTCGCTCTATCTCCCTAATATTCTCAATCGCTGTTAGATCTAGCACGTCAGATTCGCTATTAGTCTTGTTGCAATTTGTACTTTCATGACTTCTATGATCAAGTGACGCTATCGGTCGACTGTCGAAGGGACTGAGGTGAAGGTGTTTGTCGATATGCTTTTGAATATCTGAAATCGAAAATGGTTTGGTAAGGTAGCCATCCATGCCTGCTTCTCGGCACCGGTCTTTATCTTCCATGTCCGACCCGGCTGTCAGTGCGATTATTGGTGTACGTTCGAGATTCTGCTCCAATTCCATTCGGCGTATCATTCGTGTAGCTGTATATCCATCGATTACTGGCATTTGGCAATCCATAAAGATAAGGGAGTATTCTCCTGAGCTAGATTTTTCGATTGCGATCTGACCATTATTGGCAATTTCCACGTCGTGACCAAGCATTCCTATCATCTCAACGACGATTTGTTGATTGGTGATCACATCCTCTGCAACCAATATTTTTTTCTTTGGTGAGCTAGAAACTTCAGCCGTATCCCGGTCGTAACCCTTAGGTAGTTTGGATGGATCAAACTGGTCGCTAAGTGCTTCCTGAAGTGCTTTTGATGTGATCGGTTTGGATACTGCTATCCAGTTGGGGAGTGCTGCAAGAGGTACAGTTTCGATCAGGGGTGTCAAGTATATACAAACTCTCGCTTTGACCGAGTTAAGCCTCAATTTGAGGTCAGGGGAAAGTGTGTTGCTATCGTAGTCAAACACCAACATATCCATATGCAAACCAGAGTCGGCACTGATATCCTCCTCTACAACCGGGAAAGAATTGACCCCTAGGCGCGACAGGTGGCTGGAAGTCATCTGATAGACACTTGTGTTTGATGTCAGAATTCCTGCTGTTAAGGAGTTGAGTGATCCGTCTGGGCGATCACCATTTGGGTCAAAGTCCATTGGAATGGATAATGTTATTTTGGTCCCTTCTTCTGGCGCTGAGTAAATTGCTATATCTCCACCCATGATATCGATGTAATGACGGGATATAGTTAGGCCTAGTCCAGTACCTCCGTATTCTCTAGTTGTGCTGGTATCTGCCTGTGTAAATGGCTCGAAAACACGTTGCTGTGTTGCTTCATCCATGCCAATACCTTCGTCTTCCACGCAGATATGGACAAGTGTTTTTCCTATATTATTTGGATTAAATTTGGGCTCAACTCGAATATTGATATTTCCGTTGTGTGTGAACTTAATAGAGTTACTGATTAGGTTCATCACAACCTGACGGATCTTTGTAGGGTCACCGATTAAAATATTAGGGGTTTGTGGGTGGCAAATATTGTTCAGCTGTAGCCCTTTCCTGCTGGCAGGCTCTCCCTGCAGATAGCAGATATCATCGATCAACTCAGTCAGGTTAAAACCAATTTGCTCCAACTCAACTTTCGAAGCTTCGACTTTCGAAAAATCCAAAATTTCGTTAATGAGATTGAGTAGCGACTCTCCGCTATTGCGTGCGGCAAGCGCGAACTGCTGCTGTTGACCGTTGAGTGTGGTATGCAGAAGCAACTCTGTCATTCCTATAATCCCATGCATTGGCGTGCGAATTTCGTGGCTCATGGTGGCCAAAAACTCAGACTTGGCCTTGGTGGCCTCCTCTGCCACTTTTCTAGCAGCTTCAAGGTCGCGCGTTCGTTCTTCCACACGAGTTTCCAGTTCTCTCTGTCGGAGTAAAGAGATGCGTCTTTGCTCAGCCTGACGGTAGAAGTAAAAAGCTATCATGGCACCTGCGAGTACCGTATACGCTGCGTAAGCCAACGGGCTCAGCCAGGGTGGTGGTGCAACTACCACAGGTATGCTCAGCGCATCCCAGTTCCAGGTGCCATCTGGCGTGGCCGCCGCCAGTTTTAAATTGTAGGTCCCTGCAGGCAAGGTTGTGAATGAGGCGATCCTAGCATCTGGTGAAACGACCCAGTCCGGGTTTACGCCCTCGAGTTTATATGCATAGTTTATAAGGTCGGGATTAGAAAAGTCGGCCGCAAAAAACTCAACTGAGAGCATTCTGTCTTGGTACCCGAGCTCTATTGACTTCAGTGCATGATAAGGCACATCAAACTCACGCCTGACGTTCATAACCTTGATCTGTGAAATTGCAACTTTTGGGGAAACTTTATCTATTGTCAGAAAGTTAGGCTTTATCGCGTTGAACCCATTAATACCGCCGAAATATATCATTCCATCTTGAGATTTAAACGATGCTCCGAGAGTAAATTCCTTCGCTTGTAACCCATCTCGTACTCCATACTGCCTTGATTCTAATGTCTGTGGATTAATTCTGGTCAATCCTGAATTGTGCGACACCCAAACCCAGCCAGTGTCATCGCCCTGAATTCCGTAGATGTTTGAGCTTGGTAAGGAGATGTTATTTGAGAAATGCTTAATATTTACATTACCTTCTAACCTTTCCTCTGCGGGCCAGAGATTTAAGCCTCCACCGGCAGTGCCAATCCATAGAGTTCCTTGTGCGTCTTCGTAGAAGCACATTGTCATGTCACTGGAAAAGCTGTTTTCGTTATCTCTTTCGACAAAATAACTTTCGAAATTGAGCGTACTCGGATAAAAGCGATTCAGCCCCTTCTCTGTCCCCACCCACACAAAACCTAGAGAGTCTTCATAGAGTGACAACACCATATTGTTGCTGATAGTTGAGGCATCATTGGGGTCATGGCTGAGGTTGGTAAAGCTATCACTGGAATCATCGTAGATGCTGAGGCCTCCTCCGTAAGTGCCTATCAATAGCTCGCCTGATGAGAGGCGAAGAATTGATGTTATGCCATTCGCTGCAATGCTCGATTTCTGAAGATGGTCGCGACGGTAGTGTGTAACCTCTTCGGAGGTTAAACTAATTCTACTCACTCCATCCTCAAAGGTCCCAACCCATAGATGGTCCTCATCACTTAGTAGGCTCATTATCTTCGGATTTGGAATCGCCGGTACTGAGGATTCGTTTATCCACTCGAAATCTTCAGCTCCCGGACGGAGACGATTCAAACCATCATCAGTTCCCACCCATAAGCTTCCATCTTCTGTTTCTGAAAATGCGTTAACGGAGTCGTTGGAAAGGTTCACCTTTGTACGGTCAAATTTTTGAAAGTCAGTTTTCATCCCTGATGCAAGGGCAGATAGTGTGCCGACCCAATATTTACCTTCCCGACTCTGGTAGACGCTGATGACTAAGTTTTCCGGTAAGCCTGAGTTGTAGCTGGTATAGCGAACAAAACCCTCACTATTGCTAACAAACAGGTTAAGCCCTTCAGATGTTGTAACCCAAATCTGACCATCGTTGTCTTCATAAACATCGGAGGTTTGATTCGAAGATAGGGAACTCGCGTCTGATTCTATATTTTTAAAGTTCCTCGATTTATTGGTGGTTGGGTCGAAACGGCTCACGCCGGAATCGGCCGTGGCGACCCAAATTAGGCCCTCTCGGTCTGTTGTTATGCTCCATACCCAGTTCGAAGAGATAGTATCTTCATCATCAGCCTTATGAGAGTGAATGCTTATCTCGCCAGTATCGATTTCTATTCCGATGAGCCCAGTTTCCTGGGTTGCAGCCCAAATTTTTCCATCTGGAGTTTGTGTGAAGCTACTAATTCTCCCGGTGAAAGGAATATTCGCAGATCCAGAAACATAGTGGTGGAATTTAAGTTCTTGCGGATCGAAGCGACTAAATGCGTTGGCATAACCGAGCCACAATGTCCCGTCTTCAGCCGTGAAGATGGTGCTGATCTCATTTGAGTATGGCGTATCTGGATTATTGGGGTCAGAGCTCAGTGACTTGAAGTTGTCTGAAATCGAGTTGTAAAGCACCAAGCCGCCCCCGCGAGTTGATAACCAGAGGTTGCCTGTATGATCTTCCGTTATTCGCGTGATGCTATCTGTGGGCAGGGAAGTGGGATCATTTGCTGTAGATCTGTAGTTTTGAAGCTCATAGCCATTATAGCGATTAAGCCCTTCGTGGGTCACAAACCACAGCGTGCCACGGGAGTCTTGGTACGATTGCCTAACACTCTGTTGAGTAAGCTTTTCAGAAAAAACAGATCGATCGAAGTTTATGCTTAGAAGCTCAATATCCGCCCCATAAACCCCCCCTCCCTCTAAAAGAAGGAAGGCGACAACAAATGCCCAGGCACTCAAAGATTTGCGGTATTGTGTGAACATTGCGCTCAACTCTACTGGATATGTGGGCTCTTAGCTAGAAAGAGGTTTACATTTTCGCTTATAATTCAGTGACATAACTCTGCTATGGTGGTTTTTATTTACGGAGCTTGGCGGCCTCTTAGCTCCTCTCTAGCCCACAGAATATTATATGTCTTTGTTTCTTGATTGGCAGCCTCGTCAGGGCGTTTACCTCGGGCAGCATGGATAGTTTGCTACATCAATGATGGCCCCGAAAGTGAGAAATTTCGTAACAGCTGGGGTGCTACAGGATAACTAAATGAAATTATCAGTCATTCTCATTTCCTACGATATGGCGCGTGAGATTCCCCGTACATTACAGAGCTTGGCTCGAGATTATCAGCATGGTGCGCAGGAGCTGTCCTACGAGGTGCTGTTGGTCGATAACGGCTCCCCGGTGCCGCTTGACGAGGCAACCTGGTCGGGTGTTGATGTTCCTGTGCGATTGATTCAACTGCAGAACGCATCTCCATCACCAGCGCAGGCGATAAATATAGCATTGGAGCAGGCGCGAGGTGAAATAATCTGCCTGATGATTGATGGCGCGCATATTCTGACGCCGGGTGTGTTCAAAATGGCGCTGTCCGGGTATCAGGCGTTTGGCAACGCAGTTGTGGCAATTCGATATTTTTACCTGGGCATGGAGGAGCAAACGGTTTCGGTCGCGCGCGGTTATGACAAAGATGCCGAAGACAAGCTGCTGGAACGAATTCAATGGCCGCATGATGGCTACCGGCTATATGAAATTGGCACACCGCTTCGTTCCGGCGCGAAGCAACTCGCGTGGTTTAACAGGGTGTTCGAATCCAACTGCCTGTTTTTAACCAAATCGCTTTTTACCAGCCTTGGGGGCGTGGAAGAGAGCTTTGACTATCCGGGGGGAGGCTTCCTGAACCTGGATACCTTCAAGCGCGCGGTTGAATCGCCGGGAGTTACACCTATTCAGATTATTGGTGAAGGGAGCTTCCATCAGTTGCATGGAGGCACTACCACCAATGGGGAAGCTGACAAGCGCGAAGGGCTGTTGGAAAGGTATCGAGAACAGTATCTGCAGATTCGCGGTCATAGCGAGTTGGTTGCCAAAGGGTCATTCATATACATGGGGCATATGCCCACGGTGGCTTCAAATATCACTGCGGTGGAACGCCGCCGGGCCAGGCTTGCAGGCAAACTGGTCGACTAGTCTGGGGCATGCATTCGGTATGGCCGTTATCGCGCACCATAATGTCGCGTTTTGCGGGGCGTTTTTTTCCAATCAGAGCGCACATCAACTATTATGGGCGCCGAACGAATTCTGCTAGCTGCGTCTGCATTTCGGCGCCCCAACATCCGGGAAATCAATGAAACTGTCCATTATCCTCATAGCCTATAACATGGCGCGGGAAATCCCGCGAACCCTGCAGGGGTTGGCGCGTAATTACCAGCATGGAGCCCGGGCATTGGAGTACGAGGTGCTGCTTGTCGACAACGGGTCTCCGCAACCATTGGATCCGGCTTCCTGGACGCATCTGGATGTTCCCGTTCGTATGATTCGTCTAGACAACGCCTCGCACTCACCCGCCAGGGCGATTAATGTCGGGCTGGATGAGGCGGTTGGTGAAATAGTCTGCCTGATGATTGATGGGGCGCACATATTGACGCCCGGTGTGTTCCGGATGGCGTTGGCATCCTATGCGGCGTTTGAAAATCCTGTTGTCGCTACGCGATATTTTTGGCTCGGGCCCGATACACAGAACGATTCGATCACGCAGGGCTATAGCAAGGCCGTTGAAGATCAACTGCTGAGAGACATCAATTGGCCCCAGGATGGTTATCGGCTATATGAAATTGGCGTTCCACTGCGCGCCGGTGCTGAAAATATCAACTGGTTGAATCGGATGTTCGAATCCAATTGCCTGTTCATGAAGCGATCTTTATTCAGAGGTATGGGTGGAGCGGATGAGCGGTTTTCTTCGCCTGGCGGAGGCCTCATCAATTCCGATATCTTCAAGCGGGCGGCGGACGTCAATGATGTTACCCCGGTGCAACTTATTGGCGAGGGTAGTTTTCACCAGCTCCATGGGGGCACAACCACGAATGTGAGCGCTCAGGAGCGCAATGCGAGGGTAGAGCAGTTTCGGCAGGAGTACGCCGAGATTCGCGGTCACGACAGAATCATGACGGAGAAATCCTTCCACTTTATGGGGCATTTGCCCACGGAAGCGTCCAAAATTCATCGGCTGAGACGTTAGCTGGTGTTGCTCGCTCTCAACGCTGCGCGATCACCAGCGGTATTGGCTCAAGTCGATTCTGGCACGGGTACTGAACACGATACCCTCCTGTTCCAATCGCTCGCGCTGGATGCGGTGTGAGTCCGAGCTTTCGGGGAGAGAAATCCGGCCCTGAGCGTTTACGACCCTATGCCATGGGATACCGGTGTCGCTTGGCAACCCCCGCAGTGCCTGCCCGACCCGTCGGGCAGCGCGGGCCAGCCCTGCTTTCTGTGCAACCTCGCCGTAGGTTGCCACTTTGCCTCGGGGAATTGCCGCAACGACCTGCCAGATGCGCTGGTTCAAGCCC
>TARA_R110002049_G_scaffold174462_1_pt1 | contig 11484 bp, 8 predicted proteins | sample TARA_R110002049 | Tara Oceans TARA_R110002049 (sample SAMEA4396941) | marine metagenome | biome: Polar Biome; feature: [SRF] surface water layer (ENVO:00010504); material: water (ENVO:00002006), including particulate matter (ENVO:01000060) such as... | depth 5 m
ATTGGCTCTTTTTTGCTAAATCCTTACGTCGAACTCAGGTTTTTATATATTTGAGAGTCCAAACCTGAAAACCTACTGCTATGAAAACCATGATTTATTTCATTTTAATAGCCTTTAGTCTATGTTTTAATTGCTCATCGGATGATCCAACTAAAGAACCTGGGCAAAACAATGATGAACTTTATTTTCCGCCCATAAATTCTGATTCTTGGGATACAAAATCTGTTTCAGATTTAGACTGGAATGAAAGTGAACTACAACCTTTGTTAGATTTTCTACAAGAAAAAAATACCAAAAGTTTTATGATTCTGCATAAAGGAAAAATTGTGCTAGAAGAATATATGAATGACCATAATGATAATAAACCTTGGTATTGGGCCAGTGCAGGTAAAACCTTAACCACAGCCATTTCTGGAATTGCGCAAGAAAAGGGTCTAATAAACATAAACAATAAAGTTTCAAACTATTTAGGCGAAGGTTGGACCAGTGCGCCTTTAGAAAAGGAAAATATGATTACTTGTAAAAATTTATTATCTATGGATTCTGGTCTTGATGATGGTTTGGGTGATAATGTTTCAAAAGAAAATCTTCAATATAAAGCGGATGCCGGTACTCGTTGGGCCTATCATAATGTATATGTAAAATTGCAAGATATTATAGCTGAAGCTAGCAATATGACTTGGAACAGCTATTTTAACACCCAATTGAAAGATAAAATCGGTATGAACGGGGCTTGGTTACAAAACGGCGATTTTAGTGTGTATTGGAGTAACACCAGAAGTATGGCGCGTTTTGGTTTACTAATTTTGGCTAATGGCGCATGGGGAAATAATCAGATTATTCCTGAAGGCTTTTTAAATGATGCCCTTAACACCTCACAAAACATCAACAAATCTTATGGTTATTTATGGTGGTTAAATGGTAAAGGCAGTTACCGCTTACCTGGGTCACAAGTTGAATTTCAGGGTAAATTAATTCCGAATGCACCAAATGATTTATATGCCGCTTTAGGAAAAGATGATCAAAAAATTTATGTTGTACCGAGTAAAGATTTAGTAGTTATAAGAATGGGAAATTCTGCTGATGGTGTAAATTTTGCGCTTTCTACTTTTGATAATGATCTGTGGGGGAAACTTAATGGGTTGATTGATTAGTCATAATTTTTGGGTGCTTTCCGTTTTTTAGATATGTCCTCATAAGTATAAGCCCAGCCTAGTAATTGTTTTTCTGAAAGCGGTTTACCAATAAAAGTTAAGCCTTTTGGTTCGCCTTTTTCCGTATATCCCATTGGTACAGTTAAAGCAGGATATTCGGCAACGGCGGCGAAGCCTGCGTGGTAGTTATTTACAGATAAAACGCCATCCAAGTTATAAGTCTTCATAGGGGTATCAAAATACAGTCTTCCGTTAATTTTTAATACATTTTTTATATTTTTAAATTCTTCTCCCGTAGCATTATCAGCAACAATGCCTTCAAATAATTTTTGTCCATATGGCATACTATTTATAGAATCTCTTTTATTAAAATCAATAACATCTTGCGCAGATTTTAAATTGATAGAATCATCGGTGTAATTTGAAAGATATTCGGGTAAATCGGTTTTCATATCTAAATTAAGTAAGCGTCTAAAATCTGGTAACTCTATTTTTTCTTCATTAATCTCAGTAATTTCTGCACCTTTGGATTTTAAATCTGAAATTGCTTGAACGTACAATGAATCTTCTAACAATCGTTTAAACACCCCGAAACGCATACCTTCCAAGGTGTTTTCAATTAGATTAATGTAATAATAATTCTTTCCAAATTTTGTGTTTTTAGATTTTGAATCGTTTTCATCAAACCCAAACATGGCATCTAACACAATAGCATTATCAATTACATTTTTGGCCATTGGTCCAGGAGTGTCTAAAGTAGATGAAATGGGCACAATACCACTACGGCTCAACAAACCAATAGTTGGTTTTAATCCCACAATAGAATTCTGACTTGAGGGTGACAAAATAGAACCTGAAGTTTCACTGCCAACAGCAGCAGCACAAAAATTAGCAGCCACAACCACCCCACTACCCGAACTTGAACCACCTGTATCCATAATTCTACGCCCATAAGGGTTTAGTGTTTGTCCGCCAATAGCACTATATCCGCTTGGGCAATCACCACAAAAAAAGTAAGCCCATTCACTTAAATTAGATTTCCCTAAAATGATAGCGCCTTGCTCTTTTAAACGTTTTACAGTAAAAGCATCTTCCGTTTTATTGTTTTGTAAAGCCACGGCACCAGCAGTAGTTGCCATTCCCAATACATTAATGTTATCTTTTAAAAGAATTGGCATCCCGAAAATTGGATGCATTTTATCGACATCCAAATCATCCATATCATCTAATTTTCTGGCCTGATTTATAACATTTGGATTAATGGATATTACCGAATTTAGGGATAGCTCATTTTCTCTATCAAACTTTCTAATCCTGTACAAATAGAACTTGGTCAACATTTCATAAGACAGGTCTCCATGCTCAATATGTTTTTGTAGAGCAGGAATATCTTGTTCTAATATTAAAGGTTTTTAATATCGGGTAAAAAAACACTTGATTGAAGAATGGAAGTCCAAATTCACTCCTCACTCCCAAACCGTTTCATCTCCTCCAAAGGCTCTAAAGTTTCCTCATTCTGCCAAATAGTGTTTTCATAAGTTTTTAAAGCTTGGTAGAAAATACTTTTTCTTGTATTAAGCCCCAAGTATTTGGTTTGGGCAGTAAACAATAACGCTTGTTTGCTTAAACTTCCACTTCCAACTTACATAAAAACAGGACGTCTATAACCCCCTTAAAATCTAAAGTAGTTATCAAATAATTCTAAGTACATGACAAAAATTGAAACATACATTTTAAATAACTGATTATCAATAGTTCTATAATCTTTTGCGTTTCAGACCTGTCAGGTTTTTAAAACCTGACAGGTCTCGATTTCAGTAGGCTTAATAGATGTTAATATAATTTTTTGTCATGTACTAAACAAATAATTATAAAATTCAATTTTTACTCAATTTAATAAATTGGAAAACTTTAATTTAGCTTATAAATCGATAGAAATGAAGATAAAGAAGGTAGCGGAAGAATTGACACAGATTTTAAAAACTATAATCGATAATGAATCCATTATTGAATCTGAAATCTCCCAAGTCCATAAATCTTATAGATTAAGTGCTAAAAATTTGTATCGCTATCTGATATTAAGAAGTTTCGATTTAAGAAAATATCACGATACATTATCAGATATCGGTGTTTCTTCCTTAAGGTCAGGTGAGGGTTATGTATTTAGCAATCTTTATAACGTTGTTAGAAATTTAAGCCTTGTCCAGCAAACCCCCTTTAATATCCTTACCGAAATCGAAATTATTGGATACAAAAAAAGCAAGAAATTATTAAAAAAACACGCTAATAGTTTATTCAACGAAATTCAAAAAACACATTTTACCGAAATCATGGTAACTATCCCTGATAAAGCTGCCGAAGACAAGCAGATTATTAAGGATATGGTTGTAAATGGCATGGAGATAGCAAGAATTAATTTAAGTCATGGTAATTTGGATATGTGGCTAAAAATGCTTGAAATAATTCATGAGGTTTCTGAAGAAACAGGAAAGGATGTTAAAATTTACATGGATTTATCAGGGCCTAAAATAAGAACTTCACAAATAAAAGTTCTTGGGAAAAAGGGTAAAATAAAAAATGGAATTCGGGTTAAAGCAGGTGAGCATATTCTTCTGGCAAAAAGGGAGACCTTAGGAAAAAAATCTGTTTTCGGCAAAAACAACGAACAACTTGAAATGGCTGAAATAGGGGTTTTATTGCCTGAAATTATTGATGATGCAAAAGTGGGCGATGCTATACTTTTTGACGACGGTATGATAAAATCGAAAGTTTTAGCAAAAAGAGAACATGAATTGGAAATACTGATTACAGATTGTTATAAAACGAAACTGTCTTCTTTTAAAGGAATCAATCTGCCCGATACGATTCTCAATTTACCGGCCTTGACTGAAAAAGATATAGAATTATTGCCTTTTGTATGCCAACATGCCGATATTGTTGGGTATTCATTTGTGCGAAAGGCCGAAGATGTTAAACATTTATATAACGAACTTGAAAAAAACAATGCGCAAAACCTAGGTGTTGTGTTTAAAATCGAGAACCGTGAAGCTTTTGAAAACTTACCTGAGATATTAATTGAAGGGATGAAGCGGAATAAAATTGGTGTCATGATAGCAAGAGGAGATTTAGCTGTAGAGATTGGCTTTGAACGCATTTCAGAAGTTCAAAATCAAATATTATGGCTCTGTGAAGCGGCCCATGTTCCTGTTATTTGGGCAACACAGGTGCTTGAAAATCTTGCCAAAACAGGAATACCCACCCGAGCTGAGATAAGCGATGTCTCACAAGGCGCGCAAGCAGAGTGTATTATGCTAAATAAAGGGCCTTATATAAATGATGCTATTAAGGTTCTTAATGAGGTGCTTATTAGGATGGAAGGCCATTTATTTAAGAAAAAAAATGAACTCAGACCACTAAATGTGGCTAAAACAGCTATTGCGAAATTTATCAAAAAAACTTTAGTAAATGACAAAAATTGATAGTATATGGGATGACAGTCTGAGTGCCCGCCTGCCAGCGGACGCTACCATTGACAAGTATTTTATATTTGATTTTCAAATACTTAAATATCACTTAAATTTTAAAAACACCCCTAAAGTCTCCTCTAGGGGACAATCCATATTTTCAAATTTTCAGTTTCAAATTCAATTTAATTGTCAACAATATCGCTTGATAAATTTTTTGTCTGTTGCCTCAATGTGACACTTTTTTATATTCAGCAAAAAAACAGGAGCATCTTTATAGACTAAATTGCAACAATTTTAAGAAGGCCACCATTTTTTCAATACAATCACTCTTCGTTTCCAAACGCTTTCATTTCTACTAATGGCTCTAAGGTTTCTTCGTTTTCCCAAAGGGTTTTTTCAAACTTGCCCAGTGTTTTAACAGGGATAACTTTGGCTTGTTTTACAGCTGTAAAATCAGTTAAATTTAAAGTGTTATGGCCAGTAAACAGTAATTCCTCTTTGCTTAAATTGTCGCCTTCAATTTTAATGCTAAAGCCTATTTTATTTCTGCCTTGGGCATTTTCAATAAACTTTAAATCGCGATTTACATAAAAATAACTGCCAGTTGTGCGTTTTATATACTTTGGGTAGTATTTGTTATCTAAACCCTTTTCAAATAAAAATAGCCCCTTGCTTAGGTTTACTATATATTTTATGCCTAAAATAAGCTTTAAGTTTAACTTTTCCCCATGGCGGTTTTTATAGTAGCTATAATTAACTCTGGTCATGGCATGATCGCCATCACTAACAAATAATTTTCCGGTGTATTTTGCTTTAGCTTTTCTGGGAGTAAAGCTAATAATATAATTAAGTTCGTTATTGTTATAGGTAATATCTTCAAAAGTGTATTCGTAATAATCTGGGTTCAATAATCCTTTTAAAAACGAACTTTTATAAAACTGACCACGTTTTAATAAACCACGGGTCTGTTTGTTTAAATAACCTAATTGAAGCTCGTTGTTTTTGCCTTCTTCAGATTTTTTCTTTTTTAGGGATAGTGAATCTTCAATTTTAAAAATCCCGGTTTTTAATTTATACGTTTTGGTTGTATCTAAATACCTAAGCATGATTTTTTGTGCTTTTTCTTGAATATGATCTACCGAAAAATCATTTTTAAAATCCATAAGTTTTGTAACTTTATTTACCACCAGTTTGCTACTATCTTTATTAAGGCTGTAAAATGCTCCTTTAAAATCGGTAAACTGAATCATATCGCTTTCGCGGATTTTTTCAGATAATGTATTCAATTCTGTATTGGCAGCTTCCAAGGACTGCTTTTTAGCACGTGATGCTTTTTCTATTTCAAAGTCCAAACTTTTAAAATCTACCGATTCGGTAGTTCTATGGAATATGTTGTGTTTTTTTAGTTCATGGCTGTAATTTTCAGGAATTTTGGCTCTAACTTTTGCTATAATAGAATCCGCATTTGGGGCTTTATTGCTTATAAATACTTCGTTTAATTGATTAATGGCTTCGTCCAGTTCGATTAAAAAACTTGCGTCTTTAATATTTTGAATGCTTAATGTTTTTGTTTGATAACCCAAACTGGATATAATAACTGTTTTTAAATTATCATTATTTGTGGTAATAGTAAAATAACCCTCTTCGTTTGAAATTGCACCGCTAAATTCACCAGTTTTTATGGTAGCGTATGGTACAGGTTCACTCGTTTTTTTGTCAATAAGTTGTGCGGTGATATTTTGTGAAAACGAATAAATACCGCAAAAGTATAAGGCTATTAGAAAACTAATTTTTTTCATGATTGATGGTTTAAAAGTAATAAACGAATGAATGGTTATAATGTTACACAAAAAGGGTTAACCTAAGGGTTTGTTTGTAAAATAACACCTCCCTAACCCTTCTTAAGGAGGGGGGTACACGCCTATGTTTCCAATAATTATCTCGAAATCACGTTGTTAGTTAAAACCAGGTCTTGGCTCTATATTCCAGAAGCGTAGTGGTCTTGATTCTTTTACCGGATAACAATGATAAAATAGATATAATGACTGGAGAAAAAAACTTAGTAAAATTAATAAAGAAAATGACTCCTAAATTAAATTCAGGAGATTATGTTTTTGCAACGGTTAGCGATTTAAGTAAAATAGATAGATTAGATACCATTTGTGAATTTAAAGAAAGCGAGGGTGTTACCATTGTAATTGAAAAAAGTAAGGCAGACAATTTGAACCTTACATATAATTATGTAGCCTCGTGGATTACGCTAATGGTTCATTCTTCTTTAGAAGCTGTAGGTTTGACCGCCTTATTTTCAGCTGAATTAACCAAATACAATATAAGTTGTAATGTGATTGCAGGGTATTATCATGATCATATATTTATTGATAAAAAGGATTCTAAAATAGCAATTGACGTATTGACCAATTTATCAAAAAACTATAAATAAAAAAAACCGAGCTAAAGGCTCGGTTTTTTTAAGGTTTTAAATACAAGAAATTTAGAACGTGAAATTTAGTTTAGCATAATAATACGCTCCACCAAACCCCATTTGTACAGAATCCCAGTAGCCACCAGCTTCTGTCCAATCATCTTGTTGGTCTGGGTAAATATTAAATAAGTTGTTGCTTCCAATATTAAGCTTTAAGCTTTCCGATAATTCAAACCCTAAATTTAGGTCCGTAACCATTTTAGATCCATACGTATCCGTTGCAGCAGTAATAAGTTGATCAAAACCACCATAACCTGCAGGGTCTTCAAAGGTTTGAAAATCCAGTAATTCTATTTCACTAAAACGGGTAAATGTTAAAGCGGCATCAAACCATTTTTTATCGTAGTTTAAGTTTAAGCTCATTTTACTTTTTGGCGCAGAGGCTAATAAAAAAGCTTTATCACGCTCACCAAAAAAGGTTTGTTCGTCTAAGCTACCATTATTTACCTTATCAATTTCCATATCGTTAAAGTTGCCTAAAAAAGCAGCTCCAAAAGAGCTGTCATTTCCTAAGCTGGTTTTCCAAGACAAGATTACATCAAGCCCAGTGGTTTTTGTATCTGCGCCATTGGCAAAAAATTGAGCAGCTTCTACATTATCAATTTGAGGCGCATCAAAATTACCTGTGAGTACAATTCTATCTTTTACTTGAATATAGTAACCGTCAACTGTTGCCGTAAAACCTCCAAATTTCGCAGTAAAACCTAAAGCGGTATTAAATGCTTTCTCTTCGTTTAAAGGGCCTATGCCAAAAGAAGCTGTTACAGGGCTGTTATTGGGAGATAATAAAGACTCTAGAGCTTGCCCGCCAACAAAGTTTGTAAAACGCAAGTTGTAATATATTTGTGCTAATGAAGGCGCTCTAAACCCTGTGCTTAAAGACCCCCGAATGTTAATGTTATCTGATGCTTTTAAACGGGCTGCTAACTTACCGTTGATGGTGCTGCCAAAATCACTAAAATCTTCAAAACGTGCTGCTGCACTTAATAAAAAGGTTTCCGATAAATCGAATTCGGCATCGGCATAAAGCGATAAATTGCTTCTGCTTCTATCTACTACATTTGCTGGCCCGTAACCAGGGAATCCTTGGGAGCCGCCTGGTCTATTAACAAATTGAGGATTATCATCAGATACTGGCTCGCTAGGGTCATAATCGGGGTTATCGGTAAGTGGTGCAGACTGATTTGCAGGATCCGTTATTAAAATGCCATTTTCAGTATAAGTCCCATAAGAGCCTTCTTCACCTGCGAATATGGTGAAGTTTTCTGTTCTATACTCAGCACCAAAAGCTAAGTTCATGCCACTTAAAACATCATCATAATATTTTGAGAAATCAAAGTTAACGGTATTCTGGCTCAAGCTATGGCCACCTGCATCAAAATCAGTTGGAGATATAGCTTCTAAAGAGGCATTAAGTGTTCCTTTTATAAAGTATTGAAAGTTGTTTTTCCCGAACGTATTACTAATATCTATTTTCCAACCACTATCAGTAGTTGTTCTTACACCGGCAGAAATGGAATTATCTGTAATTATTGAGGTTATTCTTGGTGTAAAGCCATTAGGGTAAATAGATTCTACAACACGCTCGCCACTATTTCTTGTAAAGGCATAAGCATCAGTATCTCTATAATTGCGGCCACCAAAGGCGTAAAACTCTGTGTTTTTTGAAACAGGAATTACCATATTGCCAAAGAAGTTAAAACCATCTATGGCGGCCTCACCAAACCCTTTTCTAAAAGAGAAGGCAGGGCGTAGTGTTTTATTTTTACTTAAATATTCGGTGGTGAAATTTGCAAAACCTTCTTCGCCAATTTGAAAGCCATAGTTAGCGGTTATTTTTACAGAACCACCATCAAAATTTTGGTCATCACCAATAGCATTTCCATCTTTATCTGTATCTAATCTAAAGCCATCGGTATTCCAAACACCATAATCGTCATCTAAAAAGGCACTCGTGTCAACATCAGCGTTAGTACTATACGCGCCATAGTTTACACTTCCTGTAAGTTTTCCTACATTGTCTTTTAAAACAATATTGATGACACCTGCAATAGCATCTGATCCATATTGTGCTGAAGCACCATCTCTAAGAATTTCAATTCTTTTGATAGATGACGCTGGAATTGCGTTTAGGTCTGTTCCTGTATTACCACGACCCCTGGTTCCAAAAATATTGATTAAAGAGGATTGGTGCCTACGTTTACCATTAATAAGTACTAAAGTTTGATCTGGTCCTAAACCACGTAATGATGCTGGGTCAACATGGTCCGCACCATCAGAACCAGATTGTTTATTGGCATTAAACGAAGGAGCTGCATACTGAAGCATTTCATTAAGTTCTACCTTTCCTACTTGCGTGGTTATTTCAGCAACATCAATAATATCTATGGCCACCGCGGTATCTGTAGCAGTTCGTTTTGGGCTTCTAGATCCTACAAGAACAACCTGGTCCAGCGCTTCTCCATCTGATAGTGTTACGTTAATTTGTGATCTACCATTTATAGCTTCTTTTACAGTAGAATAGCCCACATAGCTATATATTAGTGTGCCGTTGCTTTTTACTGATAAAGAATAATTTCCATCAAAATCCGTTGTGGTTCCATTTGTGGTCCCACTTTCTATAACATTTACTCCGGGTATGCCTACACCATTGGAGTCAGTTACAATACCAGATACATTGCTTTGAGCAAACGTAAACGAAGCTGCTAATAAAAATAAATAAAAATAAATGTTCTTCATAAAATAATTTTTTTGAGTTAGTATATGTAAAGTTATGTTAAAGTTTTATTAAAACCCAATAGTGCCCGATTAAAAATATTTTATCAATTAAATTCCCAAGGACGATTCAATAATGGGGATATTATTCTATGCTCTAAAACACATTGTAAATGTTTAAAAATTTAAGAGATATGCGGCTTATGAGCCTGTTTTTTTGTTAAAACAGACCAAAATGCCTCTTTCTCTGCGTAACATCAGTTAAATAATTTTACTGTATTTGCATTGTAAAAAAATATAGAAATACTATGAATATAGTATATATTTGCACTCGCAAAAAGTCCCCTCCTTGAATCTTTCCCAAAGGGAAGGAGACAAGATGGGAAAATAAGTATAATTAAAATTACCCAATAAAAGTTCCCTTTCTAAGCTTGTGCTGAGCGCAGTCGAAAGGGTTAGGGATAGGAATATGAAAGCAGGTATTGTAGGATTGCCAAACGTAGGAAAATCAACGTTGTTTAATTGTTTGTCCAACGCCAAGGCGCAAAGTGCAAACTTTCCGTTTTGTACTATAGAACCCAATATTGGTGTGGTAAATGTGCCAGATGCACGTTTGGAAAAATTAGAATCTTTAGTAAATCCAGAGCGTGTAATGCCTGCAACTGTTGATATTGTTGATATTGCCGGTTTGGTAAAAGGCGCCAGTAAAGGTGAAGGTTTAGGAAATCAGTTTTTGGCAAATATTCGTGAAACAGATGCGATTTTACATGTATTACGCTGTTTTGATAACGATAATATCGTGCATGTTGATGGCAATATAAATCCTATTAGAGATAAGGAAACCATTGATATGGAACTGCAGCTTAAAGATTTGGAAACTGCCGAAAAGAAATTGGATAAAGTAAAGCGCGCTGCAAAAACAGGTAATAAAGAGGCCCAAAAAGAAGAAGCGGTTTTATTAAAAATAAAAGCAGGACTAGAATCTGGAATTTCGGTGCGTGCTCTAGACTTTAGTGAAGATGATTATAACGATTTTGTAAAACCATCGCAGTTTATTACCGATAAGCCTGTAATGTATGTTTGTAATGTAGATGAAGGTTCTGCGGTTTCCGGTAATGCCTATGTAGAGAAAATAAAAGAAGCTGTTAAAGATGAAGATGCCGAGGTTTTGGTTTTAGCCGTTGGTACTGAAGCTGATATTAACGAATTAGATGATTACGAAGAACGCCAGATGTTTTTACAGGATATTGGTTTAGATGAGCCAGGTTCTGCAAAATTAATTAGAGGCGCATACAAACTTTTAAATCAGCAAACGTATTTTACTGCGGGTGTAAAAGAAGTGCGCGCTTGGACAGTTGATATTGGAGCGACTGCGCCACAAGCAGCGGGCGTTATTCATACCGATTTTGAAAAAGGGTTTATTCGTGCCGAAGTTATTGGTTATGATGATTATGTAACTTACGGAAGTGAAGCCAAGGTAAAAGAAGCTGGTAAAATGCGTGTTGAAGGCAAAAATTACATTGTTAAAGATGGCGATGTGATGCACTTTTTGTTTAATGTGTAATTAGATTTCTAGAAATTTAAGGCTCTAGTTTAAAATGGCGTTGTTTCAGTAATAATAAACATGTTTGGCCCATTGGATAATTAAAAGTAAACTTACTTG
>TARA_R110002049_G_scaffold309065_1_pt1 | contig 11460 bp, 17 predicted proteins | sample TARA_R110002049 | Tara Oceans TARA_R110002049 (sample SAMEA4396941) | marine metagenome | biome: Polar Biome; feature: [SRF] surface water layer (ENVO:00010504); material: water (ENVO:00002006), including particulate matter (ENVO:01000060) such as... | depth 5 m
CACGACGATCTTTGGCATGATTCCGCTTCTGCCCGATGCGTTTTTCGCCTCGATGGCGGTGACAATCATGGGAGGTCTCGCTTTTGCCTCGGTCTTGACGCTCGTCGCGGTTCCGGTGCTCTATGCGCTCCTTTTCAGGATACGGCCATCAGGAGCGAAGTCACAAGAGGTTGCTCCGATCCAGGCCTAACCAGCTGATTCGTGGTTTGGAATTAAACGCCGAGTGCGGACGATTCCAAATGCACGACTGCACGCCAGAACACCCATGTTATCGACCGGCGCGAGCTTCATCAGCCCTACACCACCCTTACTTAGAGCCGCATAACCCCACGGTGTTGAACGGTCCCGAGTTTGGCCGCCCCTGCGATAGGGAAAATGACATCTTCAATACGGCCATCCGGATGATCCAACGCGGCCATGGCGATCTCGACAAGCAAACGTTCCTTGCCGTGAACCGCGCCAATATCGGCCGCTATACCTTGAATGACCTTGCGGCATGATCTTGTTCCCAAACGGTGAACCACCTCTAAAAGCAGGTCGATCAGGCCGTCGATCAGCTGAGAGCGGCGATGCATCAGGTAGACCACAAGAAGCCCGAAGCGCTGCTCAGGCGCATGGCGACGCATTTCTGAGGCAGTTTCGCCTTCTACCTGACGTGCAATACGCATCACCCAACCGCGTTCGACATCACCAAGAATATCCAATGGAAGATCGAGCGCCTCGACAAAGGACACCTTTTGCGCCGCCAGTAGTACGCTGTCCAGCGTTGCAGCGCCAACATCGTCTTTCAGCCGCTGAAACCCCGTTATCGCAAGGGGGTCAGACAGCGCCCATTCGAACTGCTTAACCGTCTCGGCCGACAATCGCGATGCAACCCTCGCCAGATATCCTTCGCGGAAACCCCGACGCGCAGCACGTGCAAGCCTCTCCATGATCTTCTCAGAGGGAATAAACACGCTCATCTGACGGGCTTGTACATAGCCACGTTCAACCCAATCCGCCAAGCTCAGGTCACGTCCGCCCAGCTGATCAATCATCCATGCCTGAAGATTGGACCGATCACGATCAGATGCGCAACGAAACCCAAGGAAATCGAGAATGCCCGCACGTTGTCGTCGCGCGGTATCACTGGAAAATGAGTAGGAAAGATCGTCTGTCGCCCCAATCTGGTCAGCAACGTACACGATCACATCAGGGTCAAGATGGGACTGTTGCATTAGTTTTTCCCAGCCCGGATGGTTGCGGATGCTGTGCGTTACTCAAGCGGCCTTGAACAGGCCTTCAATGAACTGGATCTCGCCTCTGACGCCTGGTTGCTTGTGATGGATGTGGCCGCGCTTGATCGAGCGCATTGTCTCGATCCCGCTCAGGGTTGCTTTGGCTGATCGTAGCGACCGAAAACTCTGACGGTATCCAAGGAGCCGTTTCATGGCGGCATGATCGCTCTCGATGCGGTTGTTGCGCCACTTCTTGTCGATGTGCCGAATGCAGTCGAAATGCGGGTCGTAGCGGTGATTGATCTCGCGGATGACGCGTCGATAGCTTTGTGCTTTGTCGGTGATAATGGTGACCGGCCGATGTAGCTTTACGCGTTCGATCGCTTTGTTCAGAAAAGCCTTTGCTGCCTTTGCATCCCGCCGGGCAGTCAGGCGAAAGTCGATCATCTGGCCGTTGGCATCAACGGCCCGCCACAAGTAACGCCACTTGCCGCCAACGCGGATGTAGGTCTCATCTACGTGCCAATCGACACTTGCTCGGCGCAGCTGCTTCTCCGTTCGTTTGGTGATCTCCGGGCCAAACTTGATCACCCAGCGATACACGGTGGACCGATCAACACTGATCCCGCGCTCTAAGAGCAGATCCACCACGTCCTGATAGGAAAGAGGGTAGCGCAGATACCACCGCACTGCACAGAGGATGATTTCACGCGGAAAGCGATGGTGCTTGAAAGGGGAACTACGCGGCATGATCGACCTCAAAAGTAGAATCGTGGCAAAATGGCTTGGTTAATGCAACAGTCCCATCGCGAGAGCTACCAGCGTTTTGAGGATGCTCTCGATCGCCTGCGCGGAACAACGATCAAGACAAACATCAAGACGAACGATCACGTGCAGGTGCGCGGGTTTGGTCTGATCGATGCCTACGAGATCAACCGTAGGGACGGCTCCGGTGAGGAGGATCCGTTCGGGCGTATGGCCAAGGTCCGGATCAAGGTCTCGGATTGGACCTTCCGAGCGGTGCAGGGGATGGAAGTCCTGACCATCAATCCGAAGTATTTCAGACTTCGGCGCCCGCTGGAGCGACGAATATATGAACTGGCGCGAAAGCACGTCGGAGATCAGACACGGCCCTTCCGGATCGGCCTGGATAAGCTTCAACGTAAGGTCGGGAGCAACTCACCTGCGAAGAAGTTCAAGTTTTTCGTCAAGCAAATTGCTCATGACGGTCATCTACCCGACTACGACATTGCGGTAGATGGCGACATGGCAATTTTTACAGCCAAACGTGCCGGCTTCTCGGGCAATCAAAGCCTTCTCGATCTCGACATGCCGTCCGTCCCCTCCCCTGCCCTTCTGGCAAAAGCGAGAAAAGCCGCACCGGGCTTGGATATTTACGCCCTGTACAGCGACTGGCAGGACTTCACGGCAAGACAAACGGAACCGCCGAGAAACCTCGATGCCGCGTTTCTCGGTTTCTGCAAAAAACGGTTCCGAGAACGCGTTTGAACGATCTGCACGTTTGAAGGTGTGCACACGATCACACTTTCATGCCGTCAAACTACTGGGACTCTTTCGGGCGGCTCGCGATCATCGGTTTGCGGCGACTTTGGAATATCATGTCGATCGCTTCCGCCAGTAGCGCTTGAACCGAACTGTCTTCGGTGAGAGCGATCTCCCGGAGCTGCTTGGAAACTGCGGGGTCGAAGTAACCACCGACGTGCTTGGTCGACTTCCGCGATGGCCTTGCATGGGGTGAAGCGGGCTTTGCTTCGTCGGAGAGTGTTTCCACCGCTTCCAATGCCGGTTGGGATTTCGGCTTGAGCGCGGATGCGAACTTGTTGCTCATGCGACCTTGCCTTCCAGTTGGCGTGTGGGGATGTGCAGGTGTTCACACATGAACGCGTGCAGTTGCGATGCTTCCTGGGCAGCCTTCCCGTCGGGTTCGAACTCTTCTGCCGACTGACCGCTGATCAGCGCGCGCGAGAACGCGACCCGCTGGCGCAGCTGGACTGGACAAATTCCGACCCCGAGTTCTGCTATGGCTTCGGCTGCCTCGGTTGCCTCGCTACCCTGCGGTGCGACGGCGTTCATCACTACGAAGATCGGCTTACCGGTCGTCTTCACCAGATTGAGCGTGTTGCTGATGGCCTCGATGTCTAGGATCGCGGGGCGGCAAGGCACGAGTATCAAGTCAGCGGCCTTCGCAGCCTCCAAGGCTGCACTGTCCGAGTGGGGGGCGGTGTCGATGATCAGAAGATCGCCCTCCATGTCCTTCACGCGGCTGATCTCGTGGTTGAGCCGACTTGCATGTGCGGAAAGCACGACAGGGACGTCTGCAACGCGCCGGTCGCTCCAGTTTGCCGCCGAGGCCTGAGGATCGAGATCGATGATCGCTGTATTGCGGCCTTGCAAGGCGGATGATGTCGCCAGATGAAGAGCAAGAGTGGTTTTGCCCGCTCCGCCTTTCTGACTGATGATTGCAACGGTTTTCATGACTGCTCCTTTGTGTGCGCGGTTTCACGTCTTCACGTGTGCACACTATCACGCATGAAGGTGTCAGCACCCTCACATGTGCAAGTGTTCGATAAAATCTGTCCGATGTGCCAATGCTGCGACAGTCGTTGAACTATGATTTTGAGCCTGATCGAGACTCATTCTTGAAATATGTGCCAATGACCTATATGTCATTGGCGAACAAAAGGCGTGATGATGACCAAGCTCCAGACTGTCGCGGAGATGCCCGAGTTCCAGCGGCGGGCGAAGGCCATCATGTCCGACGAGGAGCGTGAGGCGGCGATTCAGTTCATCGCCGCGAACCCGGAAGCAGGTCTTTCGCTGGGAGGAGGGCTTCGCAAGGTCCGGATTCCCCGCGACGGTGGCGGCAAAAGCGGCGGGTTCAGGACGATCTACGTCTTCGGCGGGCGACACATGCCGATCTTTCTCGTGACGGTCTTCGCCAAGAACGAGAAGGACAATTTGACCAAGGCGGAACAGGCGGCGGCCGTCGAGCTCAGCAAGCGGATCGTAGCCATGTATGGAGAGACATGATGAACGCGAATGACAGCATCACGAAGGGTCTCGAAGAGGCTCTGGCCTTTGCCGAGGGGCAGAAGGGCAGGGCGCGCGTGCATCAGGTCGCGGTTCCCGAGGTGGACGTTGCAAGAATCCGTGAGGGAACCGGCCTGTCACAGGCTCAGTTCGCGCGGAGTATAGGCGTGGCCAAAGGCACACTGCTGAATTGGGAACACGGTCGCCGTCAGCCCACCGGTCCGGCCCAAGTGCTGTTGGCGCTGATCGCCAAGGATCCGGGTGTCGTGCAAACCCTGCTGCGATAGCAGCTGGGACGCAGCGCGGCTGCTCATACAGTCGGCTACAACCCAACCTGCCTGCGCGCCTTGCGGCGGAGATCACTTATGGTTCTGTTGGACAGCTCACCCTGACGCGTCTGCTCGATCCGAGGCTTCAGAAAGTCGGCCAGGGCCGCAACCGCTTCGTCCTCGCTCACCTCATCGAGGGCAGGGGCATCGCCAAGGGTACGCTTCAGCACATAGTCCTTGATGCTCTCGTCTTTTCCGGCCTTTTGGTCCACAACACGGGCTTCATGGACTGAAACAGAGGCTTATAAAGACAGTTTATGTCGAGCGTAAATATCTAAATATAAAGCAAATAGACGATAAAAACCTCTTCCATTCCTGTGAAGTGTATCTAGATATGATTGGTGGAAGATCGCATTTTTTCGGCATGATCGACCGAAATTTTGCGAAAGGACCGCGAGTATGCCCTCAGATGATTTCCTCTCTTCCCTGCTTCACGCGCCCCCGACCATTCTCGCGTTGCTCCTCGGCATTGCCGCTGTAGGGGTCGCCGGACTTGCCCTGCATGTTGTCCTGCGCACCATCACGAAGGAGCGCGGCGAATGAACATGCGGAAATGGGTAAAGCTCCCGTCCGCCTGGATGGAGGAGGGCGGCCTGTCACGCTTCAAGTGGCGTGCAGAAACCGGAGCCTCGGAAACGGCCGCCCTGATGGTGCTGATGGCAATCGCGCATCGCGCCGATCTCGCTGACGGGCTTGCGCGGACAACCTATGACGAACTGACCACCGCGACCGGAATCAGCAGGACGAAGGTTTCCGATGGTCTCGATGTCCTGGAAAAGCGCGATCTCGTGATTCGGGAACCGGACGGCCGCAGCACATACCAGCTCACCAACTATGGTGAAGGCCATGTCTGGGCCGCACTGCCCGCGAAACCTCTTTATGATCGCAACGGTGCAATGCCGATGTTCGATGACTTTTATCTGCGCAAGGCGGCAGAGCTGGACGCCCTGAAAATCTATCTCGCTTTCGCAGCCCGCCGCGACACGTCACAGAATGTCGCGCGGATCACCTACGATCAGATCGCCGACTATGCCGGCATTCATCTGGGGAAGATCAAGCGGGCGCTCGGCCTTCTCAACATTAACGGGCTCGTCACCGTGGAAAGCTATGAGCGAATGGATGGCCTGCCGGGTGCGTCACATGGATACCGGCTGGCCCACCTCTTCCCACGCCTCCATGCGGGAACAACCGGACGCGCCACGCGTGGACAGGGGGGCGACTCAAGGAACTACGAATAGCGCAGCCGCCGGAGCTCCTCGGAGCAAACAGTGTCTTGACATATCGGTTTCACAACTCGATAAGTGTGAAACCGAAAGGATACACCATGAATGTCGTCGCATTCCCATCCCAAGCTGCGCTCTATCAGCCGATTGGCCACTTTATCCGTCTCGGCGATAGTGGCTATCGGAAGAACGCGGAACTCCATGCGCAGAACCTCCTGAAGTCGAAGCGGTTCGTTGTGAACGCGTCGCGCATTACATATCAGCGTGAAGATATTCGGATGCTGCGCGAGGGCGGGGCGGAAGTTGTTCTCGATCCCCGCACGGTCGAGCTGGGGGCTCTCAAGTATTGTGGAGGCGACGCGGCGAAAGCTCCTTGGGCGGTGGAGGACGGTTCACTCCTGACAGCGGAACTTCGTTCACCAAGCCATATCTTCAACCTCTACGGCCGGATTGCGCGCTGTGCAGTGGACCACCAGATTGATGCTGTCCTTAGCCCCTCGGGGCTTGTGACGGGACCAAGCTTCAAGTCTCAATTCGACTTGGATCGAAACGGTTGTCTGGCGATGAGAGCGGCGCTGGATGCGAACGGCGGCAAGGAAATTGCCCTCGACTATCTGCTCGTTGTGCGCCTGACCGATCTGACCGACGAGAAGCGCAGGCTCGAACTGATCGCGGGCCTCGCCGATCTCCCCTTCGAAAACCTCTGGCTGCGGATCGCAACATCCTCCGGGACGGCCGGTCCACTCACGGCGCAGCGACTGATAAAGGTGCTGTCGGCCATCCACAATATCGGCAAGCCTGTCATTCTTGACTACGCAGGCGGGCTGACCGGGGAAGCCCTGATCTCGATGAATGTGGTCTCGGGCCTCGCGCATGGGATCGGCAGGCACGGATCGTTCGATGTCGGTGGCTGGGACAAGCCGCCGCGCAAACCCGAGCCGGATGAGGAGCGGCAAGGGGGGCAGGCCGTGCGCGTGGATGTCCCGGTCTTCGGTCGCAGCTTTACCATCCCGGAAATGGAAACTCTCCTGACCGCCAAGGGGGCAAAGGCGCTTCTCGTTCCGACAGACAAGAAAATCCTGCCCAACGGCCCGTCCGACCTGCGCAGCGACGCGCGGCGGCTCAACGCTCTCGAAGCGGAAAGGCGGATTTCGGCCATCGAAGAAACGCCGACCGTCAAGCGGCCGGAGGCATTTGCGGAGGGCCGCATGAAGGAAGCCGAGCAGGCGGCCCGCAAGGCCGCGCGTCTGAATCCCAATCCGAAAGTCGCTGCCGACAACAAAGTCGATCTCGACAAGATGCGGGCGCGCCTCTCCGGCAATGCCGGAACGATCGGGAAGCTGCGCGATGTCTACGCGGCGCAGGCCGAGGAACGGCAGGAACGAGGCGACATCGCCCGGTCTGTCTCGCCGCCCCGGCACGCGACACCCTTTTCAGAGACGGGATCGTGAGCATGGCTTCTACAGCGATCTCCCGAAGTATCAGTGATCTGGAACAAATCGGCGGTCTGAACGGCATGGACATCGCCAACGTCACCGATGTCTCGAAAGCCACTGTCTCGCGCTGGCGGACCGGCACGAAGAAACCCCAGCCCAGAAACGAACGGGTTCTTGCCGATCTGGTCTATGTGGTCCGGCGACTGGAGGACTACTACACGAATGACGAAGTCAGGACCTGGCTCTACGCGCGACATCCGCAACTCGAAGGACAGCGCGCCATCGACCTGATTCATGAAGGCAAGGTGATCGAGATATTCCAGGTTCTCGACCGTCTGGATGCGGACGGCTATCTCTGATGATGACGGCCCCGAGGGATCGCGAGCTGATCGACGCCCTCGATGCGATAGAGGTCAAACCGTTCAGCGGCACCGTTTGGCGTGTGCGTCGCGAGGGCCATGATCCGACGATCTTCTATGCTGGCGGCAACCGGTGGGACGATGGCTCCTTCGACGTGCTCTACACGGCCATGGATCGCGACGGCGCGCTCGCCGAGATGCGCTTTCATCTGTCACGCGGCCAGCCAGTCATGCCGTCGAAGGTCAGATACGCACTTCACGAGCTGGCGGTCGATGTGCCCGGTATCATCGACATCACCGACTGGGCCTTCCTCGAACGTTTCGGTGTAGAAAAAGGCGCGTTCGGAAAGATGCCCTACCTGTCCCGCGAAACAGAATATTCGGCCTGTCAGCGGATCGGGGAGGCGATCCATTTTCTCGGCAGCGACGATCCCGGTGATCCTTCAGGGTTTATCGTCCCGAATGCGCGACGTGAAGGCCGGAACCTAGTGCTGCTAGGGGACTACATGCCGTTCGATAACGTCACCCATATCAAGGATCACGGTGTCATTGATTGGTCTGCGACATAGCTGGAAGGGCAGAGAGCGCCCGCTGAAGCGTGCTGCGGTTCACACCCAGTATCTCGGCCATTCCGGAAACCGTCTCGCGCTTCGCCTCGATGGCCGTCTTCGCATGGGCGATTTGGGCGTCGGTTAGGGCAGGGGGCCTGCCAAGGCGTTTGCCGCGCTTCTTCGCGGCGCGCAGACCGGCCTTCGTCCGTTCCTGGATCAGGTCGCGCTCGAACTCGGCCAGCGCCCCCATGATGTGAAAAACCAACCGTCCGCCTGCGGTTGTCGTGTCGATCCCGTCCGTCAAACTGCGGAACTCGATTCCCCGATCCCCGAACAACTTCAGCAGGTGGATCAGGTCAGCGATGGACCGACCCACACGGTCCAGCTTCCAGACCATCAACAGGTCGCCTGAGCCCAGCAACTCCATCGCTTCGGAAAACCCGGCTCGGCTCTCGGCCGCTGTGGCACCGCTCTGCGCCTGGTCGGTGATGATCCGGTCGCACCCGGCTTCGGTCAGCGCCTCGATCTGTAAATCAAGGTTCTGCTCCTCCGTAGACACTCGTGCATAGCCGATTTTCATGCGATCTTTTTGCACGAGGTTTTTGCATCAGTCCAGCATGTGAAAAATCAGTGACTTGGCGGAAAGCGGAAGACTGCCGCAAAAAGGGTCGTTTTCGCGGCAAGAAGAGCTGGCCGTAAACCTGCCAGAACCGCGCCGGTTTTGCCGGAAGGTTCTGGCATCGCTAAGTGATTGATGCGGCGCAGCGTAGGGCAGGGGGACAGAACCCACCGTTTTTGGCGCAACGGTTCTGTCAGGGGGTTTGTGTCCGGCGTGCGAACAGAACGGACCTTCGTTACTTTGCAACGAAGGTCCGCACGTCCCGTAGGGCATGCTCGTGAGATAGCGTTCGCGAACAACGGGTCTGCGGCGACGCTCCTTCAACTAACTTTTCCCGGAGGCTTTCGCATTCTGGGCCCGCCATTCGTCGGTCAGTTGACCTGCGAAGCCCCAATTCTCCTCCTCGACGTCCTGGATGACGATGTGGATTTGCTCGGGCGTCTTGCCGAGCCGTTCGACGAGGCTGCGCGTGATGTCGGCGACGATCGCGCGTTTCTGGTCTCGCGAGGCGGCTGGCGTGATCTGGACGTTGACGTAGGGCATTGGAAGTCTCCGGTTCCGGCTGGGTCAACTGGTTGCGACAGAAAGAGGGCGCCTGCGAGCAATGCCGGCCGACAGCGCGATGCCGGCGAACAGGGTCGCTGCGCCTCCCGCGCCGAAAGCTTCGAGCACTGAGCCGAAGATCGGCGCGCCGGCGGTCTGGCCGATCGCGATGGCGAGAAAGGCGACGGTGAGACCACTCGCGGGCCGGTCGGGCAGCGCCGACACGCCCCAGACGAGGTACACGCCCGTCAGCAGAATGTAGGCCGCCCCGAACAGAGCGCCTCCCGTCATCACCAAGACGGGTGTGGTGATCGACGTGCCGATCAAACCGATGCCGACCGCGAGCCCCAGAAGCGAGGCGAGTTGGACGGCATTCACGCCGAACCGTGCGCAGAGCGCTCCCGCCATTGCGCCTGCGATGCCCGACGCGCCGATCACGATCCACAGGGCCCCGATAGCGCGGGACTCCCAACCCAGGTTCCGTGACACAAGCTCGCCGCCGAAGGACCAGACGGCCGTGCTGGCGGCTCCCATCAGGAACGCCGCGGTGACGAGGGTCACGAGATCGGCCGAAAAGCGCGGCAGGCCGCGAGCTACGTGAGAAGCATTCGCCCGAGTTTTCGGAACCGTCCACAAGATGGCGGTCGTGACGAGTGCGGCCGCCATCGCGAATGCTCCGTAGGCCAGACGCCAGTCGGCTCCAAGGTAGAGGGCAACGGGCCCCGAGAGCGCCACACCGGCGCTGGTCCCGGAATTGATGACCGTGTTCACGGCGTTCTGGCGCTGTCTCTGCACGCTCAACGCGACTGCTGCGGCGAGCGGCGGTGAGGCGAGTCCGGTACTCGTTCCGGCAAATAGCACGGCCACGGCGAGGGTGGCGGAGGATTGGGCGACCGCGATCAGCGCCATGCCGCTCGCGGCGACGATCCCGGCGCCCATTGCCACGGGGCGCGGGCCGTAGCGCTCGACCAGCGCAGCCGAGGCGACGATGGCGAGACAATACCCGAGAAACGATCCGCCCGCGATGGCGCCCGCGAAGCTCGGCGTCAGGCCAAGGTCCGCCCGGACTTCCGGAAGGAACAGCCCGAAGGCGAACCTCGCGAGGCCGTAGCATATCGCGATCAGGGCGAAGCCCGTCGCCCCCAGTCGAAGTGTCGCGTTCATTGTTTGGCGTTCGCGAGAAGAATGCCCGCGGCCCGGCGCGCGGCGGATGCAGCCTCCACTCCGCGATAGGCCGCCGCGGCCGTCGCGCCCTCGAAGAGGACGAGGAGTTGATCGGCCAACTCGTCGCAAGGCTCACCGAGTTCGACGTGCACGATGTCACCGATCCGGTCCCGCAGGAACGCCTTCTGGGTATGGACCGCCGCGACGATCTCGGGCGTGTCTCCACCGGTCTCGCCGAGCGCCCTGAGAAACAGGCAGCCACGCGCGCCCTCTACGCGGATCCAGTCTTCCAGCGCGGCGAAGAATGCATCGACCGTGCGAACATCGAGGCGCGCGCGGAACCGCCGGTCTCGCTCGCCGAGCGTCGCCACCATCAGACCGGCCTTGCTGCCGAAATGCTTGTAGAGCGTCCGGCTGGACACCCCGGCGGCCTCGGTCAGCCGATCCATGCCGGAGGCCATGAAGCCGTTCCGGTCGAAGAGCGGCTCGACCGCCCGCAGGATGGTATTCCTCACGCTCATGCGGGCATTGTAAAGTGATCGTTTTACATGTCAACTCCGGGTATGGCGAATGCCTTGTGAGTTGCTTTGAGCCGCACCCCAGTGGGGCGTCGCCGCGGAACAAATAGCCAGTCTCAACAGGGTCGTTCTCGCACTTTGCAACCCAACAGATAGCGGGCTTAGACCCATCTGAAACACTCAAAGCGGTGACTCATACGTTCCGCAGCATCGGTCGGTCTTGGGCCCGGGGCTGTCACTCGCCGCACCGCATGATGTGCCAAAACTCAACCGTTTCTGTCACCGGCGATAACAACCGTTTTCGCCCAGTTTGACGCGGCAGCGCATTTGGCTGCCGCGCCGAAAAGATCAATCACGGGAAAGAGCGACGTTGATCGAACTGCGCGATGCCCTGTCGTCGTTCTCGGGGTCTGATGCCGGAGAGTGCAGAATCCTACGCTAAGGGCTGAG
>TARA_R110002049_G_scaffold309154_3_pt1 | contig 11449 bp, 20 predicted proteins | sample TARA_R110002049 | Tara Oceans TARA_R110002049 (sample SAMEA4396941) | marine metagenome | biome: Polar Biome; feature: [SRF] surface water layer (ENVO:00010504); material: water (ENVO:00002006), including particulate matter (ENVO:01000060) such as... | depth 5 m
ATGATACAGTTTATGATGGAAGATGTTCCAGGTTATTTTGGTTTAAACCTTAAGTCTCTAAATAGATGGAGAAAAAACATACAACAAATAATAGAAGATCCTTCAGATCCTAAAGAGGTGTTACTAAGATTATTTAACTTTAGTGATTTCCAAATTAAAAGTAATGAGGAGAGAAATAAAAAGAAAACAAAATCATTAAGCAAAAGAGATTTAAAAAGAATGTTCCCTGATCTATACGAAGAAATGCAAGTACCAGATGATGTTCAACAACAAATTGATGAGATTGAGGATGAAATTAAAAGAATAGAAGAAGAAGCGAAAGAACAAATACAATGAAACTAAAACAATTTAGCATAGAGGACTTTGATGAATATACTTGTATGTATAATAGTTACTTGGTTTTAACAGGTCGAGCATCTTACACAGAAATATTAGAAAAAGATGAAGGTGCTGCATTTATTTTTAATCCAACCAAACATTATGTTCCATTGCAAGATGATGCTTATGATATTCTTACAGAGTATTTTGAAGAAATAGAACAATACGAAATATGTGAAGAGTTAAGAAAAGCTAAATCCTTAGCTGCAGTTTTGTATGTTATTTAAAATTGTGCTTGTAGTTAAATCTCTCTGCCTCTAACTTATAGTATTGAAAAGCAAAAAATCCATGTACATGTGAATCTGTGGGAAAAAAATATTTCCAACCTTGAGACCTACCTTTGTGTATATAATAACAAAAAGCAACTGCTAATTTACCACTGGATTTTTTAAAATTAATAACTGCCGAATCATCTGATATTGGTATTACCTCATCTACTCTAAAGGATTCATTGTTGACATTTCCTGCTCTATTAAAATTAGAAAATCTTTCGGCTATTGTAATGGCAAATTTACTAAGCTCTACAGCTCTTTCTTTTTTCATATTTCATCTGTTAGTGATTGAATTAAATCAGCACAAACTTTACAGATGTCTTGAGCTCTTTGCTTTACAGCTTCATGATCTCTTTCCATTAAATCTTCATATAGGTCATCGACAGAGTCGTGGAGACTATTAGACACATGGTTGACATGTGCTATCGCATTTAAATCATCTGCCGAAATTTTGGCCATCTATTAATCCATTGATGTTAATAACAACGTCCCAACTGTTGCATCAATCTTTTTGATGGTTCTGTATAATAATTTTGATTTTTGTTTTACTTCACTGCGATCTTTCAAAGAAGAATCTTGACCTAAGTTACAATATAAATTACAATCTATATGTAACAAAGTGTCAATTTTTTTTTTAGGCGTCCAAGTTTTGTAATTTAAGATTTTATCTATATCTTCTACTGAATATCTACAATCATCTTTTGCCCAAACCATATTTTTTAACATCTTTTTTAAATCGTTATTGTTTAAATTAAGAATTTCATTTTGTTTTTCCAAGTTTTTTACTCTTTTTTGCAACAAATTTAGAATATTTTTAGGCTTTTTTTCTTCACTTCCCTTCCATTCTAATAAAATTTGATTGTATTTTACCTCTAAAGATGGGTTAGCCCTAACCATATATGGCCATTCTTTTAAGGCATGAATAATGGTAGCATGGTTTTTACTAAAGATTCGAGCTATGTCTTTTAATTTATATGCACCATACTTTCTAAGTACAGTATACATAAGTGCTCTTGCTTCTATGTATTCTATTTTTCTACTGTTGCTAAAAATGTCAAGCAACTCGAGATGTTCGCTGGTGAGATCCAGTAACAATTGTATTCGTTTCATTTGATTTGATATAAGTATTTAAATTTATTAAATCTAAATAATCATCTAATGATATCATTATTAGATTACTTAGTATTGTCATGAACCCTTCTTCTTTTATGATTTCTAAAGCAAAAGGATATGGTTTATTATTGTGATGAACTATTCCTCCTAAAACATAAGATGTAAATGGATTAGGTGGTAAGTCTAACACATTATCCTCTATAAACTTTCCTATTTTATAAGATACAATCGGGTTTAAGATGTGTAATGCATCCATAAACTCATCTTCCATTTCATATCCACTATCCTTTATATATTTCTGTTCTAATACCATATGCTTCTAACTCTTTAATTCTATACTTTTGTAATGCAGAAACTTTTCCTGTTGGTTTTTTAATTTCTGAAAACAATACATCACTGTCTTTAGGAATAGCAATAAGATCTGGTATCCCATTTTTGTTAGTCTTAATAAGTTTAATAACATAATAACCTTCCTCTTCTAATTCCTTTATTCTTTTACTCTGTATTTGTTGCTCAGTCATTGCCACCTTTTTTTCCACGAGGGTTTACTGGTTTAGGGGGTATTACCACATTATTTGGTGAAGGCTTTATAACTGGTGTGTTGTTGGTATTATTATTAGAGTTATTGGAATTATTAGAGTTATTATTAGGTACATATATAGGTCTATTATTATTCCAAGTAGGATCATAATGATAGTAACCATTGTAATAAGGTCTCCAATAGTTTCTCCCATAATTTATCACATTGTAATAAACATTAGGCTTAATCATATCTATAGGTAATCGTAATGTATCTCCTTTTTCAGTAACCGCTAAGACATGTGTTATTAATATTTTAGGCTTAGGTTTTTGCACCATACACCCATACATTAAACTACTCAATACAATAAATATTACATATTTCCTCATATTACAAAGTTAACAAATCCTTTTTGAAATGATTAAGCGTGTAGTCCTTCTTTTTCACTACTGCTTTATAAATATTATCTTCAATTCCTCCTTTAGTAAAAATCCAGTATATTTTATTATATAAACGATTTTTAGTTGTCATCCTATCTCTTGATTGCCAGTAACTTGTAGCACTAAAATCAATATTATAATAAACTAATGCTTCGGCTTGTTTTAAACTAATTCCTTCTCTACCACTCACTATTTGAAGAGCAATGTTTTTATCTGTGGTACTAAATTCCTCGAGTGTGTTACAAATCGATTTACCAAATATTTCTTGTATAGCTTCATACTCTGCAGTAAACTTATAAAAGATTGCTATTTTTTTACCCTTAAATTTTTCTCTAATGTATAAAGCTTTGGTAGTATCAAGAACCATTGAATGTCCACTTTCAAACTTTACTGTTCCTGAATACAATTGATGAGTCTTTGACATTAGTTTTACTGCGGTGTCTGCTAAAATAACATGTTCTTTACCCTCTATAACCCTATCAGTAGACAATTTTTTAATCAACTTTCTAATTGCTGATGGAATATCTACATATAATATTTTTTCATTTGTTTCAACTTTAAACCCAGCTTCTTTTTGAGTATATGCAATTGTATAAGGTTTCATATCATCTATAATAGATCGCTTACCCTTACTATAATCATTGATATAATTACCATTAATTTTTCTTTGTCGTACATCCACATATGTTTTAGCAAATGCATAAAAGTTTTTAAACCTTCTAAAAGGATTAGTTGATATTCCACACACTTGATGATACATTTGACTGTATGATTCTGGAGTTGGTGTACCTGATAACAATATAGTATAAGTCTCATGAGACAATAAAATATCCATAATCTGTCTCGCCCTTTTACTTTTCTTTGGAAAAGCCCCTAATGTATGGGCTTCATCACATATTAGGACGTCCCACTTTGTCTCACTTGGAATTTTGTGTAAGCTTTCATAATTAATTACTAATAAATTATAGGTGTGCTTCAAAGATTTATAGTCAGCTTCTATACTGGATATAGCTTTTTTCTTAGTAACAAAAAGACAGTTCGTGACTGGCAGAAGGCTCACCATACTCAAACTCGTAGCTGTCTTACCAGTACGAACCTCCATAGCAAGATACAAAAATTTGTATTCTTTAAGAAGGGGTAATCCTTTATTTACTATTTCTTGTTGGTAATCTCTTAACTTCACAATATATCTTTTAATTGTTTTACAACTTCATACACCACATCTACAGTGACTGCATTTCCACAAGTTTTGTATCGTTGTGTGTTGCTTACTTTTTTGACTTCACCCTCATACTCACCATACTCAGTCCAATTATCAGGAAATCCTTGTAGCCTTTCACACTCAAGTGGAGTTAATCTTCTTATTTTATTCTTACTTACAATTCCATTAGGCTCAGAAGAACGAATAGTAAATGCATCCTCTCCATCATCCTTAATTGCATTCCCATAGTTTTTAGAATTACCTAATTGAGTGGGAACAATCACACTATCTAATGGGTGTGTGGTTACTGCATTAGAAACATCATCATCCCTGGTTTCTAATCTTTTCTTTCTATTATCTTCTTCTCCCTTTGGTTTTTGTCTTGGATAAGTTCTGAGTGCTCCTGAAATAGCAAGAGGTGGCATGGTACTTATATCCTTTTCACTGTGTCTTCGTGCAGATAAACAAGGGCTTTCATCATCTTCTCTTATTCTAAGACCTTCATCATTACGATAGTCTGCCATCTTGATATAGGTATCAGAAGAGCCCATCTTCCAATATCTTGAGGTTATTGTTCGTGTACATCCAGATTCGGCACTTGATAATTGTTGTCGTTTTTTCCCGATCTGTCCATTAAGAACTTTGTCATCTTTTTGGATAGGAAAAATTCCTCTCCAATCTCTTGGGGGGGTTGCAGAATATCCGACAAGGTAGATTCTCTCTCTGTTTTGGGGTAGAACCCACGATGTATTACACAATTGCCATTCAAGTCTATAGCCCCCAATGTTGGTAAAGGCTTGGATGATTGCCGCAAAATCTTCGCCAGAGTTTGAGGAGAAAGTCCCTTTAACATTTTCCCAGATAAAAACTCGTGGTTGGCACTCAGTGATGAGTCTAATTGCTTCAAGGATAAGACTTGATCTTTCGCCACCCATTCCCCTACGCTTTCCAGCCAAACTAAAGTCTTGGCAAGGGCTTCCGAAGGTGATGACATCGATTTTTGGTAATTGTTCTCTTCGAACATCTGTAACTGATCCGACATATGTACTGTTTTTAAAGTTATGTTTATATATTGCAATAGCATGTTTATCCACTTCAGAAAAATAAGAGTGACAATCATACCCAGCTTCTTCAAAGCCCAGCTTGAAACCTCCTATACCTGAAAACAAGTCTAATATATTTAATTTTTTCATTAAAATGGAAAATCTGTTTGATCCTCTTTCTTTTGCTTTATCTTAAATGTAATCCATTTCCCACTATTATCTCTTCCCTCTTCTGGTGTGCAGTCCCACTTAAATTCTCCATAAGCATAGAGCCACTTGTAAAATCTTCTTCTTGAAACTGTCATTTTAGATTTAGGAGCAAAGTCAGGATTGTCTTCTACGAAATCTAAATACAAATCATTCATAAACAATTTAGTATTCAATACTAACTTATGGTTTACTGTACCACCTACAACTCCACACCACTCAATGAACTCATGACATGTCTCGGCAGATAACTTTCTTACTTTTAAGTTTACAAAGTCACTCTTAATTAAACCATATTGTAGATATAATTGTAAACACTCTATCATAAACACATCGAACTGACACCACTCATCATCATCCCATTCTCCGAACATCATCTTACCAAACTCTTTTAATGGTGTAAACTCTTTAGTATAATATTGTGCTAACTCTAACTCCCACTTTCTTCTTTCAAATGAAGAGCCTTTACCTTTGATTGCATAGTTAGTAGTGATTGCTACTTTTGGACTCTTTGCAAATGGTATCTTAATTGCATCTTTGTTTTTCTTCTCAAGAGTTAATCCTTCTGTTACCACAGAGAATAATCGTTCAAAGTTAAAATGTTTGCTTACATCATCAAAACATAGTATCTGTGTATCTGCACTTACTAACTGATAAGCAAAACTTCTTTCAAAGTTAAATGACTTACCATCAATAACAACTACTTTTTTCATTTGTGATATTCCATTCATAAACAAACCCTTACCAGTTCCTCCTTCAGGATTGTCTGATATGACTTCATCATTTAATATTGTAGCTGGGCAATAGGCTAAATTTTTATATGCATGTAGTAAATAGCCAATTGTAGATTTCATTGACTTAACTCTACTATCATCTTGACCACATATGTTTGTGATAAAAGTTCTATAATCACAATGAGTTATTTCACACTCAGTAAAAACTCTATCAATGACATGATCTTTCCACACATATCCTCCAATATCTAAATAATCTATTACAGTCAATGCATCATGAGTCACTTTGACTGCTCCATTTTTGTAATACAAATAAGCTGTATCCTTATCATCCTCTATGAAATATACATCTATTGAACTCAACAAGGTTAAAAACTCTTCTCTAAAATACCTGGTGTTCTCTGCGAAATAATTATATATAGCCAAATCATCCATCTCTTGCAGATAATCTAATATGAAATCCTTGATTTCTTTTTCTGATGTATGGTCTATTAAGTTATTTGTTACTCTTACAAAAACATAGTTTTTACTGCCTTCTGGATTGAATTTATAAAAGCCATTCTCTTCTAAGAAATGTTTAAATAATATATGTACAATTTTAATAGTCCCTTTGTCGTTTTTAGTCCAAAACTTATGATTAGATTGTTCTTCTTCTATTCTATTAATCACATTATCTATAGTAACTTCATCAATCTTTGACTCTTGTAGTTGTACTCTAATGTCTTTTTTTGCTACTCCTCTTTTTAATTTATGTCTGATTTGATTTACTTTATCTTCATCTTCATAATATTTAGTTCCAAAGTTTTGTCTTTGAGCATAGGCAGAATCTATGGTTCTTTTAATTTCAGAACGATCAAAGTTCCTGGACTCATATTGATTTAAAATATATTCTGCTAAGTTTTGATTTATACCATAATCATTGAAAGCTGCAGCTAATACATAAGTGTGATGATTTCTTTGTCCTTCATTCATAGGGTATTTCTTCTCCCACCACTTCACTAATATCTCTACAATTTTATTCTCATCTGTTACTGGTATTGTTGCTTTATCTACATGCTTTATGTACTCAGTGTATTCTTCTTCTTCTATTCTGTCCCATAAACTCGATGTTTCATTTATATATATTAATGGATCATATGATTCATAACAAACTCTTGAAATGTTTTTACTGGTGGTATCAAATTGTGGAGATTTAAAATAAACCTCTAAACTTTTAAAATAGTTTACATGTTGTTCAGGTTGTGTAGGAATTTTGACTAATGCTTTTAAACCCTTACCACTTGGAGAGATAAAAACTGAATAGACATATTTATTTTTTGTTAGTCTTTCTTTTTCTTGGAGCATATCTCGATTTGCTACATACCCATCAAAGTCTAAACAAATCAAACCACTGTGTTCATTCAGTGAATTATCATTTCGTTGGGTAAATGTTCCAGAAAAACAAATGGAAGGAAGATTTTGTTTTAACTTATTTCTTTGTTCTTTATCTTTTGTATTCCTTATTTTTTTAACTAATTCTTTAGATGCTCCATCTTTTATTCTCTGTAAAATAACATCTACTGGTCTGTAGAAGGGTTGACTGGTGTCTTTTATATCCTTGAATATAGTTATGTTCATTCTGTGTTGATTTAATTAAAGTTAATCTATTGATATTCAATACTTTATACTATTTAGTGTTGATTGTGTTGAAATAATGTTATAAATAATATAGAATAAAAATATAAAATCTATAAACATTAATGTGTATAAAAAACAAAAATTTTATAACACAACTAACACTATCTGCAAAAAAAAGGGGAGATACACACACTAAACTCCCCAATTGATTGCAGTGCCTTTCGGCTACCAAACATTCTTAAAAAGGTAAGTCTGATCTTTCATCATTACCTACTGCTTGTGGTTGCTCTTTAGTTTCGCCTTGAGGTTTAGGTACAAATGTATCTAACTCAACATAAGGTTTACCTGAAGATGCAGTTAAAACATTTAAGTTAACCCATCCATTTCGAGCATTACTTTTAAGGAAAGGAATTGCATCCTCTACCTTAACACTTAAATTTCCGATAACAAAATCGGGGGCATTTTCTCTTCTTTTAAAAGAAAAGCCATCTGCAAAAACTTTGTCTGCCATAATTAATTGATTTTTATATTTCTCTCCAAATGTTCAATAGTGGCAAGAATGATTTCATCCTTTTCTTGCCTACTTTCACAGATGCTTGGAGCTTCCATCTGTAATACTTTTGTTTTACCATATACTTTTTCTCTGACCGACCTTATACAATTATAAAGTTTGTCTATGAATATATGAATTAATGTCTTCGTTAGCCTCATCACTAAAAAAATTATTATACACTTCTGTTGCTTGTTCAACTTTTCGTTGTCCTGATCTTAAAAATTCAGAAGAACAATCGAATATACCTAATCTACTGGTGTTCTTGCAAATCACAAAAAACACCATAGGTTTGCCAAACATCCTTTGATAGATGTAGGCTTGACTATCATAATTATAAGTCTTAGCAGAATATAAAAATTTATCGATGTCCGAGCTGGTCTTAATATCAATAAGATAATCTTTATGCACAATATCAGCTTTACCTTTCCACCAATTAGCCATAATTTGCTCTACTGCTGGAACTTCATACTCATTTCCTTCTGCATATATAAAATCATACATCTCCAGGTTGCCCTTCATTTTTTCAACTAAAGAGTCTACATGGTCTGCTTCATGCCTTAACATGATTATATCATCTTGAGGACATAATTCTCTATATGCTTTCGTTGATCTTGATGAAACATCGGCTATTTTAAAGTCTTTAACTTTATCAGGCTCAATCATACATGCATGAAAGTAAGAACCTACAACCATTGGTTTAGTTCTTAACTTTGGAACTCTAAATTGAGTAGGATTTTTTAGCAGATAAATAATATCAGAATTAGAAAGGTATTGTCTACCATACTCTCCATAATAAAATTCATCATTCTTTAATTTATCTAAAGCCTGTTCTGTGGGTTCAAATACTTTATCAGCCATTATTTTATGTGTTTACCAAGTTCCTTCTTTACACTTGTAGTAATCTTGTACTTTGCAGATAAGTTCTTAACTATTTTAGTAAGACCTATTTCTTTGTTAGCAACTACATACTTTAAAACTTTTTCCCAGTTCTCATCTCCTAAGGTCAGCTCATAAGTAACATTCTTTTGTTGAGGTATTGGTTTAGATGTTGCATTGATTACATCTTCTCCTACCCAAAGAGACAAGCCTAACCCATGCATAGCACATGCTTTAGCAGTTGATCTTTGAATAGCAGTATTTACATCCATTGATGTAATCTTTTCAATTCTTATTGAATTGTTTCTAAAATCCATTATTGGTAAATAATCAATGTGTTCTATTTCATTAATAGTAATTCCCACTTTAACATAAGCAGTCCTTCCATCAGTGAAAAAGTTTAACCCACTGGATTGGTCCTCATACACATTTCTCTGTGCATTAGGATATCTTAATTTTACAAATGCCCAAGCATTTGCCCATGATAAATAGTCAAAGTTTCCCTTCTTTTCTACTTTGTCTTTAATGTTGACTTTAGCCAACTCTTCGAAATAATTGTTTTGTTTTGTCATTTTATTTAATTTGATTTAATTTCTGTTTATGCTTGGTATATTTATTGAGTATACCTTCTCTTCTGTTTTTTAGGTTTTGTATATGTTTATCATTCTTCCTGGTGTTGACTTCAGTTTTTATTTTATCCTCAATTAACCCAAGTTTGAATAAGCAGTTGGAAATAGCAAGATTTATTGCTCCCTTTCTCCAACCATCTGAATGAAATATATTATATTCATTTTCATCCAAGACCTTATAATAATCTCCACCCTTGTTCATGTTTAATATTTCTATATTGTCACCAAACTTTTGAATTTTGACTCCAGATCCTACAATTACAACACCTTTTTGCATTGATTGTTTGACCGCCAATGTGTCTGCCATTGCTTGATTCCATATGTCCTCTAAACTATACACTTGCTTTGATTTCTTCTACTAATATTCTATAATCAGGATCTTCATCTACTAATAACTTTGCTCTTTCATATCCATGAAGGATAGAACTCATAGGAACATTATAGCCATGATCCTCTAAATATGATTTTATAAATGTGAGTCTGATTGGTCTCTCCATACAAAGAAGATATAAAATCTGTCTTGCATCAACCTGATTTCTTCTTTTAGATTTTTCGAACAACTTGTCCATTTCTAAATGAAATGCTTTAGCTACAGCTTTAGCATATTTATCAAATATTATTTTTTTCATTTATATTCTTTTAATTTTTCGTTCTTTAATTTTATTAATCGTGCTTTTATTACTTCCTCCTCTTTTAATATCTGAACTTTAAGCAGTATTAAATATCCTATTAAATCTTTTAATGTATCTTCTGATTTCATTGGATGTTCAAACCCTAATTTTTTTATTCTACTTAACTTGTCATCTATTCTTGCTAAGATTCCTTCCTTGGCAGATAGCTTACTAAATATTTGTGGGGGGTGATTGGCAGTATCTCCATAGGCTTTGTTCTTTTCAATCAACAACATAACCACTTCTCTTCCTACCTCTGTTATTAAATCTGATGTGCTTTTCATGTGTGTTTATTTATTTATCAAACATACTAAGAAAGTTATCACTAAACAAGTAATAGAGAAAGCAAATACTTTCATAGTCTCTTCATATTTCTTGTCTGATCTTCCTTGTCTACTTCTATATTGCCTTACCTTTTTTCTTTTCAGAATCTCTCTACCTTCATTAGTATAATGTTTCATTTTTTATTTCTTAATTGTTTAATGATTTTAACAGCTTGTTTAATTTTTTTTTCCAAGTGATTTTCTAAAGCCTCTATTCTGTGCTCTAAAAAATTAATTCTATTGTCTTTATAATTCATAATTTATTCTTTCTACCACCACAAGCCCACACTTTTTGGGTGTGAGCTATGGCTTTGATTAACTAACTAAACTATAACACTTGATCCATAAGAAAATTAAATAAAGTAGTGTGGATCGTCACTATCTTTATTGTTTGTGTTTTTCCCAATAGGAAATAGGTCTGATAAAAATTTATCAAACACTCTTCCTTGATATTTCATTAAGTTGCTTTTGAGATTAATTTCTTTTCGTTCTGCTATTTTATTTGATTTTGCCATATTAAATTGTTTGTTCTGATTGCTAAAGTAATTCTTTTATAACTTCTTTCCAAATCTTTTCTTAATTATTTCGAACTTTTTTGCACCTCTTGGAGCATGTTGCTCGGCTTTTAGGATGGCTTGTCGAGAACTTATTGCCTCGACTTCCACCCTATTGTAATCGTAACCACAATCTTCATCTCCATGAAAATGTAGATACCAATACTCCACTAAATATTTTTTAAGTGGCTTTTTATCTTGTTCGTGTAGGATTTTCATATTAGTGATTGATTATCCAATGTTCTTCCTCTTGATAATCCAACTTCGATAAACTCCACGACCTCAACTTTATTATCCTCTACATTGATTGTTCCCATG
>TARA_R110002049_G_scaffold191082_2_pt1 | contig 11445 bp, 9 predicted proteins | sample TARA_R110002049 | Tara Oceans TARA_R110002049 (sample SAMEA4396941) | marine metagenome | biome: Polar Biome; feature: [SRF] surface water layer (ENVO:00010504); material: water (ENVO:00002006), including particulate matter (ENVO:01000060) such as... | depth 5 m
ATCGAATACGGGCTCAGGATCGGCGAAATGCTTGCCTTTCGGATCATTGACCTCCCAACTCGAACTCAAGATTATATAAAAGTAATCCGGATTGAGGAACGCGATGATCCGCCTGATCCGCGCGACGAATATGCTCCTCGTCCAAAAACCCTGTCTCGCGATCTCGGCACTTACTTTTCAAACAGCAGTTTTCCGGACCTTTTTGCTAAGTATGTCGCGGAGTACCGCTGGGTAGAGGTAATCAACACCAAGCGAGGCAACAAGCGCCGCAAATCAACCTTCGCACATCCGTACCTTTTTATCTCCGGTAGCGGTGCACCACTTGCACGCAGCACAGCCGAATACATGGCTGGTAAAATTGCCAGCGAGCTTGGAATCGATTTTCACTGGCACAAATGTCGACATTCATTTTTCAATCGCATCTATGCGGCATCAGACTTGATCCAAAACCCGAGCGACCGTGAACGAGCATGTCAACAGATGCAATATTGGGGCGGCTGGTCTTCACCCGAAAGCCTGCAAATCTACACCAATACCGCTCGTCGGGACGGTGGTCGCCGTGCCACCTTTGATTTTTCAAATCCAAATAGCAAGCCAACATGGGGGGTTCTATCATGAACTACAGGAGAGGCCTCACATTCGACCCCGTTAGAAATTTTTTCCTTGGGGCTGATGGTGCTGAGTATGTCGAATGTACATTCGAAACGGCGAAGCCCATCATGATCCGCGTAGATAGCGATATTTGGGCTGTCAGGTTTAATGGTACTATACAGAGATTAGACTGGCTCCAACCAAAGCTACCAGATCCAATAAAGGAAGCATTTCGAACTGCCACTGCCTACAAGTTGGCCAAGGCGGCCCCCAGCTATATGGCAGTTGTCTATAGAATGCTCAGAAGCCTTGCCCTCGCCTGGGATAAACATGCGCCTGAAAATGCAAACGGATTTGCCTGTCTTGAAGCATCCCACCTAATTGCACTCGCAACAAACATTTCTCGTCATTATGCCTCAGCGTTCCGAGAGCTTTACCGAATACTTGCCATTCGCGGTCTTCACGACTGCTGTATCAAGAAGAGCCAAGTTTTATCAGAACTCAGATTAAACAACTTGAATGCAGGATTACTTCCTGCTGTTCGACGCTGGGATACTAACCGCGGCGCGCTCACTACTTCCGAGCTTGAAAATTTCAGGGCCCATCTTGTGGTCCGTGACGCTGACGAAACAGATCATGCCCATTTTGTAAGAGTATATCTACGAACAGCAGTAGCCGTCGGGAAACGATCTGTCCAATTGTTACATGCACTTCCTGATGCGCTTCAGAGCATTGATGGTGACCCTCGTTTCCAAAAGTTTATTGTAATTCCAGGAGGTAAGGGTCAGCGAAATGAAAAACCTGGTTATTGGCCCATCAGCGACGACCTTTACGACGATTTGGAGACCTTTGCTAAGCGCCCAGCAGTGGCGGAGGCACAAGCGCATTTCGGGTATTTCTTCGTAACTCCCGTAAATTCGCAAAGCCGTCATGATGGTCCAAGACATGCAGGCTCAACGCAGATTTTGATTAAAGAATGGATCGAGCGATCCAATATTATTTCACCTCGCACCGGTAAGATACTGAAAGTCACGACGTCCCGGCTTCGCCATTCGGTGGCAACCCAGATGGCGAAGAAGGGCTACTCGAAGGGCGACATTCAAGCGATGCTTGAGCATCAGAGCGAAGGCGCTGCGCTCGCCTACCTGGATGCTGTCGGAAATGACATGACTCCCGCCATCGAGCGCGTTGATGAAGCATTGGGCGGTATTTTCACCAATGTAAGCAATGCGTTCTTCAAAGGAACGATCATTGATCGACCGAACGGTAAAACCAGTAAACCGGTGGTAAGGCCAGATCCGCTTAATATTGCGGTTGTTGGTCAATGTGGCTCAACCACAGCATGTCCCAAACATCCATTCTTCTCCTGTTATAACGGGTGCCCATATTTCCTGAAATTTCGGGATACGGACGAAAAGGAAAATCGCGCTTTTATCGAGAAAGAATACCAACGTTGGCGAGACGCCGAACCCTCTGCAACACACTCTAAAGCGGTAGACGACTTCGCAAGGATTGATCAAGCAATGCGGGAAGCTGAAGGACAGGAGAATGAGCAATGAAAAACCAACAAAACAACATGCTTCAGGAAGCGTTACTCCGCCTTGGCAAAGAGCGCCATTCACTTGCAGCAAATTTAGAAGCCCACCTCCCTGCTGACCATGCCTTTGAGGATGACTCTTGGAATACATGGAGCTGGGGGAAGTTGGCTCACCGAAAAGGTACTGCGACTGCTGATTTTGCCTCAATCAAACATAAAGAGTTGCGTACTGCGATTAAACTTCTGGTATTATACGCACGGGCTACCCGCAAAGTGGGTGCAGGCTACTCGCATCCAATCATCTGTGCAGCTGTGCGAATTGGAAAAATCCTTCAAGCGCGGTCCCTGTACACACTGACGAATGCTGACATCCAGCTGTGCGAGAAGGCGATTATCAAAGAATTCGGAGCGAGCGCCGCCTATTTAGGTGAACTGCAGAAGATTGTGAGCTTTCTGTCGAATTGGTACGAAATTTCTTTGATCTATAAGAGACCGAAGACTGCGGCACTACGCTACGGGATAAAAGGTAGCGACGAGGGGCGGCGTGAGAAACTGATCTCTGATTCTGTTCTTACGCAAATACTGTCCTTACGCCTTCGGGATGACCTGAACCCAGAAGATAAGGTGTTCGTAAATGCGCTGGCTTTGAACACCGCATGTGGATATCGAGTTTCCGAGCTTCTGACCCTGCCATCTGACTGTCTTTGTCGGGATGAAGGAGCACTTTTCGTTCGCGGCATCGAAGCGAAAGGTGGGCTTGCCGCTCCACGATTTGTGCCCTCACAGCTTTGGCCAGTTGTCGAGCAGGCCATTCGAGAATTGATTGAAGTAACCGAACCCGGACGTGAAATTGCGCGCAACTGGACCAACGATGCCGAGCCGGATTGGACACGCATTGTGGATGACAAGGCAGCGCTGACCTATTTTGTTCGGCAGTTCTTGCATTTGTGGACTGCGGACCCCGAACATCATCTGATCAATCCACATGCTGCTTGGCATTCTGGCCGAGCAGAGTGGATTGATGTTCTGGGATCGCTTAAAAGGAACAATGGTGCGGTCAATAAGACAACGGCTGAACTCGACTTAAGCTGGTCGACATTCAAGGATCTCTGCAATCAGCAGAAAATGAGCCAGGAAGGACTGTTTTACCAACGGACAAAGGCGCGCACGAAGAAGAACATGATGCGCGACCAACGCGTCATGGATCAGTATAGCTTTTTTCGCAAGATAGGTTTTGCGTCAGGGCAACAGCGCAAAACTGACACGCTGCAGAAGTTAATGGAAGATGCTCTCGACGCCCAGATGGCAGGCCAATCTTACCCTCCCCCAGAGCAGGACACCATTTTGGAAGCAACGTACGCCCGGCAACGTCCGGTCCTGCTCACGGACATCAACAAACGACCCGTGCTCTACGTTGATGAAGCTCTCATGGTGGTGCCAAGGTTCTACTTCGGAAAGCACCAAGCCAAATCAGATCAATTCAAAGTTGTAGAACCCGTACAATTCATTAAATGGCTCGCAGGCAATGGAGATCGAGAATCCATATTCGAGCGTTTCGGCATCACTGACCCTAAAACGAATAAGATCGCAAAATTCACTTCTCATGATATTCGTCATTGGCTCAATACTGCGTACACCAGAGGTGGCCTGACCCAAGTCCAGATCGCCACATTGTTCAACCGTCAAGATGTCAAAGGTAACTCTCCTTACAATCACATGACAAATGAAGAACGCCGTGAGGTCGTCGGTGGTGCCATTCAGAATGATGTCATAACGGGCCATATTACCGACACATACCGCTCAATCGCCGAAGTTGATCGGGAACATGCGGAGGAATACCTTCAAGCCATGACGCGGCAACTTAACGTCATGCCCCACGGCCTCTGCGCCAAAGATCTCGTAACCGATCCCTGCCCTCACCATTTGAGTTGCTTCAGTTGCGAAACAGACAGCACTGGTAAGGGAAAGCCGTGCACCTTCCTCGTAATTGACGCTGCTGACTCACATCAACTTCAGGAAATTAAGCGCATTCAGGAGAATGCAAAAGCCATGATTGAGTGGTTTGAAGAGGATGAGATCATCGACACACCTCAGTTCGTGCATTTTTCCAACATCGTCGAATCAACCGCTGCGATACTTGCAAAAAGGAAGCCCGAATGAGCAAAAACGGTACCTGCGCCAGATGGCATCCTAAAATCGAATCGGCAATTCGCAAGGCTCAAAACAAAGCTGCAAAATTGGACAAGCCCTTCAAACTAAACATGAAGGCATTGGCCAGTGATCTGAATACGAGCCGCCCGACTCTGTACAAGCATGAGAAATTTATTGAAGCGCTGTGCGACCGCCTTCGCGTTGAAAGACGGCGTGTTGACGGTCAGGCGTCAGTTGACCTGCTTAAAGACCAGATCCATCGCAAAGAGCAAAAAATACAGGAGTTGGAGGTGCGGAACGCTGCCCTAATGCGCGACATGCAAGCGATCTACGATCATATCTACGGAGCCAGTATAACAGCAGGCGAACTTGTTGATGCTGAGGTCCGGAGAAGATCCACCGAGGACGGCCAATGTGTTCTTTGCGACGCTCCAGTCCAACATGCTCTCGGTAAGGAAACAAATATTGTTTCAATCAATCCGAAGGATCGGACATGAGCCAGGCAAAGGCACAAGATAATATTTGCAAGTTGAAGGCCTATCTTGCAACAACAAATGCCCTTCCCGCACGCAACGGAAAACTGAGCGTGTCAGCCGTCGCCACAGCCGCTGATATTGAACGGCAGGTTCTCTACCGTAATCCGACGGCGAAGTCCTTGCTGGAAACAGCCGTTAGGGAAAAAGGGCTCATCGGCATTGGAGCACAGAACTCCAGCGGCCGCAGCGATATCGAAAAAGTACAGGAACGAAAAATCCGATCACTTGAGGCAAGGAACGCAGTTCTCGCCGGGGAGAACGCAGATCTTCGGGCGCGCCTTAGAAAGTTTGAACACATAGAAGACATGACAATCCTTGGTCGGCGCGTGATCCCATGACGAAATCATGTCAAGTTACGAAGGTTCTATGGGCCGGTAGAAAAGGCGGCGCCGTTTTCAATGTGTTGGTCGGCGATGCAATCTACCGCATCGTAGGCAGCGCCGACGTCGTTCCACGTGAACCTGTGATCGGCGAGATCTGGGATATCGATGGTACTGTCCGAACCCACCACATTCATGGGCGTCAAGTCCACGCCCAGAAAGCCACTCTGACGAGACCAAGCGGCCGAATGATCATTTCTTTCTTGAAAGGGAAAAACTGTCCAGGAGTTGGCCAAGCGAAGGCGAACGATATTTGGAACGCCCTCGGCGAAGAAATTTACGATGCGCTTAATGATCGCTCCTCCCCGGTCATCGGAGACATTATAGGTGAAGACCTCGCAGACACCGTCAGGAGAGCTTGGGAAGACCAAGATGCCGACATTGCGGCCTGGCGCTGGTGCGACCATCACGGCCTCCCCTTGCGGCTCTCACAGCGCCTCAGCGCTATCTACGGCATAGAGCTATCAGATCGCATGGTAAAAAATCCCTATCGCGTGCTCGCATTTTCCGATTGGAAAACAGCCGAAAGGTTGGGGCGCGCCATTTCAATTTCTCAGGAAGACCCTCGTCGCCAGATAGGCGCAGTTGAAGCAGTAATCTTCGAACGTCTCGACCAAGGTCATACTGCGATTTCACGCGTTTACCTCGAAGTTGAGGTGGCAACTCGCCTGGACACATCAAAGACTGGCGCCCGAGCAGCCGTCGACGCGGCGCTGGCAGACAAGGCGATCGTCAAAATTGGGGATCTACTTTCTGGCGCGGGAACTGTAACGATGGAACGATTCGTTATCGACAATTTGATGGAGCGCCAGATGATTGGAAGGGCAGAACCTGATTTTATTTCGGGAGCAAGCGAAGCTGTTCTTCAAGGGATACTGGACGCATTCCAATCTAAAATTGATATGTCCCTGAATGCAGATCAGTTGAACGCTGTCATCATGGCAGTACGAGAACCCATCAGTATATTGTTAGGCGGGGCCGGCACGGGAAAGACCACGTCCCTACAGGCTATTCACGCCTTGACTGATGCTTATGGCGTTCCGGTCATCCAGACAGCCTTGGCGGGTCGAGCAGCGCGCAGGATGACGGAGGCAACTGGCAAGCCTGCCCAGACGATTATGGCCTTAGAAACTGCTATTAAAGCGGGTCTCAAAGTCAATCATGGCATGGTGCTTATTGACGAGAGCTCAATGCTTGATCTGCCGACGACATATCGCCTTTTGCGTGCGCTGCCAAAAACGATAAAGCTTCTGTTTATTGGTGACGCCGGACAGCTACCCCCTATTGGTTTCGGACTTATTCTGCATGCATTAATCAATAACCCCACAATCCCAAAAACCGAGTTGTGCGAAGTCCATCGGCAGGCAGCCAGCACCGGCATTCCCGAGGCCTCACTTGCTATTCGAGAAGGCAAGATGCCCAATCTACGCCCCCACGGTCAGGCAAAGACGGGCATCTCCCTCTTGGAATGCACAGCCGAAAGCTTTGCAGAACACCTACCAGAACTAAAGAATTCCTACCCAAATGCCCAAATCATCACACCACTGCTCGATGGCCCAAGTGGCTCCAACACAATCAACTCGCTCTTTCATAACCTTATGACGCAGGGAAAGCCCCAATTAGACGGATTTTGCATCGGCGAGCCAGTGATTTGGACAATCAATGATTACAGGCTTGACCTGATGAACGGAACGCTTGGAGTAATCTTGGACCATGATGAAAAGAGCATGTTCATCGATTTCGACGGCGAAAAGAAATGGATCGAAAGTACCGATTTTGACGCGCTACAGCATGCCTACGCAATCACAGTTCACAAGGCCCAAGGCAGTCAGTTCCCAAGGGTTATCGTTCCTTTCATGACGTCCAAGATCAGCGATAGATCCATGATATATACTGCAATCACCCGCGCGCGCAGCCAAGTTCTTCTCCTCGGGGACAAAGAGGCGCTCGCACAATCGATTGCAAACCCAAGCATATTTCAGAACAGACAAATTACGTCTTTATTGAGAGGTGAGTAAGGGTAATCCACCTCATCTGTACCTGTCGCTGTTTGATGCCGCCACTTTGGTAGCATTAACTGCAACAAGGAAGACTGGCTTTTGGACTAAAACGGACGGAATAATTTTTCCGAAATGCGATGCGGTTAGTTGCTATCTATTTGAAACCTCGTATAGATTACAACGCCATAAAAGGGCGGCGTTCAATTGCCCCACTGAAAATAAATCATATAAGGAAAAGAAATCGAAACAAGTACTACCAGGCAGCGTTTACTGAACGCGTCCCTGATGGTGACGTACTTCGTCTTCAATCTCATGGACGAAATCGTCGATTTGATCTTCCTCAAAAACGCGATTGTCGAATGGAACCTGACGCAAAATTTCTACCGCATTATTATATGCTGGGACCAACGATGGACTCTGCGGGCGGCCGACGAGGAAGTGAACTTGAACATCTTCTGTCGCACCAACTTTTACAGCAGATAGATGTCCGAGCCAGCGGCGTGCTTTGTCCTTGATCGTGTCTGCTTCCGCGAGATCGAAGGAAAGCGGTTCGTAGACATGCCAGCGGCCGTTTTTCCAGGCATGCCGAAAATCGACAGTATCGGTGCTTCCGTGAATACGCTTAGTCTCAAGAGAGATATTCACGCCTTGTTCCTTCAGCTTTGCTTCTACCGGCCGCCAAACATCTTCGTCAGACCTGCGCCGTTGTGATGGACGATCATAGCGGGTTATGAACCGGTGATAGAGTTGATCGAATGTCTTCTGCGGATCTGACGTCAACCCTGCCCCGACCGGAGACCATTGCAATGAACTGTCATCAAGTGGCAGAGCTATCCGGGCGTAGTCGCCAGCAGTTTTTTCACCCCTAAATAGGCCTTCGGAGTTCAGGCTTCGCACAACGCCTTTCATACCGCGCTCAATGGCTTCGATGGCACCTTTATAGGCCTCGCTATCGAGATCCGGAAAGATATTTTTTATCCTTCCGAAAGTCTTGCGAGCCTTCGTGAGGATAAGCGGTCGCCCCGGAACGACCACGATCAAACCAACATTCACGAACTCTCCGGTAAGGATATCATGCACATAACGCAGCACAACGTAACTGTAAGGCTCCCTTGTGGTCATGTCAGTATCCTCCCTAATTCCTTGATGCAGTCGTCGATGTTGTCCCGAGCGTCGGCGATCAACTTCAACGCAGCATGTACGTCAGCGTGAGCGGTAGCCCACTCTGACGGGATGCTTCCCTCATACTCCTTCAACCGCGCATCAGACAAGGAGTTCCACTGAGATTTGATCGACGAGAAGTCGATTGGTGTGCCTTTTAACTCTTGGACGAAAATATGCCTACCAGGTGTTTCCAAATCCTTCATTCCGCCCAAAACCCATGGCGCTGTCCACAAAAGGACCATTTTATGCATAAAAGCGAGCTCGTGATCGATAATTCTTAGTTCATTACCGCTTATCAAACAATTTGGGTTGTCCGCCCTACGGTCGGGATTCTGAATAATGGCATCGAAAAGTAATACCCCAGATGCTGTTGGTCGCATGACATCTGACAGCCGTTGCCCAGTCGCCCAAGCTGAGAACCCGGACGTTCGGGTAGACCCGAACGCGATGCGGCTGCTGCGACGCAGTTTGTCTGCGATTTGCGCGTCTGCCACTACGGGAATGATTTCCGACGGTATCTCTACAAGCCAAGGCTTGGGTACAGGCAAACCGAGATCAGCTGCGAGGCAGGCCGCGATTGCTTCACGCGCGAGGTTGGTCTCAGCTTGGTCGCAGCCAGCCGAAAGCTTGACGAACATTTCCACATCATCGTCATCAACTTCTCCGCCGACGGCCTCACAGGCGGCGAGCACCGGAGCCGTACGGCCGTTGGCGGCGGTTCTGTCAATCCGTGTCAGTATGGCGTGTGGAATCATGCCGCGCTTACCTTTGGGTTAAAAATTTCATGCAACAATGCGGGCATAAGTCCATCTAACTCTTTCGCGGTCCGGGTCCGAATATCTTGGACTTTGCGCGCTCTTTCCTGAATTCGGTGGAACCAAAGCTGCGTGCCTAAGGGTGGAATCGGAACTTCTATGGTGGGAAGCTTCTTGGAAGATAGGGTTTTGTTACGAGCAATCGTACCCGGAGAGTGGCCTACGACACTCGCAAATCCATCTGCAGTTCGGAAATATGCCATCAAGAAACTTGGCATGGCGACTGCCGGATCGACTTCGCAAGTTAACATCCGGTGGTTCCCAACCGTGCCGTTGTCCTGTGGTGCTGCCACAGCAATAGCTTTTTCCCAGGCCATGAGGTTGCTGAAGACAAGATCGCCTTCCTTGATAGTGAATAGCTTCTGCCAACTATACTCGGATCCAAGTAAAGTGCGCCGATGAAAAATGCCGTTGTAAAAACTGCGCACACCAATCTCAGTATAATCTTGGTCAGGCGCAATCACAATTTGACGACGTACCAACGGCGCGACTTCGGCCATTGGGCGAAGAGGTGCGCCGTCGATGGCTTGCTGGAAGGCATTTACCAGCATGGCGTGGAGTTCGCGTGCAGAGGAATCTACCGCACGCCGACGCTTCTCGACCAAGGCTGAAACATCGTCGAGCCTCCGTACAATGTCGCGCTGTTCGTCCAGGGAAAGCAGCGGAATGAGCATTTTCAGAAACTTGTCTTCTTTCATGCGTACGCGATTTGTCGAACCCTCGCTTGCGCGACGGCAAAGGTCGACGAAATCTGGCGTTCGCGAATACCATTCAAAAAAATGGGGCAGTACCTTAGATGAGTCGATATCAAAACAGGGGAAGTCATTGCTGACCAGAGCGCCGTCCAGATCGGTAGGCACGATGCCAAATGCACCGTGACGCGCGTCAATTCTCGAGATCAGAAAGTGCCCTGCTTTGGCCTGATACTGTCTTGCCGCTGCAATACCAGAGCCCTGCACTTCTCCGCGCAGCTTCAACCCCTTCCCCCAAAGCCGAGCAGTGATTTGTTTGTATTGTTGATCTGGCTGCACAAGCACCCAATTTTCTGATTTCGTAAGGAATTCATCAATTCTTATCGTGCTTGCCATCAAGAGCGCTCCGCTAAGACGGATTTGATTTCATCCATGATACCGAGAATCAGCTTCTCCTGTTTGATAATTGCGCCCACAATTTCCACTGGGGCGCGGTGGTCAACAACTTCGCCAGAATGAGGGTTCTTGATATCGAGATTGCAGGACGTAACGCGATCCTGATCATCACGCTTGATCAAGTCAGCCGCAGAAACCTTCCAGGCCCGCTGGTTCTGTTCGCGATTGCTCCACCATTGAAGACAATCGCCGAATTCTTCGTAAGCCATCGGCGCGGTTTTTGAATACTTCTTGCGACCCTCCGGCAGCGGCAGCTCATAGTACCATATGTTCTTGGTCGGCCCGCTGGTATCAAAGAAGATCAGGTTGGCCGGGATGTCCGTGTAGGGCGCAAACACCCCCTCGCGCAGGCGCACGACCGTGTGCAGATTGAATTTTTCCAGAAGATCGGCCTTAATCCGAGCGGAGATGCCATCGCCGAACAGTGTGCCATGAGGAACGACGACAGCAGCCCGTCCGCGCCCGGCACGTTTCAGGCGTCGCATAATCAGCTGAAGGAACAGCAGCGCCGTTTCCGCAGTGCGGCGATCCTCGGGGAAATTGTTTAGTATGCCTGTCTCTTCCTCGCCACCAAAAGGCGGGTTTGACATGATGACGTTGACCCGTTGATCCTCGCCAATTTCCGCTAAACGAAACCGTAGAGCATTGCCGGGGTCGATCCGCGGGGCATGAAGTCCGTGGAGAAGCAGGTTGAGCTGCGACAGCAGGAACGGTAACGACTTGGCTTCCCCACCCAAGAAGCTGTCTTCTTGCAGGATCCGAAGCTTCTCGACCGTGTCCGCCTGGCGCTCGAGGTACTGGTACGACTCGGTCAGAAAGCATCCCGTGCCGCAGGCTGGATCAAGGATAGTCTCACCAAGTTTGGGGTCTGTCACTTCAACCATGAAGCGTACTAACGGCCTGGGCGTATAAAACTCGCCCGAATCACCGGCGGCATCGCGCATTTCACGTAACAGCGTCTCGTAGAGGCGCCCGAGCGTGTGGACCTCTTCTGACGAGTCGAAGTGAATGCCATCAATCAAGTTAACCACATCGCGCAAAAGGTAGCCGCTTTCCATGCGGTTGGCGAAACCCTCGAAAACGGTTGCGATCACATCGCGCCGCTCACGGCGGCCATTGTCAC
>TARA_R110002049_G_scaffold70090_2_pt1 | contig 11445 bp, 11 predicted proteins | sample TARA_R110002049 | Tara Oceans TARA_R110002049 (sample SAMEA4396941) | marine metagenome | biome: Polar Biome; feature: [SRF] surface water layer (ENVO:00010504); material: water (ENVO:00002006), including particulate matter (ENVO:01000060) such as... | depth 5 m
ATTTTAACGAATACCACAGATCATAATGTAAAGATTACTCACGAAGGCTCCTAATTATGGGGCCTTTCGTTTCTTTGGGGTGTAAAGTTTTAAATCTCTAAAATTGGTTAAATACCACCTCATCATTTTGTAAAGTTTATAGTAATAGGCTCTAAAGGGTTGTTTGCGTGATATGGTTTCAATTCTTTTACATTGGGGGATGGCTTTGGCGGTCTTCTTTTTATTTGGCTTGGGGCTCTACATGGTTGAGCTCACTTATTACGATTCGTGGTATCGAGGATCTACAGCTTTACATAAAAGCATAGGCTTATGTGTGTTTATGTTTTTAGTTGTCCGAGTGTTTTGGCGCATAAAAACCAGTTTACTTTCATCTTCGTTAAATTTGCACCAAGAGCAAAAAAGTTTAGAGCTAAGAGTAGCTGTTTTTGTTCATATACTGTTATATGTGCTGGTCGCTTCTTTGTGTCTGTCGGGTTATTTTATCTCGACTGCAGGAGGCCGAGATGTCGAGTTTTTTTCTTGGTTTGCTTTGCCACCGCTACCGGTGGAGATTGAAAATCAGGAAGATGTTGCTGGTGATTGGCATTATTACTTTGCGTGGGGGCTTATGGGTCTGACTGCTTTACATGCTTTGGCTGCTTTAAAACACCATTTTATTGATCGTGATGATATCCTTAAAAATATGCTCAAACCCTCTAAAATAAATAAAGGAGATAGTTAAGATGAAAAAACTAGGTTTATGTTTGATGTTAGTTGTTGTGTGCTTTAGTGGCTCGATACAGGCGGCTAAATATAAGGTGGATGTTGAGGGTGCTCACGCATTCATCACGTTCAAAATAAAGCACTTAGGCTACAGTTGGCTGCTAGGTCGTTTTAATAAGTTTGAAGGAGAATTTGAATATGATGCAGTGCAGCCAGATAAGTCATCTATTAGTATTCTAATCAATACTTCCAGTGTTGACTCAAACCATGCAGAACGTGATAAGCACCTTAGAGGTGAGGATTTTTTGAACGTTGGTAAGTTTCCTGAAGCTAAGTTCATCAGTAAAAAAATTGAAGTCATTGATGACGAAAATGCAAAAGTGATTGGAGATTTTACGCTTCATGGCGTAACTAAAGAAATTAGCTTCCCAGTTCAAAAAATTGGGGAAGGAAAAGATCCTTGGGGTGGTTATCGAGCAGGCTTTACTGGTAAAACTGAGTTGAGGCTTTCAGATTACGGTATTACCTACAATTTAGGGCCGGCCTCTACTATAGTTGAAATTGAATTAAACCTTGAAGGAATTCGACAATAGCAATTGTTGCTTGTATTGAGGAAAAAACCGGCTCAGGCCGGTTTTTTTAATTTTATAAAATGTTTTTTGCAAACAGTGACTTACTGAACTATTCTGAAAATGTGGTTTAAATTGGTAGTTTGAATTTATTGTAGGGTGACTTTTTGTTCTCATTCTTTAAGAAGAAATCTAATTCGGGTGTTTTGGGTTTAGAAATCTCTGACCAAGGTTTGTCTTTGGCCGTGGCCGAAGTAAACGATGCGGGTCAGCTAATAATTACAAAGTGTTTTTCTAAGAAGTGTGGGAAGTCAGAGTACTTAGATCATATTAAATCGTGGATTTCAGAAAATAACTTGTCTGGATTTGATTGCCATGTGGTCTTATCGACCTCTCAATATCAGACCTTCCCAGTTGAAAAGCCGCAGGTCGAAGATGCAGAATTAGCGGATGCTGTTCGTTGGAAGGTGAAAGATCTACTCGATTATCCCGTTGATGACGCGGTAATGGATGTGTTCGAATTTCCTAAAGACGCGCTTAGAGGACGGCCAGAGCAAGTGAGTGCCGTTAGTGCAAAAAAAAGCCATATTCAGTCATTAGTAAATTTGGTTGATGACGCGGGTTTAAACTTACTCACAATAGACGTCGTAGATTTAGCGCTTAGGAATATTGCGACAAGGCTAATTGAAACCGAAAAACAGACTGCAGCTTTACTCTACCTTCGTGCTGGCAATGGCATGATTGTGCTTATAAAAAATAATGTTCTCTATTTTTCTCGCCATTTTGATTTTTCGTTGGAAGCTTTAAACGACGTTGAACAACAAGATAATGTGATTCAACATTTAGCTCTGGAAGTTCAGAGATCGTTTGACTACTTTGACAGCCAGATGGCACAAGTCCCTCCTCAACAGTTATATTTGATTGGCCCTACACCACAATTACCTTTGGCCAATATGTTGGGCGGTAGTATTTCAGCGCAAGTTAAAGTATTCGATATGTCTGTTTGCTTTGGCGAGCAGCATAAGACTACTCAAGATGATATAAATGGCTTAGTCGCCATGGGGTCAGCATTAAAGGTAGGGCCATTCTAGTGCAACAAGTGAACCTCTATACAGATGCATTTAAGCCGCTTAAAGTAAAATTACCTTTAGAGCAGATAATTGCTATTCCTATTATTATTTTAATGATTTTAGTCGGCGTATCATTCGGCTTATCTTCATACTTGAGCGATCAAGAGGAAGAACTGGCGAGCTTACAAAAGAAAAATGTAGCGATGGTTGAACGTTTGTCTATTTTAAAAGCCAAAGCTGAAAAGACGCATCAGGATGATGGCTTAATAGCAGCGAATCAGCGTTTAAATAAAATGCTTATTGCAAGACAAAATATGATATCAACTCTTGATCGTGTTGTTGTTAAAGAGGCTGAGGGTTTTTCGCATTCCTTGGTCGCACTTGCTAGGCAGAAAGAAGAAGGTTTATGGCTAAACTCAATATACTTGGGTGGAACTAATCAAAGTATGGTCCTAGAAGGTGTTACTACTAAAGCAGAGCTAGTGCCTAAATATCTACAAAAATTAAGACAAGAGTCTAGTTTTTTAGGGAAGAACTTCGCCTTGTTTGAACTAAATAAAAACGAGTTAAACAACTCAGGATTGAAGTTTACTCTAAAAGCAGAAGACTCTAATTTAAATCAAGCTGTAGATGTTCAGCCTCTGGCTCAAGAAATCGATATAGCGCAATAATCAAATGGCGAAATGTATAACTCTTTTGAGAACGTAATTAATGAAGCTTGAGCAGTGGTATAACATAAAAGATAAAGCAGCAGCACTATCCTTACGTGAAAGAAGTATCCTGCTGGCCGTAGGTATTATCGTCATTGTATTTCTTTGGGCACAGTTTTTTTATTTGAACTTTGAACAAGAGCTTAAAAAAACAAAACAAGAAATTAGTCACTTTCAGCAGAGTCAGTGGAGCCAAAAAGAAGAGTTAGCCAAGCTTATGACGAGTTTGTCACATGACCCTAATGCAGCTCTATTTAAAGAACAACGCGAAATTCAAGAAAAGCTCGAGTCATTAAAGGAGCAAATTGAGATACGTTTAAGTGATTTAATTGCGCCTGAATTAATGGCCGATGTTATGAGAGATGTACTGTCAGATTATAAAGGTTTGCGTTTGATTAGCGCAAAAAATCTTCCGGTAGCGCCACTTAAATTGACTGTTAATCAAAAAGAAGAGAAGAAAAATAAGCCAGAAGAAACACAGACTGTATTATTTTCTCATCGATTCGAAATGGAACTAACTGGTGACTATTTTCAAACCGTGGCATTTTTGAAAAGCCTTGAGAGTATGCAGGGTTTTTATTGGACTATGTTGAAATATGAAGTGGATGGGTATCCAAATGCAAATATCACACTTCAATTGAGTACCTTAAGTCTTGATGAGGATTGGATCGGTGTTTAAAACTCTATTTCACGGCTGTTCATATATTGTTTTTGTTTTAGCGAGTGCTAGCTTACTCGCCGCGACTACACTTACATTGCCGGATGGTAGCGTATTGCAAGACCCTACTAGACCTCAGCTATGGAATGTGCCCAGAGCGGCTGGCCAAGAGCAAAGAGAGGCTTCTTTTATACTGAACTACATTGTTGCCTCAGGATTGGAAAAAAGAGCCATGATTAATGGGCATAAAGTTGTTGTGGGTGATGTAGTTGCTGGTGCAAGAGTTAAGCAAATAAACTCAGACAGTGTTTATCTTGTTTATAAAGGTAAGCAGAAAGAATTACGAATGAATAAAGTTAAAGGAATTACACGGAACTAGGTTGAAGTTTTATATCAACAATTAATAGGTGTGCACTAAAGATTTAGTGGAACAATCCCGAAATACACAAAATAAGTGAGTAAAACGTGGTTTATCAACTCCATGGTGTTGGAAAAATGAAACGATACATAGCCTTGGCATCTTGTTTGTTTTTATCTGCATGCGCGCATAAAAATGCGCTTATGCAATCGCCTCAAGCGAATACTACTGAAAGTATTGATCAAATAAATAGTGAGTTAGATCAAGCCTTGGCGGTAGAAACTGTTCAGTCTTTAGATGTTATTCCTACTGATGTTATGAATGCACTAACACCTGAATTGCTGCCTCAAACAAAAGTGATGAATGAACTACGGTTTGATATTGCTGTAAAAGATGTCCCGGCCAGGGATTTCTTCGAAGAATTGGTAGCTGGTACGAATTTGAATATGCTGGTGTCGCCGGATTTAAACGGTTCCATTAGTTTGCAGTTAAAAGATGTTACTGTCGATGATGTCTTGGATATAACGCACCGCTTATACGGATATGAATATGAAAAACAAGGTCGTTTAATTCATATTTCTCCGGCTGGATTAACTACGCATATTTTTGCAATTAATTATCTGAACGTAGAGCGTAACGGTGATTCTGAAACGCGTGTTAGTTCTGGTCAAATTACCCAAAATAATAACCGCAGTTCATCATCGAATTCAGGTAATAGTTCATCATCGAATTCTGGTAATAATTCATCTTCTTCAGGTACTCAATCTACAGGCTCAGGTACAAGAATTGTTACCAAGAATAAGAACCATTTTTGGGAATCTCTTAATCAAACACTCCAGCTTATTGTGGGCAGTACAGAAGGTCATTCAGTCATCATTACGCCGAGTACGGGAATGGCGGTTGTTCGTGCAGATGCTAAGACCTTATCATCAGTTAAAAATTATTTAGAACGTGCTGAATTAATCTTAACAAGGCAAGTCATTTTAGAGGCCAAAATTCTTGAAGTAAGTTTAAGCAAAGGTTACCAGCAAGGTATCGACTGGAGCTTTTCCGATTCGAGTAGTTCTCTCGATTCAAATGGTGACCCCAAGCGAGGTCTAGGTCTTCTGCAAACAGCTCAAAACATCACGTCAGAAGCCGGCGGTGTCTTTGCTTCAGTTATCAAACTCAATGACTTTCAAGCAACTATCAGTTTACTAGGCACGCAAGGTAACGTACAGGTACTCTCTAGTCCGCGAATTGCCACAGTCAATAATCAAAAAGCCGTGATTAAGGTGGGGAGTGATGAGTTCTATGTCACGGATATAGATTTTGAATCAAATAATGACACCAATTCAAACTCTACCAACATTGAGTTGACACCTTTCTTTTCAGGAATTGCTTTAGATGTAACACCTCAAATCAGTGAGGACGGTAAAATTATTCTTCATGTACACCCAACCATTAGCAAAGTGCAGGACCAGCAAAAAACAATTTCGGTGGCGGGTGCAGAAACTAATTTACCCTTGGCTTTATCCAGTATTCGTGAGTCAGATAGCATCATTACTGCCGAGAATGGGCAAATTGTTGTGATTGGTGGTTTGATCCAAAACACAAGCTCAGATAAAAACTCATCAGTGCCATTTTTAGGTGATCTTCCATTTATAGGTGAGCTATTTAAACAAAAAGGTGAAGCATCGGAAAAAACAGAATTAGTGATTCTCTTAAGGCCCACCTTGACGGACCAGCAAAGTATTCAGAAGGACATTCGTGGTAGTCGTGAGCGTTTTGGTCAGTTCCGAGATATTATGTCTGCTCCGACTGAAACAAGTTTTTACGAGTAGACGTGGGTATGTATGAGCAATTCTTTGGCTTGAACGAACTGCCGTTTGGTTTGACTCCAAATACCCATTTTTTTCTAAAATCAGAAACACATCAACAAGCTTTAGACATGTTGCTCTGGGCTCTCAAACACAAAGAAGGTTTTATTAAAGTAACGGGAGAGGTGGGAACAGGTAAAACTCTTCTATGCAGAAAGCTGTTAAATACTTTAGAAGACCCATTCGTGACGGCGTATTTACCTAATCCATACTTTTCGGCAGAAACGTTATATTGTCTTGTCGCAGAAGAACTTTCGGCATTTTCTGAAGAAGATACCTTAGAGGAAGGCCACGCTCAAGCTTCACATCAAGCTAAAGAGCAGCATGTTTTGGCGCTGAAAAAAATCCAGCATACTCTCGTCAAACTAGCTAAGTCTGGCAAGCAAGTGGTTTTGGTCATTGATGAAGCCCAAGCTATGCCAGAAGAAACGATTGAAGCGCTCAGACTACTGAGTAACCTAGAAACAGAGTCGGATAAACTATTACAAATTGTACTCTTTGGGCAGCCCGAATTAGATACGGTTCTCGCCAAAAAACACTTACGTCAGTTGAAACAGAGAATTACTTTTCAGCATTATCTTAAACCACTACAACGCAAAGATATCGAACACTACATTTCACATCGTATGATTTTAGCGGGCTATCAAGGTGGCCGTTTGTTTGATTCGAAGGCGATTAGTTTATTGTGTCGTGCCTCTAAAGGGATTCCGCGCTTGGTTAATATTTTGTGCCATAAAGCTTTAATGTCTGCTTTTGGTCAGGGTGAGAAGGTTATTCAATATCGACACATGTTAGCTGCTATTTCAGATACAGAAAGTGTGCGAGTCTCTTGGCGAGAGCGTTGCGCTAGCTTTTTGTTTAGTTTTAGCTTGTGCCCCTTGCTATATCTAGCATCCACATCTTCAATTTTGGGGAATGTAGCATGAGCGTGATAAACGATATGCTACGTGACCTAGATAAGCGCAAAGCCCCCGAAGCTGGGGGAAGTCAAACCACACCTAAAGAAAGTCTGATTGGGCCTCAAACATCGGTTTATCCAAAAGTTATAATAATCTTACTCACGATTCTGCTAGTAGCATTACTGGTTTATTTTTTTCTAGCAGCAAATAAGTTTGATGTACCGCTACAGCCAGACCTAGTAAAGGACTTAGTGGCTGACAATAAACTGTCAGTTAAACAGCCTTTAATCGAGCTTGTTGCTAGTGACGGGGAAGAGATAAACACGCCTATTAGGAATCATAAGATTGAACCGCAAAAAACACAGAAACAAGAAGTTCAGGCTGAAACAATTACACGAGATATTGCAGAACATAAAGCAAGCAAGCCGATAGTTCCTTCAGTAAAAGTGACCCCCAAGATAAGTTTGCTTAGTGAAAGTAAGGTGATAAAAATAAAACCTACTGACAAGGTAAAAGTACAAGAAACATTAAAAGTAAAAGAATTGGTGGTTTCTCAAGAACCAAAAAGTATGGGTGTTAAATTATCTCCGGTTGCTTTGGACCAGCAAATGGCTGAAAAAGCACTTTTACTTATGTCTCAGTACAAAGACCTTGAAGCATATCGAGAGCTTTATGCCTTTATTGGACAGCATGATGAGGATATGGAAAGTCGCACAGTTCTGGCAAGTTATCTTCTAAATGAAAACCGTATGGCGGAAGTCGGTGATGTATTACTCAATGCGCCACTTCATAAATCGCCAAAACTACGTCAGATAAAAGCACGATGGTATGTCCAGCAAGGAAAGCATAATTTGGCTCTTTATACGCTTAGTGCAGATTTACCAGCAGTCGAAAACTACCCAGAATATTATGTGCTATTGGCCGCATATTATCAGCGTTATGGTACAGCCAAAGAAGCAAAAGCAAGCTACTCAGTACTGGTTGACTACGATGAAACTGTAGCCGATTGGTGGGCAGGATTAGGCTTGGCTTCAGATAGAAACAATGAAAAAGCGAAAGCATTGTATGCCTATCAGCAGGCATTGGAGTTACCAGGATTATCTCCTGAACTTTTGAATTTTGTGAAGCCACGTTTAAATCAATTACAGGCAGCTCAAGCGAGTCTCAAATAGTTGGGTCTCGTTTAAACATTATTATTTCAACTGATCGACATCGGACACAGGTATGTCAGAACTAAACAAGAAAATACGAATAGGTGATTTGCTCATTCAGAATAATATTATTACTGAAGAGCAATTAATGACGGCGCTTGCCGAGCAAAAAAAGACAGGGCGAAAGTTGGGAAGGGCGCTTATTGAGCTGGGATTTGTCGAAGAAGACAAGCTGCTTAACTTGCTTTCGCAACAATTAAAGGTTCCCTTTGTTCAGTTGCGCCATTATCAGTTTGATCCGGAACTCATTAAAAAGCTACCTGAAACACAGGCGCGTCGATTCCGAGCAATTGTGCTTGATGAGCAACAAGGCGAATTATTGGTAGGCATGGCCGACCCCATGGATTTGATGGCTTATGATGAAATAGCCAGAGTTGTGAATCAGGCCATAAACGTGGCCGTTATCCGTGAAAGCGAGTTATTGAATACTTTGGATATGGTCTATCGTCGAACTGACGAAATTAGTAGCTTGGCGGTTGAGCTCGATAGTGAGCTTGAAGACGACGCCTTTGACCTTGCTGCGCTGACTGCAACAGGCGATGACAGTGATGCCCCTGTTGTAAAATTACTCCAATCTATTTTTGAAGATGCTATCCAAGCTAGAGCGTCTGATATTCATATCGAACCTGATGAAAGCGTCATGCGTATCAGGCAGAGAATTGATGGTGTGCTTCAAGAGCAGGTCATGAAAGAAACGCGTATCAATGCTGCCTTGGTTTTGCGTTTGAAACTTATGTCGGGCCTTAATATTTCAGAAAAACGTATTCCACAGGATGGACGTTTTAACATACGTGTAAAGGCGCGCTCAGTGGATGTGCGGCTGTCAACGATGCCAACTCAGTATGGTGAATCGGTTGTAATGCGTTTACTTGATCAGACCGATGGTATCCTGTCTCTTGAAAAGATTGGCATGCCGGCAAAAATATTAAGTCGATTTAGAGTCGCGATCTCACGTCCTCATGGTTTAGTCCTAGTTACAGGGCCGACAGGTAGCGGTAAAACGACAACACTATATAGCGCCCTATCGGAACTAAACAAACCAGAAGTTAAAATTATTACTGCTGAAGATCCGGTGGAGTATCGTTTACCGCGCATTACTCAAGTGCAGGTTAACCCAAAAGTAGGCTTAACCTTTTCTAGTGTCTTGCGAGCTTGTTTAAGGCAAGATCCTGATATCGTGCTAGTAGGCGAAATGCGAGATCAGGAAACCGCAGAAATAGGTTTACGAGCGGCAATGACTGGTCATATGGTTATGTCGACGCTTCACACCAATGATGCAATTGGCAGTGCTATGCGATTGATCGATATGGGGGCAGAGCCTTACTTGGTCGCAAGCTCTTTGCAAGGCGTTATTGCACAGCGCCTGATTCGTCGTATCTGTCAAAACTGCTCGAAAGAATACCAACCGACGACACAAGAAAGTATTTGGTTAAGCTCGATGCTTCAAAAAAACAAACATAGTACAGCTGAAGATATATCATCCTTCAAATTCAAGTATGGTTCAGGGTGTTATCAATGTAGTAATACGGGCTATAAAGGTCGAGTAGGTATTTATGAGTGGTTAGAAATGGATGACGCTTGTTTAAGCGCTTTACGTCGAGCTGATTCAGATGCATTTTCCGAGGCTGCGCATAACAATCAATATTATGAACCATTAGAAATTTGTGCCTTACATAGTGCCAGAGAAGGTATCACCTCCTTGGATGAGGTATTCAGAGTCTCGGCAACGCTAGGCGAGGCAGAAGATGACTTCGGAGATGAACTTGATTTGGAACTTGATAATTAACATGAATATTTGTCTAGCCTTATTCAATGTCATATTCATATCTGAAAGGTGTGGTGTATTTAATGGCTAAATTTCAATATCAAGGCAGGGATGCTAAAGGCGCGGCTGTAGAGGGGGTTCTTGAGGTGATGAGTACCAATATGGCTGCTTCTGAGCTTGTAAGAAAAGGCATTACGCCGATAAAAATTACTGAGCAAGAAGAAAAGACGTCAGGACTTGGTAATTTGAATATTCAGATATTCACACCAAAAGTGAATCTAGATGAACTCATTATATTTTGCCGACAAATGAATGCTCTTACGCGAGCAGGTATTCCTATTATTCGGGCCATGAAAGGCTTGGCTGATTCAACCAAGTCTGAAGTACTAAAGTTGACTTTGTATGATGTGGCTAGGCGTTTAGAATCGGGGATTAATTTAGCCTCGTCAATGCAGGCACACCCTAATATATTCTCAGAATTATTTATTAGTATGGTTCATGTCGGGGAAAATACCGGCCAACTAGAAACTGCCTTTCAACGGTTAAGTGAAAATCTTGAGTTAGAACGTGATACCCGAAAACGGATTAAGTCGGCAACGCGCTATCCAACCATGGTTATTTCTGCAATTTTTATTGCTCTTTTTATCGTGAACCTCTTTGTGATACCAAAATTCGCCAGTGTGTTTGCAAAGTTTGGTGCAGAGCTTCCTTGGCCAACGCAGGTTTTAGTAGCGACCTCTAATTTCTGTTTAGATTATTGGTGGTTAATTATTGCTGGCATTATTGCAGCGATTTTTGGGTTTAAAAAATGGGTTAAGACAGAGCAGGGCGCTTATCGATGGGATAAGAGAAAACTAAACTTTCCCATAGTTGGTGTTTTATTTGAACAAATTGCCTTATCACGTTTTACTCGAAACTTTGCGATGATGCTTTCAGCTGGTATGCCCATTACGCACGCATTAGCGATAGCAGCGGAAGCGACAGGTAATAAATATATAGGCCATCAAATTGTTGGCATGAAAATAGGTATAGAGCGCGGCGATAGTTTATTAAGAACCGCTCGTGCAACTGAAATTTTCACCCCATTGGTTTTGCAAATGATGGCGGTTGGAGAAGAAACTGGTTCCGTAGATACCCTATTAAATGAAGTGGCAGACTTTTATGATGAAGAGGCGGACTATTCCTTAAAGCGGCTTTCAGAAGCGATAGAACCAATTCTGATTGTCGCCATGGGCGGGATTGTTTTAATTCTAGCCTTAGGCGTGTTCTTACCAATTTGGGACTTAGGCCAAGCGGCAATGGGTAAGTAGTCGATATGGATAAGTGTATTGGTTGGAGCGTCTTTTGAGCCAACAAAATAGTAACTTATATAACCGAACCTTTGGTAATCGTTACTTTGTGATTGCGATTAGCGCGAGTTTAGTTTTGATTTTTATGGGGGTGCTATCAGGAAAGCTTGAACGTGAGTTTAACCAGATAGAGCAGGCTCAATTCGATTATCGAGTGACTGAACTTAAAGCTGTTGTTCGTCTAATGGAGGCGGAACTTGTGAGCCAAGGCAGCTTACATGAAGCCGATAAATATGAAGGGGCTAACCCTATGGATTGGTTGGAAGATGATACCAGCCATTATTTAGGTGTTATG
>TARA_R110002049_G_scaffold78774_2_pt1 | contig 11445 bp, 7 predicted proteins | sample TARA_R110002049 | Tara Oceans TARA_R110002049 (sample SAMEA4396941) | marine metagenome | biome: Polar Biome; feature: [SRF] surface water layer (ENVO:00010504); material: water (ENVO:00002006), including particulate matter (ENVO:01000060) such as... | depth 5 m
GCCGGGCAGAAACTCGACGAAACCCTCCTCTTTCATTGCAAGGTCGGCCAGCAGCAAGTGGTGATTGACGACGACGAGGTCCGCCTCCTGTGCATCGCGGCGCGCCTGTACGACGTGGCACTCAGCATATTTCGGGCATTTTTGCCCGAGGCAGTTATCGGCAGTGGACGTTACGAGCGGCCAGATCGAGGAGTCCTCAGCTACCTCGTTGAGTTCACCCCGGTCCCCGCTACGTGTGCGAAAACGCCATTCGCGCACCTGCTGCAGGTCTTCTATCAGCGCCAGCGGCACATCATCGACCTGCTCAAGCCGTTCCAGGCACAGGTAGTTCGCACGGCCTTTGAGCAGCGCCGCATTAACGGGCTGGCCTACTGCCTTGCCGAGCAGCGGCAGGTCGCGGTGGAACAACTGATCCTGCAGCGCCTTGGTGCCGGTGCTGATAATCGTCTTGCGCCCGCTTTCGATAGCAGGCAACAGGTAGGCGAAGGTCTTGCCAGTGCCGGTGCCAGCCTCGACTACGAGCTTGCCAAGCTGCTCAATAGTCTCGGCCACGGCTTCAGCCATCCATGCCTGCCCGGGCCGTGGCTGGTAGCCAGGCAGGAGTTCGGTGAGTGGGCTTTGATCGCCAAAAAAGTCGGAAAGTTCGGTCACAGGCCGAAGGTTACATTGATGCGGCGCGCACGCCTATCGCTGGCCAGCGATATCCTTCAGCGTGCGCTGGTCTGCCTTGATCGAGAAACGCAGGAACGGGCCCTGCGCCGTGTAGCGCGCATGGGCGAAATCTTCATCATGAAAGCCGATAACGTTGTAACCCAGCGTCAACCAGATGTTGGTGGCAACGTTGTAGCCGATATCGATACCAGCCCCGTAATCGATCACGCCCGATTCATAAGAGTGATAGGCACTCGTATTGATCCCCGCATCCCAGCGGCCGCGGATGCCTCTGCGCAGATCAAAGCCAATCAGGTCAGTATAGCCGGTGTAGGCGGCGCCAGCGAACTCGCTGCGCACATACTTGAATGCATATTGCAGGGACAATTGCGTCGCAGCACTGACGCGGTAATTGGCATTGAAATTATTGATCAGCCTCCAGCTCCGTTCCTGATTATCGCTATTCAACAGGTCACTGTAGACAAGATCAACGCGATCCAGGAACGACCACTTGCTGCCTGCAGGCCGGTAGGCCCAGCCAACGCGCAGGTCCGCATTGGTCATTTCTCCGCCATTGTCCAGTTGCGTGCTGAACACGGTCAGCCCCGCCGACATGCCGTGCCCCGACGTCGGCTCGCGGTACCAGCCGAACAGCAGCGACGTGCGCTCTTCGGTGTCCGAGTTCCGGTACTCAACCCGCGAGTTGGCGGTCCACAAGTCTGCCGTGTAGGTCGCGCCTGTGTACACCGCCAGAAAATCCTCGTTTGTCGAGCCTGACGCAAATTCCCGGTCGTCATCAAACGGGCGCGCACCGCCCTGCTCGATAGTATTGGTCTGGTCTACGCCGACATCCAGCAGCCATCGCTCGCCCAGTTGAAAACCCTGGATAAGGCCAACATTGGCGAACAGGCGTGGGCCGTACTCTGTGACCTCACTGGTCATGGAAGTATCAATCTGCGCCCGTGACCAAGGCGTCGCACGTACGCCGAGCCGCGTCATGGTGGCGTCAATATCGCGGCCACTTGCGTCTTCCCATTCCGCGACCAGGTCGATATTTTCGGTCAAGCGGTAGTCGATGCCGAGCACGGTCCGGGTCGGATAATCCAGGCTTTGCGCATCATCGTTTAGCGCCGTGCTCGCGGTCGCCCGCAAGGTCACGTTGCCATCGAAAATCTTCTTGCTCACACCGAGCTCGGCCAGATCACTGGTCCGTGTATCACCATCGTCAAACTTGTCTTCCGCGTGGGTCAGCCCGACAAGCCCGGCGAATGAGTCGCGCTCATAGCGAAGTTGCGCACGCATGAGGTTACGAATGTCCTGCGTCTCGAGCATCTGCTGCCAGCCCGCCTCGCCTTCGACAGACCAGCGCTCGCCCAGCTTGGCGCGCGCATCGATACCAAGACGACGCGCACCCTTGTCAGCTTCCGACTGATAGCCAATGCCGAAACCTTCTTCAACCTCACGGATGAACGCCCGGACATCCAGCCGCTCGCCGTTGTGCTCCAGTTCGACGGAATGCGCGCTGCCACTGGTTTCAACAGCCCCTGTCGTGGAACTCGACTCTGCAATTTCTGCCGTAACAAGTGTCTGGTCGTTGAGCTGCCAGCGAAGATCTACGCCGCTCAACTCTGCTTCCGCACCGCTGGTCTGATCACTGATATGGGTTACGCCGAACTCAACATTATCGCTGCGTGTTCGTATTGAGCCACGACCACCCGCCACGACATCTTCGGCGCCAGTTGTTTGCGATTCATATTCCGCGACGATATAGACCGGGTTGAAATTACTGTCGCGGCTCGGTACCGGCCGTTTGAAATAAAGGGTTCCGTTGAGCGTATCGAGGTTGTAATCAAGAAAACGACTCAGCGTGCGACTCTCAAGCACCAGTCCTGAGTCGAAGCGATCGCGAACCTCGATGCGGATCTCGTCGCTGTTGGCAATAATCGGTGCGTTGCTTAAGCGGTAGAGTCCGGAAGTGCCATCGCCAGGCAGTTCGTCCCGGTTAAAGGCCTGGCTGCTTTCAGCCGCGAACGCGCTGTAGCCGAAAATCTCGCCGCGGTACTCGCTCAGCACGCCGTTGAAGCGCCGCTGATAACGCGAAAGATCGGTAACGTCCAGTCCGGTCTCGAAGTCCCCGAACAAGGCATAGAATTGATTGCGTTCAAGTTTTACGAACAACTTGCGCTGGCTGGGGGCTTCATAACGCTGCTCGGCCGTGTCGCCGTACAAGGCGTAGTACTGATTCGGGTCGACGACTGTATTAAACGCGCCGAAATTCTCGTCACGTTCGCGGTCCGAATCGTAGGCCAGTGTCAGCAGGAACTCTCCCTTGATCTGACCTTTGGCAAAAAAGGCTACACGCCCGTCATCGTAATATTCATCGTCGTTCCCGGCTGCCAGTGCGGCGGCCATGTTGTCAGACAGCGTGTTGTACCCTGCCGTACCCTCGGCAAAACCAACGAGAATCCAGTCGCGCTCAGCGGGGCTGATCCAGGCATTCAGTTCCTGCTCGCGATAGTTCTCAAACAACAGGTTGAGTTTTACTTCACCGGTCCGTGTTGTAGGTTCAAGTTCAATTAGCGCAATGCCGTCGGCGCCTACCCGGTAGGTCGGCTCGCGCGTCGTCGTCTGCACCAGCGGGTTCTCGCGGTCATTTTCAACCGACCACCAGGAACGGTACGGCGCTGCAACACGGAAGCCGCCAACGATGCCACGCCTTGCCGGTTTTCCAGCACGATCAAACAGCTGCACGGCTATCACCGGGCGCGTTTTTCCATCCGCGCTCAACACGGATTTCGACGCGACAATTTCACCCCGGATCGGCATGCCGGCGAAATAAATGCTGCGTGTAATGGTCTCGGAATGGGTGCCATCGGCACTGGTGATAACCGCGCGCAGGCGATTCTCACCATCCTGCAATGGCACACCTTTCCAGCGCGACACGGCAACCGTGCCAGCGTTGTTGACTACGACGCTATCGAGATTCACGGCGTTGACCGGCTCACCGTTTACCCACACCGCAACAGACTGTTGCGGTGCATGCTGAATAAACAGCTTGGTTGCCGGAATCGCGGGTGAGAAATCGGCGGCCGGGTGCAACATGGCTGTGCCGGGTTGCAACATCTCGATATTCGGCTCCGGCTGCTGCATCCCATCGTCGCTCTCCGTGACGCGCGAACGGTTTACTTCCATTCCAGGCACAGCGCCCCTGGTCTCTGCTACCTGGGCGCCACTGGATGCAACCGTCACCTCGAGGAATGACGGCTTGCTCGGCCGGACTCCGCTCAGCACCATTTCGACACGACGGTTCTGCGCGCGCCCGTTCGCGGTTCCATTATCGGCTACCGGCTCATCGGGTCCGCGGCCAGTCACCTGTCTGGAGCGCGGGTCAATGTTCAGCGCATCGGCAACGTATTCCGCTGCGGCATGCGCACGCGCGCGTGACAACGCGTAATTGTCCTTGAACAGGTGCTGGTTGCGGGCCGAAATCTTCTGACTGTCACTGTGACCGACGGCTGACAGTTCGATATCCCTGACGCCGCGCCAGGCATCGACCAGGCTATCCAGCTTCTGCTTGTCGGCGTCGGACAAGCGGTCCGAGAGTACGTCGAACTTCAGATCAAGCACGTAGCCTGCGTTTTCGACTTTGGCCGGCTCGCGCACCATGCGGGTTTCGGCAACGGGTGTCGTCTGCCCCGACTCGATCGGCGAATCAAATTTGGCCGTGGCTCGTGTCGTCAGTTCACCGCTCGCCTTGTTGTCAATTCGCCCAATGAACTCGAGATTGCTGGTCCAGTTACCAATGCGATCCGGCAGGGAGAAGGACACAACCGGCCCCTTGATGCGCGGCTCACCCAGGTCCACGCCATCTATGCGCAGGCTATTCGGTTCATAGCTGACACCGTTGGGAAGCATGACCATCACATCGATATTCTCGATCGCAACATTGCCAATCCCGTTGACGGTCAACTCGTAGCTCACACGGTCAGCACTGTCGGTCCCTTTGCTGCGCAGCTCAAGGTCCATACGGCCTTCCGGCGCGAGTTTGCGCCGCAGGTAAAAATCGGCGCGCAACAGGCTGCCGCGCGTCATCTTCACGAACTGCGAATTTGCGCGCCCCGCGAAGCCCGGTGTCTCCGAGCAACCGACGATGTCGAAGTAAGCGGGCACCGAGAATGTATCAATCTGTGCAACATGAGTGCCCGGCTTGACGCCTTCGAAATGAAAGCGACCGCCTTCGTCAGTCACCGCGTAGGAGCCGTCTTCGAGATAAATCCGGATATTTGGCACACCCTGTTGCTCACCGAACGTCTCCTGACTGCAATCGCCTTCCAGGACCCGACCAACAATCGTGCCGCTTGAACGGAACAGGTCTTCGGTCAGTTGAATTGTCGCGGTTGCCACATTGGAACTGAGTCCGCCGGTTGCACGTGCGCTCGCACTGTTAACTATCTTGTCACCGCGTTTGCCGGAAACAATTTCCACCACATAAGCAATGATTGTCCGTTGCCCCGGCGTCAGCAACGGAACCGTGAAATCCAGCGTATCCAGGTTTAATCCGATCTCCGGATCAGCAGCCGCGGCACCATCGATTGTGACCGAGCCGGGTACGAACCGGACACCTGCTGGCAGGCGGTCGGTCAATTCGACGTCGCTGGTATTGCCCGAGGTCGATGAGTTTTCCAGCACGAGTTCGTAGCGCACGAAATCACCCGGCGCCGCGGTCGTGGTGGCGGTGCGCTTCTGCAGGAACAATGTGTCCGCCCGCGGATCCAGCGGAATGTCGAGCGCAATACTGAGACCGCCGGATTTTCTGAACTCGCTGCCGAACGACCCCTCGCCAAGCGAATACGGCGCACCCGGCAGGCTTTGCAGATCGGCCGCTGCCACTGTTGACGGCGCCGAGTAATCACTGGGTGGCGTTACGACAAGGCGATAATTTCCATCGGGCACGTAGGGGAAGCGATACTCGCCTGGCCCGAAGTTATAGCTGGTGCCCGCGCTATCCGTCACCGTACTGCCGCTTACAATCACAGACGGAAACTGGCTGACACCGTCATTGCCGAAGACCGGTGCCGGCTGACCGTTGAAAGCATTAACGATGGCGATACTGGCGCCATCAATCGCTGCGCCGGTCAGGGATTCGAACACACGCTGCACCGGATCAAGCGCTGCGCTTTGCTGTGCGCTATCACTGGCGTCAAGCGGGTCTGTATACGAAACCTGGATCGTCGACTTGGGTGCCCCCTGCAGCACACAGTCTGCAGCCGTGGCAATGCCGCCAGCGGTCGGCAGATAACCTGAAAATATTCCAGTGTTTGGACCCGTTTCACTCAGACGAATCGTCTCGCTATCGCCAGTGTCAGCACTGCTCAGGGTGACGAGTGCGTAGTCGATAAGCTGATAGTCGGTATTCTGGTCCGGATCGACAAGCCGTGCAAAAACTGGCTCGCCGAGATTAAAACTCGATGCAGCATTGATGTCTTGCACGGAGGTCGGGTCAATGACTGCCCCGCCGACCAGCATCGGGTCTGCAAGCGCAACAAGAGCACCGCCCTGCACGCAGGACGACGGCCCTGCCGTTTCCTGCCAGGTTCCGGCGGCGCCCGTTGCAACCCTTGTAAAATTAATGCTCGCAGAACTGCGCAGAACAGCCGTAGTAACTTCAACCGTATTACTCGTCACTACGACGGTCTGATTAGCAACACTCTGGTACTCAACGCTGGCCTGGTTGCTGACTACTGCGCCGGGTGGCGCAGCAACAGCCGTTCCGTAGTACAGCAACACAAATATCAGCGTCGCGGCAATACGTTTCAAGGGCGCAGTGAATACATCGCAAACGCAGTCCGGGGGGGATTTTCGTCCCCCCCGGTTGCCTGCGTGAGCACGGTGAAGTCGCCCGGAGCCTTGTGGCCCCAGGCGACTTCGCACCGCTGTTACGCGTTCAAGCACCGTGATGTGTCGCCGGATCAAACTTAGGTTGTTGGAACTTCAACAACAAAGCTGATCGTCGTGCTTGCGCCCAGACCAACGCTGATCGGAGAACCCGCAGGACCCTGGATCGTTAGCTGACCGCCATCAAGAGCACAGCCGTCTGCGTTTGCATCGGCTGCATCGGCTACACAGAATGACGCACCGCCATCGAACGATATGTTCGCAGCGCCGCCATTGTAGGCGTCCGCAACGAAGGTCACATCAGTATCGATGTCGTCAGTGACAACGAGGTCCGTCGCATCAACTGCACCACCCGTGTTGTCGAGCGTAATCGTGTACTCGATACGCGCGCCAGGTACTGCAAGACCGCTGCCAAACGGATCTGAAATCACTGCCTGCGCCTTGGTAACCAGCAGATCAGCAGACACCGTTTCGAAACCATCCGACGCTGATTCGATGCCATCATTACCGGCATCAGCAAAAACATTGTCGATGACCGCCGGATCCCATACGCCGCTGGCGACAAGGTCGACACCCGTGGTCGGGTCCGCTGCTGTCACGTCAAGGCGAATATTGGCTATGTCACCATTGCCGAATGCAGCCGGCGTATCCGCAAATACACGTACACGAATTGACTGGTCTTCATCCAGATCGTCGATTACGGTTGATCCACCGAGTACAGGGTCAGGACCGTCACCGGCACCCGGGGTTGTGTCCGCTGCGGCGCTAACCGAAATCGTGACGTTGCTCATATCAATGTCAGAGTCAGTCGTACCGGCACCGCGCACATCGCCGTCGGCGGATGACAGTTGCAGATTGGCCAGGTTGAAGTCCAGCAAACCATTACTGAGGTTGGTTACCAGGAATTCGATGAACACCCCGTTCTGACCCGGTGTAACCGTCGTCAAAGCACCACCTACCTGGTCTACCGAAAACAGAACCCGGCGATCGACCAGAAACTCTGTGGTATTTGAGCTGAGAGTTGCCTGCGGCGTGCTGTTAACCGAGTAGTCAACGGTTGCCGTGTTTTCCACGCTGACACCAGGGTCGGTGCCGGCTGCCAATGCCTGCTGCGTGAACAGCGTGGCTATGGCAATTGCGCCCAACCTGGCTGGCAGGTTGAACCTTGTTTGCATGATCTTCATCACGGTACTCCTTTGCTGCGAAAAAAAACTCATGGGTTTTTAACTACTCAAGAACGGCGGCGAATTGCGCTTGCCCTTCGCTGCCGACTGCGAGTTCGGACTGCATGACCCAACGGACATGCGTGTAATCGATGGTTGTTGCAGGACGTTCAATTCCGTTGTCCACAACACGTAGTTGCTCGGCGCGCGCAAACGACTGACCACCGTCAACAGAAAATTCCACTTCGAGATCTGCACCGGCGGCTGAACCAGCGACATAGGTCAGCGTCTGTGCAATCGGGTTGGTGATAACAACGTTTTCAGCCGGTTCCTGCCCGACATTCCTGAACTTGATCGTGTACACGACCCGTTCACCCGGCACGACAGACTCGGCTGCAACCAGTCTTGTCTCCTGGTTGCCATCGTCGGTCTCGACGGTGATCTCTTTCTGCACGGTAGTTACCACTTCCAGGTGGTCACGCTCCTGTGCGCTCGTGGTGCCGCTGGCCAACGCCAGGGCGCCGAACATCAGGGCACTGATTACAAATTTGAATTCGCTCATGGTTAATCCTCTTGTTGATCGCTCGGAGAAAAATTTGCTTGCAAAGCGCATCGCTAATCGATGCTGACCTGAAACTCGATTGTCTGAACGCCGTCGGCCAGCGTCAGGTCACCCAGCCGCACTACAATGCTCGGCACAGCCGTGGTGTCGTATTCGCCCGCGTCCGCATCGGCAAGGTCTGACAAGGCCCCACCATTGAGCGAAATACTGTCTGCCAGGTAACTGGAGTAGGTTGGAATTTCGTCGCGAAAAGTGGCGCCGGTCGCCGTGCCTGAACCGACAACTTCAATGGTGATCGTGTAGGTAATAGTTGCGCCGGGTACCGGCTCGGTGCCGCCAAACGGATCGCTGATGAGCTGGGTCTTGACGACATTGAGTTGTATATCGGAAACGATGTACTCGCCGACAGCCAGTGCCTGGCCGGTGCTCGAACCGTTAACGGCATCGACACCGCCTTCGCCGGAACCTGCATACACAGTGCCCGCGGCTCCTACGCCGGTTAGCGAGCTGACAGTGAGTTGTGTGCGGCCAATTTCGCCGTTAGCAGCGCTTACAGGAATGCTGTTTACGAGGAAGATATCGACACTCGCATCAGCAGCCAGTACCGGGTCGTTGACGCCTGCTGTGTAAGGTTGATCCGCCGCTGTCAGGTCGCCGCTTGCATCGCTATCAAAATAGATTGCGGGGACCGCCGCAACGGGATCGAAATCATCACCGCCGATGGTATTGTCGATTGCCAGCCCGTAGCTTTCGGTGCCGTTGCCAGTGTTGGTGATTGTGAACAGCAGCGCCCGGTCTGCATCGCCAGCGGCCGCAAGCAGTTGCGGACTCTGCAAACTGGCAACCACGTCTATGCGCTCGGCGACCCGCAGGCTGGTGACATTGGATGAGCGCGTAAGCGGTGTGCCGGCGAGTTCAAAGTTCACGACCGCCTGGTTTTCTATCACCGTGCCTGCCGGGGTTCCGGCGGCTCCGGCAATTAACGGGAGCAAGCTGGCGATTATCCCAGCTATGACACGCGGCGCTTTGTAAGCTCTGGTTGTCAGGTGCATCCGTTCGGTTCCATCTCAGTCGACTTACGCGATGCCACTACACCGCCTGCCCGCTATACGGGCGTGGCGAAACTGTGTTCGATTCGGGCCTGAGACGCACGGAATACGCCAGATTTGTCATAAAATTGTGAGCGTTGTCACAGTCTGGCCGTGAAGCCGCTCACAATGCAGATACTAATTTGGCCTGCGCGCTAAAGTTACCAATAAGCACCGCTTTGACGAGGGAAAAACGGGCACGACAAGCAGCCCCCTCAGTTGGGGAACTACGACCATATAGGTGTGATGGTTGCTAGCCTGGCGGCCAGTCGAAGGAGCGGCCACCCAGCAGGTGCAGATGAATATGAAACACCGTTTGGCCGGCGGCTTCATTGCAATTCATGACGACGCGGTAGCCGTCGTCGGAGAGACCTTCTTTCGCTGCGATTTCACGAGCGGCAGTAAACAAACTGCCAACCAGCGACTGATCTGCTGCACTGATATCGTTGATAGTGCTGATGTGCTGGCGAGGAATAATCAGCACATGCGTTGGCGCCTGCGGATTGATATCGCGAAACGCCATCGCAGTGTCCGATTCGAAAACTATGTCCGCCGGGATGTCACCATCCAGAATTTTGCAGAACAGGCAATCAGACATTCGGCTACCTCAGTCTCGTAATCGGCTGGTAAACGCTAGTCAACAACACGACGGCCGTAGAACGCATGCGACAAGGTACCGCCATCAACGTATTCAAGCTCGCCACCCAGTGGCACGCCATGCGCGATGCGGCTCGCCTGCACCTCGTTTCGCGACGCGAGTACTGCGAGGTAGTGCGCTGTGGCATCGCCTTCAACCGTGGGGTTCGTCGCGATAATCAGCTCGCTCACTTCGGCCGCGGCGAGGCGTTCTTCAAGCATCGTCAAACCGAGTTCGTCGGGGCCGATGCCGTCAAGCGGCGACAGGTGCCCCATCAGGACGAAATACAAACCGCGAAAACCGGTGGCATCTTCTACCGCCATCACATCGGCGGGGGATTCAACCACGCAAAGCTGCGAAACATCACGACCCGGTGCCGAGCAGATAGCGCACAACTCGTGCTCAGTGAGCATACGGCAACGGCTGCAATGCCCAATGCCGCTCGCCGCATCGGCTAATGCCTGCGCAAGCGCGTTCGCGCCTTCCCTGTCACGCTCCAGCAAATGAAACGCGATTCGCTGTGCGGATTTTTGCCCAACGCCAGGCATGCATCTCAGGGAATCGATCAAACGAACCAGTAAGGGGGAGTACGCCACAACGATGCCCTAGAAAGGCAGCTTCATGCCCGGCGGCAGATTCAGCCCACCAGCAAGCCCGGAGAATTTTTCCTGGGTGGTTTTTTCTACCTTGCGCTGCGCATCATTGAACGCAGCAATGATGAGGTCTTCGAGCATGTCCTTGTCATCGCCAAACAAAGCATCATCGATCGCAAGCTCTTTCACCTGGTGCTGGCAACTCATCGTTAGTTTCACCATGCCACCACCGGATTCACCGGTAACGGTCAGCGATGCCATTTCTTCCTGGGCCTTTTTCATGTCCGCCTGCATCTGCTGCGCCTGCTTCATGAGTTGGCCAATACCGCCTTTCATACTTTCTCCTGTCTAGTCCGACCGGGTCGGGCCTATGGGTTCAATGGTGTCGGGTTTTAATTCAGCACCGAACATATCTTTGAGTTTCTGAATATTCGGATCGGCATCAAGCGACTTGCGCGCCGCTTCAAAGCGCTCGTCCGATTTACGGGATTCAACCTGCACGGGCGTTTCACGCTCGCCGCCGGAAGTCTCGGCATCCAGTTCAATCTCAACCTGCAGCGTCTCGCCAAAATGCGCCGAGAGCGCCTTGGCAAGCGCCTCACTGCGGACGCGCGTGAGCACCGTTTCGGCTTTTCTGTCTGCACTGAAATGCAGGGTGTTGCCCGAACGTTGCTGATAAGCACAGTTGATCGCCAACATCCGAACAGCGCCTTTGAGCTCCAATTGCGCTACCAGCTCAGTCCAGTCAGGGTCCTGCCAGGTAGCCGGCCCGGCTGCGCTCGCCGCTGCGGTGCCAGCTTCAACCGTCCTGGCTTCAACCGGCTTTGCTTGCGATGCCGTCGAGGCTGCTTTCGTC
>TARA_R110002049_G_scaffold90303_5_pt1 | contig 11441 bp, 10 predicted proteins | sample TARA_R110002049 | Tara Oceans TARA_R110002049 (sample SAMEA4396941) | marine metagenome | biome: Polar Biome; feature: [SRF] surface water layer (ENVO:00010504); material: water (ENVO:00002006), including particulate matter (ENVO:01000060) such as... | depth 5 m
ACCGTCGGGGAATTATTTAGATTAAATGAATCAATTTTTTGTTTAAAACAACCACATTTTTTAAAAAATAGTGGTCATTTTAGCATAATATTTAAAAATCATTTAATTTTTAAACTAAAAAAACAGCAATGGCAATATTGGGGTCTATTATAAAAGGAGCGATTAACCTGAAAGATTCATTATCATCTGAGGTAAACCATGTACAATCTCAGAAAGAAGTTTTGGGAAATTTACTCAAAAAGGCTCGGGATACACAATTCGGGCAGCATTATAGTTTTAATGATATACGGGTATCTGATAATATGCAAACTGAATTTGCAGAGCGTATTCCCTATTTCGATTATAATAAAATACATAAAGAATGGTGGTGTAAACTGCAAAATGGTGAACAGGATGTTACATGGCCAGGGCAACCTGAATATTTTGCATTAAGTTCTGGTACAACAGGAAAAACGAGCAAACGTATTCCGGTTACGAATGATATGATTGAAGCTATTCGACAAGCAGGAATTAAACAGGTTTTTGCTTTGGGCAACTTCGACCTTCCCGCAGATTTTTTCGAAAAGGAAATTATGATGTTGGGTAGTTCAACAGCTTTGGATGAAAATAACGATCATTTAGAAGGAGAAATAAGTGGTATTAGTGCCAGCAACATTCCTTTTTGGTTTAAAAGCTATTATAAACCCGGAGATGAAATATCTCAAATAGATGATTGGGACCAGCGCGTACAGCGTATTGCAGAACGCGCTGAAGACTGGGATATAGGGGCCTTGAGCGGTATTCCCTCTTGGATTGAGTTAATGTTACACAAGGTAATCGATTATCATAACTTAAAGCATATTCATGAAATATGGCCAAATTTAAAAGTTTATACCTCTGGAGGTGTGGCATTTGGCCCCTATGAAAAAAGTTTTAATGCGCTTATGGGCGAAAAAGTAACCATAATTGATACCTATTTGGCTTCCGAGGGCTATATCGCAACACAAATCAGACCAGAAACCAATGCCATGCAATTAAACACAGACAATGGAATTTATTTTGAGTTCGTACCATTTAAGCCGGAATATATCAATCAAGATGGATCTATTGCCAACGATGCGCCAAGTATTACCTTAACAGATGTTAAACTAGACCAGGATTATGTGCTCATATTAAGTACAGTAAGTGGCGCGTGGCGCTATTTAATTGGCGATACTATTGAATTTACTGATGTTGAGCGTGCTGAAATAAAAATTACGGGGCGTACCAAGTTCTTTTTAAATACCGTTGGTTCTCAATTATCAGTAAATAAAATGGATGATGCCATGAAACATTTAGAAGAAACTTTTAACACTAAAATTCCAGAATATACTATTTGTGCGCAACGTGGTGGAGATGATGGGTTTTATCATTCTTGGTACTTAGGTTCAGATTTACAAAATCCTGATACCAAAAAAGTAGCTGATGCTCTTGATGAATTTTTAAAGACATCTAATAAAAATTATAAAGTAGCCCGTAGCAAAGCGCTTAAAGGCGTAAAAGTTAAAATGATTTCGCCAAATATATTTCATGAGTGGAATGGTGCCAATAAGAAAAAAGGGGGGCAAGTAAAAATGGAACGGGTTATGAACGAAGATAAATTTGCTGAATGGGAAGCCTTTGTTGCTGTAAATTAATCTCTTGGGGTTTGTTAAGAAATAACCTGCACATTTTTACTTGCTCTTTTGTGCCTTGACATTGTTAAAAGGCCTCGTTGTAGCTAAGGCCATAACTGCTTTTTTTTTGCCTAGTTAATACACAGAATAACGGCGTCAATTCTGCACACTTTATTTCTTAACAAACCCTTAGATCAGTTTTTTTCAGAATTCAATTGAACTAATTCCATGATTTCCTCTGGCGATAGATAATATTTTTTTATCCTCAGTTTATAACTGTCATTTATTTCAGCATGATTTAAAATAAAATTTTTGGTTTCCAGAATATAATCAGCCATCCCATGAGATACCGCAAACGTATCTGCCGCGCGTTCCGCTTTAATAATATGGTTTTCGGACATCAAATAAGCAATACCAAACCAAAGTAATTCTAAATTATTCTTGCTTTGGTAATCCATAATATGTCCTAATTCATGTCCCAACCAACCCGTCATGACATTAGAAGGAATATCTTTAGTTTTAAACACCTTGTTTTCAATCTTAATTTTTTTACTAATTAAAATCACATAAGAACGTTTATTTCTAGTTCTAAAAAAACTACCAAAATTAGGTTGCGCTTGCATGGTAGATTTCTTAATGTTACTTTTAAATTTAAAAGTTATTGAAACATCACTTAACTCTGGGTAAAAAGAAAGGGCTTTGCCTGCTTCTATAGCAATACTATCGGGAAATACGTGTTTGGAACTATGAGGCATAAATTGATTTGCGAGCAAAAATATACATATTAAAATAACAATAGTTTTAAATTTGTGATATTTTATTAAATCAGTCTTAAGCATTAAACTATTATTATTTTAAACTGAGTTAAAAATCCATTGTTAAAAAGGTTTATCACAATATTACTACAAAAACCACTTATTTGAGATGCTTTTTTATTTAAAAACAACGATATTTGCGTTTAGACTAACCATCAAAAGTAAGAAAAGATCATGGCAATGAATAAAAATACGGTGTTAGCATGGGCTACCACAATAATGATAATAGTAGGATTGGGTTTAATATGTTTAGGAGCATTTAGGTATGATGATGTCGCTGGTTGGGGCTTCGCATCTGTTGGCATAGGTTTCTTTGCTATAGCTTGGGTATTTAATGCGTTAAAAGGGAGGGTGTAGAAGTCGCAGTTTTCAGTGGCAGTAAGCAGTTGATTCTCAAATAATTTAATGAATTGGTTTATTGGATAACTAAACTTTAATAATTCTACTTTTCAAAAGTTAAACTCACAAAAACAAATTAAAATATAGCATATACAACAAATGAGCGACGATAAGAAAATAATTTTCTCAATGTCTGGTGTTACCAAGACATTTCAAAGGGCTAACACACCAGTGCTTAAAAACATTTATTTAAGCTTTTTCTATGGTGCTAAAATTGGTATTTTAGGACTTAATGGTTCTGGGAAATCTACACTTTTAAAAATTATTGCGGGCGTTGATAAAAATTATCAAGGCGATGTGGTATTTTCTCAAGATTATTCGGTGGGTTATTTAGAACAAGAGCCACAGCTTGATGATGATAAAACGGTGATGGAAATTGTTCGTGAAGGTGCTGCTCAAACCGTGGCTATTCTTGATGAATACAATAAAATAAATGATATGTTTGGTTTGGAAGAAGTATATTCTGATGCAGACAAAATGGAAAAATTAATGAACCGGCAGGCGGAACTTCAAGACCAGATAGATGCCGCAAACGCTTGGGAACTTGATACCAAATTAGAAATTGCCATGGATGCGTTGCGAACTCCTGATGGCGACAAGAAAATAGGCGTACTTTCAGGTGGAGAGCGTCGTCGTGTGGCTTTATGTCGCTTGCTTTTACAAGAACCGGATGTGTTATTATTAGATGAGCCTACCAATCATTTAGATGCCGAATCCGTGCATTGGCTAGAGCATCATTTAGCACAATATAAAGGCACTGTAATTGCAGTAACGCACGATAGATACTTTTTAGATAATGTGGCCGGTTGGATTTTGGAACTCGATAGAGGTGAAGGTATTCCATGGAAAGGAAATTATTCGTCTTGGTTAGATCAAAAATCAAAACGTATGGCTCAAGAAGGTAAAACCGCTTCCAAACGTCAAAAAACATTGGAGCGCGAGTTGGAATGGGTTCGACAAGGCACCAAAGGCCGTCAAACAAAACAAAAGGCGCGTTTAAATAATTACGATAAATTAATGAGTCAAGATCAAAAACAACTTGATGAAAAACTTGAAATTTACATTCCAAATGGCCCACGTTTAGGAACTAACGTAATTGAAGCCAAGGGTGTTGCAAAAGGTTATGGTGACAAGCTATTGTACGATGATTTAAATTTTAACTTGCCCCAAGCTGGAATAGTAGGAATTATTGGACCAAATGGTGCGGGTAAAACCACTATTTTCAGAATGATAATGGGCGAAGAAACGCCAGATAAAGGCGAGTTTATTGTTGGCGACACAGTTAAAATTGCTTATGTAGACCAAAAACATTCTAATATAGATCCTGAAAAAACAATTTGGCAGAACTTTAGTGATGAGCAAGAGCTGGTTATGATGGGTGGAAAAGAGGTTAACTCTAGAGCTTATTTAAGTCGTTTTAATTTTTCAGGTGGCGAACAAAATAAGAAAGTGAAATTATTATCTGGAGGTGAGCGTAACCGTTTACACTTAGCCATGACACTTAAAGAAGAAGGTAATGTGTTACTTTTAGATGAGCCTACTAACGATCTTGATGTGAATACATTACGCGCATTGGAAGAAGGTTTAGAAAACTTTGCAGGATGTGGTGTGGTTATTAGTCACGACCGTTGGTTTCTAGATAGAGTATGTACACATATTTTAGCCTTTGAAGGCAATAGTGAAGTGTATTTCTTTGAAGGTGGTTTTTCTGATTATGAAGAAAACAAGAAAAAACGCCTGGGTGGCGATTTAATGCCAAAGCGAATAAAATACAAGAAATTAGTAAGATAGATAATTAAAACGCCTGCTGAAAAGTGGACGTTTTTTTAGTTGTATAAATGGCTTGAGCCTAGATTATATGTAGATAAGTCCATTTTCATGAAAGCATCCTTGTTGGTGCCAAATTCCTTTAATTCGCCTTTTTAATAGTTTTCCTAATATAATTCGGCGGTATAATAATTCAATAAAATAAGTTTCAATAAAAGCTAATACTATGGTTATCATATTTATTGTTTTTATTTATCACCATACATATGCCCATCAGTAAAATCTTGATAGGGTTTGTCTTCTTCCTCGGCTATCTTTTTATTTATAGCATCTAAGCGTTCATTTTCTTTTTTAAGCTTGTACGATTTTCTAATTCCTAAAAGCAATAAAATGCCAAAAAACACAACTACAATAATAAGCATGGTTACAATATCAGACTGGTCTATGAGAAAGATACTTACTGTAAACTGAGATAATTGGTTGAGAGGCATAGTAAATGGAGAAATTTGGTTGTTAGCTAATGAATCAAATATAATATAAATTTCTTACTCGGCAATTATAGGGATATTATTAACAGGCAAACGCATTAAAAATATTAAGCCACGAATTTCACTAATTTTTGAAAAATCTTTAGATTTTTCTATTTGTATAATTATTTTTAGACATTCATTTCACGAATTTTAAATGAGCTAAGCTCATTTATTAGCGAAAATTAGTGAAATTCGTGGCCAAAAACAGGAACATTGATTTTAATGCGTTTGCCCTGATATTATTAAAGCATTAGAAAAATAGTTTATAAAAACTAAAAGTGTAACATTTCAGTAAATTTAACTACCAATATATGGAGCAATAAATTTTGAAAGAAAAATCTAAAAAAAAGTAACAACGTATTTACTTTTACAAATCATATTTTTTAACGAAATTGCTTATCCAAAATTTTGTTCAATCTTAATTAAACTATCAACATGTCAGACGATTTTGATTTATTAGAAACCTCTTCAAACGAAAAACCCGAAAAAGTAGATGTCAATTGGGGTAAAGCCATTGATACCATGAAATCTAAATTGTCGCAGGAAGACGACCCCGAAGTACGCCAGAAAATATTAAACGCTACCTTGGATGATGTGGTGCATATGGCAGAAAAAGACAGAACCACACTTTTAGATGCCATAAAAGATTTAACTGATTATCAAGATGAAGTTGGTATTATGTTCGAGAAATTCTCGTCGCTTAATGCTACGGAGCAGAAAGTAATTGATGATGCACAGAAAGCATTAGAGCGCGCAAGAATTGAGCTGGAAGATGCCGAAAAGAAACCAGATACTTGGTGGAACAACCTTTGGGGGCGTAAAAGCAAAATTAAAAAAGAACAAGAAGAATTTAAACTTGCTGAAAAAACAAGAGCAGGGGCTGATAATAAAGCAAAGGCCATGTTTCAAGAGCGTATTGAAAGTGCCGATGTGCAAACGCTTTTAAGTGAGTTATCCTATAAATCTCAAGCAGCGGTTACCCGTTTAAAAAATCGTGAAGTTGAAATTAAGGAAGTAGAAGAAAAGCTAAAAGATGCTATTGTTGAAGCTTCAAAAAACCACACCAAAGCCTTATCAAAAAAGAAAGAAGTAGAAGATAAGTTAGAAGAGCAATATGCTTTACTAAAACAGGCACGTCAAGAATTGGAAGATATTGCAGACAAGCAATCTACCCAATATTCTGAAGCGATCGGTAAAATGACTGCTTTAGAGCAAAAAGTTGAAGAACTTGAAGGGCTTAAAAATGCTTATACCACTTTAGCGGCAAGTAAAGATAGTTTTGTACACAAGCATAATTTAACCATTAAAGTGCTGACCTCGTTACGCAGTAACTTGCAAACGCACCGGGCTAAATTAAAGAGCGATACTGAGGAGCGTCTTAAATATTATGATGGCTATGTGGTGGCCTTAAAAGCGAGAACCGACCAAGAATTTGCTGCTATTTTAGAGCATTTAGGTGTTAAAACCGATGAGCATATTGGTGAAACATTAGCGTCAATGCATACCGCAAGTGCTAAAGCACGTCAAGATATGATGGACAATATCCCGGTTCATGAAAAAGTAATGCAGGGCGTTTATAGCAGTTATGCCGAGGCTTTACAAGAAATTCGTGCTAAAGATGGCGAAATACAAAAGAATTTTGCAGAGCGTTATGGTATCGATATGAAAGAAATTTTTGAAGACTATTACAACGCCGATGCAAATGCTCCGTCTGGTAACGATGGCGAACCTGCAGGTAAGCCAAAACCAGAAGCTGGCGAAGACGATTTGTTAAGCTAATCTAATTTTGTCATTCCCGTGAAATCGAAGATTCACGAATACAGTATTGTAATTCATATCAATGAGTAAAGCGGGAATCTCATCAAATGAAACTCAAAGTTTAATTAGTTTCTCGATGTTGCGTTAAGGATTGAAGCGGCATCCTTTTTTGTAAAAACAACAAATTTGATGAAAACTTAAATGATGTTTTATTTCAAAAGTATGTGAGATACTGAAACACCTTCAGCACAAAAAAGATATAGCGGAAAGCCTGACCTGTTTCCTGCAAGGTTTTGAAAACCTTGTAGGTATTAAAGGTAACGCCCAAATTAATTAAAAACCAAGGTATTTGTTGCAAAACTACTTACTGAATACTGGGAACTGAATACTGAATACATGTCCATAAACCATATAGTAACACCATTGGATTCTGCGATTTTAGACTCTAAAGAGTACTACATTTTTTATCATAAAATGATAGATTTTGCTTTTAAAGAGCTTATTGTGGCGGTGCAAAGACAAAAGCTTTGTAACGACCAAGAGGTTCAGCTATTTAAGCAATATTGCGATTTGTTGCTGTATTCTGTTGAGGCGATGCGTATTAAGTACATGTATGACGAGGAAGATAATATGAAAGTGGATTTAACAGATTCTGGATTTCCGAATTATTTGGAGTTTAGATATTTGTTTAACGATTTAGAATTACGCGACGAATACCTTGGAAAATTGACGCCAATAGCGACTTTAAAAGAAGCGTTTTTAAATACGTTGATGCATAAAAAACAGCCTATAAAAAAAAGTAAGTTGTTTCAAGCGGCATCCATAGTGTATTATTCTTCGGTAAAAAAAGAATATATATTTAACAGGTTTGTGCAAGGTAAAATTATAAATGCGCCAGAGGACATAGATGCTAAATATATGACGAGTTGGAGTTTTTTTGATGTATCACATAACCGCCCCTTTATTTGCTTTATGTACTTTAATTATGATGGCAATCGCGTAAATGATTATAAAAATGAAATTTATGAGGTTTTAAAAACCACAGCCGATAGAGATATGAGTCTTGATACTATGGCTTATACCATTGATAGAAAACTACCAAAAGTGTCACCAAAATTTATAAAGCGTATTGATTTAGGCCCGATACATAACGTGTTTGCAAAAGATGAAAATCAAGTAACGCATATCATGTTGGAGGCTATTGGCAAAAAGGAAATTCCTTTAGAATCGTATGCGATATCCTTAAGAATAGATGAAGTTTCGTCTGCTAACGAGTTTAAAGAAGGTAGTTTTTTTAGCAAACAGGTTTTACAAAAATGGGATGATGTTTTTAAAAAACGCTATGTTTTTGCGCCTCATAGGATTATTCAATTATTATATAACAAAACGCCGGAGTTATTAAATGGTTTAGCGAAAGCACCTTTTGAAGTCGCTGGTTTAAAAATAGATATTAAAAAACAAAAAAGTTTACAGTCTCAGTCTCAGTAGGTGGGACTGCAAACTGCGACTGAGACTGAATACTCAAAAAAAATGGAACACAACTCAACATTTCCAATAAAATTATCCGAACTCGATATGCTACGTGACGAAGCGGCATCCTATTTAAAATCTGTACAATGGGAGCAAGGTGCTCGTGCAAAAAATAAAGATAAAGACGCTAAGGATGAATCGATTTTGCTTTATTTATCACGTGCAAACAACGGAACAAATACTGCTGAAATAACATCGGTTTCAAAAACTATTCTGGCTTTAAAAAAGCATTTGTTACCAGATTCTGTGGCGATTCCTATTTACTTGAACCAAACATTATATGCTGTTCAAGAAGGCATTACACTTGGTATTTGGATTAAAGATAGTTACTATGATGCTTCAGGATTATCAAGTTTAAATGAAAATAAATCGGCTCTAGATACTAACGGAAAACGCGAGTTTGAAAGCAAAATGCACACCGCAACAGCATTTATGTTATTTGCTACGGCGTATAAAATATTAAACGATTTAAAACCCCATGCATCGGATGATTTATCTGTAATGAAACAGAAGTTTGCTGGAATTCCAGAGGTGTCCTTAATGTCGCCTATCAAAGGGATTTCATGTAGTCTATTTTATTTTGATAAGTATTTAGGTCATCCAGAAATTGTAAAGAGTGATAAAGACGTTATTGATTTTACAGTAGTATATTTTGAGGCGTTGATTGATGAAATTCAACTCCGTAAAAGTTCTTTGGAGTATACAGAAACCATTGAAGACAGAACCTATAAACTCGAAAAATCTGAGTTTGCAGTTTCAGGTTGGAACAATGTATTTCAAGGTACAGCAAAAAGTATTGAGTTTAATAAAATTAAATTCGAACAAATTGTTGGTAACCGTGATGCCAAACATTTTGCACGACGTTTAACCGAGCGGATGTTGAGTTATGATTTTACTGCTAAGAAAAATCCATTTCAAGAGCTTGGTGGTTTTATGCCCGTTTTTATGGGGTATGGAATTCCAGGAACAGGCAAAAGTATGCTTATTGCGGCTATTGCAACACGTTTAAAAGAACATTGCGATACGTTGGATATTCCATTTCTATTTCACCCCATGCCAGATACGTTAATTAGTACATTTCAAGGGGGTTCAGCTGAAAAAATGGTGGAATGGATGAAACCTTTGCAAGATCCAACAAAACTTATTTTTGCACCAATTGATGATGCTGAGAATAATTTACAAGAACGAACCGCTCAAGGGGTTTCAGCAGGTGTAAAAGAAGTTATTGGCGTATTTTTAAGATATACTGAAGGTGCTTATGCAGTAAATTATGGTAATAGCTCTATTGGGTTATTTACTAACCTTCCTGAAATGTTAGATAAAGCCGTGATTTCGCGTGTTCAAGGTCGATTTAAAATTGACGGCGCCAGAACAGAACACGACTTTTTAGATCAAGATCATTTATGGTGGCGTAAATTGAATGATACCATGCCCGATTTCGTAAACATGCAAGGACCAGAGAACTATGCTTATCTTCAAGACCAAGGTTTGGCGAAAAATATGGGCGAGATTTTGAATGTTTCCGATAAGCCAACAGAGGAGCGTGTTCATGACATTTATGATAACACAGAAAAACAATTCAAATCCAATCAGCATTTGTTTTATGCCAATTTGTATAAAGACATGCAAAAGGCATTTCCGTTTTTCTCGTCGCGTGATGTTCGAAATATTCAAAGTGCGGTATCGTTGCGTTTAACCGATTTTGATTTGGAAGACCATTGGTTTGAAAACCCCGAAATTTATTTCAAACAAGATTACGATACCAAGTTTAATATGCTTCAGGAATTGATGCGCGCCAATATGAAAGGGTTGGATTTTTCTGAAATTCGCCGTCAAGAAGTAGTTCGCTATTTAGATAATGTAGCAACTATTGCCGATACCGATTTTAAACGAAAAGTAGATGCTCGAGTCAATCAATTAAATATTGAAACAGAAGCTAGAAAAACGTTTGAGAATAGAAACTAAATTGGTGTTAGGTCGAGGCAACAGATAAAAAAATTATTAAGCGATGTTGTTGATAATTAACTTGAAGTTGAATTTGAAACAGAAAATTTGAAAATACGGATTGTCCCCTAGAGGGGACTTTAGGGGTGTTTTTAAAATTTGGATTATATTTAAATGCTTGAAAATCAAATATATAAAATAATTATAAATGGTAGCACAGTGTATACTGAATTATTTCTAAATTGAAATTTAAAAAAATGCAAAAATCAAGTCAAATTAAAAATATAGAAAAAAAACTACTTTCAGATAATTACTACATTCTAAATAGAGTCACTTTCGATTATTTAATGAAAAGTGGCGAATGGGTAAACCAAATGCGAGAAGTTTACGACAGAGGCGATGGTGCGGGAATTTTATTATACAATAAAGAAAAGCAAACGGTTATTTTAACAAAGCAGTTTAGAATGCCAACCTACATGAATGATAATAAAGATGGTTTTTTAATGGAGATTGCTGCGGGTATGTTAGATAAAGATGATCCTGAAGCTTGTGTGATTAGAGAAACCGAAGAAGAAGTAGGTTATAGACTAAAAGAAGTGAAAAAAGTATATGAAGCCTATTCCTCGCCTGGCGTTATGACAGAGAAAATGCATTTTTTTATTGGCGAATATACCGATGCTATGAAGGTGAATGATGGAGGCGGTTTAGATAGCGAACATGAGGATATTGAAGTTTTAGAATTACCTTTTAAAAAAGCTGTTGAAATGCTAAATACAGGACAAATAGAGGACACCCGAACTATTGTGTTATTACAGTATGCACAAATTCATAAGTTGTTGGACAATTAAATTATTACGCAGAGATGTTTTCGCAGAGCCTCGTAGAGTAAATTAATAAGAAATAGTTTTTAGAAATTTAAATGGTATTCAAAATAAATCATAACGGATATAAAACCTCAGTGAAACTCTGTGTTTCTCTGCGAATCTCAGTGTTACAATAAGTTATGGACAAACTAAAACAAACCAATTTATACAGAAGTGAGCTTATCCCCATAAGTGGAAAAC
>TARA_R110002049_G_scaffold36727_10_pt1 | contig 11430 bp, 11 predicted proteins | sample TARA_R110002049 | Tara Oceans TARA_R110002049 (sample SAMEA4396941) | marine metagenome | biome: Polar Biome; feature: [SRF] surface water layer (ENVO:00010504); material: water (ENVO:00002006), including particulate matter (ENVO:01000060) such as... | depth 5 m
CGATGCCAGAGGGCGCAAACGCATCGGCCTGAACCTGAAAACGCCAGAAGCGGTCGAGACCTGCCTGAGTCTTATAGAGAAAGCCGACATTATATTCGAAGGCAACCGGCCGGGCGTAATGGAGCGGCTGGGGCTGGGTCCCGATGTGATGCTGGCCCGCAATCCCGCGCTTGTTTACGGGCGGATGACAGGATGGGGGCAATATGGGCCACTGGCGCAGGCCGCAGGCCACGACATCAACTATTTCGCTCTCACCGGCCTGCTCCACGCGATCGGGCCAGAAGAACGACCGGTGCCGCCGCTCAATCTCGGCGCCGACTATGGCGGCGGCTCGATGTTTTTGATCGCCGGCATGCTTTCGGCTCTGATCCACGCCCGAACGACCGGCAAGGGCCAGGTGGTCGATGTCGCGATGACCGATTGCGCAACCTATCTCGGCACGCTCTTTCACGACATGCGCGGAAGCGGCGACTGGAAAGATCAGCGCGAAGCGAATTTGCTTGATGGCGGCGCGCATTTCTATGGAAATTATGAATGTGCCGATGGCAAATTCGTCGCAATCGGATCGATCGAGCCACAATTTTACGCCCTGCTTCTGGAAAAGACCGGCGCGGCGGAAAAGCTGTCCGATCAGCAAATGGATCGCAGCAAATGGCCGGAGATGCGCGAAACGCTGCGCGAGATTTTTCGCACCAGAACGCGCGACGAATGGTGCGAGATCATGGAAGGCACCGATGTCTGCTTTGCCCCTGTTCTTGCCTTGGAAGAGGTGTCAAGCCACCCGCATCAGGTTGCTCGCGAGGTGTTTGTCGACGTGGGCGGCGTTCGGCAGGTGGCCCCCGCACCGCGCTTTTCAGGCACTCCGGCTACAGTCCAGTGGGCGCCATCGGACAAACAGTGGTTGGCCGAAGATATTCTGTCGGAATGGACCTGAGTTGAGCGGACGGGCACTGCATTGTGCGGTCGGTGCCGGTAAAATAGCGAAGATTATCTCTGCTGTTGCCAGCGGCGGACCAGATTTTGCTTCAGCTCGACCAGAGCCGCACCAATTTCGTGCGTATCCGGTTCCGATTCATTCGCGCTGAACCGGATCGCAGAGATTCCATAGCGCAAATGGTCCTGCGCGTCGGAAAGAGCAACCGCAACGGTCGTCACGCCGGCGTCGAAATTGTTGCGATCCACCGCATAGCCGCGACGGCGGCAAAGTTCGATATCCTCCTGGAAATCGGCCATGCTGGGAGGCCGCTGCCAGCGCAGTTTTGCGAATTCGCTTTCGATTTGCTCGTTCGTCAGACCCAGCTCGGCTGCAAAGGCGCGACCCACGGCACCCACCAGCATCGGGACTCTTTGGCCGATCGACATGTGGATGCGCATGAGGCTCTGCGTTTCGATAAATCCCATCAGGATGATCCGGTTATCCGCCACGCGCCGCCAGAACCCGATGGAAACATCGTAAGCCACGGCAAATCTTTCCAGCTCCGAGTGAAGCTGGGAGAATATATTCTGGGGATCGAGGGCGCGGGACGCGAGGAGCGCAGCGCCGCCGCCCAGCGTGTAGCATTTCGTGTCAGGGTCAAATTCCGCAAAGCTCTCTTCATGCAGTTGCTTGAGGATTTTGAAACAGGAACTTGGCGCGATGCCCAATTCGCGCGCAATCGCGTTTACCCCCATTGGCCTGCGCATGGTGGCAAGAAGGCGCAGAATGAGGATGGTTTGTACGACTGTGCTCGGCTTTTTGACGGCGGCAGTCGCTTGCTTATCGCCCATGACCGGGTCCAAAAACCTGGCTCGAAACAATATATGCTCTGACCCCGGATTGGGCATATAATCTAAAGGTAGATTCTGCCGTTTTATCGCCGTTTTCTTCTGCCCCTGATTTCATTTTCGCTTGCCTCGTCTATCCATTTACGTTCGCCACCCCCCTCGCCCGACTAGCCAACCGTGCGTTTTCGTTCCAGAATAATCTTAGATTAGTCGTATTCTATGGCAATTTTGCCAAAGTGCCTTTGCTCCGTCAGCGCTCCAAAAGCCTCTGGCAAATCATGGAAAGAGTGAACGGAATCGATCACCGGACGCAATCCGCCGGTTTCAACGGCCTTGACCATATCAAGCTGCTGCTGCCGGCTTCCCACGGTAATTCCGGAGACATGAAGATTGCCGTATATCATATGCGGCGCCGGGAACGAGATGGGTTGCCTGGTCAACGCGCCGACAAGGCACAGGCTGCCATCAACCCGCAGCGCCTGGAGAGATTGCGAAAGATCTCCGCCAGCGACCTCGACCAGATGATCCACGCCGCCGTCGCTGAGCTGCTTTACTGTATCGCCCCATTCAGGATTTTCCCTGTAGTTGACGACTTCCTCGACCCCGAGCGCCTTCATCCTCTCCGCCTTCTCGGCCGAAGAGGATGTAGCGATGACCCTGGCTCCGGCCATCCGGGCAAACTGCGCCGCAAAAACCGACACCCCCCCGGTCCCCTGGACCAGAACGGTGTCGCCGGGCTTGATATTACCTTCAATCACGGTCGCCCGCCAGGCAGTCAGGCCCGCACAAGGCAGGGTAGCGGCCTCGGCAGGGCTGAGTCCCGCTGGCGCGCGCGTGAAGCGTTTCTCTGACATCGTGACATAGCGCGATGCGAACCCGTCGACATGGTCTCCCAGCATCCTTCCCGTTCCGGCAGCGGTTGGCGGTCCGTCGGGCCAGTCGGCAAAAAAGGTACCCATGACCCTGTCTCCCGGCCTGAAACGGGTCGAGTCTGGGCCGCATTCTTCGACAATGCCAACACCATCCGAAAGTGGCACCCGGCCAAGCGCGACCTTGATCGCGCCCGTTACGACCAGATAGTCATGGAAATTGAGAGAACTGGCTTCGACGCGAACCAGCAGATCATCGCCGGACGGCTCGACCTGATCCCGTTCGACGGAGCCCAGAGAAGCGATCGATGGATTTGCTGCAATTTCGAAACACTTCACACTATTCTTCCTAAAATTTACAGATTCATGAGTTAGCTAATCATGGACGGACATTGAGAAAGCAGCCATGGTGTAACAGCTGCTGGTCAATAGTGATTTCAGACACGGTCAATAGCCGGCTGTCTCGTCGCGATGCCCCGTCGCTGCGGTTATCTGTTGGTAATGCGGTCTTTTTTGTCACGGTGATATCCCGTTTGATTATCCGCTCTTGACTCTAAATTCATGATGGTGAATAATCATTCACGAAACAACCATAGTTGATTGCAGATGATGGATGTCTGTTCCGAGGGAAGGGCGAAACACCCCTTTCCGGATCGCTCTGCGATGCAATCATAATAATAATGGTATCAATGGATAGGAGGACTGAAATGGAAAAGATCTTTTCGGGTACATCGATGCGTTCGGCGCCGACTATGGCTGCCTACAATGCCTACTCCGCGATCGTGCGACGAGAATTCTATGACGGCGACCTGGAGAGTGCCTCCGGCGACTTCCGGGACGTCGAGATGGAAAAGGCGCTCAGCTCACCCCTTTCCATTACCAGAATCACCACGCGAGATGAGGTGACCTTCCGGCGACGGCCTCATCATGTCCGCAAAAATCACGTAGGCTTGCGTGTGCTGTGGATCGTCAACAGCGGCTCCGTAAAAATAGTGAGAGGGAGCGGGACCACCGAAATTCTGGCCGGACAGGCGGGATTGCTGGATTCCAATGTTCCCTTCACGGCATCCCTGAAAAGCTCCCCGGAAGCCAACCATTTTTCTTATCAAATATTGATTCCGCCAGATATTTTCAGCAGCCATCTGCAGGAAGCAGATCGCTTTTCGGATCCATTCCCGCTCGAATCAATCGATGGAGAGATGGTTCGCGAGTTGTTCGACGTTATCGTGAAACATGGATCCACGCTGGGCAACGACATTGCGGAGAACCTGTCCCATGCACTGCTGGAAGCCGTTGCCAAGCTTTTGCGCAACAGCGATATCAACATGCCCAAACGCCAAACATTGGTCGATCGTCGGCTTAGCGATATCGAGAGCTTCATCCTGAAGAATCTATCCGATCCGGAGCTCAGCTATGACAAGGTGGCCATCTCTTGCGGTATTTCGCCGCGCTATTTGTGCTTCCTTCTGAAGGCCGTGAATACGTCCTTTTCCGAACTGGTCTGGAGCAACCGGCTGCCGAAAGCCAGGGACTGGCTCATCTCGCCGAAGACAAGGGATTATCCCATTCACGAGATCGCCTATATGTCCGGTTTCAAAAGCGCGGCTCATTTCAGCCGAATGTTCAAGGCAAATTACGGCATGCCACCGCGTGAATATCGGGCCAAGCATTTCCAGAAAATGGATAAAGCCATGACTCTCAGCGGGGATCAGGACCATGACCACAGGGAAATGATTCCCGAGGCGGCCTAAAAAGCATCACCCGGCAAAAATATTGGCAGCGATGGACAAAGCGGCTGTGAGACAGACGATTCATTCCACTTGAACGGGAAAGGAATTTCATTTGTCTCAAGAGAGCGATGTCGATCCATTGTGGGTCTGGGGTGAAGACACGCAGACGCCTCGCATTTTACACAGCATGTTTCGCGTGCGTGATATCGATGCGTCGTTGCGCTTCTATTGCGACGGTCTTGGCATGCAATTGCTCGACCGTTATGATTTCGAGCAGGGGCGCTTTTCGATCCTGTTCCTTTCCTACGCCGGTTATCGGGCCGGGCCAGCCGCTCTGGAGCTGACTTATAACTGGGATCAAGAGGCCGACTATTCGCACGGTTCCGGCTATGGCCATATCGCGATCGGCGTTCCCGACGTACCGGCCATGTGGTCGCGCCTCACCCAATTTGGCGGTCGTCAGGGCTCCGCTCCCAAGTCGATGCTGGAAGGGGCGCCGCAGCTTGCCTTTGTCCAGGATCCGGATGGCTATGCTATCGAACTGATTCAGGTGAACCGGCAGCCGTCCGCGACTTCCCGATGAACGGCATGTCGCTAGACTCGTCCCCGCTGCTCGATCGGATCATGGTCATAGTTGGGCCGCGCGGAATACTGACCGGTGAGGACGTTTCAGCCCGCAGCTGCGATCCGTTCCGTCACGTTCCGCTCGGCTCCCCGGCCATCATTCGCCCGGCCAGCAGCGAGGAACTGTCGCAGATTCTCTCCCTCTGCCATGACGCCGGCCAACCCATTGTCACGCATGGCGGACGGACCGGGGTCGCAGGAGGCGCCATCGCTGGCCCCGACGACCTTGTGATATCGCTGGAACGAATGACGAAGATCATCGAAATCGATCCGGTCACCCAGACGGCGATCGTGGAAGCCGGTGCCACGATAGAAGCGATACAAAGCGCCGCGGCCGAACATGGCCTGCTATATCCCATCGATCTCGGCTCAAAAGGCAGCGCAACGGTCGGTGGGACCATTGCTACAAATGCGGGGGGCAATCGGGTGCTGCGCTGGGGGATGACCCGCGCCAACATCCTTGGACTGGAGGCGGTTCTCGGGGACGGAACGGTCGTCGACCTGATGAACCGGTTTCTGAAGAACAACACCGGATATGATCTCAAGCAGCTGTTTATCGGATCCGAAGGAACATTGGGGATTGTGACACGCGCGGTCTTGCGTCTGGTCCCGCTTCCAACGACCCAGAACCTCGCCTTTATCAGCGTGTCGGACTATCCATCCGTCCTGAATCTGCTCAAGCGCGCCCGTTGCATACAACAATTGTCGGCGTTCGAAGTCATGTGGCAAGACTATTATGCGGTGATCGCAAAACATGATCCGCATCGCAGTCCGCTGAAAACCGACCAGAAATATTATATTCTCGTCGAAACGATGGGCATGGATGAAGCCGCTGATGCGTAGGCTTTGCAGGGCTTTCTCGAGCAGGCACTGGAAGATGGCCGGCTCACCGATGCGGTTACCGCGTGTTCGCTCCAGCAGGTTAAAGACTTGTGGCGCATCCGGGAGGGTTCGGAACTGCTGGTGAAAGAGATGGGGCCGTTCATCTCTTTCGACATCAGCATCGATATCCGCCAGGCGGAAGAATTTGTCGCCACGGCATACCAGCGTCTCGATGCGCAATTCGGCTTTTTCAAGGCCATCAGCTTTGGGCATCTGGGTGACGGCAATATCCACATAGGAGTCCATGTCGGTCCGGACACCATCGCGCGGGAGGCCGACATTGAGGCAGTGGTTTATGGCGCGGTGAAGGAATTTGGCGGTGCCCAGAAGGCGGGCGTTGGGGTTGGCACTTTCTATCGGCATTTTCCGGACCGGGCCGGCCTGATCGCAGCCGTCTTCCGACGTGAAGTGGACGCCTGCGCTGACGCAGCCCCGCAACTTTCGGCGGACTATCCTCCGTTCGAAGCGATGGCAAAATGGATTCAGCTTTTTGCGGCGTTCATCACTACTAAGCGGGGCCTGGCTTCCGCGCTTCACTCGGGCAGCCCGGCCTTCGAGAACCTGCCCGCCTATTTTGATCAACGACTTCGCCCGGCACTAGCAAAGCTTTTGGAAGAGGCGGCTGCATCCGGGCACGTCCGCACCGATGTCGATGCCGATGACATCATCGGCGCCGTGGCCAGCCTGTCCATGGCAAGCAAATCTGACCGTCCGGACCAGGCTCAGCGCATGGTCGCCCTGTTCATCGACGGGTTGCGATATTCGGCAATCCAGCAGGATACTCGGCCTGCCTGAACCAGAACGGTTGCTCAGCGCTGTGCCTGGGCGACAGCTTGCATCGCTAGCCGTTCAGCGGCATTCACCTCACTCGGCCGCCCCCCAACTCCGCGTCGAAACGCTCGCGTGCGCTTGCGATGCGGGGAAGATTTTTGATCACCCATCCGCCGAGCGCCCTGACTGGCACGACCAATTCCTGACCGAGATCCGTCAGCGCATATTCGACGCTTGGAGGCTTCGTCGGATAAACGGTTCGCGTAACAAGGCCATCACGTTCCAGTGCTCGAAGCGTGAGCGTCAGCATTTTCTGCGAAATCCCGCCAACAGCGCGCCGAAGCTCGCTGAACCGTCTGGGCGCCGGTTCCAGTTCCATGACGATCTGGATCGTCCACTTGTCGCCGATCCGAGACAACGCCTCGGTCAGAGGATTGCAGGCCTGAGTTTCGCGAATGTTACCTTGTTTCAAAAACGTGCCTCCTTGGCGACTCATATCACTCTCCAATATATACCATGTAACGAAATGAAATCATTCATTCCGGGCGCTAGGATTGGAAATGACAAAATGAAACAGGTTGTCCTCATCACCGGCGGCACCATGGGCATTGGTCTGGCTCTGGCCGAGGCATTTCTGGCGCGGGGCGACGATGTCGCAGTCTGCGGCCGGTCAACGGAGGCCCTTGAAAGCTTCTCCCGAGCGCATCCGGATGCACTGGCGGTTCAAGCCGATGTGACCTCCGGTGAAGCCCGGGACGCCATGCTGGATGCGGTCACCGAGCGGTTCGGCCGGCTGGATATTCTCGTCAACAATGCCGGCACATTTGTCGGACGCAATTTCGCTGGCGACGCCGATCCCACGCAAGATCTGGAACAGGAAGTGGCGCTTAACCTCACGGCACCCATCCAGCTGACGGCGGCGGCGTTGCAGCGCTGGCCTTCGATGGCGGCAATCGTGTTTGTTACCTCGGGCTTTGCCCTGGTTTCCCCTTTGCGGGCGCCAAGTTATGGCGCCGTGAAAGGAGGGTTGCACGGCTTTGCCGAAGGCTTGCGCTGGCAGCTTGCCTCAAGAGGAACACATGTCCTTGAATTGCTTCCTCCCGCTGTCGATACGGCGATGAATTCCGACTATGCCGGAAAAAAAATGCCGCCTGCGGAAGTGGCGAAAGTGACGCTCAAGGCGTTGGCACGCCGTCAGCCAATGGCTTTGCCCGGCGCGACCAGACTGCTCCCGCTACTGCTTCGGATCGCACCGAATTTCACGAAGCGAATGGTGGCCGCGATCTGACATCGTCCGGACCTTCGTCCAGGGCGCCCGATTACATGAGCCTGGCAATCCGAAACCGAATCGGCGTGCCCCGGTCACACCCTCGACGAGCGACAGGCCGACAGGAAGGCAGCCCCCTCGGATGCAGCACGACAGCGAGCGATCACCCGGTTGGGCAGGAAAAACCGCGCAAGCGAAATGACACTTGCAATTCCAAAATCAATACGATAATTCGTATCTATGTCCGAAATATCGTATATAGCTCACCCCGCCGGATCTGGCCCATCCCATGAAGCCGGCATCGTCCTCGTCCGTTGCTCGAACGGCCACAGGTTCATCTCCGGCTCCTATGCCTGCCCTTGTTGCGGAGGCGAAGCCCAAGCGTGGCATGAGGAAGTCGCAACGGGACCCTTTACCGTTTTGCGGTCGATCAAGGTCATGGCACCGGTCGCGCCCTGGCCGCCAGCACCCTTCGTCGTCGCCGAGATCGAACTGGCCGCAGGCCTCACCGGACTGGCCCTGATATCGAATGTTGAGGAAGCGTTGCCCGCAGGGACGCGGGTGGCGATCGGCGATGTCAGCAACGCCTATCCTCTTTTCGAGACCATAACGGAGACGGCAGAATGAGCGGCACCCTTCTTTCGCGCGAACCGATCTACGTGGTGGGCATCGGCATCGATCCCTACAGCTTCGCCAGCGATCGGCCCTTCCCCCAGCTGGGGCTGCCGGCTGTCCGCGAGGCGCTGAAAGACGCGTCCATTAACTGGGCTGACGTTGCGACTGCCTATGTCGGCACGGCAAGCCTCGGCATGGCAGCCGGTCGGGTCATGCTCCAGCACCTGGGTTCGCATGGCCAGTCGGTCGTTCAGGTCGAAAATGCCTCGGCTTCCGGTTCGGCGGCCCTTCGTATGGCGACCCTCGACCTCACCGCAGGCGTCAGCGATACCGCCCTCGTGCTCGGGATCGACAAGTTCGGCAAGGGGCATCGCGCCTTCGACGGGGAAGGCGCTCCGCGACTTTCTCCGGTCGACGGCAATCCCGCGATCCATTTTGCGCTGATGGCCGAAACCTATTTGGCGGAACGCGGGGAACCGGTCGAAGCGCTCGCCGCCGTGGCGGTCAAAAATCATGGGAATGCGGCGCTCAACCCTTTCGCTCAGTTCCGCAAACCCCGGACTCTCGAACAGGTGCTGGCCTCACCGCCGGTTGCCGGCGCACTCACGGTGCAGCAATGCTGTCCTCGCGGTGAGGGCGCTGCGGCACTGATCCTGATGACCGAAAAGGCAGTAGCCCGCCACGGGATCGATCGATCGCGCCTGGTGCGCGTCCGCGCGACCGGCGCGACCAGCGAGCTGCCGACACAGGCGGATCTTGATCCCGCCATCGAGCTGATCACCCGCTCAACCGCCGACATTTTGGACGTTGCGGGCATTGCCGCGTCCGATCTCGATATGGTCGAGCTTCACGATGCCTTCTCGGTGGAAGAATTGCTCTACACCGAAGCGATGGGATTGTGCGAGCCGGGCGCTGGCGCGCGGTGGTTGCGCAACGGCCATTCGCAGATTGGCGGATCTTGCGCAGTCAACGCCTCCGGAGGCCTGATCGGCATGGGCCACCCCCTCGGCCCGACGGGCGTCGGGCAGGTAGCAGAAATTACACGCCAGATGAGGGGTGAGGCCGATGGACGCCAGCATCCCGATACCCGTTTGGCATTGGCACATATGATCGGGCTTGGCGGTGTCGCCTTCGCTCATGTTTTGGAGAAGAATATTGGCTGACACGACGGAACTGGGAACCCTGCTGTACGAACGCAACGGACATGTCGCCATCATCCGGCTCAATCGTCCCGATCGCATGAATACTATCGGAAGCACGATGAAAGCCGATCTGGCCAGTGCTTTCGATCTGGCCAAGGATGAGTCGGCCCGTTGCGTGATAATCACCGGCGTTGGCGAGCGCGCATTTTGTGCGGGCGCGGACATCAAAGAGCGTGCCGAACTGATTCCGACCAATCACGGATATCACATCGAACAGCGCGATACGCATGCGCTCTTTCGCAAGATCGAAATGTTCGAGGCCCCGGTAATCGCCGCTATCAATGGCGTGGCGCTCGGCGGAGGGCTGGAAATCGCCTTATGCTGCGACGTTCGTCTGGCCGCCGAAAGGGCGCGGCTCGGGTTGCCTGAAGTGAAGCTCGGGGCGCTTCCCGCAGCTGGCGGAACGCAGCGACTGCCGCGCACGGTGGGCGTGTCCAAGGCCCTTGAGATGGTCTTTACCGCCGACATGATCGATGCCGACGAAGCACGGCGGATCGGCCTAGTCAGTCGCGTGACCGCCAATGATATGCTGGAAGCCGAAGCGCTGGCGATGGCCCAGAAGATCGCGGCCTTGCCCCCGCTGGCCATCCGTTTCGCCAAGCATTCCATCCGCACCGGCAGTGAATTGTCGATCGACCAAGGCCTGGAGATAGAGCGCTATGCCGCCGCGATGCTGGTCGATACCGAAGATCGCAAAGAAGGAATGCGGGCGTTCGTAGAAAAGCGCGCGCCGAACTTCATCGGCGCCTGAACCGCTGACCACCGCGTCGACCGAGAAAGTCGGCGCGGGTCAATCTTTCGATGGCGAATCGATAGCCAGGGGCATGTCGAAGATTTCATCGGCCACCCGGACCAGTGCGCCAAGATGATCTTCGAAATGCCGGCGAAGACGCCCCACCGGGCCGACGACCGACAGCGCCAGTGGCTCCCCGTGATGCTGTCCGGCAACCGCGATCGCCGCAAGATCTTCCTCGCCTTCGTTTTCGACTAGGGCCCAGCCCTGTTCGCGAAACGTCGCCACCTGCGCGACCAGGGCTTCGATATCGGTCAACGTTCCCGAAGCCAGTTGCGCCAGCGGACGGCGTGACAAGGCTGTCCGCGCGCTATCGTCATCCGACAGCGACAGCAGCGCCTTGCCCAGCGCGGAGACGTGCAGCGCCAGACGCAGCCGCGTGTCGCCTGCGTAACGGAGGGGATGATGTCCATGAACAGCGACCAGAACATGGACGACATCGTCCACGATACGACCGGCCAGGGTGCTTTCACCCGTCAGATCGCGCAGCCGCTCGCACGACTCCTGGATCTGCACGATCGGAAGGCCGGCCCCGTCCACCGCTCGCATGATTTCGGACAGGCGGTTGGTCGGCGCGATCTGCCGCCGCGCCGTCCGCATGAGATAGCCGGCCTCTACCAGAGTGTGGACCAGATCCGACGCGCTGCTCACGGCAACGTCGAGATACGTGGCAATCTCCACATTGGTCAGAGGCCTTTTTTCGCGCGCGAAGATCTCGAAGACGCGTATCGTGCGGAGGGCGGCTGGGACGGTGCTGGGCATTATATTGCTCTATGCCGCAGGCCGGATTCAAAAGCCAGCCCGGTCAGGACATTACGAAGCCGCCCGAGACCCCAAGCGTTTGCCCTGTAATGAACGCGCTGTGGTCTGATGCCAGGAACGCCACGGCTGGCGCCACGTCTTCGGGGCGGCC
>TARA_R110002049_G_scaffold217424_5_pt1 | contig 11424 bp, 6 predicted proteins | sample TARA_R110002049 | Tara Oceans TARA_R110002049 (sample SAMEA4396941) | marine metagenome | biome: Polar Biome; feature: [SRF] surface water layer (ENVO:00010504); material: water (ENVO:00002006), including particulate matter (ENVO:01000060) such as... | depth 5 m
ATAACGGGTGTCGGCAATTACACCTATCATCTCCTGGAGCAGTATCTGCAGGGGCACGACATAGATGAGGTGCACTGTTTCAGCGGCAGCCACTGGCTGACGGGGAAGGAGCAGCGCGCTCTCACAGCCGGCATTCGGGCCAGGCGCGAGAAAGATGCCCGCAGCAGAATGGACGGTGCAGTGTCACAGCTGCGTGACACCGTCAGTAAGATTCCCGGCACGCAGGCACTGTTCACATCTGTGATGGATAAGCGCTTTGAACGCAGCGCGAACCGCATTCCAGATGCGGTCTATCACGAGACAAACTATGTGCTGCGGCCATATGCTGGTCCCTGTGTGACCACCGTGCACGACCTCTCCCACATCAGGTTCCCGCACTATCATGCCGACCACCTGATTGAATGGCTTGATAGCAAGCTGCGGGAATCCCTCAATCGCGCAGATTGTGTGATAACCGTGTCCGATATCGTTCGAGCGGAATTGATAGAGCATTTTAACCTTCCCGAAGAAAAGGTTCGCACCATCTATGAGGGCGTAGAAGCGTGCTATAGGCCGCGCAGCGAAGAGCAGACGGCGGGCGTCCTGTCGCGGCTGGGGTTGCAGCATAAGCAGTATGTGCTCCTCTCAGCGACACTTGAGCCGCGCAAGGGCATTGATGTGTTGCTGGATGCATGGAGCCTGCTGCCCGAATCATTACGCCGCGCCTACCCGCTGGTGTTGACAGGTTCCAGTGGCTGGCGCAATGAGTCGCTGGTGAAGAAGGTTGCAGGTCTCGTCGCGCAGGGCACAGTGCGCCATCTCGGCTATGTGCCTGTCGATGAGCTCGCAGTGCTTTTCTCGGGAGCGGCGGTTTTCTGCTATCCCTCCGTCTATGAGGGTTTCGGACTACCGGTGCTGGATGCAATGAGCAGCGGAACACCGGTGATATGCCGCGCGGGCACATCGATGGCGGAGTTCTCACAGGGCACGTGTGTGCTGTGCGAAACCGGTGAGCCAGAGGAGTTGGCTTCCAAACTGGCTACCCTGTTACACAGCAGTTCAATGCGTGACGCATGGGCAGAGAAAGCTCTGCAGCAGGCGGCCCGGTTTTCATGGGAACGCTGCGCGGCCGAGACAGCGCAGGTGTACAGGGCTATTGTCTAGCCGAATGAAGGCCCAGTTGCAGCGTTCAGGTTGTGATGATTAACCGCAGTGCCTGCAACTGCAGGTTGGCGTGCTGAATGTGTACCGCACACTCCTCTATCAAGTAGCTGATATGGTCGATTTCTTCCTGTCGAATGGACGGATTGACAGTGCGCAGGGCAGTGAGACGATCCAGTTCCACGGTCAGGGAGGCGCGCATGGTCTGCTCGGCTTCGCTCAGTATCGCTTGCAACCGGGTCTCAGCCTGTGCCGAGGCCAGCGACATTTTGGCTTCCACCTCAGTTCCGACCTGCTTGATGATTGCCAGCGCAGTGGATTTCTTCACCTTCTCGATCAGCTGATTGAGCCGCTCGTGCGGCACGATGTCTGCAAGGTCCTTGCCGCGGGCGTCCACCAGTAGCCGCATCGGCGTGATTGGCAGGAAGCGCTCCAACTGCAGGTCCTTGGGCGCGACGCAATTCACGGTGTAGACCACCTCGAGCAACATGGTGCCCGGTGCCACGCCGTTCAATTTTATGGTACCCAGTGCGGCATTGCCGAGCTCTGTGGAGTGCACCATGTCCATCGCTTCCAGCACCATGGGATGTTCCCAGGTGAGAAACTCCATATCTTCGCGCGCCAGCGCCTGTTCGCGACTGAAGGTGATGGTGGTGCCATCCTCACGCAGACCCGGGAAATGCCCGGTGAGCATGTGTTCGGAAGGACGCAGTATCAAAGCCTGGTCTGAATGGTATTCCTGATCCACACCGAAGGTGTCACACAGTGCTTCGAGGTATTGCGACAATTCATCGCTGGATTGCGCCGCAACAATGTCATCTATCAGCTGTTGTGCCACTTCCGGTTTGCATGAGTTTCGCTCCAGCAGCTTGTCGCGTCCCTCGCGTAACTCCTGCCGCGCTTTGGCAGTGAAAGCCGCAGTTTCTTCAACCAGTGAATCAAACTCGTCTGTGCGCCGCTCCAACTGTGGAATCAATCGATCTTCGAACGCTTCGAAAATCATATAGCCAGCGGAGCAACTCTCGCGGAATACATTCATGCCGCTGTCATACCACTGAAACAGTGCGTGCTGCGCTGAGTCTTCAATGTACGGGACATGGATGTCGACGTTGTGATTCTGCCCGATGCGGTCGAGGCGTCCGATACGCTGCTCCAGCAAGTCAGGGTTCAGCGGCAGATCGAACAGTATCAGGTGATGGGCGAACTGGAAGTTGCGTCCCTCACTGCCGATTTCTGAACACACCAGGGTTTGTGCGCCGTTGATTTCATCCGCGAAGTAGGCGGCGGCCCGATCTCTTTCAATGATAGAGAGTTCTTCATAAAAAGCACTGGAGCGTATACCTGCGCGCAGGTGCAAATGGTGTTCAAGTGCGACGGCAGTCGCCGCGTGAGCACAAATAACCAGTACCTTTGCCGGTCGCAGTTGCTTGAGCGTCTGTTCCAGCCAGTTCACTCGCGGGTCAAAGGACAGCCAGCTGTCATCCAGATAGGGTAATTCGGGGTAGAGCTTTTCTTTCAGGTCGAGTTGTGCAAGCGCGTATTGTTCCGGCGCCGGCAGCGGGTAGGGGTGTAGTACCCGTTGTGGAAAGCCTGCGACTGCAGCGCGAGTGTTTCTGAACAATACACGGCCCGTGCCGTGGCGATCGAGGATCTGGTCAATGATGGTTGCAGGGGGGGCGTCGGTGTCTATGCCCGGCGGGAGTTCCACGTCGGTGTCACCCGCTTCGAGGCTGTCTGCCAGCGCGCTCCATTTACGGTACTGTTGCTCCTCTTCCTGAAAGGCCTGCAGATCGTGAAAACGCGAGGGATCCAGCAGACGCAAACGGGCGAAGTGACTCTCCTGGCCGATCTGCTCCGGCGTCGCAGTGAGTAACAGCAGGCCGGCGGTCTGTCGGGCGAGTGCTTCCACAAAACGATAATCTTCGCCCGCTTCATCGGGCGACCAATGCAGGTGGTGGGCTTCATCGATTGCTACCAGATCCCATTGCGCCGCCAATGCCTGTGCCTGGGTTTCCGGTTGCGATAAAAACACATCGAGGCTGCTCAGTACCAGTTGTTCAGATTCGAAAGGGTTGTCGGCATCGATTTCTGCGATGCGTTCGCGATCAAACAGCGAGAAGTGCAAGTTGAAACGACGCAGCATTTCAACCAGCCATTGATGTAACAAACTCGGGGGAACAAGTACCAGTACCCGCGAGGCACGGCCTGTCAGCAACTGCTGCTGCAGGATCATGCCGGCCTCGATGGTTTTCCCGAGCCCGACTTCATCGGCCAGCAGGACGCGCGGTGCGTGTCGTTGTCCCACCTCATTGGCAATGTATATCTGGTGCGGCAGCAGGCTGGTGCGCGAGCCGGTTAGGCCGCGGACTTTGGATCGCTGCAGGGCGTCGGTATGGTAGAAGGTAGATACCCGTAGCGCGAATTCACTGTGCTTGTCGAAATGCCCGTTGAGCAGGCGCTGTTGAGGTGTGGTCAGCTGGACGAATGCATCCAGTTCCAACTCGGATACAACGATCTCCTTGTCGTGATGATCTGTGCCCTTGTAGATTAACAAGCCCTGGTGTTCCTTCACCTCAGTGACCAGAACCTCCACGTCGCCGACTGTGGAAATGTGATCGCCTGCTTTGAAACGCAAGCGGGTCAGTGGCGCATTTTCGGTTGCGTAGGTACGCTCTTCGCCAACAGCGGGGAAGGCCAGCGTGACACGGCGTCCTTCCAGATCAACAACGATACCAAGTCCCAATTGAGCGTCTGCGTGGCTTACCCAACGCTGTCCGACTATGTAATCCATCAGTGAATTTTGCCTGTGATTATCAGAGATGTACTAGCTGCACATTCGAAACAGCGCTAGTTTACCATTGAACGAGTGAAGAAGCTTGGTCATCCTGTGCTTTCGATGCCCGGTTGTGTGTCGCTGAAAAAGAGTTTCCGGCTGTTGCTGTTGGTCTGCGCCAGCAGTGCCTCAATATCGATTGCCTTGATGGCGGCTACAGCCTCTGCAATGAAAGGAAGGTAGTAGGGTGCATTGGGTTTCCCGCGATAGGGTACTGGTGTCAGATATGGGGCGTCGGTTTCCAATACAATCTGTGACAGTGGCGTGGCAGCGACAATCTCGCGCACGTTGTCCGCGCGGTTGAATGTGATGATGCCGTTGAAGCCGAGCATGAAGCCCTCTTCGAGGCAGTACTCTGCCAGCGCAAGGCCGGAGGTGAAGCTGTGTATCACACCTTTGCGCGTCAACGCACTGCTGTAATTTCGCAGGATTGCACGGGTGTCTTCGTCCGCCTCACGCGTATGGATAACCACTGGCAGATCCAGATCAACCGCCGTTTGTAGCTGCGCTTCAAACGCCTTGCGTTGCACCGATCGATCGGCGTGGTCGTAGTGATAGTCCAGCCCGATTTCCCCAATCGCGACAATGCGCGTATCGGTAGCGTGCGCACGAATAATGTCATCAACTGCCGGTGTGTAGGTGTCGGCATCGTGTGGATGAATGCCCTGCGTGCCCCATATGTAGGGCGATGCTCTGGTCAGTTCCATGACCCGGTTCAGATTATCCGCAGAGACAGCAATGGTGATAATGCGCTCTACGCCCATGGCGATCGATTTCTCCAGAGTGACACTGAGCTCTGACTGATCAAGATAGTCGAGATGGCAATGCGTCTCGATGATGGGGGTGTCAAAGCGTGGAATGTCGCGTCGTTTTTTGTTGCTCATGGTGTCCTATGCTGGAGTGTTGGTGCTGCCCGCGGTCATCCGTCGGCGCAATTTTCGCTGTGGCGTGGGTCGCAATTCGCGGATGGTACACGTGATCAGTTCCCACAACCAGTTATGTAGTGGTGAGTTGGAGGTGCGTCTGTGACTGACAAGCGCATAGTGAATGTTCAGTTCGGATTCCTGTGGCAGCGGCAGCCCGGTGATGCCGGCGGTGGCTCTTTCCTGTTGCAACAGATACGCGGGTGCCGGCATAAAATAGTCACTCTGCCGCAGCAGTTCCAGGGCCGTCAGCAGATGGGAGATCTCCAGCGTAGCAAAGGGGTGCTCCGGTACGTTGAAAGGAATGCCTCCGGTCTGCTGAAACTCCAGGCGTTCCTGGGGCGAGGCGTACAGCTTGATCAGGGGATAGTTGCGCAGTCGCTCCCAGCATATGTCCTGATTCACCAGTGGATGCCCTTCTCTCACCAGTATAGACAGCGGACTGAGGCCAAGGTTCTCCACTTTATAATCGGCGCTGTAGTCGGATTGCCTGATCTGGATGGCAAAGTCGAGGTCGCCCCGGGCAAGTGCTTCAAGTTGGTTCTCAATGCGGGTAATGATGTGAATATTCAGTAGTGGGGCCCGCTCGCTCAATTGTGCCAGCAAGCGCGGCAGGAGGATAAACCCGGCGTGCTCCGACAGGGCGATGGTGATCTCGCCGTCGGTCGTCCCCGGATCAAAGTGCGGCCCCGATATCAGGTGAGAGATGTCCCCGATGATTGCGCTCAAGCCCGCGCTAAGTTCAAGCGCTCTCGGGGTGGGCTGCATGCCGTGACTGCTGCGTGTAAAGAGATCATCGTCGAATACAGCGCGCAGCCGTGCCAGTGTTTTGCTCATGGCCGGCTGCGTGATAAACAGGCGCTCGGCAGCGCGAGATACGCTTCTTTCTTCCAGCAGAACCTGTAATGAAATCAGCAGGTTAAGGTCTATTTTGCTAAGGTCTCGGGTATCCATAGTGCATCATATGAATTCAATTCATGGTTTATATGTTTATAATGTATTAGATATATATCATAGTGGAATGTACTCTATCAGCAACTCCAGTTCTACCCTCAATGTTCACAGGGGTAGCGACATTCCATCGCTTTTGGCGTGGAGCCCCAACCGGTCCTGCTGAGTTACTCTAAACCCGCCAATGGCGGGTTTTTTTTGGCCAGTTGCGTGTGCTCTAAAAGGGGGAGGTGCAGCGTCCAGTGGGTCGCCGGGCCAGCAGTTCGGGCAGGGGACTGCGCGCCGCCAGTTTCGGCGGCACGGTCTATCGGTGCGCAGCGGACAATCGCAGGTTTACGCTTGCAGTTTTGGTTTGGCTGAGGCGGCCTTGCGTCGGCTGATTTTGGGTCGCGTCGCCTTCGGTCTGGCAGCAGTCTGTCTGCTGGATTTGGCCGCCGTTTTGGCTTTGGCAGCGGGCTTTTTCCTGGTTTTTGTTGTGCTTTTGGCGGTGGGCGGCACACTCCCGGTTGCCGCTGTGTTGGCCTGCAGTTTTGGAACAGCCTTGCCGACACGTTTGGTGCTTTTCGCCCGTTTAGGAGAGCGAATCTTCGCTTTGGCGGCGACTTCTGCTTTCGGCAGTTTCGGCCCCAGTTTGATCGCCGCACTGTAGAGTTCCTCGTAGGATGCCACCAGGCAATCGTGGTAGAACTCGGGGTCCGGCATTATCCCCCTGTCAGCCAGCACGGACAGGGTAATATTTCCAGAGTAGCTGAATACGAGGTGGAATATGCCCATGCCGGGTGTCAGTACACCGAGGCCGTAGTAGTCCACCATCTTTGCGCCGGCGCAGTACAGCGGAAAGTTAGGCCCCGGCACGTTCGATATACAGGTCGAGATATTTAACGGGATGTGTTGAGACAGCCCATTGCGGGACCAGAAACCGGCAACCGATTTTGATATCACCGGTGAAAACACACCGGCCAGTTTCAGGGCATCGACCATAGGGCTGGCTTCGCCGCTGGCTTTGGCGGTATCGGTGGACCGCCGGATAGCGAGCAGTCGTTCCACCGGGTCACTGATATCGCTGTGGAGGGAAGCGAATACCGAGCCCACCTGATTATTCTCTTCTGTGCTGCCTCTTCGCATGCGCATGTTCAGTGGCAGCGCCGCTGCCAGTGAGCCTTCCGCAGGAGCCTCGCCCTTGGCTTCCAGGTAGCGTTGCAATGCGCCGCTGATAACACCCAGTGCGACATCATTCACGGTGACGCCAACCGCGTTTTTGATATCCTTGAAACCCTCCAGCGGGAACTCCGCCGCGTCGAACACGCGATGTGGGCCCACGGGTCTGTTCAGTATGGTTTTGGGAGCACTGACGTCCGGTGCGGGAATTTCCTTGCGGGCAATGTCCAGTGCGTATTTGCTGATATCGCGCGCCGTTCTTGCCGAGCCGGTTATCAGTTGCACGGTGTTCTTCACATTGTTGATCGTCGCCTTGGTCAAAAGCTCACCGACGGACGGCGTGGTGTCGACAAGTCGGGGTTCAACTTCCGGGTCTCTGGCCTGGTCTGGATTCGGCACCAGGTCATGCAGCGCGGTCATAAACGAGGCGCCACCGGCACCGTCTACCAGCGAGTGGTGCATTTTCGTATACACGGCAAAACAGCCGGCGGGAAGGTTGGGGATCTTGTCCAGCCCTTCAATAATATAGGCCTCCCACAGCGGGCGCGACATATCCAGCGGGCGTGAGTGCAGACGGGCAACCTGAATACACAACTGCCGCCAGTCACCGGGCTCGGGCAGCGCGATGTGCCTGAGGTGAAATTCCACGTCGAAATTGGCATCCTTGACCCAGTAGGGTCGATCCAGGCCGCCGGGCACTTCGACCAGGCGGGTGCGGAACAGCGGCAGATCGCCAAGGCGGCGTTCAAAGCTCGCGATCACATCCTTGAATCGAACAAAGCCGCCCGGTGCAGTGGAAGGGTCGTAAATACCCAGGCCGCCGATGTGTTGTGGTGTGTTGGTCTGCTCAAGATTGACGAATGCAGAATCGAGTATGCCTAACTGTTTCATAATGTCTCAGGGCCCGCGGTAGCCATGTCTTCAGGGGAGGGGAAGTGCGCCGAATGCAGCGCAATTCCGGCTCATTAAATACGGCGCGTTTATATCACTGTTGAGCCCGGCTGACCACTGGCGCTGGTCAAAAATTGGTCAACAGGCCAACTATTCCCGATAAATCTGGTGGTGCTTTGCAAGCGATATGCCATTGTTCTGTGAGCAGGTTCACGCATTTTCCAGTACCAGCAGGGCACCGCTCGCTTTTATCGGGGTGCTGGTCTTCCACTCGAAGATTTCTGCGCAGTGGCGGATTTCGCACCGCCTCGCCATCTCGAAGAAGGTCGGGCGTTCCGGATCGGCAATGACGATATGTTTCACACCGGCCTTGACGGCGCGGTTCACCAGATTGAAAACGGGGTTGACCAGTTCATCCCAGAAACAGATATCGGCCGCAATCAGCATATCGAACTGCGACAGTTGCTGCGTGCTGAGTTTCTCGAACGTGGAAACGATCGGCGTCACCGCCACCCCGTTGAGTGTGGCCGAAGCCTCGAGAAAGGGGAAAACATCCGGGTCTGCATCGACAGCGGAGACATGTGCCCCCAGTGTTTTTGCGCACCAGATTCCGGAGGCTCCCCAGCCACAGCCGACATCGATGATGTTATTGCAGTGCGCAGGCTGGTGCCGGTTCAGGTAGTCGATCAACAGGAGGCTGGAATTCCACAGTTTATTGCCGTGAATAGTGGGCTTGATGCCCTGGCGCCTTATCTTGCGGATAGCCGGGTGGGAACTGTTGGGCATGGTGATGCCGCGAAAGCGACGACCGGTGACGGGTTTGCCGGGCTTCAATGTTGTACCTCATTTATGGTGCACTTGGATTGATCCAGATTGGAGATGTCCAGGCGCGCTCCTGCAGCGTGGGTGAGTAAAAGGGTTGCGTTGCCGGGTCGAGACAGCACTGGCCATAGACATCGCCAATAGCACCCTCATCCTCAAGCTGAGCCGTTCTGGCCGCGGCCTGATCGGTGCAGTCCGCGGCGAACGGGTTTACCCCCGCCGCCTGGCAGTGCAGCGTGCTCCAGCGGCAACTGGGGTTTTCCAGCACGCGGGCGTAGTAAAAGGCCGGTTGCTGCGCATTGTAATCGGGGTCACGCCATACGGTACACAGATGCTTGTGGCCGGTGCCCACCGGTGCACAGGAGTCGGGGTCGACACCGGCGTTGTTGCTGGCGCTGCCGGCCACATCGAACACCTGTTCATGCGTCTGACCCTTGTCGTCCAGCCACCCCTTGATGATCTGGATACGCTGCAGGTCGACGCCGGGGTGACCCGGACTGCCGCCGTCCTTGCTGGCGCTGACCAGAAACGCTGGCGACGTCGGTGGCGCAGACATGTCTCCGCCCATGGGAACACCGGCGGCATAGGCGTGCTCAATCATCTGCGGGTCAGTGCACAGCTCGGGCGGGTACTCCGCGGCGGCGAAGAAACGGACCATTGGACGGGTGCCGCTGGTGGCGTAGGTCTCGCGGTTGCGCATCCCCTCGAAGATGCTGTCGCGGGAGTTCTCCTCTGCCCAGACCACGGCGAGACCGCCGGGGTTGTCGAAGAAATGGTCCTGCACATTGCGGTAACCGGCATCCCGGCGCCCGAGGTGCCCCAGATAGTTGTCCTCTTCGGCGCCGCCCGGTGTAGCACTGTGGGTATCCGTGCTGCCAATGAAGCCCAGTTTAAAAGGGTTGATGCCGCTGGTGCGCTGCAGCGCGAGACCGTCTTTGAGCGTATTGCGCACCATATTGCGTCGACCGAAGTCATCGATGGCGACGGCATTGGCATCCTCTATGCGCACCTCGCCGTGCACCGTGCCCAGCATGGACAGATTGTCGGACTGCACCTGTTCGAAATCGCACAGTTCATCCTCGGTTGCCACGCCCCGACCTAACAGTCGGTCGAAGCGACACTCGCTGGCCGCCTTGTGCTGTACCAGTTCTACCAGCGGTTCAAAGAACAGACGGTTTTTGGCTTCCTCTTCACTCGCCGGGTCTGGAAACATCAGGCCGCGGCTGAGGTTGGGGTTGTGCGGGATGGATATTACATCGCAGCCGTCGTCGCCGTTGGTGCATTCCTGGCGCAATCGCCGCCACAGCTCGGGATAGTTCCTGGAGCCGGTATCATAGGTGGAGATCGCGGTGCCGGTAACCCGCTCATTGCGAAATATAACGTTGCGGTGCAGGTTCGCGAAGTCGGGTGCGTCGGTGTACTCGTAACCCACAAATGTGGTGAAACTGCAGTCACTGCTTCTGTCATAGTGTCTTTCAGCGGCCTCCTGTATACGTTGCCATGTCGCCTTGTGGGCGGCATCGCAGTCATCCAGGGTACACACGAAGGATTGCTTTTTGTCGTTTGAGGTATCGGTAACGCCCAGCGAAACCCAGTAGTTGGCGGCCAGCAGCTGAACTATAAACGTTTCGTTGCGGGTGCCGATGCAGGCGGGAAACCAGTAGGCGAGTTTGGTCGCATCTTCGGTGCATAAATTGATCGGGCCGAGGAACTCTGCGTGATCGGTTACTGCGGCAAAGTCGAGGGGCCGCTGTATCTGCGCTTTTACTGTCTGCTCGGCATCGGGATCCGGCAGGGTAATTACCTCGCCGCGTGCGTAGCGGTAGGCGGCGTCCGGATCGTTGCGCTGGCTGGAGACATAGCTGTCGAACGAGTAACTGGTGTGAACATGCAGATCACCGAACATCGGACGTTTGGTGGCAACCGAATCGGCACAGGGTTGGCGTTGCTCTGTCCGTTCAAAGGCGTCGGCGGACGAAAGACCGGTGCATGCCAGCAGTAATACCAGCGAGGTGGTTACGGCGTAGCGGAGGCTGGGCGTGCTGCCAGCGCCAACAGTGGAGGTGCTCGTGTCCACGACTGCTTCCTCGGCAAAGCTGACCATTGTGGCACTGTCTGGCGCGACGCACCAGCCCTGAATGTGGCGGTCCGGCAAGGGTAATACCTCACTGGTACCGGTAGGCCGCCTGCGATACGATTGCACATTGTTGTATAGCTGAAGATGTGAGGGACCAATGGAGAGGTCATCTGTCGCTGCTGTGAGGCAGAATGTAGAGCTTCTGGAAAAGAACAAGCCACAGCAGGAGAGGGCGAAACGCACGTACGAGGCCATTCTTGCGGCGGCTGCGCAGTTGCTGGTTGAGGTAGGCGTGGAGCGGATCTCGACCAACCTGGTCGCAGAAAGAGCAGGCATTACGGTGCCAGCGCTTTACCGATATTTCCCCAACAAGTACGCAGTGCTGAATGCGCTGGGTGCTGTGTTGATGGATAAACAAAACACTGTTTTCAAAGAGTGGTTCGATCACTATCTGGCGCTGGGTGACCTGGAACTCCTGTTGGACAATGTCTACGAACTCCTGCAGCGCACCTACGACGTGACCAGGGAGCAAGTCGGTGGTCTGGAGATCGTGCAGGCGTTACGCGCGGTCGCACCGTTGCGGGAGGTTCGCCTGGCGTCCAACCGGCAGGTGTCCGAGCAGTTGGCGG
>TARA_R110002049_G_scaffold107635_1_pt1 | contig 11404 bp, 9 predicted proteins | sample TARA_R110002049 | Tara Oceans TARA_R110002049 (sample SAMEA4396941) | marine metagenome | biome: Polar Biome; feature: [SRF] surface water layer (ENVO:00010504); material: water (ENVO:00002006), including particulate matter (ENVO:01000060) such as... | depth 5 m
AGTCAGGCAGCCTTCTGTCTCAAAATACCTGACGACGAACAGAGCACACTATCGGCGCATTCATTGAACAGTTCGGAGACCAGGATGCAAACGTGCTGGCGGACACTGTATTTGGCAATCGCCAAAGAACTTCTTCGCGTTCTGGTATCCTCAAAGCTGACGCGGTCATGCGGTTTGCCAAGGTTTTGAAGTCACACGGCATACAGAGGCTAGCCGAAATGGAAGACGTCGGCCGACAGGAAGCGGTGCGACGTGATTTGATGCGAATACCAGGGCAGGGGTCTGGTTGGACATTTGACTACTGCTTGATGTTGGCTGGGTCTGATGGGTTCGTGAAAGCGGATAGGATGATCTGCCGTTACATCGGCAATGCTATGGAATTGGACGGGCCAGCGTCTGTGGAACTCGCTCGGTCGCTTTTGTTGCTGGCGGTTGAGAATCTTCGATGCCGATATTCGTCGATTACGCCTCGCGCTGTGGACTTCGCGATTTGGGATCTCGAGCGGAATAGTTCGTAACGGGACGATGGGTTCGAATACCTGTTTCACCTGCCCGACCATGCGCATAAATGGTACAATGACTGGATAAATGAAATAGACCACACATACGGACCAGTATTTGTTTTGATGAAATCGTTGCCCGCATCGAGGAGGCCCTCTTTGAGTATGGCCGGGTAGACGAATTACCAGTCAACGAAAGGGAAGCGCACCTGGAAACGGTCGGTAATGCCCTCATGTTGATGCACTATTCGATATACAATTGGTATCGCAGGACTGCGCGGCTTTCTACGGGCTCGGGTTGCCCCTTATAGGCGCAAGCGGTCTTCAGGTATTTGCTCAAGTCCTTGCTGCCTTGAGGCGTTAACCTATTTCCCATGCACTGAATACGAATTGGGCCTTGCGCTTTTTCGAATCTCACGCTCCTATCGCGATCATCTTAAGGTTGTCGGGTAGATGCGCCGGGGGGCACAATGAAAGTCAAAGCGTTCATCGAGGAATCTCTGGGGAACTGTTCTGTTCCGGTCGACATATATCCGCATGCCTTGAAGAAGCGCGGCGTCAACTTTTTCAATTACTGTTATAATGTACACTGCCCAGAGGGCGCATTGGACAAGGGCTTGCTCTCCGATGCCTCCAACACATTATGGGATCCCGGCCGGCCCGGGATCTTGCCACCCATGCTTCCAGGAGATCTCGGGCTCCTGACGAACGCGCGCGTTTCTGAGGAGAAGGTCCAGGTTGCCAAGGACAGGATTGGGGTAGCAACCTTCCCGACGTGGCCGCCCGACCTGTTCGCAGTGACGGCGTCGCTTCTGGAAAGGTCGGGAGCGTACCAGAGGTTACGGCCGGTGGACATGCGTTTTCGCTCGGGCGGGGCTTATGGCAAGAAGGAGGACTGGGTTCGCGAGTGTTTCACGCAGTTCGACTGGCGCGGAAAGGAGCCGATAGATCCGGAGTCGGATGATATCTTCGGGGTCTGTGGCCTTAACCGGTATATCCTGAGATTGATCGGCCTTATGTGGGCGCATGGTGCGCTCACGGTCTTGTTGCCGGGCTCAGTGTCAAACGAGTCTGACCCGGCAGTCATTGCCAAGTCCCTGAAGGAATCAATCCTCAAGCAGGGATCGAGATCGAACCATGCACTGGAGCGATTTGCGAAATTCTTCTCCAACGAAATCGATGAGGACTTGCTTGCCGAGTTCACCGTGCGCCTTGATGAGGGTGTCACGGACACTTATCTCCTCGACAAGACGGGGCGGCATGCCAAGGTGGATGAGGCCGATTTCGTCACTGGCGGGATCAACGACCAGGATAATGTGTACACGCGCTACCTTGCCCATGCAGCAGTCAATGGTTGCATCCGGCAATCCCTGGCCAATGACGATATGGACCCCGCCAAGTACAAGGAAACTCGCGAGCACTTGCTCAAGCAGCAACGTGTGCCAGGGCTCCTCAAGATTCTTTGGGCAGTCGATTACATCCAACACCAGTGGTCGGTTCTGTCTAATGCAACGGATAACCTCGTGCCGTTTAACCCGAAACGATTGCCTGTCGCAGGCGCAGATCCGGAGACTATCAAGGGCTGGGAATGGTGCCGCGCGGCGATACGCCTATTGATCATTGCGGACGAGGCAAGCCGTGCGATCGGGTTCAGCGACCGGCCGACCGGGCGAGCCATGAGTCTGGGTGCGGAAAACCCGAGTGACGAGGACACGGACGAGATCGTGCCGGGGTCCAGCTGCAAGCTGGTCTGGGAATCCTTCAAAAAAGGATACGATCTGGCCTTGCATGCGCATAATGATTCGCTCAATCCTGGAGAGGAGCCGCTCCTGCCCTTATTGCCCAGGACGCTCACACGATGTTTTGATGACGAATTGGCATCGGTACTGCCAAAGGCGCGAACATCGCAGGTTGGCTGCACTATCCGTTCGCTCTCCCATAACTTGGCCTTGTTGCCGCCACGCGGTCGCGTCAGGGCGCGCTGGGCGCGTAGCCCATCCGGGGCCATCCGCGAAACCCTGAACATTCTCTTGGTCCCGTTCCCATATAAGCTCCATACACGCGACTTCCGGGTATCGGATGTATCGCAGGCGGATGAAGCGCCTTGGGGATCCTTCAAGGTTAATCCAGGATGGATTTACGGCTATGATGACCAGCTCAGGCCGCGCGTCGAACTACCCATTTCATTAGCATCCAGGCACGGCAAGGGAGATGACCCGTATTGGCAAAAGCCTGTGAGGGTCTGCGCGGATACAGGGGCTTGCACGCGACTGTTTGAAAGTGCGCAGGCGTATAGTGATTACATTGATGCTTGCCACGAGCAATTGCTGGCATACATCCGATCACTGACGGACAACTTGCCGGGTGAGGATGTCAATGCCATCGTGTTCCCGGAAGCCTGCTTGACCTACGATGCCTTTGATTACCTCTCGAAACGCCTGCCGCGTACATTGCCGGAGCTCGAAATCATGGTGGCAGGCCTGTGTACAGCGCCAAAGCACCTCATGGCTTTGCCGGGACCAACGCTTAATGGGGAATGCGGTGCCGAGGATGACGGCTCTTGGGGGGATGAGCGAGTTACCGGCAATTTCGTGGCGACCTACCTGCAAAATCCCGATCCTGTGCAGACGGCCGAGACGAAAGTGTCCCGATTGAAACAGGCCGGGGCATGCGCTGAGACAGTACGGTTAGCCGAGGAGTATTCGCGCAATATCATGTGGCCGATGCGTCATATTCGCGGCAAGCACCATCGCTGGTGCTTGGATAAGCGGCAACTGGCTGACTATGCACTCTCACATCGATTGGCACCGAACCGGAGCTGGTGGGAGGACTTCGATTTCCTGCCACGTGAGATGTTGTTTTGTGAATTTCAGTCAGGTTCCGTGCTCACTGCGCTGATTTGTGAGGACCTCGCTCGGATAGAGCCGTGCCAAGTGGCCCTGCGGGCTGTTGGCCCGAACCTTGTCTTCGTCCTGTTGATGGATTCAGCGCAGGTGCGAGGTAGATGGCCCCACCAATATGCGGGTGTCCTGGCCGACGATCCCGGCTCATCGATTCTCACGTTGACATCCTTCGGGCTTATTGAGCGCTCATCAAAAAGCCGTGACTACACGTCCCGGTCAATTGGAATGTGGCGGGAACCGGATGGTGAGACGCGTGAGATCATCCTGCCAACGGGCTGCCATGCCCAGCTCTTGACCCTGCGGTCCGACTATACTGAGGAACGGACCCTCGACTCACGCTCCGACAATGGTGACAGCGCCATTGTCTGGCGGTTCGCTGGATTGACGCCAATCAAGGCAGATCTGCCTGTCGATCGTGCAGCGGGTTTGGATAATGACCTGATTTTAAAGAATAAAATTCTGGAGCAACGAGTCGCCTTGCTCGAGAGCCATCTTGACAGCCCGGTTTCGAAGGCGCAGGACGAATTGCAACCGACAGGGGACGTGCATGAAGGCAGAGGGGACACAGCTTCCATTGGAACCAAACGCGCTATACATGCGTACCCTCCTCATGCGCTCACACCACCGAAGTTCGAATTCCCCGATTAGCTGATTTACCGATCAGATGAACGCATTATTAATTATACAGCCCCAAGATTTGCATAATCTAACCATGTTCCCAGATGTATCTTGAGGCCAACGCCTAGAAGACTTGAAAGAACCGGACCGATGTACACCCGTTATTACAGAGAAATGTTGGATGAAACCGTGCGCCGCGAGCGTAGGGCGTTCGAGGCGCATTATGCATCCGAGCCGGCTTCGCCGGCACGGGCTGGCTATGTGCCTTCCAGCAAGGGAGGATCGGACCCGCGGACACCGACCGGCAAGTCTGGGAAGTAACCCGGGCAAGAATATCGACGACAAGTAAAAGCCGGGACAGCATGCGCTGTCCCGGCTTTTTTTGTGTCTGGGCAATTGTCGAGACAAGCGCCACGACGGGGCGACTGTCCTAGTGCGGACGCGCCGATCCACTGCCCCCAATAATCCAATGAATAGCAGATCGGACGGCCAGCGTGCGGAACAGTGACTCCGCGCGTTAAATCGCGCGCCGCGTCGGCGACTTCCGGGCGAACCTCTATGCCGTAAGTTCCTATCTTGAGCATGCCGGACGGCCGCACACACCGCGAAAAGTGGCTGGTCACAATTTCGTCAGCAAACCCTCACCGGATCTGTTGATATATGTCCTGCATAGTTAGGGGATCGCCATCTCAATATTCGGACCGAGAATTCGCATTTGCCATTTCGAAAGCGAGAGCGGGCTATGTCCCGATTTCGGCGGAAGCGAAGTTTGCAGAAGTTCGTTTCGATTCATTCGTCAGTGTACAATCACTTCATTCATCAGAGAAATATTGATAGAAGGGACCGGTTCAAGACAACGCGTAACGCCGGTCTTCGCGAGTGGCACGAGCTTCTCATCGCATACACCCGCTTGTCCGCGAATAACGGAGACGGGGTCGCATTAGAATGACAACGCCCTTCCAAGCCTGGAATCGAAGTTCCCCTCTAGATAGAAGTCTTGTGAAGTGCTATGAAGGCCGCAATGGAGTGGGCCCCATGGAAATGAGCATTTCTGATTCAGCGCTGTGCGATTCAATTCAGGCGACGTGCGGTGAGAACGAAGATCTTGAACGACGCTTGGATGTCGTCAAAATCACGTCTCCGAGCTGGATAGAGCGGCGAAGGATTTCAGCGAAAATCATCGGTACACTCATCGACGAAGCTGCAGGTAAGAAAATTTTTCTTGCTGATGTGATTTCGGTGCCGATAAATGATGTCTGGACCAATGTGACGCCGGGTCGCTTCAAGGCGTTCTTGGGGGACGTGGAAAAGCAAGCGAAGCTCGCGAAGGGCGCGCTCAATCGATCAGTCTTTGTCCGTACGATTAGTTTCTCGTTTCTCATCGCGCATGTCGCAGCGAGATTGTCATGATGAGGTCCTTTCTGCTCGGTTTTTTTGTTTGTCTGGGGCAAGTTGGTTTATCTGCTCATACGCAGATGCCGCCCACGAAAACTGTTTGCCTGGACGCAAATCCCGACGCAACGCAAAAAAGGCTGGTCACGGCTCTGGTTGACCTGCACAAGCCTTCACTCGCCGCGAGCGATTTTACGCAATCGCCCGCCGCCGACTTGTCGCGCATCGCGAAACTCCTTGAATGTCCCAAGTCGGACAAGACATGTGATCAGCGCAAGAAGCTGGCAGATGCTGTGTCGCAGTTGATCGTGGACCGCAAGAACGGATTCTATACTTTGGACTGGTCCGCCAAGGCTTCAGGTTCTGAGCCATTGACAATAGAGGCCAGGTTTGAAGCTTTTTTCAAAACGTCTGAACCCACCTACTCTGTTACTTGCACTGGTCGCACACCGGAGTCGGATTGGCCGCCCATCAAGTTGCCAAGCCTCGTTGTCGCATCCACGCCATCGGACCTGTCAAAACCAGCAGTGAAACGATCTGATGCAACATTGAGCATCACGATTGATCGAGAAAATAGAATTGGGCTCAAAGACGACGATGGGATGCCGCTGCTGGGGGACGATGGCAAGCAGGTCTTCGTCGAAAATGAAGACTTCAAGTTTAAGGGCGTTGTTGCCGCGAACCCAGTCTCACTACGCTCCGAAAAGGACGAAAATAGTAAGGAGCGCGTATTTCTCTCGGTTCGTCCGTTTGTCTCGCTCAACTATGACAACAATGTCACGCCGAGCGACGAAGTCGATGATTTTGGATTTGGAGCGCAATTCAAATGGGACCTGGATGGCTGGTCGGAGTACTTTTTTCTAACGCCGCAATGGATTACCGACATCGAACAGCGCGAGTCCTCACAATTCGTGATCGAAGCCAGATCGACCCTTCCGCTTTACAATGTCCTAGGCAAAAAAAGCATGGACGCACTGGGCTACGCAAACGACAAATTGATTACTGCAAATCCGGAGGTAAAGTTTTTCTGGACCTTGGACGCCGTTGCTGATTTCGGAGATATTCAGGACGCAGGAGACAAGACGGAACTTGAAACGATCGAGCGCTACACTCGTGTGGGTTACGATCTGAATGCGCAACTTAGTTTGCAGGGCAATGATACAAGTGGCCTATGGACCTTGTCAGGACAGTACAAGTTTAGAGACGATCTGGACCGCGGCCTCGCCAAAATGGATCTCATTGACATCACAGCTTCATACAAACCTCCGGGAAAGTCGAATTTCAGCTTTGAGATATCCTATGACCGAGGGGAAAATCTAACGAGCCTGAAACCAATTGAGACCTGGACCTTTGGCCTGGGTTTTCACAACTAAGTCGACGAAAATGCACGCCGGCCGCCCTGGCATGGTATCACTTGACGATCCGCCCGCTCCAGCGGGGGGCCTGCGCACATCGACTCGGCACAGGCATCTTTGGCTTGCGTGGCAATGGTGCAGCCGGTGGACTTTATATTGATAGGGCTTTGGTGGGGAATGCCATGATCAAGAATGCCATGATCATTATCGCAGTATCGAAGTATGAGGGCGATCTGGATGATTTGCCCGGTACGCTTGTGAGTGCCCAGCGTATGAGGGATTGGGCGGAAGGAGCGGGGCCTCACCAGAATTACAATGTTCTGGAAGTCTCGGACCGGGATGGCAAACAAGTCACGATCGATCGGGTCAGGCATGAGGTCAATCAATTCCTCTCTGCCAACATCATTGACCGCCTCGTTGTCTATTTCGCCGGGCACGGAATAGTTGGCAATCTTGCCAGTCAGTACTGGCTGCTTTCAAAGGCGGTGAGCGATAATGGCGAGGGCATCAATGTTGAACGCTTCCGCAGCAATCTCGAATACGCAAACATTGGCGGAAACAATCGTCAGCTCCGGGCGGGCCAGCTTATCCTGATATGCGATGCGTGCCGGAATGCCGGGCGACTGGCGCAGAATTTCACAGGACATCCCGTATTCACAAGTCAGACTGCCCAACGTCGGCGCCTGAGACAGGACCGTTATTACTCGACGCTCCTGGGGGATGTCTCCCTACACATCAAAAAGACCCCTCAGGCTCCCGATTATTGCTTGTTTTCAGAGCTCGTCGTCGAGGCTCTTCGCGGAGAAGTTGATGGTATCCTGACCCGGGATGGTCAGGGAGGATGGTCGCTCGCCAATCATGACTTCGCCCATTACCTGGAGGATGAACTGCCGATCCGGAGCAAGGCCCTGACGGGAACGCGATGTGAAGCCGACACACATCCCGGTGTGCCGTCAAATGAGCCGAACATTTATGCCAGTGGCGTGACGCCCCCGCAGCCGGCATCGCCGCCACGCGAGCTTGTCGATGCCAATCGCATGGGCCCAGATCTTCCAACCCAGTTCAGTCTGCACGACGTCGCGCTGAAAATGGCTGCCAGCACCCGGGCCGCTTTTATGGTTCGGGATGATGTGTTCGACGAGTCTGCCATACGCAAGTCAGGATTTCGGTTCAGCGCTTCGCAACCTCCCACACTGATCGTTGAGGCAAAGCCTGGTTCCTGTCGGCTCTGGGCGCCGGAGCGGGCACCGCTTCAAACTAATGTTGGGGATAGATTATCCAGGATTCGCATGGCCCATGCATTTGGTGAGCCCCTCATTCTGGAGAGCGAGGGGTCGGCTGTTCTGGTTCCGCAGTATCCGAATGTTATTGCCTTCGTTTCCAATGCGCGCCCCGATGACATTCTCATCTTCAAGCTCAATAATTATCAGGCCGATGCGGAAGTCGACACAATCCTGAGTGACCAATTCAATGTCGCGAATGGTACGGTTTTGCGGATGCGCGATGCAGAACGTTTTGCAGACCATATAAGACGAGAAAAGCATAGCTATCCGCACCATGCCGTCGCGGCGGCCTATCTCTACGAATTTTCAGGCGATCATGAAAACATACTTCGTACAGCCCATTTTATGGTCCGTGATGGATTGAATCTGACCTTCGACGAGAGCCTGCCTAATCATGGCGGGCTTGTCCCATTCGATCTGGCCTTGTTGTGCGCAGAGCAGATCCGATGGGAACGAGCAGATGACGGGTCTGTTCGCGCCTATGCTGACTTGCCTGAAGTGGAGCGGGCTGAAGCTCAGGGGCTCAGCGGACGGGCTGGGCGGCGACCGGGATTTACCTTTGCTAAATTCGAAAGAGCGGAGAATGTCCCTCTCTGGGGCGCTGCGCCTGTTTTTCGCCAGGGCTGGTCATATCTCGAATATGCACGGCATCTGGATATTCCCGGCCCGCTCAGAGAGATCGCGGCGTCCGTGTCAGGCAGCAGTGCAACAAAAATTGATCAAAAGGGGCTCGAGATCTTCTCGTCCTACTTCAATTATACAACGCGCTCATTGAAGATGAAGCAGGGATTGGTGGGATGGCAAGAATAGCCACAATCGAAGAAAGGTGGGGACCGATGACGAAACTTGTACTCATTCATGGCATCAACAATCAGGACAATGATGCTGAGCGGATCGAGCGTGACTGGATCGAGGCGGTCCAAAAGGGACTCGCGCGTCAGAATCTCACCTGGCCTGACGGCCTCGATGTACGCGCTGCATTCTATGGCAAGACCCTGGATGAGGAAACCATATCCTGGGGCAAGTCCTTTGAGGGGGCGTCGGCCATGAGTGCGGCGTCGCCGCCGGAAGATTTCATAACCGGCCGTGAGGCGGCTCTCTATCAGGAGTTCAAGCGCGCATATGGCCTTTCCGATGAAGAGATCGAAAAGTATCTGGACGAAGAGGATGAGCGCCCTACAGCAACGATAATGGCGCGGGGAATCCACAAGAAATGGCTCAAAGCAATTGCCAGGGCGCTCGAGGCGGCCGTTCCGAGCCGGGGAAAGTTCCTGGCGCGTCGATTTCTCAGGCAGGCAGCTGCTTATCTCGAGAAGCCGGGTCTGAAGGATGCGATTGATGAAATGGTTTACCAGCAGGTGTTTTCTGACATCAAACCAGATGATGATGTGGTCGTTATTTCCCATTCGCTCGGCACAGTCGTCGCCTATAGCCTGCTTCGCCAATCCTCCGCGACGCTTCGCCCAAAACTCTTTCTGACCGCCGGATCACCTCTGGGGATCGAGATCGTGAAGCAGCGTCTTGGCGCTCCGCTGATATGTCTGGAGAATGCGCCGAACTGGGTCAATGTCGCAGACCTGGAAGACTTCGTCGCGCTCAAACCTGAACTGACAGGTGAGACATTCGGGTGTGAGAACATCGAGAATATCACCATGGTTGATAATGGGTTTGAGGATGCTCACGATATCCGGATGTATTTGCAGCACGACAGTATTGCGGGGAATATTCTCCGGGCAGTGGCGCACTGAAGTGTGACCTGAAGACTCAAACCCCCAGGGAGGGAGAAGAATGAAACTGCTCCAATTGTGTGTATTTGCCGCGTTGGTCTTGCTCACCGGTGCTCCTTCCGGCGCACAAGCGCAGGAGTTGAAGATTGTGAATATCCGTGTGGGCCAGGGCGATGCAACCCTGATCCAGGGACCTGTGGATGCCCAAGGCGATCGGATCAATGTCCTCTTTGACGCCGGCAACCGATCTCAGCGCGATGGCGGGTTCATCCTACGTGCCGTCCTAAGGCGCCATGGCGTCGAAAAGCTCGACTACCTGGTTATTTCGCATGACGATGCAGATCATCTCGGCGGTGTCGGAACGGGACCAGGCACCGGCACCAGTTTCCTGCTGGGCGGCAATCAGGTTCCGGGCCAGCGCGGAGACGATGACAATGACGGGATCGAAGACTGGCTTCCCGGGCGGGAATTCATCGATCCAGATCCGGAGGAATTAGGCACGGGTGATGATCTGAGAATCGATCATTTCGTAGACTATGGTGATGTGGCCATGCGTGACACGCTTGCCATCCAGAAATACCAGGGCATTGCGAATGCCATGGGGACACGTATCACCATTTCAGACCAACAAAGCGTCGATACATTTCAGATCGATCTGGGCGATGGCGCGGTCATGACGTGCTATGCGGCGAATGGTTTTGTCAGAGGGCGCGCCGACCGTGTCGAGAAAGTCGATACGCCGAATGAGAAATCCTTGTCCTTCCTCGTCACATTTGATCGCTTCGACTATCTGATCTCAGGCGATCTGATCGGCCGCAAGCCAGGTCTGTTCGGAAATGAAGATGCGCGACTGGAGTTTGCCGTCGGACAGGCCATCGCTGCCGATGGCCGGGATGTCGACATATTGCACGTCAATCACCATGGCGCAGACAATGCATCGGAGGCTGATTTCCTGAACCTGATTACACCAACAATCGCGATCATTTCGGCCGGGAATGGAAATTCGCACAAACACCCTCGAAACAATGTACTTCGACGTCTTGCCGAAGCAGGCGTTGACCGCATCATCCAGACGTCGTGGGGGACTTCGGAGGAAAACATCCGGGAAGATGTACGAGAGCATCAGGCAATCTGGCAGCAGGACATTATCATACGTACTGACGGAAAGACCTATGCGGTGGAGACAACCCGCAGTTGGCAGGCTGAATAATCCCTGCCTATCCTTTCGCAGTCGCACCGGGATGAGGTCTCTGTGAAGATCCGCGGCGAGAAGCACTATCTCTGGCGAGCCGTCGACCACGAAGTCGAAGTTCTGGAGTCCTTTGTCACAAAGAGGCGCAAGAAGGTCACCGCGTTGAAATTTCTAAATAGAGCAATGATGTGGGAAGGCAATCCATAGCTGCCAAAGTCCTGATCGGTAAAAATTAGGGCAACGGAATACGACGATTTCGTTCCGACGAGTTCGCCTCACGATGTCATCAGACGGGAGCGTCAAAATAGCTTCAATGTCTTCTCGCCGTCTTTCCCTTGAAACACCAGCTCACTGCTAGTAGCCGATGCAAGTATTCCCCAAGGCGTTTCGTCTCCAATGGCGTGAACTTTCGCCGTCTCTCCCGGGTTCCATGT
>TARA_R110002049_G_scaffold688_3_pt1 | contig 11400 bp, 14 predicted proteins | sample TARA_R110002049 | Tara Oceans TARA_R110002049 (sample SAMEA4396941) | marine metagenome | biome: Polar Biome; feature: [SRF] surface water layer (ENVO:00010504); material: water (ENVO:00002006), including particulate matter (ENVO:01000060) such as... | depth 5 m
CCTGCTTGTTTTTTTGTTTGTTTTGTTCCTCTAAATCTTTCAGGTGGTCCATATCTTTTAATACCTGCAATAGATTTTCCTTCAGTTTCTGGTTGTAAAAGAACTTCTTTTGGTCTATATGCCATACCACTTGTAGTTTGTCTAGGTCCTAAAGGTATACCATCAACAGTAGGTATTGTTTCACTTGTTGCAAATTGTCCTTTTACAAATTTATCCATTAAAGGATCTCTTTGTAAACCTCCTGCTGGCATAGTTTGTGATGCTGCAGATTCTCCTTGTTTAGCTCCAGGAAATTTCATATATCCTACACCTTCTCTTCTTCTTGGAACTTTATATTCTCTTAATAAAGGTGCAGCTATTTCTTCTGGTGTTAAAGTATTTAATAACTCAGGTTTATCTTTAATTATTTGATTAACAAATGTTTTTATTTCAGGTACTTCGGTCCATTTTAAATTTTTTATATTTGTTGTTGTTGGTGGCATTCCTGCAATAAATTCTTCTGTCATTCTACCACTATAATTTTCTACATATTTTTTAACTAAATGTTCTCTTGAAAAATTTTTTAAAATGTTAGGATTTTTTTTAACATACTCATTTACTTTTAATGTTGCTCTAGCTACTAATTGTTCTTCAGTAGGCAAAGCTACATTTTCCATACTTGCAGCAATTTTACCTTCTTTTAAAGGTCTTAATGAAGGCTGTCTCGCTAAATCTCCTTCTGATATATCCATGTAGTTTGGTTCACCACCATATAAATCTACACCTTTTTTAAACTCATCTTGTTGTCTTCCTCTAATATTTTTTTCTAATAATAAACGAAGTGGATTTAAAATTGTTTCGTCTTGACTAAGTTCAGGATCATCAGCAATTCTTGCCATACCTTCTTCTATTTCTTCTAAAGTTTCTGGAAGAGCTGCACGAACTTTACGTTTAGCTATTGGTGGTCCTTGAACATCTAACATTTCTCTATATAATTTGTTAGCTTCTGCTCCTGTTATATCTTTTTCTGCGACTGGATCTAATATTTCTTCTACTAAAGTATTTAACTTCTCAGCATTTTTTACATTTTTCTTAGCCACTTTTGTTTTATCAGAAGATTTATTTAAATCTGCTAATAATTTTTTAGCTAATTTTGCTAAAGCTTTAGTTGATTGAGCTCCTAGACGAGAAACATTAGCCATTAGTAATCAATTTTCTCTGCAATGTTTGCTACATCATTAGTAGATGTTGAAAAAGATTCTCCTTGAGGATACTCAAAATCACATACAGTATCATGTGGAGTACCTACAACAGATGGTCCTTTACGTGCTACACCAAAACCTTGTCCTGTAGGTTTGCCTGTAACTTCTTCAAGATTAGCAGGATACTGTAATAATGTATATGGTCCAGGAATTGGATCGCTTTGATTATATTCTTTTTTAGCCATTTAATTTTTCCTTTTCTTTTTTAATTTCTTTATAAGTTTTTTAAATTTTTTAACAGTTTTTAATTTAGGAGTTAGTTGTTTATTTATATTAGAACGACTTATTGTCATTACTTCATTGCCTTACCATAACCTCTGGAAGCTATACCTACACCTCTAGGTTTCTTTTTTTTAGTTTTCTTTTTAGCTATACCACCTTTATTTCTTTTTAATACATCACTATATATTCCAGGAGAATCAGCTTCTTCTCTAATTTCTTTAGCTTTTTGAGAAAGTCTGTTTACTCCTGTTCTTTTAAATAATGTAGCACCTTTAGCTGTTTCAGATGCTGATTGAAATTTAGAATTTAATTTATTCATTAATTGTTTATATTTTTTTTCATTACCTGCACTAGCAGCTTTTGTTATATCTTTATACATTCCTTCTACATCTGCTGCTAATTCCATATCAGATGATTTTAATACTTTTATTTTATTTTGAAATGTTTTTTCTTTATGAGCTTTTAAAGCATCTTCAGCTTCTCCAATTGTTTTAGATTCATTTGAAAGTCTTTTTTTATCAAGTGTATTCATTATTAGTTACTCCCTTTTTGTAATGGATTTGGTGAACCAACAGGACTGTTAGCTGATTCCATATCGTCTTGTCTAGTTCTTCTTGCTTGATTACGTAATCCTTCAACAGCATTTACATAATCTCCTTGCCATGCTTGAACTGTTTCCCAGTTTTTAGCATACCTTGTTGCTTCAATCATACAAGCATAAAAGAGAGCATTATAACAAAACTCACTATAATAATTAGCTGTTGTAACACTTGTTCCTGTAGCACTTGCTAAAGCTAATGGTCTACGAACATACGCAATTTCTCCTGACAAAGCAGAAGTTGGAGTTGGTACAACATATATAGAAGAGTTATCTTTTCTTGAATAATATTTTGGTCTGCCTACTGAAGTAGGAATACTCCAATAGTCTAAGGCAAACTCATAAGGTCTTTGTAATAGAGGAATAATCCCATCTCTTTCACCAAGTAAACTAGCACTTGTTGTAAAGTTTACATTACGTACTATTCTTGTTTTAGCTGGTAAAGATACAACAGGACTAGATGCAGTAAAAGTAAATGATGCATAATTATTTAAACCTGCATCATCTAAATCTTTTGTTAAACGTATTTCTGCTTTATCGACAAAGTAAGGAATTTGATCGGCAAACTCTGTCGAATCATTTTCCATTGTATTTATAATGTCAGCTTTTAAGAAAGAATAAGTAGCCATCTACTTATCCTAATATTAAAGTTACTGAACTTCCATCTGAAGGTGCCGAGACTGAAACAGTACCTTTAAATCTAATACCATCATCTCCTATATAAATATCTGCTGTTCCACTTGCAGGAACTTGAAATTTTATTTTATCACCAGTCGAATCAGAAAGAGCAAAAGTACCTGTTGCTGTAACAGCTGCAGCATGTACTGCTACAACTCTACTAAAATCAGTTGAACTTACTGTAACAATAACACCATTGGTTGCACCACCAAAAAATTTACTTGAATAATTATTAGCCATCTTTGTTCCTTATATAAAATATATAGGGGATAGTATTACACCATCCCCTACATATATATTAGTTACCCTGCACTACCATAGTAACCACGCCAATCAGAAACACCGAAAGAATATCTTTCACGTGCTTTAAAGCGTAAGTTACCTGTGTCGAAATCAGGTTCCATTTTTGTTTGTAATGGTGTTCTTGTAAACATTTTTGCACCATTAGGAACATCAGTTTTTACAAACCATGCATCAGTATCTGTAAAACGTCTATTGACATAAAATCCTTGAGGAACCATGCCCATGTGTCTTACTGGATTGATGTCATTCTGTGCAAAGTGATCTCCAGTACCTAAGATACCTTTTGTAGTACCTGGTGTATTTAAGATCACATCAGCAATATGCCATGAATCCACAGGGATATGTAATGATAATGCACTTGCACCAATCAAAATACCTCTGTCATCTTTAGTCTTTTGTATAGCTGTTAAAGATGTTTCTAATGTAGTTTGTGCTAAGTCTGCTGCACCAAGTAAATTACTTTGATTTCCATCACCAATAGTTGGGTGAGCATTAGAAATAAATGATACTCCATCTCCGTAAGTTACTCCAGAAGCTGCAAATGCAGTATTAAAAACAGCTGCTGCTTTTACTTGTTTAGTTGTTGCCATAGCTCTTGCTAAACCTTTTGCACGTAACTTAGCGAAAGTATCATAAAGATTATCTTCCATTGCTTCTTCAGTTACTGCGAAAGCTAAAGCGATAGTTTCGGCTGTATACCTTGCAGTATAACTTTCGGATGCAGTATCATAAACTACTGCTGCTCCTTCACCTTTAACAGGTGCTTCGCCAAAACCTGTGAAGAGTACTTCTTCTTCAAAAGCTCTGTCTGAGTTCTCTATATCATATAAAGACTCATGTTCATTATTTACTTGTCCATACTCCAACCCAAAAATTGCATTCAATCCTGGTAGGAGTTCTTTGCTTATACTAGCTCTATTTATAGCCATTGATCAATTCCTCCTATTAAGCTGTTGATACAGTTGTTGTGATATAATTATCAAAATGGTTGTTTAGACGAACTTCATACCAAGGGTATGCATCAGTTACACCGATAGATGCTCCAGTACCTGTATCCCAAGGTGCTCTACGTATTACACGTAAATTACTCTCAGCATCAGTTGGACCAGAAGCGTCTAGTGTATAACCACTTTGTCCTGTTTTTGCAGAACCTGTTCCTACTACCCAAGGGAAATTAACAGGTTTTCCTATTAAACCTTGAGCTGTAGATGAGGTTACAGTTGCATCTGCTTGTATGAAATATGTTTGGCTCGGATTTCTTGATACAAATATTTTGATATCAGAAGCTGTTGTTCCACCTGTCCAATGTCTGCTAAATTTCTGTTCTCCAGATGAGTTTACAAAACTACATCCTTGGAACACACCAATGCATTTATCTGATGCATCAGCTGGTGAAGGTTTAACAGATGAACTTGCATACGCAATTATTGGATCTCCTGTGAACATATCAGTTGATAGTCCAGAGGATGGAACAGTTGTTACTGCTTCCCAATCAATAGTATCTATACCAGTAGAGTTCGAACCAGATCCGTTTTGTTTCGCCATAACGAGACCTCGAGGGGCATTACTTGTTGCCATATTCTTTCTCCTTAATTATAAAGAAAGACTCTATTCTTGGAAAGAAGGAGTTCTTCCTTTGATTACTGTTGACTTACTATTGTTAGAGATAGGCATTCTCGAATTGTTCTTTGACATAAGCTGTGAATTAACAGCATCCATGAGTTCAGAACTTTTATTTTGATAATGCTTTCTCTTAGCGTTAAGCTTGCCTGTAGGTATTTTACCTAAAGCTACATCTCCACGACAGACAACTCCAGCATAACGCCCTTCCTTCCTCACGATAGAAGTAGCACCCATTTCAGGAACTTCATCAGGAGAAACAAACGTCCAACCTCTTTGCATACTTTTACCTATACTTTGATAATCTTCTTGACCTTGTGAGTCAATTCTTAACCATCTTAAAGACATTCCTTCATTAGCAAATCTTTCTTCTACTTCTTTAGGAATATCTGTAGTACTAGGTTCTTCAAAGGTGTATTCAGTTTCTTCTCTAGTATTTAATTCTCTTTCTTCAGATGTACGTGATGTATTACGTGTCATTTATTTTCCTCCACGTTGCATATTAACAGTAGTGTACTCACCTTCAGCTTTTTCAGCTTTCATTTTTTCTTGAGCATACTTATCAAGTGGTATATTCCATTTATTAGCTAAACTTAAATCATGTTGACTTAACTTAACTTTTTTAGAATTTGAAGCAGAACGTGATGCTCCAGCTACTACTTGAGCAGGTTGTGACGTTGATTCCTGCTGACGATTTATTTGAGGTTCCCCATTAAATTTTTGTGGGAAATTTTCTCGCATTCTTTTATCAACTTCTTGATAATACTCTACTTCATCAGTATTATAACCTTCTTCTTTTAATGCTGCATCTATTGCTAAAGCTCCTGCAGTCATTATATTATCTGTACCAAACCATGAATTTTTAGTTGCCCAATCAGTTGCTAAAGGATCTGCAGCTGGTGCTTGTGGTTGTGGTGGTTGTTGATACTGTTGTTGTATAGGCTGTTTTGGTTCTTGTTGAACTTTTCTTTCAAAGTGTTTTTTTGTTGCATTTACATTTTTTAAATCTGTTTGTGCATCATTTAACATTTCTTGTGAATGTAATAATTTTTCTTTATCACCACTTTCAAAAGCATCTGTGTATGCTGTACGAGCCAAATTTAATTTATCTTGAAGTTGTTTTTCTGTAACATCAAGATTCTTTTTATTTACTTCATCAAAAGTTTCTTGAGATTTATGTACAGTTGTTTTTAATTGTTCATTCTGTTGCATGAGTTGTTGGATTTGCTCATCTCTTTCTTTCCGTTGTTTTACTAACTGACGGATTCTTTTTTGAGCACCTTTAGTTTCTATTCCTTCTAATTCTTCAGGAGTTTCTACTACAGGCTTGGATTCCAAAACTTCTTCTTTAGCTTCCGTTTTTGCTTCCACTTTAGTTTCTTTATCTTCTCCTTCAACTTCATATTCAACTTTATCTTCTTTTTCTGCATTTTCAGGAACTTCGACAGATTCCCAATCTTTATCGTCTTTTGCCATTTTAACCTCCGTTGTTTACGAGACATACGTATTACGTTTTAAATTATTATAACATAGAGTTATAAGCTATACAAATTAATTAGATCCTCTTGTTAAATTAAATGTAGGATCTAAATCTTTAGGATCTTCAACTTTAAGAATAACTTGATCATCAAATAATAAAATTAATCTTGTGGCTTTATAATATAGTTTTTGTCCAGCATGTTTACCATAACAAACATAATCACCAACATCACACCACTTTCCATTTGGAAACTTATCTAAATCTTTATAAGCTAAATTTCCAACAGCTAATACTCTACCTACAGTTGTAAGATAAGACATATCTTCTCTAGTAGAATCAGGTATTAGAATACCTCCTTTTGTTTTTTCTTTAACAGATATTGGACGTATTAAAATATGATAACCTGGTACTTCAGGTAAAACATCTGGATCAGGAGTTTCTTCCTGTGAAATCCACATATCATTTTTTAAAGCTTTTCCCATATGTACTTGTTGCATTTTACTCCTCTTCATTTATTGAATTTAGATTTTTTAATATATCTAATAATTTTTGTCGGCTCCATTCAATGCCTTGTATAGAACCAACTACTTGACGATAATGTTGATAATCTTCAACATTACCTTCTCCCAACATATTCTTTAAATTTTGAATTTCTGTAGAATATTCTTGAGCAACTTCTTCCCATAAATCCATTAAAGTAGATTATAACTCTGCACAAGCATAACAGTTAATTTCTAATCCAACAGATACTTCTTTTATATTAGGTGTTTTCCACATAATAACGTCCTTTCTATTATTTAGGTTTTGGGTATTTCCATGAGTAATCAGAATACTCATTAAGAATAGATTTTCTTTGTTGTGGTCCAACAGCTCCATCATCTAAAGATTTTGTAAAAGAATCCCCAAATCCTTTGGAATCTGGTTTAACATGAGTAGGATACCCATTTTTTACAACACCTTTAAAATCATTAGGAACATGTGTTGGATAACTATTCCCTGTTCCTTTTTCGGAATTAGGATAGTGTACTCCTCCATATTTAGGCATTATTTTTTCTCCTTTATAGTAATAGTTTCTTGTTTTGTCATATCATTTAAAACATCAAGAGCTTTCATTTTTTCTTGACTTTCTATTTTATCAGCTTCAATTTGAACTCTATTTTCTTCAGCTGTTAATTTAGATAACATATCTAAAGCTTTCATTTGTTGTTTACTTAATCTATCAGCTTCAGCTTTTTGTTCTTTAAGAACTTGTGCTTCTTTTCCTTGAGCTGTCTTTAATAACATTTCTGTTTGTTTTAATTCCATTTCTTGAGCATCTTGGACAGCTTGAGCATTATCTTTTGCTGCTTGTAATTGTAATTTTTGCATATCAAGTTCTACACGTTTTTGTTCTAACTCAACCATTTGTTGTTCTGGAGATTGTTGTTTACCCATAGCCATATTTGCATTTAGTATTTCTTGAGCAGCTTCAGCCATAGCTCCTTGTACAACAGCAGGATTTTGTGCTTGTTCTGGTGCAACATTTTGTTGTAGTTTTTGTTGTGTTAATCCATTCATTTGTTCTTGATATTTCATTACAGAATGTTCTTGTATATTAGATGCTAGTATTGGTTGTAATCTTTGCATAGTTGGACTACCACCATTTTGTGGATCTTGTAAATATGCCATCTTAACTTGCATATGTGCTTCATGATCTTGTCCAGCAAAAGCAGCAATTGGTATACCTTTAGATGCTGCAAGAATATCTGATACAGGATCCATAGGTTTTGGTTCTGGTTTTGGTGGTAAAATTTCATCTATGTTTGGCATATTAACAGCATTTAATATTGATCTGTTTAAAGCTTCTAAGTTAAACATTCCAGGTGGCGACTGTTGTGCCATCTGTAATGTCATTTGTGATAACATTAATCTGTGAGCATTAGATGGAATGTTTGGATCACTAACAGGAATAATATCTACTTTACCATCAAAGTCTGCTTTAAATATATTTCGTTCAGCCATTGGAACATCATAAGGATATTCATCTGGTAGATAATTAAAATCAATATCTGCTAATAATTTAAACTCTTCTCGTTGCGACTTGTGTAATCTTTTATGAATAGCAGAAAAGAATTTACTAGACGCTTCGAGAAGAGCCATGGTTGTTCCGACTGGTCCATAAGAAGCAGCATCTGCAACAACTTGTTCTGTGCTGTCTGCAAATTTTTGTCCAGCTGTAGTCATAAAGCCAAGCATTTGGAAGAGCGTTTGGGAAGGCTCTTTGTAAGGGAGAGGTACAATTGCCTTTGAAAGGTCAATACCAAGTGCTTCTACTTCTTTAAACTCACCAGGAGCTATAGGATCATTGTCGCCAACCATACGAACTCCTTTGGCTTTAAAGCCACCAGGAAGGTTCGCAAACTGTCCTGCATCTACTAGACTACGCATAGCTGCTGTAGCAGTCATGGTTATGTTGCCTAAGAAATGCATTAAACCTAAACCATAGAAACTAAATCCTGGTACAAAACGATAATGAACAAAATGAATATTTTTTTCTTTTGTTGGATCATCAGGTTTAAAGTTTCTACGTATACTTAAAACTTGTCGTGATTGTTCTTCAATAGTTACAATATAAGGAAGAGATTCTCCTTCTTCACTTTCTGAATCTTTTATATCAAGATAACAATGTTGTTCTAATAATGTGTATTGTGGATCAGAATCCATAGTAGGAGATAATCCTAAGATAGTATCCATTTTTTCTGATAGAGGTGTTAGTGTAGGATTAGAAGCTTCAGGTAATTCTAAATCTAAATATAATCCACTACGAATTTCTTTAGCTAAATCTACAGGGCTTCTATATACAACATGTGTATAACGATCTGCTTTTCTTAAATTACTTGCGTAGTAAGAAACATAGAATTGATCTATAGGAACAAATTCTGAAACAGGACGTTTTAATGTTGCATCATAATAAACTTTTTTAAAGGCTGAACCAATAAGAGGAAGATGGAAAAGCATTCTTTCAAACTCATCAAAGTATTCAGGCATCTGTTCTGTTACTTGATAGTTCATAAAGTCTTGCACTCTATTTGCTTGCATTTCTTTATCAGGTGTTACTTTACCTAAGATCTGTGCTTTAACTGGTCCTTTAGAAGGAAATAATTCTTGTGATGCTTTTGATTGAAATTTAACAGCTGATTCAATAAGTAAAGGATGCACAGCTGTACATGCTCCTTCAAATGGTTCTGCAGTATCTTGTATTTTTAAACCAAGAAGATCAAATCCTCTTTCAAACATGGCTTCCCACTCAGCACGAGATTCTTTATCTGAACTAAAATCATCTAATACAATAGATCCTATTTCTTCTAGTTCTTCTTCATCCATGTTTTCTGCAAGATTACCATACCATTCTTCTATTTCAATAGAAGCTCCCATCTCAATAGATTCTTCAGAAAAATCTACAGTTATTCCACCATCATCTTCTAATTGATAGGTTGGTCCTTCATTAGTTTGTTCTTGCGTTGGCATAGGAATAACATTGGTTATTTGTTCTGCCATTTTTTCATAAGGATTTTTTTCAGTAGCCATTCCTTAACCTTTCATAATAAATACAATTAAACCTCTCTTGCACCATTATACACTTAATATCTCCAGTACGCAACTTTTTTCTTTCTTGGTTCATCTTCCCAATCTGGATCATCTGGATGGTATAAATGCCACGAGTCTTTCATGTAGTGAATAGCCATTGTTAAAGCATCTACTTGATCATCATGTGCAGCATTTGGAAATTGTAATAATTCTGTTAATAAATCATCTGACCATTTTTTATTTTTTGGTAACCATACTCTTCCTGCTTCCATCAAAGGAGACGCAGCGTACACTCTGGAAACTTTATCTTTATCTGGAATATATTCTTGAACAGGGAGTCCACTTCTTCTCATATCTTGTATTAAGGATTGTCCAGATGCTTTCTTTTCTATGATACATACGTCAGGCATGTGTTTAGAATACAGAGTTTGGGAAATACGTCTTAATTCTGGGTATTCAAAACGTCCTCTTACATTTCCTAGCATAATTAAGTTAGAAGGAAAACCTTCTTCCCCTACTTCATTCTGATCATACATAGAAAATATACCCCATGTTTGAATAACAGAGTAATCTGCAGTTGTTCTTGTAGAGAATGCTGTATCATAGGTTTGTATTATAAAATCACAGGGAGGTGGTTCAGGAGAATCCCACCATTGTATCCATCTTTTCTTTATAAGTCCACCTTCTTCTGGTGTTGGGTTCTGCATGTAGAGAGCATTCCAATAACGACTTCCGTTTGATGCTTTTATCTCTGATTCATCTACTTTCAAGACATTATCTGGTTTCCACTCAGGGAAATATGAAGAGCCGACAGGTAATTTTAGTAATTTAGAGGAATCTTCGTCTACCCATGCAGGAATTTTTATAACTTCCCATGGAATTACTTCGTATTGTGACATATCTTCCTGTTGTTTTAGTAACCATCCACATAAATCATCATAATGGTACCTTGTATTTATTATTAAGATACTTCCGTTAGGCATTATACGTGTTCTTAGTCCTGCTGGGTACCAATCTTTAACGTATTTCCTTCCTGATTCTGAATAGGAGTCTTCTTCTGACATGACATCATCAAGAATTGCGATATGTGCTCCTCTTCCTGCAATCTGTGATCTAACTCCAGCTGCATAATACGTTCCTCCTTGGTTAGTTTTCCATTTACCTGCAGCTCGTACATCTGAACGTAGGGACACTCCTTGGAAGACGTTATGATATTCGTCAGTATTGACCAAATCCCTAACAGAACGTCCAAAATCGCTTGATAACTGGTCACTATGTGAGACTGTAAGTATTTCATGTTCTGGATTCCTTCCCATATACCATGCAGGAAACAGTTTTGAGCAGATTACAGACTTAGATGAACGTGGTGGAAGGAAAACCATAAGCCTTTTTATCTTTCCACTCTCTAATTCTTTAAGTTTGTTGGATATAACCTCAATATGTTTCCCCATTTTCCAATCAGAAATAAGAGTTGGAGCCATAAGACGTACAAAAGTTAAGAAATCTGTCTTTGATTTCTCTTGAACTTCTTGTTGTAATAAACTATTTAGTAGAAATGTGTTGATATAGGGGTTGTTAGCCACCTCATCATGAGTATTCTCTGTCATATAACTCTCCTTGCAGCCATTATACACTATTTATTTCTTTTGTGCAACCTTTTTCTTTTAGAAAAAATTCATGCTTATATAATA
>TARA_R110002049_G_scaffold56036_2_pt1 | contig 11390 bp, 9 predicted proteins | sample TARA_R110002049 | Tara Oceans TARA_R110002049 (sample SAMEA4396941) | marine metagenome | biome: Polar Biome; feature: [SRF] surface water layer (ENVO:00010504); material: water (ENVO:00002006), including particulate matter (ENVO:01000060) such as... | depth 5 m
GTTGATATTGCGGCGATGTCCTGAAGCCCTCGGTGTGGTCTTCCAGCCGCTCCCAGTTGACGAGCAGTAGGTAGCGCCCCTTATTCTCCAGACACCGTTGCAATTGATGTGACAGATAACCGGGCATACTGCGGATGATCTGCTGGGCCTTCTCGAAAGCGGCCTCGAAGGACAACTCCTGCCCGCTTTTCACATTGAGAATGGCCACCTCAAGAATCATGATACGCACGCCCTGCAATTGCACCCGGCACAGGGGCTCTCACCAAAGAGCCCCTCACCGGTAGCATAGCGACATTCACGCACGCGCGCCTGTCTGCGCCGAGTCACGCCGCCTCGGACTTGCTCGCCGTATCAGTGCTGGCGGGGGCGTTCACAAGGTCTGCGAACAACTGCTGGTGGTAGTCCGCATCACCAAACAGGGTGTTGATGATCATCAGCCGCTTCACGTAGAAACCCACTGACAGCTCATCGGTCATGCCCATGCCGCCGTGCAACTGGATCGCTTCGCCGCCGATCAATTTGCCCGCGCGCCCGACCATGACTTTCAGCGCCAGCAGGCTGCGGCGGGCGTCTTCGTCGTTGTCCTGGGCAGCACAGACAGCGCGGTACAGCAGTGACTTCACATTTTCACAGGCGCCGAAGGTATCCACCATACGGTGTTGCAGGGCCTGGAATGAGCCGATGGCCACACCAAACTGTTCGCGGGTCTTACAGTACTCGAGCGTCTGCGCGTTGAGCGATTCCATTGCACCAAGCGCATTGGCACTTACGGCGAGTCGAGCGGCATCGACCACCGGGGCCATCAGCGCATAGCCCTCGCCCTCACTGCCGATAACCGATTCGGCGGTGACGTTATTAAAGCTGATATTGGCCGCTTCCTGTCCATCTGTCATGCGGTAGAGTGTGCGCTCAACGCCTTCGGCGGCTGCATCAACCAGAAACAGGGTTATACCGTCTTCATCGGCCTGTTGACCCGCAGTGCGCGCAGCAACAATCAGTTTGTCGGCCGCGCCACCATTGAGCACAACCGTCTTGTGTCCATTCAATACCCATTGATCGCCACTTTTTTCTGCACGGGTGGTGATATCGGTCATGACATAGCGACTCTGCCGCTCGAGGTAGGCAAAGGCACCGTGTAACTCACCCGCAATAATCCTGGGGATGTAATCGCTCTTTAGAGCCTCGCTCGCACCCGCTTGCAGCAGGCCGCCAAACAGCAGTACGGTTGCCAGATACGGCTCGGCGACGAGTCCGCGACCAAACTCCTGCATCAGCACCATGGTATCGACAGGACCACCGCCAAAACCATCGAACGCCTCGGCAAAGGGAATGGAAAGCCAGCCCAGTTCGGCAAATTGCTGCCAGTGTTGCGCGCTGAAGCCATGCTCCTGAGCCACTACGGCATTGCGCTGGTCAAAGGAGTAATTTTCCTGCACGAAACGCGCAATGCTATCGCGGATCTGGCTCTGTTCTTCACTCAAATTAAAATTCATTGTCTGTCTCCTACAGGCCGAGCACGTATTTGGCTGTGATGTTTTTCTGGACTTCGTTGGAGCCGCCATAGATGGAGGATGCCCGACCCCTGAAGTAGTTCTTCTGCGCGATATCGGCATAGTCATGGCCCAACTCTGCGGCGCTCAGGTCACCCTGCAAGGTGCCGCTGTAATAGGCCGCGACATCCATACGCAGTTCCTGTATGACCTGTTGAATCTCTGTGCCCTGCAGCTTGAGCAGCGAGGATTCCGGGCCCGGCTCCTTGCCCTCTGCGATTGAGGCCAGGGCGCGCAGTTCTGTGAACTCAAGGGCCATCAGGTCAATCTCAATATCCGTCAGGCGTTTGGCGAACAGGGGGTCTGCCAGCAGTGATTTCCCACCGTTGATCTCCGACCGCGCTTCTTCGCGCAGTTGCCCCAGAGCGCGTTTGGAATCCGCTACTTCGGCAATGGAAAGCCGCTCCTGAACCAGCAGGGATTTGGCGTATGTCCAGCCCTTCCCTTCTTCGCCGATGCGGTTTTCTACCGGTACCCGCACATTGTCGAAGTGGACTTCATTCAGGTGATGGAAGTTATCGATGGTATCAATGGGACGAACGGTGATCCCGGGCGTCTTCATATCGATCAGCAGAAACGTAATGCCCTCCTGCTTGCGACCGGAACTGTCGGTGCGCACCAGGCAGAATATCCAGTCCGCATGCTGAGCGTAGGTTGTCCAGATTTTACTGCCGTTGATGACGTACTCATCGCCCTCGAGATCGGCACGGCACTTCAGCGCCGCCAGATCTGAGCCGGCACCGGGCTCTGAATACCCCTGGCACCACCAGTCTTCGCTCTTGAGTATGCGCGGCAGAAATTTTGCTTTCTGCTCCTCATTGCCATAGCCGATGATTACGGATGCGACCATCGTGACACCGAAAGGTACTGCTTCAGGCGCGCCTGCGGAGGCGCGCTCCTGGTTGTAAATAAAGGATTGGGTCACCGTCCAGTCTGTGCCGCCGTACTCGACGGGCCAGTGTGGAGCCATCCAGCCCTTCTTGTATAGCCGTTGCTGCCATTCAACCACGCCTTCTTTCATGGTCTCCTTATTGGCACAGGTGGCCGCCAATTCCGCTGTCCAGGCCTTACTCAGGAAGTCTCTCACTTCGGCCTGGAAGGCCAAATCCTCTTCACTTAATCGCGTATGCATCGGTACTCACTCCTCGTGATAGTGTTCGTTTGTTCGCTGTCCGGGGTTCATCGCTGCCCCCATGCGGTGCACAGGAACCTGCCATGACATTCACCCGAACGGGGCGCTGTCATCATTTTGGCATATTGTATGCCATAGAATTTGTCACGACAAACACAGGATGTGTCGCGGCTAAAATAAAGGTTGGTTGCGTGTTACACGCGGGTTAATTCTGGCAGAGCTACAGCCATTCGCTATTGATCACTACCGATCTATTCAAACAGCTTCTTGAAGCGCGATACACCCAGTATCGCCGCGACAGACAGCACAATCGCAAGCAGCGATGCAGTCTTCAGCACCGTCGATTCCACATAGATGCCAATCAGTACCAGCACTGCCAGCAGCCAGGTTAAATACGTCTGTGCTGTCGTGGCGCGCGCGTGCATTCGACTGCAATCGCTGCATTGACGCGTATGTATCTGGTAAGCGTCACAGGGATACTCCGTATCCCCCCCCTGCACAGCCTTGCGAGAGGTTCTATACCCCCTGTAAACCGGCAGGTTCTGGCCGTACTCATCCAGCCACCGACGATAGGCGAGCACCAGCTGGTCACACGTTTTAATCGGCTGCCACAACGCATTCAATTCCAGATTCGACGACTCGACTGATGCGTGTTGACCAATAATTATCGCCATATCCTGTTGCAGGATGGTGTTCTGGGTGTAGTGTTCCAGCCAGCGCGGTTTGCGCCGCTCGCGCCGGGAAAAGAAGTTGCTGTATTTTCGGTACAGCAGACGGCAGCGTTTCTGGCCCAAAGGCAGCGAGTACAGCGCCAATCCCGAGCTCAAACGGGCGTCCTTGTATTCCGAGATATAGTGAATCAGGTTGGGGGCCACAAACTGAACACGCGCCGCCTTGAGTGGACTCACGGCATCACCGGGCAGGCCTATACTCTTGAATTGCGCCGTTATCCCCTGGACTGAATTCTGCTCCAGGGTGAAATCGAGCGGCAGCGCGAGTTCCCGGTTGCCACCGCCGCGTATACCGTGATGGGCAATATGTATATGGGCGACATCGATTACATTCTCGATCAGGTAGCTCTGGTCATAGGGAAGATCTACTACATAATCAACCGTATAGGTGTCTCCCCGCCCAATGTCGGGGACAGTCGGGATAGCCTGTGGATGCGAATCCTCGCCGTCGCCATACCAGAACCAGACGAGACCCTGCACAACAACCGCGTCGAAACACTCGACACAGGCGCGTTGGGGAATGTCGTCGTCCGGCTCCAACTGGGGAATCTTGACACACTGCCCGTTCAGGTCGAACTGCCACCCGTGATACTGGCATTCGATGATGCCCTGCCCCATTCTTCCCGTGGATAGCTTGGCAGCCCTGTGCGGGCACCTGTCCCTCAGGCAGGTAATCGCACCGTCGCTATCTCGCAACAGAATAAAATCCTCGTCGTATATCGAGAAAGGCGTTATCGAATCTGTGCGAATGTCGCGCTCGAAAGCGACCGGATACCAACAATTCCTGAAATCGAACGCCTCAGCCATTGTCCGACCTTCTGGCCAGTACCACGAAGAATCCCGGGAAGTACGACCCGGATGCCAGTCTGTCCCTGGACGTTTGTTCCAGCTGCTGCTCCCGCTCGAACAACGCATCAAGGTTATCGATATCCTGAAACCGATTGATGGAGGTCGAGACAATCTCCATATTGGCAGAGGCCAGCACCTCACTGATTTCGCGCAGGGTGTGCTGGGATTCATGCGGGTGCAACACCTGATCGCGAAACCAGGATCGCAGATGGGTGTCATCCCTCAAATTGGAGTGCAGGCGCCTGTACTCGGCAAATAGCGCCTCATTATCAGCGCCGGCGGAGCGCATCTCCTCAAAGTGTTGCAAAAAGGGTCGCCGCCCGTACAGGTGATACAATCCAAGCAGGAAATGCCCACCCGGTTTTACAAAATCCTGACTGATCCTGCGCGTCGCCCGTGCGACATCACCCGTATGATGTAGCACACCCAACGACACTGCGACGTCAAAGCGTTCCTCAGGGGAGTACAGAAATAGATCCGAGGTCAGAAAGCGTGTATCCAGGCCCATCGCTGCAGATATCTCCTGTGCGTATTCGATCACTGTGCTATTGAAATCGATGGCCGTTACCTCAGCACCATAGTAATGCGCGATGCAATTGCTCATCCATCCCGCGCCGCAGCCAACCTCCAATACTCGGGTTGCGCTGGACAGTAGCGGGACCAGACAGGGGTAGTTCGCGACAGAATTGTTGGCAAGGATCGCATTGATGTTCTGCTGTTCATCGCCGTGAACATTAAAGGGTAATGTGCGGTAAAACTCGAGCACCTCGGGTTTTGCATAAGCGGAGAGCATCACCTTAATTCACCACTTGTTGCTCTAAGCATGACCTGCCTTTAACTGCTGTAAGTCCCATTGGTACTCCCGGAGAAACAACTGATACATATCATCGGCAAGACCGGCATGTGGGCCTATACCCGCGTGTTTGCCATCTCTAGCCAGCCGCAACCCCGGTTTGTTTTTGAATGTCTCCTTTCCGACCTCCATGATGTGCGTGGGCGCAAAATTCTGCATTGCGATGTACTGGTTGAATCGCTGTGGCAAGCCAAATCCCGCCTGCGCAACCCACATTACTTTATGCGCCTGTAAGTGTCTTTGACACACGATAAACAGCTTCCACTGACTAAATGTATTGGACACCGCATGGGCGTGTTGCTGATGTGCTCTCAAGACAGCCTCATGCCGGTCCAGTGTATAGCGGCTGCCGGCGAGTTGATCCCCGTCAAAGCATGTCAGGTAATTGCCATCCTCAAAGAGGTACTCGCGCCGGTTCCTGTGCGGAAAATTCAGAATCACGAAATTGGGCCGCAGCACAGCTAATGCAGACGGCAACACGCGTGCGATAAACTCTGCACTTATGCCGCCCTGACTCAGGTTCCAGTGTTGCACTTCTCGCCCGGTATGCGCCTGAAGCTTCTGTGCAATCAGGTGCCCGTAGGTGCGCTCCAGGGGAATTCCCATACCAAAAGCGTGACTCTCACCTAACGTGAGCAGGTGCAGGTGATTCTTGTCAAAGGAATCCCGTGTATCAAACTCACTACACCGATAGCCGTGCTGGTTGAATGCATACTCTATGTCGTCCGGGCCAAACTCCGGGTGTGGGTTTTGCCGGTAATGCTGTTCATTGTCACTGCGGAACCACTTGCATTTTCCCGCGCCCCGGTGCCCTGTATAAGGAATCGCCGTGGTGCTGAACAGCGGCATCAGTTCTGCGGGGCCCAGCAGAGGGAATTGCGGTACAGTCACGCCGGTCGCCCCGCTCCGAGGCGCGCATTGTATGCCTCGAAAACGGCATCTGCGTAGGCCTGATTTGGCAACACACCCGGGTGAATGAAATCCCGAGCCAGCAGGTACTCTTGCGACTCGCCATGCGCTGAAGACTGCATAAACTGTTGGATGAGACAGGCTACGCGCCTGTGCGCAGCTGTATTCTCGGCGCCCGGACTGACCCCTGGGATATCGGGCGCACTGTAGCGCCAATCAATGCCATGGTATTCACACAAAAACTCACAGTAGTAATAGTCGTTCCAGTAGTTCATGGTGTTGTTAAAGTCCGATGCCAGGGCCAAATGCGCGCGATCCACCCGCGAGGCTTCAGGATCCCAAAAGCGGCTTACTTTGCGACGATGCGCTATACCCTGCGGCTCGCAGAAGAATATTTCATCGTTGTCGTTGAAGTACTCTCGATAGCCCGAGTGCTCGGGAAAATTCAGGAAAAGAAAATCCGGTGACAACATGTGGATGACAGGATACAGCATACGCGCGATAAAACCGGACCCCGCCAGGGGCAGCCCGAGGTTCCAGGCAATTACCCGCTTACCGAGCACATCCTCCAGGTGCGAGGCCAACAGGTTGACGTAGAGCTTGTCGGCGGGCAGCCCGACCCCGAACGTTTCAGAGCCTCCGATCACCACCAGTTTAAAACACGACGGATCAGCTACAATATTACGGTCGAAGTCGGGGCATCGATAACCGGCGCGATTCAGTGCATAGGTAATAGAACGCTTGCCGAACAGGGGATGCGGTCGCTTTCGCGAAGCCTTTCGGGAATCCGTCATGCACCAATGCCTGTGGATATCGAGCCTTTCAGGGGCGCGCGGGAAGTGATCGTGCCGCAGGCCGTAAACCTTCGACGGCAGGGATTGCTCAGCCGCGCGAGGCATCAATTGCTAACCATGGACAGTTGAAATCTGGTAAAAGCTAGAACAGTGGATAAATAAAGGGATCATCGTCGTTATCATTATCTTTCTTATTCTTGCGCTTTTTTAGCAGCGATTTCAGAAAGCTCTGGTAATTTTTTAGTATTCTGCCAAGCTTTTTCACGTTTACATCTCCGTATGAAAACACCTTGCTCCGACCTCCACTGGCCACAGTCGCCTCTATGGCAGCCTGCGCCTCCGAATATAGGTCACTTGTCCATTTTAACTGAGTATAACCTGCAACAATGCGAAGGCAACATCGCTTTTCAATCTCTGTCACAAGCTCCGCCACCCCGTAAGTCTTTTGGCGGGACCAGTTATAGCAGAAACCCGGCCAGCTGGCCTTGGCAGCACGACACTGCGGAAAAACGCGAAGGCGACAACTTTGGGCATTCGTACTGAATATTAGGTATAATCCGGCGCGTCTTTATCCCCCAATCCGACACAGGACACCGATATGATCTACCAGAGTGACCAGCTCACGATAAAACGTCTGGACGGCGATATCGCCGAGCTCAACTTCGATTTACAGGGCGAATCCGTCAACAAATTTGACAATGCCACTGTCTCCAGCCTCACTGCTGGCCTGGACGCGCTGGACGCTGAAGGCGGCATCAAGGGCCTGCTGGTCACCAGCGCCAAGCCGGTATTCATCGTCGGCGCGGATATTACCGAGTTCACCAGCCTGTTCGGCGCGAGCAAAGAGGACATCAAACCCTTTGTCGCCAGTAACAACAAAAACTTCAACCGTATAGCCAGTCTCCCCTACCCCAGTGCCGCAGCCATCAACGGGTTCGCCATGGGTGGCGGGCTTGAGTGCTGTCTGGCCTGTGATTTCAGGGTGATGAGTAACGCAGCAAAAATCGGCTTGCCGGAAACCAAACTGGGCATCCTCCCCGCCTGGGGTGGCACAGTGCGCCTGCCGCGTATCATCGGCGTGGACGAAGCGGTCATGTGGATGGCAACCGGCGCAGAGAAACGTCCTGCTGATGCGCTGAAAGCAGGCGCGGTGGACGCGCTGGCAGATCCCGACGAACTTCGCGCAGTCACGCTGGCAACCCTGCAGGGCGCCATTGACGGCAAGCTCGATTTTGAACAGCGCCGCGCGCGCAAGCACGGCCCCCTGCCGCTGAATGATACAGAAGCGATGATGTCGTTCTTCACCATCAAGGCGATGGTTGCGCAACAGGCTGGCAAAAACTACCCGGCACCGGTCAAGGTCGTGGACGTCATCGAAGCGGCGCGCAGTATGAGCCTCGATGACGCACTGGAGGTAGAAGCAGATGCTTTTGCGGAATTGGCCACAACGCCTGTTGCCGCGGCACTGGTCGGCGTATTCCTGAACGACCAGTTGTTGAGCAAAAAGGCCAAAGGCTGGGAAAAGCAGGCCGACAAAAAGATTGGTCGCGCCGCCGTGCTCGGTGCCGGCATCATGGGTGGCGGCATCGCCTACCAGAGCGCCTATAAAGGGACGCCGATCAAAATGAAGGACATCGCCCAGGAGGGGCTGGACCTGGGCCTGTCCGAAGCCTCCAAATTGCTCGCCAAACGGGTCGATCGCGGCCGTATGTCCGCCGCCGAGATGGGCGATATCCTCAACAGTATCGACCCAACCCTGTCCTACGCCGGCTTTGACGATGTCGATATCGTCGTAGAAGCGGTTGTTGAGAACGAGAAAGTCAAAGGCATTGTGCTCGCAGAAGTGGAGCAGGAAATCAGCGAGGATACCGTGCTGGCGTCCAACACCTCGACCATCTCCATCACTCGGCTGGCAAACAACCTGAAACGCCCGGAAAACTTCTGCGGCATGCACTTCTTCAACCCGGTACACGCAATGCCGCTGGTGGAAGTGATTCGCGGTGAGAAAACCTCTGATACGGCGGTGGCCCGAACGGTCGCTTACGCCAACAAAATGGGTAAAAAAGCCGTGGTCGTGAACGACTGCCCCGGCTTCCTCGTCAACCGCGTGCTCTTCCCCTACTTCGGCGGCTTCAATATGTTGCTGCGTGACGGCGCTGACTTCCAGGCTGTCGACAAGGTCATGGAGCGCTGGGGCTGGCCCATGGGCCCGGCCTATCTGATGGATGTCGTGGGCATAGACACCGGCGTCCACGCGGCCAATGTAATGGCTGAGGGCTTCCCGGATCGCATGGCACCCGATTTCAAAAGTGCCACTGAAGTGATGTTCGAACTGGGTCGTTACGGCCAGAAAAACAACAAGGGCTTCTTTGAATACAGTGAAGACAAACGTGGCAAACCGGTAAAAAGCGTCAACGAGGATGTGTACGACATGATTAGCGATGTCGTCGCTGATCGCGTCGAATTCGACCGTGAAGATATCATCGCCCGCATGATGCTGCCAATGGCTATCGAGATGGCCCGCTGTGTGGAAGAAGGCATTGTTGGCACGCCGGCCGAGGCCGATCTCGCACTGCTGTTTGGCGTCGGCTTCCCGCCCTTCCGCGGCGGTATCTTCCGCTGGATGGATACCGTGGGATTGGCCCACCTCGCCGAGGCATCCGCCAAGTTCGCTCATCTGGGCAAAGCCTATGAGTTGACTGATCGCATGCAGGAAATGCTCGCCAACGGCGAAACCTACTACTGAGTTACGGGCTAATTAAAGGAGAAATACTGTGAGTTTGAATCCAAGAGATGCAGTGATAGTGGATTACGCCCGTTCAGCAATGGGGCGTTCTAAAAATGGGTGCTTTCGCAATGTGCGCGCAGACGATCTGTCGGCAGCTGTGATCAAAGGCATGCTGGCGCGCAACGAGGCGCTGGACCCGGCAGAAATCGATGATCTTATCTGGGGCTGTGTGATCCAACGCGGCGAACAGGGTATGAATCTGGCGCGGCTTATTGTGCTGAATGCAGAACTGCCGCACACCATCCCGGCGCAAACCGTCAACCGCTTGTGCGGCTCTTCCATGTCAGCCCTGCACACGGCGGCCGCCAATATCATGGCCGGTGTAGGCGATGTCTATCTGGTCGGCGGTGTTGAGCACCTGGGTCACCTGCCGATGATGGACGAGGCCAATATCGACATTAACCCACGCATGGGTCGCTCCGTGGCGAAAGCGGCTGGCATGATGGGCATGACAGCAGAAATGCTGGCGCTGATCCACGGTATCAGCCGGGAAGACCAGGATAAATTGGGCCTGCGCTCTCACCAACTGGCCCACAAAGCCACCGTGGAAGGGAAGTTCAAACGCGAGATTATCGCTATTGATGGGCACGACGAGAACGGTGCCCTGATCTCCGTTACCGCCGACGAGACAATCCGTCCGGAGACCACACTGGAAGACCTCGCCGCGCTCAAGCCCTCTTTCAACCCCCAGGGCGGCACGGTAACAGCCGGTCAGTCCTCGCAGATTTCCGACGGTGCTTCGGCGATGTTGATGATGTCTGCCGAGAGAGCACAGGCCCTCGGCCTGACGCCGATCGCCCGGGTGAAAGGCATGTCACTGGCTGGCGTGGACCCTTCAATCATGGGCTACGGTCCGGTGCCCTCCACGCAGAAAGCGCTCAAGAAACTCGGTCTGACCATGGACGATATCGAGATGGTCGAGTTGAATGAAGCCTTTGCGGCGCAGGCATTGCCGGTACTAAAAGACCTGGGGCTATTGGACAAAATGGACGAGAAGGTCAATGTGCACGGCGGCGCCATCGCACTCGGCCATCCTTTCGGCTGCTCGGGTACCCGCATCACTGGATCACTGCTAAACGTGATGGAAGACCGCGGGCTCACTCTCGGCGTGTCTACCATGTGCATCGGTCTTGGCCAGGGCATTACCACGGTCATCGAACGCGTATAGGCGACGGATGACATCCTCTTTCGCAGTGGTCCGATAATGTACTGGACATCAACCGGTGCGCAGTGAGGAGGACATGCGATTCCTCGATAGGGATTATCGAGGAATCGCTCGCTCAAAGAATCCATGAAAGAAAAGTTGTTTTATCTAGGCGTCGGCTGCCAGAAGGGTGGCACGACCTGGTTGCATTCCCAGTTGAGTCGCAGCCAGTTTATGCGAGAGGGTTTTCATAAGGAGTATCATGTTTTTGATGCACTGTACGTCAAAGAGCTCTCCTATTTTCTGACGCGAAAAATTGAAAAAATTGGGCAACAGATCAATCTGGGCGTACTGATGCAATGTCAGGACGATCTGCTCAAGCTCGTCGAGTTTTGCCGCAACCCGCAAAGCTATTTTGAGTATTTTGACCTCTTGTGGAGTCACAGCGATAAAACGATCGCCGTATGTGATTTCACACCCACCTACAGTGCGTTGCCTGTCGAGGGATTCAGGGCGATAAAGGAAGGGCTGGAGAACCGGGGTTTTTCCGTGAAACCGATCTTCATTATGCGAGACCCTGTTGAACGCTGCTGGTCCATGCTCAGAATGCGGCGCGAGAATCTGCAGCAAAGAAACCCGG
>TARA_R110002049_G_scaffold301811_2_pt1 | contig 11389 bp, 11 predicted proteins | sample TARA_R110002049 | Tara Oceans TARA_R110002049 (sample SAMEA4396941) | marine metagenome | biome: Polar Biome; feature: [SRF] surface water layer (ENVO:00010504); material: water (ENVO:00002006), including particulate matter (ENVO:01000060) such as... | depth 5 m
GGCCGGCCTGCTCAGTCCGCAGGACATCATCAAGCTGGATTCATTCCTGGTGCCGCCCACCGCCCCTACCGCATCCTCGGTAACCGAGCCCAAGTAACGGGGAATAAGCTGCATCTCATGATCCCCGACCTGCCCGATGACATCGACCAGATAAAGGGCTTTCTCGCTGAAGACGAGGCGCAGGCGTTGTACGATTACGCACTGCAGCTCAGCCCTTACGGCGCGGTGCTGGAAATCGGCAGCTACTGCGGCAAATCCACGATCTATCTGGGGCTGGCCTGCCGCAGGCACAACAGCACGGTGTTCGCGCTGGATCACCACCGGGGCTCCGAGGAGCACCAGCTCGGTGAGTTTTTCCATGACCCCGCCCTGTACGATGCAGGGGAGGGCGTAATGGACAGCTTCCGTGAGTTTCGCAGCAATATACGCCGCGCCGGACTCGATGAGGTGGTAGTACCCGTGGTGGCGGGATCAGAGGCCGCCGCGCGTCACTGGCGGACACCGCTGGCAATGGTGTTTATCGACGGCGGTCACAGCATGGACGCCGCGCTCACAGATTATCGCTGCTGGTCGACCCATGTGATGCGCGGCGGCGTGCTGGCGATTCACGACCTGTTCGACGATGCGCACGAGGGCGGCCAGGCACCCTACGCAGTCTATCGCATGGCGCGTGCGTCGGGTTTGTTTGAGGATCTGGGGCAGGTCAACAGCCTGGGCTTACTGCGCCGTTTATAACGCGCGGCTCAACAGCCCTAGTCGACGAGTATACGTCGCTCGCGCTCTTCTTCGCGCTCATCGAGCAACCGCACACTGCAGAACAGTCCGGATGCCGCGGTGTGTTTGGTGAGGGCATCTGCCGCCAGCAAAATGGCCCCCGCCGTCCAGGTGGGCCTCTCATCCGGCCACAGCAAGTCTTCGACCAGTTGATAGCCGGTCCAGTAGGAACCGTCTTTGGTGCGCCACTGCTGCAGCCAGCTATAGACTTCCACCGCACGCGCGTGATCACCGGCGGCCAATAGCGACATCACCAGTTCACAGCTCTCGGCGATGGTCACCCAGGGCTCCTGCTTTTCACAGCGGCAACCGAGCCCGTCCTCGACAAACTCATCCCATCGCGCCGCCAGGCGTGCGCGTGCTTCCGCACCGCTGAACACGCCCGCCAGCACCGGATAGAACCAGTCCATTGAATAGCGGGATTTACTTTCCCAGGTGCGGTCAAACCGCTCCGGTTTGTGCCTCAGCGCGTTACCCAAGCGGGTGCGGGCGCTCAACCAGTGGGCGCGATCCTCTCCCAGGGTGACGGCAATATTGTGCGCGCACTCGAGGCTCTTGTAGATGGAGCTGCAACCGGTGACCAGTGCGTCGCCCTTGGGCTGCCCCGCGCCATCTACCGCCCAGTCGATTTCACCGTGGCGCGACTGCAGGGCCAAGACGAAGCCAATGGCCTTGTCGACGACGGGCCACATGCCCTGTAAAAACTCGCTGTCGCCGCTGATTAAATAGTGGTGCCACACGCCGGTGGCGATATAGGCGACGAAGTTCGATTCGCGCCGATTGGCATTGTCGATAGCATCACCGCGATAGGAGGCCCACCAGCTGCCGTCCTCGAGCTGCTTGTCTGCCAGCCATTCGTAGGCCTTGCGCGCGGCCTCCAGTTCGCCGCCGATGGACAGCCCCATTGCAGATTCCACATGATCCCAGGGATCGGTATAGCCGCCCTCAAACCACGGGATCTCACCGCTCTCGCGCTGACATTCCAGTATAAAATCCACTGTGGGGCGCAGAAACTCTTCTGGAAACAGCCCCCTACTGAGGTATAAACCACTCATGAAGCTGCCTCCTTACGAAAGTACATCACCACGCTCTTGCCCATGATGGGGTTCATGCTTTTCTCCAGTATTCGTGTCAGCGCCGGACTCTTCATCATGTCCCATACCAGCAGACGGTGATACTGCTTCACCAGCCAATTGCTATCCTGAGTCCGCCAGAACAGGCATTTCAGCCACCAGAAAGGAACGTGCAGGGCATGTGCCCAGTGGCGTGCATAATGGGTAAAGCCCAAGTATTCAATTTCGCCGCGCAACTCGTCGCTGCGGAATATACGCAGGTGGCCGCCGGGTACATTGTAGTAGGCATCACTGAGGGCCCAGCATATTTTTTCCGGCCAACGGCGCGGGACACTGGCACAGAAGAGGCCGCCGGGCTTGAGCACACGCTCTATTTCGCGCAGCGCACCGTGGTAGTCGGGGATATGCTCAAGCACCTCACTGCAGATCACCTTGTCGAAAGTATTATCGGCAAAGGGCAGCGCCAGAGCGCTTGCCGTTGACAGGCCAAAAGATTTTGCTTGGTTGTCGGGCTCTGCAAAGCCCTCAAAGCGATCGCGGGTAATTTTCAGGTCGTCCAGCGACAGATCCACACCGACAGCGTGAATATCGCCTTCCACGTAGGCGCTGATGACATGGCGCCCTTCGCCGCATCCCAGATCCAGAACGGTATCGCCCGCCTCCAGTGGCAGACGCTGGAAATCAACTGTTTTCATATGCCAACACCTGTCGGTAATACTCGGTCATCTGTGCGGCACAAACCTGCCAGCAGAAATTCTCTTCGATACGCTGTTTGCCGCGTGCACCCAGCTCAGCGCGCCGTTGCGGGTCCTGCAGAAGTGCGTCAATGGCCTCTGCCATGGCGTCGACGTTTTTCGCCGGCACAATCACACCGGCATCGCCGACCACTTCCGGCAGTGCGCCACCGTCGGTCGATACCACCGGCACGCCACAGGCCATCGCCTCACCCGCCGGCAGGCCAAACCCCTCGTAGACCGAGGGCACAACCGCGATCGCGGCCTCTGCATAGTACTGCACCATCTGCTCGGTGGTAATGCCTTTGACGAACTGCACCTTGTCGACCAGGCCCAATCGCTGCACCAGCTGTTCCGTCTTACCGCCCGGGTTGGGCTTGCTGACCAGCAGCAGTTCCAGATCGGGATAGCGCTCCAGCAGCCGCGCATAGGCGTGCAACAGATAACGCAAACCCTTCAGTGGTGCATCGGCAGAACAGGTCGCCATCAACCGCATCGGGTTGCGCTGCACACCCGGTACCGGCTTGAACACCTCGATATCGATGCCGTTGTGGGCAAGGCTGATGCCGGCGGGCTGCAGGCCGAAATCCCGGGCGATGTCCTGTCTGGAGCAATCGGAGACCGTGACAATATTGCGCAGCTGCTTGACGACTTTTTTCTGCATATTCAAAAACGAGTGCCAGCGACGAATCAATAATCGCTCCCGCCAGGTGCGGGCTGCACCCAGCGCGATGCGCAAATCACTGGTGATGGGGTGGTGAATGGTTGTCACCAGCGGCAGACCCATCTTCTGGATCTCCAGCATGCCATAGCTGAGGCTCTGGTTGTCATGAATGAGGTCATAGTTGTGGCCGTGCTGGCGCAGGTATTTCACCGCGCGCCGTCCGAATGTCAGGGGCTCGGCAAAGCCGCCCGTGAGCTGGCTACACCACTCTATGATGTTGCTGAAAGACTTCAGGTGGTGCGGGCGCAGTGACCGCAGCCCATTCTCAAACAGATCCAGGCTCGGCAGTTGGATCAGGCGCACTCTCGGGTCCAGGTGCGGATAGGGTGGACCGGAGATCACATCCACAGTGTGACCGGCATCCACCAGCGCCTTGCTGAGGTAGCGCAGGTAGACACCCTGGCCACCGCCATGCGGCTGGCTGCGATAGCCCAGCAGGGCTATACGCAATGGACGCTCGGCCACCTGCACAGGAGCGCCTGACGTCCCGCTGATGGGGCTCAATTTGTCCTGCACTTTACCAGAATGCCAAATAACGGCGTCCTCAACTGTCAGATAAGGAATGAATACGTGGGATTATGACGCAGACCCGGAGCGTCAACTTGCCATGAGCGGCACTGACTTACTCGAAATCCAGTATCGAAAGGGGGTAGATTCTAATCAGCTACTGGTTAAAAATCCACCCCCGCGACTTTTCACCGGAATACCAATCTGAACCAGGGTGACTGTTTGCGCAAATTGCGAGGATTGAGAATCCGGCCACAGACTGAGCGCCTATGGTTCGCCATTCGCACAGAGATGCCGCTATAATCTTTGTGATTTTGCAGCCAGGATAACTTCAAATGACACCCAAACCCTATAAGGGCCTGATTCTTGCGGGCGGCTCAGGCACACGTCTGCACCCCCTGACCAGTACTGTCAGCAAACAATTGATGCCGGTTTACGACAAACCGATGATCTACTATCCGCTGGCCACCCTGATGCTGGCCGGTATCCGCGACATCCTGATTATCACCACACCGCGCGATCAGTTAGCGTTCAGTGAATTGCTCGGTGATGGCTCCAACTGGGGGATCAACATTCAGTACACTGTCCAGCCCAGCCCGGACGGACTGGCCCAGGCATTCATTCTGGGGGAGGAGTTCATCGGCAACTCCCCGGCCAGCCTGGTGCTGGGTGACAATATCTTCTACGGTGGCGGCTTTTCGCAGAAACTGACCAGCGCCGCCAGCCGCGATACCGGCGCTTCCGTCTTCGCTTACTACGTGCACGATCCAGAGCGTTACGGTGTGGTGAGCTTTGACAAAAACGGTGTCGCCGAGAATATTGAAGAGAAACCGGCCAATCCGCGCTCTCACTACGCGGTCACCGGGCTGTATTTCTACGACAATGACGTCGTCGATATCGCCAAAGCCGTGCAGCCTTCACACCGCGGCGAGCTGGAAATCACCGATGTCAACAAAGCCTACCTCGAGCGCGGTGATCTGCGCGTTGAGGTGATGAGCCGGGGCACCGCCTGGCTGGATACCGGCACCCACAACTCCCTGCTGGATGCCGCCAACTTTATCCGCGTGGTAGAGGAGCGCCAGGGCCTGAAAATTGCCTGCCCAGAGGAAGTCGCCTACCGCAAGGGCTACATCGACGCCGAACAGTTGCTGGCACTGGCCGCGCCGCTTGAGAAAAGCGGTTACGGGCTGTACCTGAAGAGCCTGCTGAGAGAAGAAGGGGTGGTCTTCGCATGAAGTTTGTAGAAACGCCGCTAAAGGATGTCTATATTCTGGAGCCTGCCGTTTTCGGGGACGAGCGCGGCTTTTTCCAGGAAACCTGGAACCGCGAAAAGTTTCGCGAGGCGGGTTTTGATCTCGATTTTGTACAGGACAACCACAGCCGCTCCGCGCGCGGCATCCTCCGTGGCCTGCATTTTCAGACAGAGCACACCCAGGGCAAACTCGTGCGAGTCACGTCCGGCGAGGTATTCGATGTAGCCGTGGACCTGCGCAAGAGTTCACCGACACTGGGGAAATGGTTCGGCCTGAGCCTCAGCGCAGAAAACCACCGTATGTTGTGGGTTCCGCCGGGGTTTGCCCACGGCTTCTACGTGACCTCGGAGTACGCGGATTTCCTCTACAAGTGCACGGGCAGGTATCACCCGGCCAGTGAACAGACACTGGCGTGGGACGACCCGACAGTGGGGATAGAGTGGCCAATTCCCGAGGGAGAGAGCCCTCTCTTATCCGCCAAGGATGGAGAAGGCCATAACTGGGACGACTGCCCGCGCTTCGATTGATTTAACGCCGCTGTCACTCAGGCAGCAGCGGTCGCCACCAGTCCTCGTTAGCCAGGTACCAGTCGAGGGTGCGCTGCAGGCCTGTTTCAAAGCTCTCGTGCGGCTTGTATCCCAGTTCATCCATGATTCGGGTGGCGTCGATCGCGTAGCGCCAATCGTGTCCGGCGCGATCCTCTACAAACGTAATCAGGTCGCGCGCGCTGCGACCGGTGCTGCCCGGCGCATCGGGGAAGCGCTCGGCCAGCGATGCGTCGTCGGCAAAACGCGCGTCCAGTTGGTCACATAACAGGTGCACGATATCGAGGTTGTTCCACTCATTGTTGCCGCCGATATTGTAGGTTTCCCCCACCTGCCCCTTCTCCAGCACCAACTCGATGCCGCGGCAGTGATCCTCAACGTACAACCAGTCGCGGATATTACTGCCATCACCGTAGACCGGCAGCGGCCGACCGCGCAGGATGTTGGTGAGGCACAGGGGAACCAGCTTCTCCGGAAAGTGGTAGGGGCCGTAATTGTTGGAACAGTTACTGGTACTGACCTGCAGACCGTAGGTGTGGTGGTAGGCTCTCACCAGATGATCGGAAGCCGCCTTGCTGGCGGAATACGGCGAGTTCGGCTCATATTTTTGCTGCTCGTGAAAACCCGGTGCGTCCACGCTCAGGGAGCCGTAGACCTCATCCGTGGATACGTGATGGAAGCGGTGCTCCAGCGCGTTGTTACCGGACAACCAGACTTCCCGCGCGGCCTTCAGTAGCGTGTGGGTGCCAACGATGTTGGTTTCAATAAACGCATCCGGACCGGTTATCGAGCGATCCACGTGGCTCTCGGCGGCAAAGTGCACCACCGTATCGACGCTGTGTTCGCGCAGTACCTGCAACACGCTGTCGTAATCACAGATATCCGCATGCACAAAGCTGAAGTTCTTGTTATCGCGCAGCGGATCGAGGTTGGCACGGTTGCCCGCATAGGTGAGCGCGTCGTACGCCACCACCTTGTCCTCGGGGTGGTGTTGCATCCAGTAGTGCACAAAGTTGGCACCGATGAAACCGGCTGCACCGGTTACCAAGAGAGATTTAGGCATCCGCCAACTCCTTATAATCTGCAAGCATTGCTCGCAATTGTTGGCGCCAGTGGACGCCCTCCACGGCAAAATCACGCCAGCTGCTTGTCTTGTCCAACACACTATAAGCCGGGCGCTGCGCCGGCGTGGGATACTCAGCCGCAGCGATCGGTCGTATCTTCACCGGTTTAGTCAGCAGGCCGAGCGCCAGTGCCTCTTCGTGTATTGCCACGGCAAAGTCATACCAACTGCAAACGCCGGCATCGCTCCAGTGATAGATGCCGTGCAGCTGAGGTCGCGCGGCCGCGGCCCAAACCGCCTCGGCCAAACCGTGCGCCCAGGTCGGCGTTCCCACCTGATCGCTGACCACACCCAGCTCGTCGCGCTCGCCCATCAGGCGCAGCATGGTCTTTACGAAGTTGCCGCCAAAACTCGAGTACACCCAACCCGTGCGCAGGATAAGCGCGTCGGGCAACGCACTCTTTACCGCCAGCTCACCCTCGAGCTTGCTGCGGCCGTACTCTCCCAGCGGCGCGGTCGCCGATTCGGGTAGATAGGGCGTGGAGGCGCTGCCATCAAACACAAAATCTGTAGAGATATGAATAAAGCGCAGAGCGCGCTGGGCACAGGCTGCGGCCACGACTGCGGGGGCCTCCGCATTACCGCGATGAGCGGCGGCCGCTTCCGACTCGGCTTTGTCTACCGCGGTATAAGCGGCCGCATTAACAACCAGTTGCGGTGCAACCTCTGCAAGACAGGCGGCGACGGCATCCGCGTCGGCGATATCCAACTGCGCGCGCTTCATCGCCAGGCATTCCACATCCGCCGGCACGGTACGCTGTAACTCGCGCCCGAGCTGCCCGCCGGCACCCAGCACCAATACTTTCTGCTTCAAACCCATCCCTCTGTGTTCACGCCTTTTTCTTTGCCCGCCATGATAACCTCACGCTCCGCCCGTGACCACCGCACAGGGCCAAGTGGCGGGGTAAAAGCGCACCCACCCAAAGGCTCGACGTAGTATAGTGAGACAGCAATATATTGCGAGGTACACCGCGATCAGTAAAAGTTCCGACGCAGAGAAGTTACGCGAGTGGGCGCTGCAGTTGTCAGAAGACTATTTGCCCGACGGGTGGGTGAGGGTAAAGAGCTCTGCTTTTACCCGGGTCGCGCACAACCCTAGAAGACAGCTTTATTACAAGCAGTATCTTACCCGCAGTCCCGCGTTCAAACTCAAGGCGCAAGTCAGGGGGAGTCGGGCCACACGCGCCCGACTGAACGCGGAGGCGCTACTGCTGGCTGGCATCGATGCACCGCACAATGTGCTATGGGGAAAACTCCCAAGCGGCGGGGAATACCTGTTTACCGTGGAGGTGCCGGGCGACAGTATTACGCACTGGTTACTTGAAGCGACAACCGCCCACGATGCGACAACGCTGCGTTTGCGGCGGCAACTGCTGTCCGAACTCGGCACGTTTATCGGCAGGGTGCATGCGACAGGTTTTCTTCACGGCGATTTATCACCGGACAATATTCTGGCCGTCAGGCTGCAGGATCAATTCCGCTTCGCCCTGATGAACAACGAGCGCAACAGCCGCCGAGTCCCGACACCGGGAAGGTTGTTATTGCGAAACCTGATCCAGCTGAACATGCTGTCGCCCGATGATGTCGGCCGCACCGACCGCATGCGTTTCTTTCGCGCCTGGCGGCGACAGCTGCGCGAGTTATCTCCGGTGGAGGCCAAAATCCTTGCGGTGGAATCCTATCGACGGGCTTTGCGGCGTCTACCCGGTCGAGCTGGTAGCGCGCACTGACGGCACAGACAGGCGATCAGATCAGACGCTGTCCGTAACCGTCTGTCATATGCTGGCCGCGGATCCGGTAGAGAGGCCGTATCATGCTCTCAACAATGTCTCGCCGGGTGCCCGGTACGCCATCCAGGTAGGTACCCAAAAATTGTTCGTACAGTTTCGAGCCGATACCCAGTTCCTCGGCGTTGGCAGTAAAGCGGGCCAGGTCTTTCGCCTGTGGAACCCCGCCCACGCGGCACTTGCGGGTGTCATTGAAATCCGTCAGATAGACGCGCTGGCCGTTCCAGAACAAATTAACCCAGCGACAATCACCGTAGACATAGCCCGCGGCATGCAATGCCGCAAGCGACTCTCCGGTAGCGCGCATCACTGCGTCGAAATCGACTTCGCCGGACCGCCTGAACCACAGTTCAGCGAGATTGCCACCCTCAGAGAAGCCCTCCGACACCACCAGAGTGCCCTGCGACACTGTCAGATATGCCAACTGATCCGGCAGGGCGAGACCTTTTTCGCGCAGAGCCGTTGCCCGGCGGTAGTTTTTGACTGACTGCGATCGACCAAAGTAATACTGTAATTTGCGTTTAAACGAACTGAAACGGTAGAGCTTGAGATAGGCCAGCTCGCCTTCCACTTGCAACAATCCGGACAGGCTGTCGACTGTGCTGTTGAGAATCCTGGTGTGCTCCTCCATCCATTCGGCGGCCCCCTGCGGATACTCCGTCAACTGTTCTTTCAGGCGCTCCGCCCACACATCTCCGCGCTTGATCGTTACTTTACCCGCCATGATTGAATCTTCCGTTCTCGCAAATTGGGAGGGATGCCATCATGCTGATCAATATACCGTGTCCTCGCCGGATACAAAACCTGTCAGGCCACGGGCTCCAGCCACTCACTATTTTGCTGGCGGTTGCCGCGGACGGAATCAAAGTACATCGCCTGCAGTTTTTCTGTCAGCGGACCGCGACTGCCACTGCCGATAATACGGCCATCGAGCATGCGAATAGGCACAACTTCTGCAGCAGTACCGGTGAAGAACGCTTCATCGGCCACATAGACTTCATCGCGCGTGATGCGCTTTTCCCGGATCTCGTAACCCAGTTCTGCTGCCAGCACAAAGATCGCGTCGCGCGTAATCCCCTCGAGGCAGGACGTCAGTTCAGGCGTATAGATTTTGTCGTCCCGAACGATGAAAACGTTTTCGCCACTGCCCTCTGCCACATAGCCTTCGTTGTCCAGCAGCAGCGCCTCCTCGGCACCGCTCTCGACGGCCTCACGCAGCGCCAGCAGCGAGTTGATATAGTTGCCGTTGGCCTTGGCCTTGCACATTGAAATATTCACATGGTGGCGCGTGTAAGAGGAGGTGCGAACCTTTATACCCCGGTCTCGCGCCTCCGGGTCCATATAGGAGGGCCACTCCCATGCCGCTACCATGACGTGAGTGCGCAGGTTATCCGCCCGCAGACCCATACCCTCTGAACCATAAAAGCACATCGGACGCAGATAGCCTTCCTCCAGGCCATTCAATCGCACCACATCTTTCTGGGCCTGATTCAACGTGTCTTTATCAAACGGAATCGCCATACCCAGAATATGGGCGGAGCGGAACAGGCGATCGGTGTGCTCCTGCAACCTGAAGATACACGTACCCTTATCGGCGGTTTTATAAGCCCGCACGCCCTCGAACACTCCCAGACCATAGTGAAATGTGTGAGTCAGCACATGCACCTTGGCCTCGCGCCAGGGCACCATCTCTCCATCCATCCAGATAAGACCATCACGATCGGCCAGACTCATCACATTACTCCTGTTCATTCTTCTATGTTGTCATTTACCAAATACGGCGCAAAAAGCTGCTGCCACTTATTGCTGACGGCTGTTCGCGCTTCCACAAAGCGACCCTGGGGCACAGTACCCGGTTGCTGCTGCAGGGATAGTTGGTGGGCAGCGGAACGATAGTCCAGATAAGCTTGTGTCAGCGCATCACACTCCTGCCGCTCGAACAAACCTTCCCGGCCCAGAGCTTCGATAATACGGACATTATCGGACCAATGCGCCAGCTCGGGCACGCGGTGCGACCACGCCAAGACCGCATATTGCACCATAAATTCTATATCTACGATACCTCCCGAGCCCTGTTTTAGGTTAAATTCCCCATCTTCCGGCTTCTCTTTCGGTAGTAAGTGCTCACGCATCTTTCCTCGCATTGCAAGCACCTCGCGCGCCAGCGCGGCCTCGTCACGCGGCTGGCGCAACACCTCTTCCCGCAGCGCCATAACGGCGTCGGCCACGGCAGGGTCTCCGGCGACAAACCGGGCCCGCACCAGAGCCTGATGCTCCCATGTCCAGGCGGAATCCAGCTGATAGCTGCGAAAAGCTGACACCGTGCTCACCAGCAAGCCCGACTGCCCCGACGGGCGCAAACGCATATCCACCTCGTACAACTGGCCCATGGTCATGCGCGTCTCCAGAATATGGATCATCCGCTGCCCCAGTCGGGTGTAGAACACCGCGTTGTCGATACTGTGCTGGCCGTCGGTAACGCCGCCTTTTTTGGCGTCGTAGATAAAAACGAGGTCCAGGTCCGAGCCGTAACCGAGTTCTATGCCACCGAGCTTGCCATAGCCAAAGACGGCAAAACCCTCACCGCTGGCCTCCCGCTCAGGCTGCCCGTATTTACCGGTAAGATCAGCCCAGGCGATGCTCAGCACCTTCTCCAGAATGACCTCCGCTATCCACGTGAGCTTGTCGCTGACCTGCATCACCGGCAGGCGGCCGACCAGTTCACTGGCCGCCACCCGCAGCACCTGCGAGGCTTTGAAATAGCGCAGCGCATCCATCTGCGCCTCCAGATCATCCTCGGCCAGGCGAGACACCTGCTGGCGCAGTTCATCGCGCAGCAGTTCCTTATCCGGCGCTGTATACAGGCTGG
>TARA_R110002049_G_scaffold139472_1_pt1 | contig 11386 bp, 9 predicted proteins | sample TARA_R110002049 | Tara Oceans TARA_R110002049 (sample SAMEA4396941) | marine metagenome | biome: Polar Biome; feature: [SRF] surface water layer (ENVO:00010504); material: water (ENVO:00002006), including particulate matter (ENVO:01000060) such as... | depth 5 m
TATGGTCACATAATAAATGTCATAACTCCCTACACTACCCAACTCATTCGAAGAAAAATACAATCTTTTTTCATCAGGACTTAATGTTGGATGCTCATAATTATATTCATCTAAATTAAAGGGTAGTTTTTTGGGTTCAGACCATTTACCATTAATTTTTTTAGCGCTATATAATTGTATATTATTGTTCTTGTTTTCATCAAAAACTGCGTCTCCTTCAACTAAATTACTTCTAGACAAATACATGGTATTTCCATCCTTGGAAAAACAAAAAGAACCTTCATGTAACTTGGAGTTTAATACTTTAGAAACTTGCTCGGGCTCACTAACTTGTTTGTTTTCTTTATTTGTTCTGTAGCTATAAATATCTAAGAATGGTCTATGCGTCCATTTGTAATCACTCCCAAAAGAATTTTTTCTGTCCGATGAAAAATATACAGTATCTCTAAATTTTAAAGCAGAAAATTCAGCTGCATCGCTATTAAAAGTTGCCTTTTGTATGGTATAATCAGACTTTTTAAGTCTAAAGGTCTCTACCTCATCTTTAGCCACTTCCTTTAGTGGTGGGGTAATACCCCTATTGTTTTTAAAGAGTGCCATATAGTCAATGGCTTTTTCATAATCTCCTGTGGCAGATAAAAATTGATAATACATAAAATTGTATTTATTATCATAATATTTATCTGATTCTTTAAACCTCCCAGTTACCAAAGCAGAAAGCGCCCTATTCGCTTCGTTATATTTAAAAGTATTGTAATAACAATCTGCTAATTTTTGCAATACCTCTTTGCTTTGATTTTTTTTCCATATTGGCTCATATAAAATTGCAGCATTGATATAATCACCACTATTAAAATATTGATCGGCACGTTGTAGTTGCCCAAAACTAAATTGAGTAAAAAATAAAAGCAATACTACAAAAATCCCTTTTTTCATACCTAATAAAACCTTGGTGAGATATATTTTTTAGACTTGATCAATCCAAAATTGTACAATAAAATAATCTCATGACTACCGTTATCAAAATCTCTTAATTTACTGGCATTATAATCATAAGCATATCCAATTCTAAAGTTATAAGACACATTTACAGCGGCCATAAAAGCCATATTCTCTTGAAAACGGTACGATGTCCCTATTTCAAACTTATCAGAGAATCTCGCATTCAAAGAGGCGTCAAAGGTTAATGGCGCACCTATTGATTGTTTGATCATCGTTGATGGTTTAAGTTTTAAATTGGGATTTACATCAAAGACATAGCCAGCCATCCCGTAGAAATGTGTTTTCTGCTCATATACATTTTGATTGTCTTCATTTAAATCTGCAGGAAATAGATTGGGAGCTGAAAATCCCACATAAAACTTTTCATTAAAAACAAATAACCCCGCTCCTGCATTAAAGAATGTACTATTCTGATTTTGGAAGCTCGGGTCTGAACTAACATTACTTTGTGAGAAATCTAAAGCCAAATTACTAATCCCTGCTTTCACACCAAATGCCATTTTTGTACGCCTGGCAATAGGAAGTATATAGGCAAAATCTACATTGAAAATATTTTCATTTTGGACTTCCCCAATTTGATCATTAATGTAATTAAAACTAAATTCGATATGATCATTTGTTGGTATGTTTGCAAAAAGATTTGCTGTTTTTGGGCCACCTTCAATACCATTCCACTGCTGTCTATATAAGGCTCCTACATATATAATTCCAGGTTCGTTAATTACATAAGCAGGGTTTACCACATTCATATTATACATATACTGAGAATACTGTGGTTGCTGCTGCGCAATAACATTAGTAAAAATAAATAAAAGCAGTATATATAGAATTTTCTTCATGTATTATTTACTGAGATAAAATGAATCTTGAAAAGGCTTGTTCACTCCATCTTGCGGTTCAAAAACAAAAAAGTAAACACCAGAAGGCAAGTCATCACCTAAATGAGGTCTTATGTTTGTTATCCCTGAAAAATACGGTGTTGATGAAATACCCGAATAAACTTTTGTTCCGTAACGATTGTAAATAGAAAGTTCAAAATTTGGAAATGCTTTTGCCAAGTCTGTGATATCCAAAACATCATTCATCCCATCATTATTTGGTGAAACGCCATCTTGCATGTCTGGTTTGCAGTCATTACTATCTCCTACATTTAAAACAACTACTGCAACTGATTGACGTAGAGATTCACATCCTGCATCATTAAAATTAGACACATAATAAATTCTATTTTGAAGCAGATCATCAATGGACAATGGATTAGAAGAATCTACACTATCATACCATGCGTAGTCTATTGCGGTAACCACTTGCAAATCTGAGACTGTTGCTCCTTCTAGAATACAGAATGTTTGTACTTCTTGAGTTACAGTAGGAGGTGCGACAGTAATAATAGCTAAAGTAATAATAGCAGAATCAAGTGTGCAAGAATCGTTGCGATTTACCGTATAAGTTATTGCAACATCAGTACCCGACAAACTTGCCAGATTTAATAATCCGTTCGTAATAATTTGTGATGTTGCATTATTTATAAACTCTCCATCTCTATCTGCATTAGGCGCCAATAATTCAAACAAATCTATTTCTACGTCTGATAAACAAACAAAGGAATTTAAGTCTTCACCTGCATTTGGTTTTTCATCAACGGTTATTGAAAGTACTGTTTCCTGTCCAAGACAAGGGCCATTTGCTGGAACTGTATATACATAATCACCTGAAACTTGAATGCTTGGATCAAAATTACCTAAATATGTTGCCGTATATCCATTGGGTCCGGACCAACTACCTTGCTCGCCTTTCTCCCCTGTTAGTACATCATAAAGATTAAATGGCAAGGTATCGGAACAATAGGAGGCAGCAAGTCCATCGCCTGTTTTATACTGTTCAAAAACAGTAAAGCTCAAAGTAGACATATCTACACAAGTACCATTACTTGTTGTTGTATAGGTAAAATTATATGTTTGCTGATCAGTAACATTAGGGACAACAAAACTATTTGCAATTATAGTATTATTTTCATCTGTCCATTCCCCAAATTCACCTCTATAAACAATTTCTTGATCTACTGTTTCTAATAATGAAATTAAATCAATAGGATTTTCATCTTCACACAATTCAATATTAATTGTATTTTCTCCTGCATATAATTTTTGAGTCAATACTAAAGTTACCAAAGCGGTTTCTTCTGAACAAGCATGATTTGGAGAAGAAAAGTTTGCCGGACAACCTCTAGAATCATATTGGAAGGAGGAACAATCCGCAACACAATTAATATGTGGGTTTACTGTATATCTAAAAATATACGCTCCCGATTCTGCATTAGTTAAATTTACGGTGCCATCGGGTGTATATACCGCATCAAATGTACACACATCACTACTATGGCTTTTTATTCCTAAATCTGAAGGTCCCGAAACAAGTTCCCAATTGGTACACCCATTCTTTTTATATTCATACAGTACTCCATTCTCAGTTGTAAACTCTAATTCATCAAACAAATTAATTGTTGCTGGAGCATTGTCATCCAAACAAATAACTCTACCCTGAGGTTGGCTAAAAGGACGTAACATTTCAAATATTACAAATGGTATATCACTGCCTAAATCTGAACAGACAGCTGAACGTTGATCTACATCAAACCTAAAATTGAACTTCTTAAAACCAAATCTAGGATTTACCGCCATGAGATCATCATAAAATGATTTCATATTTACAAAATGATCCGCAGGTGTAGCAATTTGCCCCCCTGCATCACCATCTCCAGACCACACACCTTCTACATCTTCATTTAATAAATAACTATCATTTGTAAGATCTATATCTAGATCATAAAAGCCGTTTATTAAATCTTCTTCGCAAATTCGTGTTAATTTAGATTCTCCAGAAGACGCTTGACGTATTACTGAAACTGAAACGGTAGTACGCTGCTCTGACACACAAGGCAAAATTCCAGGAACTACATAGACAAGATCAAAAGTTTCTTCATCTACTAATGGTGGCCCAGCCTGATAAGGTATTTCTACATAAAGGTCGGAACCATCTATATTTATAAAATTAGGACTACTCCCTTCATAAATCCAAGCACCATTTAAATGTGGACTCGGATCCGATTGCAGGCCTTTAAACAAATCAAAACCCTCTAAAGGAATACAAACATTCCCCGTATTACAAACCTGTACATTAACCGTATTTGTTCCTATGGGTGGCAGTGCATCTCCTGAAAAAGGACCTAGTATTAAATTGAGTGTTAATGCTGGCACATTACCACAAGAAGCATTACTAAGAATATAGGTATATGTATTAGGCTGTAAAGAACTTTCTGTTAAATCCCAAAGGTTTAAATCCCCCGTATTTGGATCTAGTACAAAATCAAAATTGGGATCAAACCAAGTGCCTTGTTCAATATTATCTCCTGAAACATTAAAGTATTCATCATATAGATTAATCATTCCATCAGGAGTACCATCACTATCTTTATCTATGATAGTCATATCACAAATAACAATAGTCTCGGTTTTATCACAAACTTGAGCATATGAAATCGTCCAGTTTATAAAACAGAATAAGAACAGTAATTTATTGGTAAATTTCAATTTTTGGTTAGGTTTACAAACAAAGGTAAATAAAATGACTCTAATATTAGTCTATTTCCTACAAACAATGAAATATCAAAAAAATAATATTTTCTGAAGCCATAATGGACCGATATTAATTAGATTTTTGCTTTTAATTTAATTTGGCTAAATTAAATGGTTGTTCGCGTGCTATTCAACAGAAAATTGAATTGAATAAAGGCTTAGAAAATGCAGATTTTATTTCTAAAAATAAATACAATTCATTCGAATTGACAAATTTCTGTCCCAATGTACTATGATAATAAATATATCTTTTTGGAACAATCAAAATTCAGCATAGTACTATAACTTACAATAACGACAAAAACCCTTCTTCACCAAAATTGGTAATGAAGGGTTCTTAAATTGTAAAGAAATTAATTTATTAAGCCTCGAAAGGCTCAATAGATACGAAAGATTTCCCTCCCGCTTTCTTCTGGAATTTTACAAGACCATCTACACGTGCATGTAAAGTGTGATCCTTTCCAGCATAAACATTTTCTCCTGGATTGTGCTTAGTTCCACGCTGTCTAACGAGTACGTTACCAGCAATAGCAGCTTGACCACCAAAAATCTTAACACCTAAACGTTTTGATTCTGATTCTCTACCGTTTTTAGAACTACCTACACCTTTCTTATGTGCCATTTTGTTACGGTTTTATATTATTATACTTATGCTGGTTTCCCACCATCTAATTCATCTTGCCATTTCTTCAACTCATCCCATTTACCTTCAGCCGCTAATTTAGCTTGAGCTGGCCAAGTATCAGTTACGTGATTTCCACGAACGTCAGAGATAATATCAGCGATTTTTGCTGCATCAGTTTTAGCTAATTCAGCGAAAGTTGAAATTCCTGCAGCTACTAAAGTTTCTGCAATCTTAGGTCCAATACCTTCAACTTTTTTCAAATCATCTGCCTTAGCAGCTGTTTTTGGTGCAGCTTTCTTAGGAGCAACAGCTTTAGCTGCTACTTCTTTTTTAGGTTCTGCTTTTTTTGGAGCAGCTTCTTTTTTAGGGGCAGATTTCTTAGCTCCTGAAGAAACAATACTCTCAATCAACAATTCAGTTAAATACTGTCTATGACCGTTTCTAACTTTGTAACCTTTACGTCTTTTTTTCTTAAAAACGATTACTTTGTCACCTTTAAGGTGCTTAATGACTTTCGCCTCAACAGCGGCTCCGTCTATAGCTGGGGCGCCTATAGTGATGTTACTACCGTCTTCTAATAAAAGAACATTATCAAAGGTAACATTGCTACCTTCTTCGTTCTGTAAACGGTGAACATACACTTTTTGGTCTTTCGCAACTTTAAATTGCTGCCCTGCTATCTCTACAATTGCGTACATAGCTTGTGTTTGTTATTTATCAATAAATTAATTCCTATTTCTCAATAGGCGGCTGCAAATATACTCCTAATTACTTAATTAACAAGTGATTTTTGCAGAATTTAATACTGTCTTTTTTTTAAATTATTCGATGTCTTAAATAACTGCATAAAAGTTAAGGTCAATACTAGAGAAGTTGCAAAGCCCATTATAGCGACTGTAAAAAACAAAAGTCCTTCTCCCGTATGGTAATCCTTAAACCAAACTTCTGAAAGTTCAGGCAAAAAGCTTGTGTTAATCTCTGTTGCATAAAATGCAAAAAACAGAGTAAAAATTATGGTTGCAACAAATCCAGTGACGATTCCAACCGCAAAACCTTTTCCGTAGTTAAACTCTTCTCTGCTTTTGATTTTTAAGTATTTTATTGCCTCATAAATTCCAAAACCCGTAATGATTCCGTTAAAAAGACTATAAAAAACATTCGTGTGAAGGTTAAAAAGTGAAAGAATTAAAAAATAGGCCACTAGACAACCACTAGTTGCTATACCAAATCTAACAGGTAGTGCAAATTTTATCATAATAGGAAGTTTTAGAAAAGTTGCTTTAAATTAGAAAAAAAGCGTGAATTTTACTACAATCCCATGTTAAAGAATAAAGATTTTTCTTCCTATCTTTATAAATCGATTATTTTCTGTAACAATTACGGAATAATTTATACTAACAATTTTGAAAGTAGTTAAAAGGTTTATTTCATAAAATAAAGTTCACACTTAACTATACAAACACTAATTAAACACTAATTTAAGAATGAAAAGAAATTTATTTCTAGCTGTTTCGCTTTCATTGGCAGCATTAACAGCTAAAGCTCAAGAAGTAACTTACGAAGAGTATAATTTGGATAACGGGCTCCATGTTATATTACACCAAGACAATTCAGCACCTTTAGTAACTACATCGGTCATGTACCATGTAGGAGGTAAAGACAGAACTGAAGGGAGAACAGGCTTCGCTCATCTATTTGAACATTTATTGTTTGAAGGAACCGAAAATATTGAAAGAGGAAAATGGTTTGAAATCGTCTCTTCGAATGGCGGACAAAACAATGCGAATACGTCTCAAGACCGAACCTATTATTATGAAGTATTTCCTTCAAATAATCTGGAACTTGGTCTTTGGTTAGAATCTGAACGCATGTTACACCCTATCATCAATCAAGTGGGAATTGACACCCAAATAGAAGTTGTTAAAGAAGAGAAAAGAAGAAGTTATGACAACAGACCTTACGGTCAAATTTTACAAGTGGTAGGTGAGGCATTATTCTCGAATCACCCTTACAAAGATCCAAACATTGGATATATGAAAGATTTAGAAGCAGCATCTTTAGAAGATGTGACTGCTTATAATAAAATGTATTATGTGCCAAATAATGCAGTATTAACTATCGCTGGAGACATAGATATTATTAAAACAAAGAAAATGATTCAGGATTATTTTGGCCCAATACAAAGAGGGCAAGAGGTTGTCCGAAATTACCCAAAAGAAGAACCTATCACAACTGAATCCAAAACCGTTACTTATGATTCAAACATTCAAATTCCAGCCTCAATCATAGCTTATAGAATCCCTGGCTTTAAAGAACGTGATGCTTATGTTTTGGATATGCTTTCTAGCTATTTGAGTGATGGTCCAAGTTCTAAATTATACAAAAAATTGGTTGATGAACAAAAACAAGCTTTACAAGTGGGCGCATACAATATAGGCCAAGAAGATTACGGAATGTATCTCGTATTTTCATTACCTGTTGGTGAAACTACATTAGCAACTTTAAATTCTGAAATTGAGGAAGAAATTGCAAAAGTGAGAACTGAATTAATTTCTGAAAACGATTATCAAAAATTACAAAATAAATTTGAAAATAAATTTGTAAACTCAAATTCAAGCGTTGAAGGTATTGCTGGCTCTCTAGCCACCAATTACATGTTATATCACGACACTTCTTTAATAAATAAAGAGATTGATATTTATAGATCAATAACACGTGAAGAAATAAAAAATGTTGCTGAAAAATATTTAAAGCCAAATCAACGCGTAATTATTGATTATTTACCAGAAGAAAAACCTGCAAACTAAAACAGCTACGAAAAAAATTCAGCACAAATGAAAAAAATATATATCACATTAGTATTTGCATTATTTGCCATTGTCGCAAGTGCACAAATAGACAGGAGTGTAATGCCAAAATCTGGCCCAGCACCTGAAATAAACCTAAAAGAACCACAACGATTTGAGCTTAAGAACGGTTTAAAAGTATTAGTTGTTGAAAACCACAAACTTCCAAGAGTCTCAATTCAATTAAGAATCGATAACCCACCCATTGCAGAAGGGGACAAAGCAGGGGTAAGCTCATTTGTTTCAAGTCTTTTAGGCAATGGTTCTAAAACAATTTCTAAAGACGATTTTAACGAAGAAGTCGATTTTTTAGGGGCACGTATTAATTTTGGTTCGCAAAGTGCTTTTGCAAGTTCTCTTTCAAAATACTTTCCGAGAATAATCGAATTAATGGCAGATGCCGCGATTCATCCAAATTTCACACAAGAGGAATTTGATAAAGAGAAAGAAAAAATTCTTACTGGTCTTAAATCTCAAGAAAAAGATGTTGCTTCTATTGCAGGAAGAGCCCAGTCAGCCTTAGCTTATGGAAAAGATCATCCGTATGGAGAATTTACAACTCCAGAAACTATTAATAACATCTCATTAATAGATGCTAAAAACTTCTATTCCAACTATTTTGTGCCTGCAAATGCATACTTAATAGTAATCGGTGATGTAAATTTAAAAGAAGTTGAAAAATTAGTGAAGAAAAATTTCACACCTTGGACCAAAGCAACTCCTCCATCTTTTCAATTTTCAAAACCAACTGATGTTCAGTATACGCAAATTAACTTCATTGATGTCCCAAATGCTGTTCAATCTGAAATAGCTGTTGAAAGTCTTGTTGATTTAAAAATGAGTGACGCAGACTATTTTCCTGCGTTAATTACAAATCAAATTCTAGGCGGTGGCGGTGAAGGTCGTTTATTCCTGAATCTAAGAGAAGATAAAGGTTACACGTACGGTGCATACTCGAGCATTGGGAATGACAAATACGCCCCTTCAAGATTTAGAGCTACCGCACAAGTAAGAAATGCCGTTACCGATAGTTCTATAGTTGAAATTCTAAAAGAGATTGACAAAATTAGAACAGAACCTGTTTCTGCTGACGATTTAAAAAATACAAAAGCAAAGTACATAGGTCGTTTTATTATGGCTTTAGAACGTCCGGAAACTATTGCAGGATATGCACTGAATATCGAAACTGAAGGGTTGCCGAAGGACTACTACAAAACCTATTTAGAGCGTATTAATGCAGTATCTATTGCAGATGTACAGAAAGCTGCTCAAAAATATTTTAGTACCACTAATGCTAGAATTGTGATTGCAGGTAAAGGAAGTGAAGTTATAGAAAATCTTGAAAAAGTAACTTTCAATGGCAAAACGGTTCCAGTTAAGTACTATGACAAAATGTTAAATGCTACTGAAAAACCAGATTATGATGCTGCTGTACCAGAAGGCATGTCTGCTCAAACAGTTATAGAAAAATACATAAATGCAATTGGGGGGAAAGATAAACTTACCGGTGTTTCTTCATATGCTATGACTGCCGAAGCTGAAATTCAAGGAATGAAATTAAACCTTGATATTAAAAAGACAACGAATGGGCAATTCATGCAAGATGTGCAAATGATGGGTAATTCTATGAGCAAGCAAGTATTGGATGGTGATTCTGGATATATGGTAATGCAAGGCCAAAGAAAAGAATTAGATGAAGCGGAAATTGCAAAAATAAAAACTGAATCTTCCCCATTTGCTGAATTAAATTACTCAAATAGTGATATAACCCTTGAAGGAATTGAAGATATAGATGGCAAGAAAGCCTATAAAATTAGGGTGACTGATGAAAAGTCTTCATTTTACGATGTAGCATCAGGACTAAAACTACAGGATGTTGTTACAGCTGAAATGAATGGGCAACAAATGAGCAGCACTTTTAATTTTTCAGACTATAAAGAAGTCTCTGGTATAATGTTCCCTTTTACTTTAACCCAATCTATGGGTCCTCAAAAAGTTGATTTTGTAGTAAAATCAATTATGGTAAATGAAGGAGTAACAGATGCCGATTTTAAATAATCAGAGAACGTAACTTAATTCAAAAACATCCAAAACTTTATGATAAAGATTTGGATGTTTTTTGGTTATAACCTATACCCAAAAACTAAACATTTTTTTACCGAAAGATCAACTTCAAATTGAGCCTGATTAAAAGAAATAGTATCTTTACAAGATACTAATAACGATATCATGAAAAAACATATCCTCCTTTTTGCCACACTTTTATTGACTATAACTTTTTATTCTTGTAAAGAGAATCCAAAAAGCGACACGCCTACTCAAATGCAAGAAGTAATGGCTGTACATGACGAGGTTATGCCTAAAATGGGAACCATCGGGAAATTAATAAGTCAATTAGATGCAAAAATCAAAGAAACTGACTCTACTGATGTTTTAGTAAAAGCTAGACAAGATTTAAGAGATGGTAATAAAGCAATGATGGACTGGATGATGAATTTTGGCAATCGTTTTGATACGGATGAAATCATGAAAGGCAAAGCATTAACCGAAGAAAAACAAAAATGGCTAGATGAAGAAGAGATTAAAGTAAAAGCGCTACGCGATCAAATGAATACAAGCATAAAGAATGCTGAAGCACTATTAAAGCAAAAAAAATAGTGCTAATTTTTCCAACGAAGAGTTTCCATAATACCCCGCATATCACTTTGCAAATAATTAGCTGCAGGTAAAATAGAATCGTAATTAGGTTTTGTATAGAAATATACTGAGCCTGTTACAAAATTATGAATGCTATCGGTAAGATAAAACTGTGACTGTGAAGCTGCATCTCCAATAATTTGAAAATAGGTTCCGTAAACTTTATGCTCTTCATTAATAAAAGTTCTAGGCTCTATATCATCCGCTTTTTTCATGTGTTCTAATGAAAGTTTTTCAGCATCAGTAATAAGTTTCTTTAGATTACCATCTACTTTTTTATAGGTGATAAAAATAGACCCCTTCATAGCAGGGTAATCTAGAACAATTGCACCCTTTTTTTTAATTATTGGCTTGGCCTGTTCATTATAATTAAAAATTAAATAATCTGTTTCTAATTGAGCCTCTTTTGGCGATGGGTATTCTAAACGCAACATTGCTTTTGGTTTAGGCATTATATTTTCTTCCTTACACCCAATACATATCAAGCTAAATAAAAATACGATATAGCCAAGTTTACGATTCATCTGGTAATGTAATTTTTATTTGTATTAATCTTTTTTTATCTAAACTCTCTACTACAA
>TARA_R110002049_G_scaffold2494_4_pt1 | contig 11355 bp, 9 predicted proteins | sample TARA_R110002049 | Tara Oceans TARA_R110002049 (sample SAMEA4396941) | marine metagenome | biome: Polar Biome; feature: [SRF] surface water layer (ENVO:00010504); material: water (ENVO:00002006), including particulate matter (ENVO:01000060) such as... | depth 5 m
GGACCCTGGGCATCTGATCTTCCTTGAGGCCGCACGCGGCGAGCATCCTTTCGCTCCAGACGCGCTTCTGCCCGTCGAGCCAGAGCGTCCCCGAACTGTCGGATGCGTCCGATGCGAAATCGCCCGTCATGCGCAATCGGACGTAATCCTTGGGGAGCAGCACCTTTGATATCCTGTCAAAGATTTCCGGCTCATGCTCCTTTACCCACAGCAATTTGGGAGCAGTAAGTCCCGGCATCGCCTCGTTTCCCGTGATCGCACGCATGTCCGGCACAAGCTCGTGCATACGCCTGGCCTGCTCGGCGCTACGCCCGTCATTCCACAATATCGCGTCCCTCAGCGGCTTCGCTTCCCTGTCCAGCAAGGTCGCCCCATGCATCTGACCGGCCAGGCCGATTGCCCGAACGCTCTTGCGCAAACCGGGTGCGAGCGCGCGAACCGCCCGGCCTGCAGCGTCCCACCAATCTTCGGGCTTCTGCTCCGACCAGAGCGGATGCGGCCGCCTTACCGTCAGCGCCACGCTCGACTGCTCGACGAGTGCGCCGCTTTCTGACAGCAGGACGGTTTTCACGCCTGATGTTCCGATGTCTATGCCAAGGAACATGGGGCTGCTCTAGCTTTTCCGGGCTATTCCTCCCTGCGGATATCGAACCCGGCAAAGGCCTGCGTCACGGGCATCATCTGAATCCGGTTGATGTTGACGTGCGCTGGCAGGGTCGCGGCCCAGAAGATAGCCTCTACAACATCCTGGGACGTCAGATATTGCGTGCCCCGATAGGTATCGTCTGCGCGCTGATCGTCCCCCTTGAACCGGACGTTGGAGAGATATTCCATTACGGACTGCTCGCCTTGGCCCTTTCCCGTCACTCCGGTTTGTGGACAGCGATGAAATGCATCAATGAGGTGGTTGAACAGACCGCAACGGTTGATATTGATATCGACAATTTTTATCCTTCCCTGCCGCCAGTCGGAACCTTGCCGCCAGAAGGACTCCACGCCGCCATACGCCCGTTCAATCCGCTGCGCGCAGAACAGATTGTCGTTGAGCACCGGCTGCCGCTCGTCGTTCCATTCGTTCGAGCGAACAGGATCGACCGAACGGTCTTCCGTTCCGATCACGCTCGTCTCGCCATTGTCAGCGCAGGCAAGAGCCACGGCGACGTGCTTCAGGCGCTTAGCTTGTTGGGGCTGGATGAAGCGGCGGCAAGCGCGCTCGGGATATCGCTTTACAAGGTCGGTTGCATCTGGCCGCTCGATAGCGAGAGCGTGGCCGAGTTTGCGCGGGGACATGAAACGCTGCTGGTGGTGGAGGAAAAGAAAAGCTTCCTTGAGGCCCAGATCGCCAGCGCCTTCGTCAACCTGGCCGATATGCCGCGTCTTGTTGGCAAGACGGATGACGATGGCGCTCAAATATTGTCGTCCGTCCTGCCGCTCGAGCCTGCGGATATCGCCGGGGTGATCGCGCGCCGGCTCGAAAAGCTGGGTGCTCTGGATCATCGGGTTCGGGATGCCAGCCAAGCATTGGCGTCCTCGCCCGCACCCAGCAGCCTGCCCATGAAACGCAGCCCGTTTTTCTGCTCGGGCTGCCCGCACAACCGGTCTACGCGGATTCCCGACGGCAGCCTGTCGATGACCGGCATCGGATGCCATACCATGGTTAATTTCATCGCGCCCGACAAGGCGATGCTGCCGACGCAAATGGGAGGCGAGGGCGCGAACTGGACCGGTCTGGCTCATTTTACCGATACCCCGCATATTTTCCAGAATATGGGAGACGGCACCTATTATCATTCCGGCCTGCTTGCGATACGCGCAGGCGTCAGCTCCGGGGTAAATATCACCTACAAGATCCTGTACAATGACGCCGTGGCAATGACCGGCGGCCAGCCGGTCGATGGTCCACTCTCGGTATCGGAAATCGCGCAGCAGGTTCGCCACGAAGGCGTACAGCGCATCGCCGTGCTCAGCGACAATCCCGACCATCATCGTGGTGACCACAACTTCCCGTCCGGCGTGACCATCGGCCACCGCGACGACCTCGACAGCGTGCAGCGCGAGCTGCGCGAAACCAAGGGCACGAGCGTGCTGATCTACGAGCAGACCTGCGCAGCGGAAAAACGCCGCCGCCGCAAGCGCGGGAAATTTCCCAACCCGCCCAAGCGCATGTTTATCGCCGAGAACGTGTGTGAAGGCTGCGGCGACTGCTCGGTTCAATCGAGCTGCGTGAGCATATTGCCCACGGAAACCGCATTCGGCCTGAAAAGAACCATCGACCAGTCGAGCTGCAACAAGGACTATAGCTGCGCGCTCGGCTTCTGCCCGTCCTTCATTACGGTTCATGACGCCGAGCCGCGGAAGCCCAAGGGCGTTACCATCGACGAGCGTCTTTTCGAGAACCTGCCTGATCCGGTTCCACCGGCCGGTCCATGCAACATCATGGTCGCAGGCATCGGCGGTACCGGCGTCATCACGGTCGGCGCGCTGATCGGCATGGCGGCGCACATCGAAGGCCGCGCGGTCTCGCTGTTCGACATGACCGGGCTTGCCCAGAAAAATGGCGCGGTCTTCAGCCATATTCGCATCGCCGATGGGCCGACCGATATACATACCCAGCGGCTCGGACGCAGCGAGGCCGATGTTTTGCTGGCTTTCGACCTGATTGCGGCGCTCTCGCCAGAGGCGAGCAATACAGTGGCTTCCGGGCGAACGCATGCGATAGCCAATGAGGCCGTCGCGCCTACGGTTGCTTTCCAGCTGAACCGGGACGCTGTCCCGGAGCCGGAAACCCTGCTGAGCAACCTGCGTAATCTGGTTGGCAATGATCGCCTGACATCGGTCGATACAACCGAACTGGCCCTGCGTCTGACGGGCGACAGCATTGCTGCGAATCTGATGATGGTGGGCATTGCGGCACAGGCAGGCTTGCTTCCGGTCAGCCCGAAAGCGGTTGAGCAGGCTATCAACCTGAACGGGGTTGCCGTCCAACTCAACCTTACGGCTTTCCGGCTCGGGAGGCTTTTCGTGGCCGATCCTGATAAAGTCATGGTTCTTGCGGGGCAAAACGTCGAGACGCAGACGCTTCCTCAAACATGCGAGGATATCATCGCCCACAGGTCGCAACATCTCGCAGCATATCAGGGCGAGGCGCTCGTCAGTCGTTATCGCGATAAAGTTGCCATGGTCCGGCGGGCCGAACAGAAGGTCGTCCCCGGCTCGGATACGCTGACGCGTGTTTTCGCCCATAATTATGCGCGGCTGCTTGCGATCAAGGACGAATATGAGGTCGCGCGCCTGCTCACCGATCCCGAGCTGCATGCCCGCATCGCTGCTGATTTCGAGAATGGCGCGCGGCTGAGCTTCAACATGGCGCCGCCGTTCCTGCCCGGGCATTCCGTCATGGGACGGCCGCGAAAGCGGAGCTTTCCCGCCTGGATCATGATGCCTGTGCTGCGAGTGCTGGCGCGGTTGAAATCACTCAGGGGAACACCGCTTGACCCGTTCGGATATAGCCGCGAAAGACGCGCCGAGCGAAAGTTGATCAGCAATTACGAGGCCCTTGTCGAACGCACTCTCGAGCGACTGACCGCTGACAATGTGCAGCAGGCTGCCGCGTTGATAGGAAAGGTGGAATCCATTCGTGGCTATGGCCCCGTAAAGGCGGAAGCCATGATGGTTTATGAGAAGGAAATCGAGCAGGCAGAACGCGATTTATCGGTTGATTGCGAGGCAGAATTGCAAAAGGCTTGAACAGCGGATCTTTTTCGGCAGGGACACACCCACTTCAGCGACAGGAAAAGTCAAACATCGGTTTCACGTCCAGTTATTCAGGGGGAGCAGCTCTCATACGCAGAAAGCTACAACTCTCAATACCTGCCACGTCCTGAGAGCGGGAGTGGCAAAAACTGGCGATGCACTCTTCGCGCTCAGGAGCGTCAAATGATCAGCCGTAACAGACGTCTTCGCCTTGCCATTTCGTGCCCCAACATGCGTGTCATCGGGCCGAATTTTGTTCTGACATGGGGCCGGGCGTAGTTCTGGCTACAGCGCTCATGGACAACTCCCAAAGCGGACTTCGGTTCTGCCCTTCGACCTTTGGCGTGGGTTGGAATTATAGCTAAAGCAAGGTTGAATGGCTTGCCCGACTGAGTTCATTTACGGTTTGTTTTCTCAGGCGTTCGATTGGATAGCGCAGCGAAGAATATTATGTGGAACATGAGCATATGTTCCAGCGATAAAAGGATCGGTGACGGGTCGACCTTTCCTCCCCCATTGCACCGACCGGCCCGTTCTCGCTCGCTTGAAGCCGGAGATCGCTGTTGATGCCACCTGTCGCATACCACATGAAGCTTGGTGGTCAGCCGGCCTCGGCTGCGCCCGATATCGGGGTAGAGCCTCTTTTTAAGGAGACTGGCTGCCGTGCCATGCGCCTTGAGATATTCCACCAGATGAAGAAATTGTAGATCGTCTTGTGCGGCCCGTGGTCCCTCGGCGCATCACGCCAGCGCAGCGCGTTGCGAATTACGAACAGCATCCAGTTCAATATCCGTCGATCATAAACTCTTGGTATCCGATTCGATGGCGCGAAATACTTCATTGAGATCCAACCATGCAGAACCGCTTCACATAGGGTGCTGGCAAAACTGTCGGCACGCAACGACCGCTCAACCGATCTATAACCGGGCTAAAAGTCAAAATAATAGAAGCTTTCTGGTCGGCCTGCCGCGATGATGGAGCAGGCCAAGGTGATCGAAAGCAAGATGGGGATTGCCAGGGCCGCCGGCACGCGAGACGCCGCAGCAACGATGCGCGGTGCCTGGTCGAGATGGTGTGTCGCCAAAACCACTGCCGTTAACCCCACGACCATGGTGGCCCCTTCCGGCCAGCTGCCCCAACCGCGCAAGCCCAGCAATCCTGAATAGATATCGACCGCAGCGCCCAGATCGGGCGCGCGAAACAGGACCACCGTGATATACCATATGAAAAGCGTGATCGCGATAAAGCCCCAGCGCGCCGCGCCGCGCGCATTCCGCGCGGCTGTCGAATAGCCCGTAGCGCCCTCGACCGCCATGATGCACCCGAGCATCGAGCCCCATAGCACGAACGTCCATGAAGCCCCGTGCCACAAGCCGGAGATCGTCATTGTGACGACGATCGACAGATAACGGGCGATATGATGCAGCCGGGCATGAAGCGGGCGGAAGAGATAGTCGCGCAGCCAGAAGCTGAGAGTCATATGCCAGCGTTGCCAGATTTCGGTCATCGAGGTGGCGCGATAGGGGGACCGGAAATTTTCAGGGAGTGTAACCCCGAGCATGCCCGCCAAACCAAGCGCCATATCGGAATAAGCACTGAAATCGCAGTATATCTGCGTCACGAAACCCAGCGTTGCGATAGCCGCTTCCGCGCCAGTCGTGGCTCCCGCCGCTGCATAATGGCGATCGACGATGGTTGCTATCGGATCGGCTATCATCACCTTTTTGATCATGCCGACGGTGAACAGCGCGAGATAGGGGGAGAACGCCTTGAAATCAAACCGGATCGCTGGAAGTTGGGGGACCAAATCGTTCGAACGGAGGATAGGGCCGGCAATAAGCTGCGGGAAAAATGAAATGAAAAGTGCGGTATCGCGCAAGCTCGCGGGCCGGACATCCTTGCGGCGCACGACATCAATAAACAGGGCAATGATCGTGAAGGTGACGAAGGAGATGCCAAGCGGCAGCGGCCAATTCGTGCGTGGTGTGTGCAGCCCCGTCACACCATCGACCGTTTCAAGAATGAAGTCGGTATATTTGAATACCAGCAGCGGTAACAAGGCCGCGAGGACGGTAAGCGCCAGCCATCGGCGATCACGTGCAACCAGGTGTGATCCCGCCCATCCCAGCCCGATCAGGGCCAGCAGCACAATCAAGAACGGTGGGTACCACCAGGCGTAGAAAAAAAGGCTGGCGCCAAGCACATATTCCATGCGGATCACGCGCGGCATTATCAGGAGCCCCGCTACGAACACGGTGAAGAAGATCAGAAAATTGGGGAGCTGGAACAGCATTGGTTACCGGATGCGAATGTGGATGGTCAGGAGGCTGCTTGCCAGGATAGCGGTAAAATCCGCCGGCCCGCGCTAACCAGAGCTCAGGAGCGGAAGAAGACGGCCCGCGACCAGGGCGGTCGCAGCGGCGTTGAGATGGACGTCTTGCTCGGTCACCCAATATTCCTCTGCCGGCTTCCCGAGCAAAGGTGGCCGCAGATCGACGAAAGTCCAGCCATGCTTCGCAGCTTCGGCGCGCTGTATCTCGGTGATAAAACCGAACGGATAGTTCTTAAGGTCGTGCATTTCCGGCACTGCAGCCAAAATAACCCGCTGTCCCTGCGCGCGGGCAAGCGCCGCGATGCGGTCAAACCCCTCGTGCATTGCCACCGCCCCGGGGCCGGTCGTCCATTCGTTCCGCACTGCGGCAACCATCTCATCGCGCCCCGTCGCACCCCCGGTCAGCGTGGCGCCATAGGTGAACAGGATTGCGCTTAGCGCGCTGTTGCGCAGGATCGGGTTACGCGTCGGCGGCGGTTGGAGCACCGGCGCGCGAAACGATGTGAGCAGGATGACCGTATCGACAGGAAGTTGCGCACTTGTGCGCTCCCAGTGCGCCGCGATCTGCGACAGGTTCATGTTGCCAACGCCGTCGTTCACGACGTCGACATCGGTCGGGAGCGCCGCCTGCAACTGGCCGCGCAGGGAGTCTGTATCCGAAAGACCCCAGCCGAGGGCAAGCGAATCGCCGATGATGGCGATGCGTCGGCGCGCGTCGGTCTTGGGCTCTGGACCACGCATGCCAAAGCTGTTGATCGAAATATCCACGTTCTGCAGCCGCGCGGTTCGGTTCGGAACGTGTTCGTGACCGATCGCGGGATCGTCGCTCGGACGCTTAAGCAGCCTAGCATAGCGCCACATTTCGACAACATAGTTGCGCTGATCAACCGTGGCGATCCGTACAAGCGCTTCGCCGGTGCCGATCGCGAGTAAAACGCCAAGAAGCAACAGCCCAATAGTGCCTGCCATCCTGCGCACCGGATGGGGCGAAGAGACGTCCGGCACCATCAGAAGATGGCGTAGACCAATGGCGCCCAGGCGGTTCCTTCGGAAACAGCCAGCACGCCAACGAACAGGACGAGCAGCAGCAGGAACGGTATGAAGATTAGGCGCGAACGCTTTGCGAACAAAAAGCCCAACAAATCCTTGAAAAACACCAACAGTCTCGCCTCCCGATTGGGTGCCCACTAACATGCGGTCTTATGGACGACAAGCAGGTTCCTCCCTACCTCAAATTTATTCCCATGCTGTTATCCTGTATGCTAGGGGCACGCAATGTTCCGTGACGAAAATACTCTCGCCGAGGCGCGTCCCTCCGGCTCTCCGCGTGCATTCGGCATTACCATGACCCTCGTTGCGTCTGGATTTATGGTGGTGCAGCTGTTTTCGGGTCGCCCGCCGAATATGTGGCTGGGCGCGTTGATAATCATCCTGTTTACGATAAGTTGGCTGTGCCCGGCGCTACTGACGCCTGCGAACCGAATCTGGCTCGTATTCGGGCAAAAGCTGCACCATGTGACCAGTGTGATCATTCTTGGCGCAATGTTCTTCCTGGTGGTGACGCCATTAGCGCTCGTTCTGCGTGCATTCGGCAGCGACAGGCTTGCCATCAAGCGTGCGCCGGCCCCCAAATCTTATTGGGTAGAGCGCGATCCGGCTGGCCGAAAAGCGGATTTTGACCGGCCGTTCTGAACGTGGCAGGAGTGTACGAATGACAAGCATACTCGGAATTTCCGCGCTGTATCACGATAGCGCGGCTGCGCTGGTGATCGATGGCCGAATAGTCGCTGCGGCACAAGAAGAGCGGTTTTCGCGCGTGAAGCAGGACGCCCGTTTTCCTAAAACCGCGATCGAATATGTGCTCGCCGAGGCCGGGATGGACGGATCCCAGATCGACCATATCATATTCTACGAAAAGCCGTTCCTCAAATTCGAGCGCCTGTTGGACACCTATTTTGCTTTCGCGCCTTCGGGGTTTCGTTCTTTCCGGGAGGCAATGCCGATCTGGGGGCGTGAGAAGCTGTTTCAACGTCGGCTGCTCGGGAAGGCACTGAGCCGGATCGACCCAGCGATGGGCGATCCCGACAAGCTGCACTTCAGCGACCATCACCTCAGCCATGCGGCATCGGCCTTTTATCCATCACCGTTCGGATCGGCCGCGGTGCTGACAATGGACGGCGTCGGCGAATGGGCGACCACCTCGTCGGGTGTGGGAAGCGGCTCGGCCCTTCACATAGATCGTGAGCTGCGCTTCCCGCATTCGTTGGGCCTGCTCTATGCGGCCTTCACCTATCATGCCGGCTTTAAGGTCAATTCGGGCGAATACAAGCTGATGGGGCTGGCCCCCTATGGAGAGCCGCGCTTTGCGCAGCTTATTCTGGATAACCTGATCGACCTGCGCGACGATGGCTCATTCAATCTGGATCAGAGCTATTTCAATTACTGTACCGGTCTGACGATGACGAATGCGCGATTTGATGCATTGTTCGGCCGCGAACGGCGCGAGCCCGAGTCGTCATTCGAGCAATTCCATGCCGATATGGCCGCTTCAATCCAGCAGGTCACTGAACTCGCCGTCCTGCGCATGACGCGCGATCTGTCTCGCCGAACCGGCGAGAGCAATTTATGCTTGGCAGGCGGCGTCGCGCTCAATTGTGTCGCCAACGGAAAACTCATAGCCGATGGGGCATTCGAGAATATTTGGGTTCAGCCTGCGGCGGGCGATGCCGGGGGCGCATTGGGCGCTGCGCTTGCTTATTGGTATCTGGAGCTTGGCGGCGAGCGGGTACAGGCGCATGCCATGCGGCATGCCTATCTGGGGCCTGGCTATTCGAGCAGTGAGATAGAGACTGCGCTCGATGCGGCAGGCGCGCACTATGAACTGGTTTCCGACGACCTCGTTGCCGACCGCACGGCGCAGGCGCTCGAGGCCGGACTCGCGGTGGGCTGGTTCCAGGGACGAAGCGAATTTGGGCCTCGCGCCTTGGGCAACCGCTCGATCCTGGCCGATCCGCGCGATCCGGACATGCAGCGGCGACTAAATCTGAAAATCAAGTTCCGGGAAAGCTTTCGGCCATTCGCGCCCGCCGTTCTGGCCGAGGATGCCAGCGACTGGTTCGACCTTGCCCATGAATCACCTTTCATGTTGGTCACCGCCCCGGTTGCGCAGGCGCATCGGACGGTGCCTGCCGGCCACAGCTTGAATCTGGCGAGCGGCCTCGATACGCCGCTGTCGGATATTCCGGCGGTAACCCATGTCGATTTCTCGGCGCGCGTTCAAACCGTAACGGCGGAGGGCAATTACCGGTTTCATTCATTGCTTCTCGCGTTCAAGGCGCGGACGGGATGCCCGGTGCTCGGGAATACCAGCTTCAATGTTCGCGGAGAGCCGATCGTGCAGACTCCGGCAGACGCATTCCGCTGCTTCATGGGCACGGGTCTCGACATGCTCGTGATCGGCAATTGTATTCTTGATAAGGGCCAGCAGAATATGAAGCTGACGCAGTCCTATGCCGAGGAGGTTCCGCTTGACTGATGCCGCCCACACCGATGCGGAGCCTGCTCCACGCCCGAAGCGAGGCGCATTGGGCCGATATGGCTTGAGGCTTGCACAAGCGCTGATCGTTCTGGCGTTGCTCGACGGGCTCGCCGATCTCAGTTTTTACGCTGCGCGCACGATTTGGCTTGCGACGCCGTCGCCCTTCGAGGTGAAATCCCGGGCTGCGGGCTGGGATGATTATCGGGAGAGGTCCGTTCCCGGCCTAGGCGTGATCGTGGAACCGGTAGCGGGACCGGGGCTCCACGTCGATGCGCTCGGCGTGCGTTCGACCGGAGCGCCCCGGCGAAACGGAGCACGCGGAGTTCTGCTCGGATCGTCGCAGGCGTTTGGTTATTTCGAAACCGACGATGCCACCGTGGCTGCTGCAATCGAACGCCTTCGGACTGACATAAACGTGATTGTAATCGCTGGGCCTGGGCGAAACACTGTCGAGAGCATGCTGAATTGGCGGCACTTGGCGGGGTCAGTCGAGGCGCCCGATTTCGCGATATTTTTGTTCAGCAATATCGAGTTGTACGAAGCTTGCGAACCTCCGCGGCCACTACCGGAGCGTGAGCCGGCACTAGTTGCGATTCCCAGGCGCATGTTGCGACGGGTTGGGGTCACACCGGTGGAGATGCCCTGTGCAACACCCGAGGGGCGCACCGCAGCCGTAGAGCGATCGCTGTACGAACTGCGCGCCGCACTTGCATTTGGGCGGCGGCAGAACCCGCATTTTGCCGTGGTAGTTGCTCCCTTGCTGTACGGAAACGAATCGAACGCCACGCTCTTGCTCAGCCCGCTCGACGCGAAGCTTGTTGATAGCCTCGACCTCGCAGTTCTCGAGTTCCGCAAGCGGCTCAGGGCCGAGAATATGCCCGGCGTGATAGACCTGTCGTCCGCGTTCGATGGCAACGGAGATATCTATTTTGGCGATAGTTCCAATCATTTCAGCCGCGCAGGGGCAGACCAGCTGGCGGCCAGAATATTGGAGCGCCTGCCTGACAACTTCTTCGGCGGCCGTCACTGAAAACTTTTGAGGACAGGCATTGGGTATTTCGCTGGCCGGCGTATTTTCGACAACATCGGAATAACGGTCCGTTGGAGTAGGCGACGTGCGCCCGACCTGCACAATTCGACATAGCGCTAGCGTTGTCGTTGCCATTCTTCAAAAAACACCCCTATTGTTGATCAATAAGTTTTTGATCCGATTGGATAACTCTCCTGAAAATATCTACGGATATCAGACGAAGGCCCGACATGACTGGCATCCCGGCAGTCCGGGCTATAGTAGATATAGGGACGGTCCCATCGACCTCATGCCCTGCATCATCATCTGAAGGATCAGCCGAATGCCAGTCTCCCGCCTCGTCATCACCGCTCTTCTGATCGTCTCCGCCCTGAATCTGGCGCTTATGGTGCCTGGAGGTTTTGTCGAAACACGCGATTTCAGCGCCTATCCCGCCGTGGTGCTGGGCGCCTTCAATCTGTTCCTGACCGTGCTCGGCCTGGGAAGCCTGGTGCTCGCCTATTTTGTTGCGAAGACGGGCAAGGGACAAGGCTGGGCCTGCGTTGCCGGTCTCGCCTTCGTCGCCGTCTATCTGCTCGATCTCGGCCGCATCTTTCCGGTGACGCCCAACCCGATGTCGACGCTGCTGGCGACGCTGGAATGGACCGGGACAGCGCTGGGTGCGGCCTTGGCCGTATCGGCCATCGTGTGGCGCCGTCCGGC
>TARA_R110002049_G_scaffold113243_3_pt1 | contig 11348 bp, 10 predicted proteins | sample TARA_R110002049 | Tara Oceans TARA_R110002049 (sample SAMEA4396941) | marine metagenome | biome: Polar Biome; feature: [SRF] surface water layer (ENVO:00010504); material: water (ENVO:00002006), including particulate matter (ENVO:01000060) such as... | depth 5 m
GGTCGCGGTTAACCATATATTCAGCTAGAGTAAGCTTAGCGCCTTAGCGTCTTTGCGAGAAAACCATTCGTGTTAATTCGTGAAATTAGTGTCACCTTTTTTCTAATCTAAAGCCGTTTATCCTCAAAATAGTTGGTTAATAAAGCCACAACATAACTATAACTTTCCATTCCTTTGCTCTGTTTATTCGCTTTTAAATAACTACCATAAAACAACTTAAACAACGGTTCGGTTGGGTTTTGGTGTGCTTCCCAAAATAAACGGACTTCCTCATAGTTTTTTAAAATACCCTTATTTACATCAGCAACCATATCTTCAAATAAACATTCGTCGCGCATAAATATTTCATTTAAACAATAACGTAACCCAAAGGTATAACCAGCATATCTAAAATAAATATCATCATGATTTATAGCCGCTAAACACCCAATAAAATTAGCTTCATTTTCGGCTGCATAACCCAATTGATGCGCAATTTCATGTGATGATGTAGTAGGGAATTTATAAACAGGAATCAAGCCGTCAACCTGTGCTTCGTTGGTTAAAGGGTTTAAATAACCACTAAAACCCATGTAGGTTAACGGATAACTAAACAACGATTTTTTAATACTTTTTGGATGATATTCCAAATGCGGAAACGTCTGTTTTAAATTTTCATAGCCAACAGGCGCTAATTTTAAAATCTCACTTTTTGTAAAAGGGATTTCCACTTTAATGGTGTCGTTTTTTACAATTTCCAAATGAATGGCGTTCGATTTTTCTATAAACCGCTCAGTAAAAGCAACCAATTGTTCGGTGGTATAATCCGCCTTTAAATTCAAGTTTTTATGTAATGGTAAACGGTAGTAATTAAGTCCCCAAAACAAATGAAACGCCAAGTATATCAAAGCAACGGCAGCAGCTACATCTCTAAACCAATTCTTGGTGTCTTTTCGCAAGCGTTTACGGTTTTTATAAACCCATCTTATGATGTAAATAATACCAAAAGCATAGACCAAATCGCCAAACGAAAAAGGCATCCAGCCCAACGTATATCTAAAAATTTTAGAAATAAACTGATAAAACCCATTGCTATAATATTGCTCAACAAATTCAGGATAATTTGCTAGTAACTTTATCAAAAAGTATTGCGGAATCAACGATAAAGCGAGTAAGGTTTTTTTGTTTTTCAGCATCCTCAAAAATAGCTAAAATTTTGTACCCAATGGTTGTTGTTTGTCAATTTAGGTTTCTACCTGCTTTCCACTATATCTTTCTGCGAAGCAGTCCCGAACTTGTTTCGGGATCCCATCAAATTAACCAGTTTTTATTAAGTTATTTTATATCATAAATGTTTCGCATAAAGGATACCACTTCAAATGTTTACATTCACCGAATCCAATTGAAATAAATACCGCTGAGGTAATCAGGAGTAGCTCCCAATATCAAAGCAATTTTGTCAACTATAAATCGAGTAATATTTTTATTTTTATATCGATAGTTATTTTAGACCTGTCAGGTTTTTAAAACCTGACAGGTCTTGTTATCTTTGCCATATACTTTAATAAATTATGAGTTCAGATATAAGACAATTGCAACCACAAGCCCTTTGGAATAAATTCGCAGATTTAAACGCAGTACCACGCCCTTCAAAAAAAGAAGAACGTATTATCGCTTTTATGAAAGATTTCGGTAAGAAACTCGGATTGGAAACCATTGAAGATGCCGTTGGAAACGTTATTATAAAAAAGCCAGCAACCACAGGAATGGAAAACAGAACCACCGTGGTGATGCAATCGCATTTGGATATGGTGCATCAAAAAAATGGGGATACCGTTTTCGATTTTGATACTCAAGGCATTGAAATGTATCTAGATGGCGATTGGGTTCGCGCAAAAGGCACAACATTGGGTGCCGATAACGGTTTAGGCGTTGCCACCATAATGGCAATTTTAGAAAGTACCGATATTCCACATCCAGCTATTGAAGGCTTGTTTACCATAGATGAAGAAACAGGAATGACGGGTGCCATGGGATTAAAAGGGGGGGTACTTTCAGGTGGTATTTTATTGAATTTAGATACTGAAGAAGATGACGAAATTGGTGTGGGTTGCGCCGGAGGAATAGATGTTACTGCAATACGAACTTATGAAGAAGAAGAAACTCCCGAGTTTAAAATAGGATTCAAAATTTCAGTAAAAGGTTTACAAGGAGGCCATTCCGGAATGCAAATTCACGAAGGGTTGGGTAACGCCAATAAAATAATGAACCGTGTATTATTTGATGGTTTTGAGAATTTCGGACTTCGGATTTCAGAAATTGATGGTGGAAGTTTACGAAATGCCATCCCCAGGGAAAGTAACGCCATAGTAGCCATTGATGCGGTGCATGAAGAGGCCTTTAAAAATGAAACAGCCACTTTAGCACAAGCCATAAAAGCCGAATATAAAACCATGGAACCCGATTTAGAAATCACGGTTTCTAAATGTGAAACACCCGAAATAATCATGGATTTAGGTGTTCAAGAAGGTTTAACAAGAGCTATGTATGCTGCTTTAAATGGCGTTTACAGAATGAGTGCAGATATTCCAGATTTGGTTGAAACTTCTAATAATATCGCTAGGGTAGTAGTTAAAGAAGGCAATATTCATATTGGTTGTTTAACACGTTCTTCGGTGGAGAGTTCTAAAATGGACTTAGCCAATACACTTCGTGCTACTTTTGAACTGACTGGTTGTGAGGTTGAGTTATCTGGCGATTACCCAGGTTGGTCACCTAATATGGATTCGCCTATTTTAAAAGTAATGACAAAACTTTACGAAAAATTAAATGGCGAAAAACCACATGTGGCTGCGTGTCATGCCGGATTAGAATGTGGAATTCTTGGGCAAAATTATCCAGATATGGATATGATAAGCTTTGGTCCAAATATTAAAGGTGTGCATTCACCCGATGAACGCGCTCAAATTTCATCGGTTCAAAAATATTGGAAATTTGTTTTGGAGATTTTGAATAATATTCCTGAAAAAGAATAATTTAAGTCATGTCGACAAAAGGAGACATCACATAATTTATGATAGTGTAAATTGGTTTGATGAGATTTCTCAATCGTACCTCATTTCGAAATGACATATTTAGTTCAAAAATATTGGAAATTTATTTTGGAGATTTTGAAGGCGATTCCTAAGAAGTAAAATAACCTTAATAAATATATTTTGTTTAACGTTTATGTATATGAGTTTGGCGTGTATCGGCACGAACCTCTCCAAATAGAAACTGGCTTTGGAAAATCCTGTGGATTTTCCAAGTGTGGACAGACCAAGCAATGGCTTATATCATACTGTGTTGTGGCTAGTGCTTACTTCATTAATTCAGTCACTTCTTTTTTAAGTTTAGGCAACTCTCTCAAAATTATTGTCCAAATAAGTTCGTCAGAAATGTTATCATATTCGTGAGCAATTCTATTTCTTGTCCCAATTATTTTTTGAGTATTTTTTATTTCAATCCCAAAGCTTTTATTTTTAGAAAGACGATTTATGGCTTCTCCAATTATCTCAATATTTCTTTCGACTGCTTTTTTCGTTTTTAGGTCAGCTTGATATTCAAAGAAATCTCTTTTTTCTGGAAGAAAATCGAAAATTTCGTCAATCGACCTAATTATATCTTCTAAGCAGGCATTTATCTTATTGTCCATAAATCAGAACTTTTGTTTCGTTAAGTTCTTTTCTGAAAAATTGGTTTTTTATTCCCCTTTCTTCAATGAGGTCAATTTGACGTTTTAGTAATTTTTCAAGGTTTTCTTTAAGTTGAAAATACAAATCTGTGTATTCGAATGGGTCATTCTCATCAAAATCAACAACAAAATCTATATCAGAATCATCATTAAAATCTTCTCGTGTAACGGAACCAAATGCTGAAAATGTCCGCACTCTATATTTTTCACAAAGCTTTTTGATTAGACTGATATTTTTTTCATTTATTTTCATTTACCAAAAATACTTAAAATTTTTATTCAGTTGTTGTTTTTTTTCGCATTAGCCACAACGCTAAGATATGATAGCGTTTTAATGAACTATATCGGTTGTTAAACGAAGATAGCCGAAATTTTTTACAAAGTCAAGTCAAATAAGATAATTGGAAACAAACAGATTGCTTCGTTTCTCGTAATGACATTATGGCACAGGATCATACCCGGAACCACCCCAAGGATGACAACTAAAAATACGTTTTATGGCAAGCCAACCACCTTTAAATAAACCATGTTTTTTTAAAGCTTCTTTGGAGTAATGTGAGCAGGTGGGTTGAAATCTACAAGTTGCAGGTATTAATGGGGATATAAGCGTTTGATACACTTTTATCAAAAACAAAAACGGTGCGATTAGTAGTTTTTTCATTTTTCATTCCTGCGAAGGCAGGAATCTGTTATTAAGTTACGATGTCAGGATGAGCGCAGTCAAAACCAAATATTTGTATTTTATTTTTCTCTTGAAGGAGTCAATCAAATTATTTTAATTCATTATTAAAGTGGATTCCTGCCTGCGCAGGAATGACAAAATAATTATTTAGCAACAGTGGTAAGTCCTCTCCTTTGGAGAGGATTTAGGAGAGGCTAAACGTAGTCCCGTCTTTCCCGTCTTTTAGCTGAATACCAACTTCGGCTAATTCATCACGTATTTTGTCAGATAAGGCAAAATCCTTATTGGCTCTGGCTTCTTGTCTTAACTTAATCAATACATCTACAGCACCAGAAAGTTTATCGGTTCCAGAATCATTTTTGGATGTATTTTCAAGTCCTAAAATATCAAACACAAAACTGTTAATGGCCTCTTTAAATATTTTTAAATCTTCAGTATTTAAACTTTCAGATCCGTCTTTAATTTGATTAATGTATTTAGCAGCTTCAAATAAATGTGCAATTAAAATAGGTGTATTAAAATCATCATTCATAGCATCATAACAATTCTGTTTCCATGCATTAATATCAAGAGACGATTTTTCAGAAGCTTTTAAATCCTTCAATAAACTTACAGATTCCATTAATCTAAAAAATCCTTTCTCGCTAGATGAAAGTCCGGCATCGGTTAAATCTAAAACGCTACGGTAAGAAGATTGCATCATGAAAAACCTGATAACACTTGGGCTATAGGCTTTGGACATCATATCGTTTTTACCAGATAGCAACTCCTTAGGATTTATAATATTACCAGTAGATTTTGACATACGCGAGCCATTCAATTCCAACATATTGGCATGCATCCAATAGTTTACTGGCGAAACACCTTTGGCAGCTTCATTTTGGGCAATTTCACATTCGTGATGCGGGAATTTTAAATCCATTCCGCCACCATGAATATCAAATTGTTCGCCCAAATATTTGGTACTCATTGCTGTACATTCTAAATGCCAACCTGGGAAACCATCGCTCCAAGGCGAAGGCCAACGCATAATATGTTGTGGTTCGGCTTTTTTCCAAAGGGCGAAATCTTGCGGATTCTTTTTATCGCTTTGTCCGTCTAACGCCCGTGTGTTATGAATTAAATCTTCAAGTTTACGTTTGCTTAATTTTCCGTATTCATGGGTTTCATTAAACTTATGGACATCAAAATAAACGGAACCATTTATTTCGTAAGCAAAACCATTATCAATAATAGTATGTATCAATTCAATTTGCTCAATAATATGGCCCGTTGCCGTTGGCTCAATACTTGGTGGTAAAAAGTTTAACGTGTTTAGTATATTATGAAAATCAACGGTGTAACGTTGCACAACTTCCATAGGTTCAATTTGTTCTAAACGTGCTTTTTTAGTGATTTTATCTTCACCCATATCAGCATCATTTTCTAAATGACCTGCATCAGTGATGTTCCGAACATACCGCACTTTGTAGCCTAAATGCTTTAGATATCTAAAAATCATATCAAAAGACATGAATGTCCTTACGTTACCTAAGTGCACATTGCTGTAAACCGTTGGGCCACAAACATACATACCCACACAACCTGATTCAATAGGTTTGAAAATTTCTTTTTTACCAGTAAGTGAATTGTATATTTTTATTGATTGTTCTTTGTAGAGTTGCATTCCTGATTGGTTGGGTTGTTGAAACAAACAACATTAAAACTTGGTGTCTAGTTTGATATAATCTAAAAACTCGCGTCTTACGGCTTTATCTTTAAATTTTCCGCCAAATTCTGAGGTTACTGTGCTGCTTTCAATATCTCTAATGCCTCTTGAATTAACACATAAATGTTTAGCATCAATAACGCAAGCCACATCTTGAGTGTTTAAAACTTCTTGAAGTTCTTTAACAACTTGAATCGTTAAACGTTCTTGTACTTGTGGGCGTTTAGCAAAATAATCAACAATACGGTTCATTTTAGATAAGCCAACCACTGTGCCGTTTGAGATATAGGCAATATGTGCTTTTCCAACTATAGGTAGTAAATGGTGCTCACATGTTGAATATACGGTAATGTTTTTTTCAACAAGCATCTCACCATACTTATATTTGTTATCAAATGTAGACGCTTTTGGTTTTTTATCAGGATCTAAACCGCTAAAAATCTCCTTTACAAACATTTTTGCAACACGGTTTGGGGTTCCGCTTAAGCTATCGTCACTTAAATCTAAACCAAGGGTTTCCATAATATGACGCACATCATCTTTAATGATATCAATTTTCTCTTCGTTTGAAAGCTTAAAAGCATCTAATCGAAGCGGTGTGTTTGATGAAGTTCCAACATGGTCATCGCCTAAAGCGTCAAAATCTTCTATATTATTTCCAAATTTCATAAGTAAAAAAATCAGGTTTTTAGGGTGCAAAGATAAGCAAAACACTTTTGTTATGTTTTATCTTAACAAACAATTATATGCTTGCTTTGTCTGTGTTTTGTTTTAGATATTACATAAATAAATGAGAAAGCCTAAACTTTTTAGGGTTCAAGCTTTTGTAATTGTATATAATGCTTTACGGTTTTTTAAATATTAAAACTTAATGATAGCGTTAAGTTGGAATTTGTTCTGTCAATAACTGCGGTATCTGTTAATCCAACATTGTAAAGTGGTGTTTCGTTTGTTCTATTCCAACCATCATAAGTTATATCTAACTTAGTATTTCCAAAGCTATACCCAAGACCCAAAGAATATCCAGTTAAATCGCCAACAGTGAACCCGTTTGCATAAGGGCTTTCTTCAAAACGGTAACCACCTCTAAAGCTAAATTGTTTCACTTTATATTCACCACCAAGTCTGTAAGTAGCTGCACTAGTAAGAGTATTCGCTATGATACTATTTTGGTCTGCAAAAAAAGCATCGCTTGTTGGTCTGAATTCAGTTTTGCTATAATCTTTAATTGAATAATCAAAACTAATTAAACCTTGTTTATTAAATACATAAGCTAAACTACCGGTTATTTTTGCCGGAGTTTGTAATTTGTATCTTGGGTAAACGTTAACTATATCAGCAATAAAGCCAATATCTGAATCAGCTAAGTTTGAATCTATAAATTGAGTGGTTTCTTCTTCAATATTATACCAAGTGGGAGAATCGTAAGTTAAGCCAACTCTAAATTCTGTACTCAATTTTAAAATACCACCTAATTGAAATGAAAATCCGCTTCCAACTGTGGATAAATTATTTTCAAACTCAATAAAATTAATTTGAGAGCCTGCATTTGCATTATCTTCAAACAATAGGGTAGAACGTTCGTAATTTATAAAATGGGAGTTTAAGTTCAAGCCCAAATATAGATTGTCTTCATACTGTGTAGCAACATTAAAAGTAATTTTACCATTATATCCTGTAGCAAAATATGAATAATCCTGCTCAAAATCGCCATTAGCAAGGTTAGAAAAATAAGTTGTGTTATCATCATCATCTGCATCTGGCTCAAGAATAAAAGCTTGATAACCTAGAAAAGCTTGTTGATGTACAAAGCCAAATACATCTCCAATATCTCTATATGCATCTTCAATAAGCTCACCTTCCAGCAAAGAGATGTCGCCTAATCTAACTCCATCTGCATAATCAAGAAAATATAAATCAATAGATTGATTATTTGTATTGGTACCAAAAGCGAACCAATTATCATCGTAGTTATTCGTTCTTTCGTAAGCTATTCCAACTGTGAATTTCCGCCACGGCGAACTATTTTTACTAGCAAAAACAAATACCGCACCACCTTGATTGATATCAAAATTGGATTCATTGGATGTGCCTAAACCATTAAAATATCGTGTATTGTTTTCAGTATCAACATTTGATAAAGTAAACGAAGCATGACTTTGACTAAATACTGCTGAACCAGCAGGATTAGCACTAACTGCACTCATATCGCCACCTAGTGCGCCAAAAGCACCACTCAGGGCTCTATAACGCGCTGTTCCTTGAATTTCACTTTGTGAATAACGCAACGCATCCGTGATGTCTTGAGCGTATATTGTGGACATAGAGAATATGCCTATGAATAGAAGATTTAACTTTTTCATATTATAATTTTTTATTTAATTCTAAGATTTTATCTACGACCACTGGAACTTCTACTGCCACCACCACCAGAGCTTCTTGAGCTTCCACCAGAACTTCTACTACTGCCTGAAGATCTTGAAGCTGAACTAGATCTTGAAGAACTACTTCTGCTTGGTGAATAGGTTGAATTTCTTGAAGAAGACCTATTGTAATTAGATGAACTTCTGCTCCTTGTTGAAGGATTATATGTTGAGCTACGCCTTACCGATGATGATGAAGACCTAGTTGTAGAGTTTGAAGAAGGTGTTCTAACCGAGGTACTTCTTCTCATAGTTGAGTTATTAGTGGAACTTGATCTAGGGCTATAATTCCTTGTCGCTGTAGTTGAGTTCCCAGTAGTTCTTCTTACTGTATTTCCATTAATATTAGAGTAGCGCGTGTTGTTAGCTATACTCGATGTGCTACGTCTTCTTGTTGTATTGTATTTTGAAGTCCGGCTATTAACATTTCTATTGTTAACGCTACTTCGTCTATTAACACTACTATTTCTGCTACCGCTTAAATTTCTATTGTTTACAGAAGCATAACTACCTCTTCTGCTCGCGCTAAAAGAAGCGTTTCTTCCATTGTAGAACCTTCCATGGCCCCAGCCGTTATTCCAGCCCCAACCGCCGTAAAAGCCACCGCCCCAAAAAGGATCGTTCCAGCCCCAACCGCCGTAAAAGCCACCACCCCAAAAAGGATCGTTCCAGCCCCAACCAAAACCACCGTTCCAGCCCCAGTTGTTCCATCTATTCCAACCCCAGTTGTTCCAACCCCAGCCAAAACCACCGTAACCCCAGTTGTTCCAGCCATTGTCAATATAATTGATGGTTACGCTGTTAGAGTCTTGTCCCCAACCGGCATAACCGATGTAATCATTCGAATTAATTATAGAATCATTTTCCACATAATTATCACTTTCATAAGAATCTATATCTGTAAATATTTCGCTATTAGCAGCCATACTATCATATTCCATAGATTTATTTCTAAAGTAATTCTGATAATAATCGCTATTGTTGTTATTAGGTATCTCAACAACTGTTTCTTGATTATTTTGAGTAACCGTGATAGGAGCTGTTTCTCCGTAAATGCCATCGTTATCAACACCTACGTATTGATATGAACCACATGAAGTTAAACCAATAGCCAAAGCAAGAATTGCTAAGTATGGCATTTTACGTTTTAAGTAGTTATTAAATTGCATATCTCTAGATTTTAATTGTTGGACATAACAAAAATAGTTAGTTTTGCTGAACTATTTTTTTATTTAACATAGTCACAATATTTGTGCCAAAACAATTATATGAGCAAAAAACTTACCAGTAGAGCAGAAGACTATTCAAAATGGTATAACGAATTGGTTGTTAAAGCAGACCTAGCTGAGAATTCGGCAGTTAGAGGATGTATGGTCATTAAACCTTATGGCTATGCTATCTGGGAAAAAATGCAGGCAGAATTAGATAAAATGTTTAAAGAAACAGGGCATCAAAATGCATATTTCCCTCTTTTTGTGCCTAAGAGTTTATTTGAAGCCGAAGAAAAAAATGCTGAAGGTTTTGCCAAAGAATGTGCTATTGTAACCCATTACAGATTACAAAATGACCCTGATAAACCTGGGAAATTAAGAGTGGACCCTGAAGCAAAGTTGGAAGAAGAGTTAATTGTAAGACCAACTAGTGAAGCTATAATTTGGAATACTTTTAGAGGATGGGTACAATCGTACAGGGATTTACCATTATTAATAAACCAATGGGCAAATGTGGTGCGTTGGGAAATGCGTACACGGTTGTTTTTACGTACGGCTGAGTTTTTATGGCAAGAAGGCCATACAGCACATGAAACAAAAGCCGAGGCTATTACAGAGGCTAAATTGATGAATAATGTATATGCCACGTTTGTTGAAAATTTTATGGCAATTCCTGTTATACAAGGTGTGAAAACAGAAAGTGAACGTTTTGCTGGAGCCGAAGAAACGTATTGTATTGAAGCTTTAATGCAGGATGGGAAAGCACTACAGGCTGGTACATCACATTTTCTTGGACAGAATTTCGCAAAAGCTTTTGATGTTAAATTCGCTAATAAGGAAGGTAAGCAGGATTATGTTTGGGCAACTTCATGGGGGGTTTCAACACGATTAATGGGTGCTTTAATAATGACGCATAGTGATGATAACGGATTGGTTTTACCACCAAGCTTAGCGCCTAACCAAGTCGTTATCGTTCCTATTTACAAAAGTGAAGAAGATTTAAATGCGATTACTGAAGTTGCTAATGAGATTATAAGTGATTTAAGAGCAAAAAATATCTCTGTTAAATTTGATAACAGAACCACGCACAGGCCCGGAGCAAAATTTGCGCAACACGAATTACAAGGTGTGCCATTAAGATTAGCTATAGGCGCAAGGGATTTAGCTAATGGTACAGTTGAACTCGCAAGGAGAGATACCTTAACTAAAGAAGTGGTGCCCTTAGATGGTTTAGTTGAAAAAGTAGACCGTTTAATGACCGAAATACAAGATACTTTGTTTAATAAAGCTAAAAGTTTTAGAGATTCCCATATTACAGAAGTTGATACTTTTGATGAATTTAAAACCGTTTTGGAAACTAAAACTGGATTTATTTCTGCCCATTGGGATGGTACAAATGAAACCGAAGATAAAATTAAAGCGCTTACAAAAGCAACAATAAGATGTATTCCTTTGGAAATGAAAGCAGAAGAAGGCGTTTGTGTTTATTCTGGAAATCCTTCAAAAGGCAGGGTATTGTTCGCAAAAGCGTACTAACATAATTTTTTTTTAAAAAAGATTATATAGGACTTGCAACATTTAAAAATAGTTGTATTTTTGCATCCGCAATGGA
>TARA_R110002049_G_scaffold24760_3_pt1 | contig 11339 bp, 9 predicted proteins | sample TARA_R110002049 | Tara Oceans TARA_R110002049 (sample SAMEA4396941) | marine metagenome | biome: Polar Biome; feature: [SRF] surface water layer (ENVO:00010504); material: water (ENVO:00002006), including particulate matter (ENVO:01000060) such as... | depth 5 m
GCATCCTCAAAAGCTTTATGGTCTTTATGAAAACGTTTAGATATTTCTAAATAAGTTGGATCCATTTTTAATGCCATATCTGCGGTAGACATCATCAACGCTTGTTTACCATTAGCATCGCCAGCTTTTGGAGCCATACGAGCATTTGATGCTGCTGTTGGCGTCCATTGGTGTGCACCGGCAGGACTCTTAGTTAATTCCCAATCATAATTTAATAGTACATCAAAATACTCATCATCCCATCGTGTTGGGTGTGGTGTCCATGCGCCTTCTAAACCACTTGTAATGGCATCATCTAAAACCCCTGTACCAAACGTGTTTTTCCAACCGGTACTCATTTCTTCTATAGGTGCTCCGTGAGGTTCTGCACCAACATAGATATCGGGATCTGCCGCACCGTGGGCTTTCCCAAATGTGTGCCCACCGGCAACCAAAGCCACTGTTTCCTCATCATTCATAGCCATACGGCCAAACGTGATTTTAATATCGTGCGCAGATTTTAATGGATCTGGCACACCATTAGGGCCTTCTGGGTTCACATAAATTAATCCCATGTGTACAGCCCCTAAATGGCCTTCTAAATCGCCATCGCTTGTATCATAACGCGCATCGTTATCTAACCAACCCGTTTCACTTCCCCAATAAATATCTTGTTCTGGTTCCCAAACATCTTCACGCCCCCCAGCAAAACCAAATGTTGGAAATCCCATAGATTCCAATGCACAGTTTCCTGCAAGGATCATTAAATCTGCCCAAGATATTTTATTTCCGTATTTCTTTTTAATGGGCCATAATAATAAATGGGCCTTATCTAAATTCCCGTTATCGGGCCAACTGTTAAGTGGCGCAAAACGCTGGTTACCTGTTGCCGCTCCACCTCGACCATCACCAACTCTGTAAGTTCCCGCACTATGCCACGCCATACGGATCATGAATCCTCCATAATGGCCATAATCTGCTGGCCACCAATCTTGGGAATCTGTCATTAAATCAATAACATCTTGTTTTAAAGCAGCAAAATCAATGCTATTAAAAGCTTTTGCATAATCAAAATCATCTCCCATAGGGTTTGACTTAGAGGCATGTTGACGTAAAATATTTAGTTTTAATTCATTAGGCCACCAATCTCTATTGCTTGTTCCGCGACCTGCTGTTTTTTTTTGATCTCCACTTAAAAAAGGGCATTTACTAGCATCAGACTCATTAAGGTCCCATGCTTCACCATGATTGTTCTTGTTATCCATTATTATTGTTTTTACGATTTAATGTATTTAGTATTCAAAATATCAATGTTATAAAATTACTAATTAAAAGTATTCAAAAAACATGAGTACATGTTTTAAAATTATATTTAAATTGATAAAATCTATTAAAACCATATTTTTGATAGATTTAGAGAATAGCAACTAAAAAATATTATAAACAAATTAAAAATTATACCGACAAAAGATTAAATATTCATATTTTTAAAACTTAATTTAAAAATAAGAAAAATGGCAACAGTAACTTTAAAGGGAAGCCAGGTACATACTTCTGGCGAACTTCCTGAAATAGGATCAAAAGCTCCAGATTTCACATTAACAGCAAACGATTTGTCTTCAAAAACACTTAACGATTTTTCTGGAAGCAAAGTTGTTTTAAATATTTTTCCAAGTATAGATACCGGAACCTGCGCACAGTCGGTTAGACAGTTTAACAAAGAAGCAAGTGAATTAAAAAACACCAAAGTGCTTTGTATTTCCCACGATTTACCTTTTGCGCATGTGCGATTTTGTGGGGCCGAAGGATTGGACAATGTTATAAGCCTATCTGATTATAAAGATGGAAGCTTCGGGAAATCTTATGGTTTAAATTTTGTTGACGGTCCGCTTGAAGCATTACACTCACGATGCGTTATAGTTTTAGATGAAAACGGCACTGTTTTATATACTGAGCAAGTTAGCGAAACTGTTGATGAACCCAATTATAAAGCAGCTCTAGCAGCTTTATAATCATTAAACTAAATGTCTAAAAAAGAATCCTTCTTGGTTAACCGCTTAAAAAGTGTTGGATATGCCTTTAATGGCGCCATGCTACTTTTAAAAACGGAGGCTAGTATAAAAATTCAGTTTTTTATGGCACTTTTGGTTACAGCTGCAGGATTCTTTTTTAACATTTCTTCCACAGAATGGATTATACAATTTTTAGCTATCGGGCTAATAATGAGTGTGGAAGCCATCAATACGGCGATTGAAGAAATTGCAAACTTCATTCACCCAGAGCATCACAGCAAAATAGGTTTAATTAAAGACCTTGCTGCGGGTGCTGTTTTTATTGCGTCCATCTTTGCTGTAATTATTGGTTTTATAATATATCTTCCAAAGGTTTTTTAAATACTATTACCCTTAGAATAAACGTTAGTAATTTGTATTTTTGTTGAATCGTTTTTAACGATTCAATTCTGAATTTATTTCAGGATCATATTTTGAAACAACAAACCTTTAATGGCGAAACGCACAACCAAGTCTAAAAAAGAACCAAGAAAAAAAACCAAAACAACTCGTTTTAAGCTGTCCAATCAACAAAAATTGGTGCTTGGTAGTTTTCTGGTTATTTTTGGTATTTTACTTTGCATAGCTTTTATTTCTTTCTTTTTTACTGGTGAGGCAGACCAAAGTACCATTTCAGACTTCACTTCAAGAGATGCCAAGGCAGAAAACTGGTTAAGTAAAACCGGGGCTTGGTTAAGCGACTTTTTTATTCAGCGCGGTTTTGGTGTAGCCTCGTTTATTTTTTCTGGGCTCATTTTTCTATCTGGTATTTATGTGCTCATGAATTTAAACAAAGCTAAACTGAGAAAACATTGGTTTTGGGGCGTTTTAATTATCATTTGGTTATCTATCCTTTTAGGTTTTTTTGGTGAAAAGAACGATATTCTGGGTGGTACTGTAGGTTTTGAAATCAACACATTTCTTCAAGATTACATAGGAAAAATTGGTGTTGTACTTTTATTGGTTTTTGTGTTAATTACCTATTTAGCAATGCGCTTTAAAGTTACTTTTGAAAGTTTTACCAATCTGTTCAAATCAGCCAAAAAGAATATAAAAGATGAGTTTTCAGAATTAAATGAAGATACCTTTGTGCCTTTAGATAATAATTTATCTGAAGAAGCAGCAGCCATTAAATCTGCTTTTGAAATCCCTTTTGAAAACAACGGCCCTAAAACCAAAAATACACCAAAACCCAAAGTAGCATCTACGCCACTTGAGGTTAAAGTTACTGATGTAGAGGATGAAGCAGAATTGGAGATTAAAGTTGAAGACGTAAAAGAGGAGCTTTCTGAAACAGATAATCTGGCCAATAAATTGGTTGAAGATTTTGGGCAATTCGACCCTACATTAGAGCTTGGAGGCTATCAGTTTCCTACATTGGATCTATTAAGAAAATATGATACCGAAGGCATAACCATAAACCAAAAAGAACTAGAAGAAAACAAGAATAGAATCGTTGAAACCTTAAACAATTACAAAATTGGCATTGCCAGTATAAAAGCTACCATTGGGCCAACGGTTACGCTCTACGAAATTGTACCAGAAGCTGGCGTTCGTATTTCAAAAATTAAAAATCTAGAAGATGATATTGCATTATCCCTTTCCGCTTTAGGAATTCGTATTATTGCCCCAATACCAGGAAAAGGTACCATTGGTATTGAAGTGCCCAATAAAAACTCTACAATTGTTTCCATGCGCTCGGTAATTGCTTCAAAGAAATTTCAAAGTTCAGAGATGCAACTACCTATTGCTTTAGGAAAAACCATTAGTAATGAAACCTTGGTAGTAGATTTGGCAAAAATGCCTCACTTGCTTATGGCTGGTGCTACTGGCCAAGGAAAATCGGTTGGCCTGAATGCTGTTTTAACATCATTATTATATAAGAAACATCCAGCTGAAGTCAAGTTTATTTTAGTTGATCCTAAAAAAGTAGAGCTCACATTATTCAATAAAATAGAGCGTCATTATTTAGCGAAACTTCCAGATAGCGAAGATGCCATTATAACTGACAATACAAAGGTTATCAATACATTAAACTCACTTTGTATTGAAATGGATAACCGCTATGAGCTATTAAAAAATGCTTTATGTAGAAATATAGCGGAATATAATGCCAAGTTTAAAGCTAGAAAATTAAATCCAAATGATGGCCACCAATTTTTACCGTACATTGTGTTGGTGGTAGATGAGTTTGCCGATTTAATAATGACCGCAGGAAAAGAGGTAGAAACGCCTATTGCACGATTAGCACAATTAGCGCGCGCCATTGGTATTCACTTAATTATAGCAACACAACGCCCATCGGTAAATGTTATTACAGGTATTATAAAAGCTAATTTCCCTGCTAGAATAGCCTTTAGGGTAACTTCAAAAATAGATTCAAGAACTATTTTAGATGGCTCTGGTGCCGACCAACTAATTGGTAGAGGTGATATGCTTTATACACAAGGAAACGATTTAATTCGTGTACAATGTGCTTTTGTTGACACGCCAGAAGTTGAAAAAATAACCGATTATATTGGCTCACAAAAAGCATATCCCGAAGCCTATCAATTACCCGAATATCTTGGCGAGGAAAGTGGCACAAGTCTTGATGTAGACATATCTGATAGAGACAAACTGTTTAAAGATGCAGCTATTGTTATTGTAACGGCACAGCAAGGTTCGGCCTCGTTGTTACAACGTAAGCTGAAATTAGGATACAATAGAGCTGGTAGGTTGATCGATCAATTAGAAGCCGCAGGCATCGTTGGCCCCTTTGAGGGCAGTAAAGCAAGACAAGTATTAGTTACAGATTTAGCAGCACTTGACCAACTTTTAGAAAACGAAATATAATTAGATTACACATTTGCGGAAATAGAAAAAATAAAATTTTAAGATGAAAAAAATAATAACCATGTTGTTAATAACACTTTCTGTTAATGCATTTTCCCAAACCAAAGCAAAATCATTATTAAATGCCGTTTCAGAAAAAGTTAAAGGCTATGAAAACATATCAATAGTTTTTAAATATGTTTTAGAGAATACTTCAGAAAACATAAAACAAGAAACAAAAGGTGATGTTGTTATGGAGGGTGAGAAATACAAACTGAATATTTTAGGAGTTACCCGCCTCTTTGACGGAAAAACGCTTTACAGTATTAGTCCTGAAGATGAAGAAGTTACCATTTCATCAGAAAGTGATAGTGAAGAAGATGCCATTACCCCCAGCAAAATGCTTTCCTTTTATGAAGATGGCTATACATATGCTTTGGATATTGAACAAAATATACAAGGAAGGAAAATACAGTATGTAAAGTTGACTCCCATAGATTCAAATTCTGAAATCACGTATATTCTTTTGGGCATAGATTCTAACACAAAACATATTTACAATTTAATTCAAGTTGGTAAGAACAGTACCAAAACAACCTTAACTGTTAATTCTTTTAAAACAAACGAGCCTTTATCAAAAACCTTATTTACCTTTGATGCCAATAAATACCAAGATTATTACATCAATAAATTAGATTAAGGCACAACGCGTGAAAATATTAGACCGTTATATACTAACAACCTATCTTAAAACTTTTTTCAGCGTGTTTATTATACTCATGCTGATTTTTGTTTTACAAACTATTTGGCTTTACATTAAAGAGTTGGCCGGAAAAGATTTGGACATCGTTGTTATAATGAAGTTTTTAATATACTTTATGCCAAAACTTATACCACTTGTACTGCCTTTAACAATTCTTTTGGCCTCAATTATGGTTTTTGGTAGTTTTGCTGAAAACTATGAGTTTGCTGCCATGAAATCTACGGGAATCTCATTACAACGTGCCATGAAAGGGTTAAGTGTATTTATTGTGGGCATCGGAATCATCACCTTTTTCTTTGCCAACAATGTTATTCCTTGGGCAGAGATAAACTCCTATAATCTTAGAAAAAACATAGCTAAACTAAAACCTGCAGCATTTATAGCTGAGGGGCAATTTAACCAATTAGATGATGGATTTAATATTAAAGTAGATAAAAAAAGTGGTGATTCCGACCAATATTTGGAAAAAGTAATCATTCATAAAAGAGAAGGCAACACCATAGGTAAGCACAGCACCATTATTTCTGAAACTGGCGAGTTTTTCTATAAGAAGAAAACGGAAGTATTGCAATTGATTCTATACAACGGAAACTATTATGAGGATTTGTTTCCAAGAGATTTAAAGAGCAGAAACAAAAAGCCTTTTGCCAAAAGCGCCTTTGAAAAATACATTATCAATATAGATTTATCCCAACTTAATAATGTTGATATAGATGAGAAGTCTCAAACAGATAGATATAGTATGCTTGATATCCCTGGACTAAACAAAGCCTTGGATTCTCTTATAGAAAAGCGACAAAGGGAACATGAGGGGATTTCAAGAAATTTATTTCAACGCTCTGGCATATCTCAATTTGGTAAAAAAGCAGATATAGAAACAACTCATAATGACTCCATTTACAAGGGACGTATATTGGATGTTTTTGATACTAAAAAGAAGTCTCAATTAGTAGACATTGCTTCAAAGTCTATTGTAAGCGCTAAACAAGTTTTACTTCAAAAAACGCCCCGTCTTAAAAATGACAAAATTATTTTTAATAAGCACGTCATTTCATTTCACGAAAAATTCGCTCTAGGTTTTGCCTGCATAATTCTGTTTTTTGTTGGTGCACCTTTAGGAGCTTTAATAAGAAAAGGCGGTATTGGCCTACCTATGGTAGTTGCAATTTTATTGTTTTTAACCTATCACTTTATAGGTATTTTTGCCACAAATAGCGCAAAAAATGGTGAATTTAACCCTGTTTTGGCAAGTTGGTTCTCTACTTTAGTCATGTTGCCTCTAGGCATTTACTTAACTAAGCGTGCCACTGCTGATAGAGGTTTGTTTGAAGTTGGAAATATTATAGAACCCCTTAAAAAAGTATTTAATGTAAAATTAAAGGACAGTGTTGACTATACGTTTTTAGCGTCTTATAGTGAAGAGGAATTACTGAACGTTATTACTAATTATGAAGCTTTAGGCCATGATGAACCTATACGCTATGAGGCTATAAAAATTTTGAACAAAAACGGTAAATCAACAACTGCGCTTCGTGATTTAGGAATTACAATTGACGAAAACTACGATAAATCGGAAAAAATAATATCAAAATATAAAAATTATTCAAAATTCGCCATGGTACTTTATGGCATTGGTGCAGTTTTATCAGTGCTGTTTTTTGTATTCAAAAACAATAAATTACCTTCGGTAGCATCAGTGTCTTTAAAATTAAGCCTAGTTTCATTCTTTCTTTATATCCTTTATTATATAAAATCACTTTTAAAGTTATTTAGTTTTTATAAAAACCTAACCAAATCAGGAAAACAACCAAGTAGCGTGCTATTAATTATTGGGCTTCCACTCTACTTTATAGCATACCCTTTTTTAAAGGTAAAAATAAAAGAAGACTTAAAACAAAATTGTTTAGATTCATTAAAATAAGCAATATCTTTGCACTATGAGTACAAAAACCATTACAAAAACAGCAACATCAAAGTTTAAACTTAATACCATTCATGAAGCCATTGAGGACATCAGAAACGGCAAAGTAATTATTGTTGTTGATGATGCCAATAGAGAAAATGAAGGCGATTTTGTAGCTGCTGCCGATAAAGTAACTCCAGAGATGATAAACTTTATGGCAACACATGGCAGAGGTCTTATTTGTACGCCCCTTACCGAAAACCGTTGTAAAGAATTAGAACTTAACATGATGGTTAGAAACAATACCGACCCTATGGAAACGGCATTTACGGTTTCAGTTGATTTAAGGGGAAAAGGTGTTACTACCGGAATTTCGGCAAGTGATAGATCTAAAACCGTAAAATCTTTAATAGACCCTTCAACCAAATCTTTTGAGTTAGCACGCCCAGGACATATATTTCCGCTAGTTGCCAAAGAAGGTGGTGTATTAAGACGAACCGGACACACAGAAGCCGCTATAGATTTTGCGCGATTAGCAGGTTTGCAACCGGCAGGTGTGATTGTTGAAATTATGAATGAAGATGGTTCTATGGCACGCTTGCCACAGCTTATGAAAGTAGCTAAACGCTTAGATCTAAAAATTGTGTCTATAGAAGATTTAGTAGCTTATAGAATGCAACATGACTCTTTGATTGAGAAAAAAGAAGACTTCCAGATAGAAACACGCTTTGGAAGTTTTAGATTAAGGGCCTACAAGCAAACAACTAATAATCAAATACATATAGCATTAGCAAAAGGGATTTGGAAAGCGACCGACCAAGTACTTACTCGAATAAATTCCACACTTATAAATAATGATATTTTAGGTACCTTAACCAATAATGTTGACAAGCAGTTGGATGACATGTTTAAGGTGATTAATGATGAAGGCAAAGGTGCCATCATCTTTATTAATCAAGAAACCCCATCTATGAATATTTTAAATCGATTATCTTTTCTAAAAGAAAATCAACTTAAAAATGAAATAGCAAAAGCACCTAGAATTAATATGGATACGCGAGATTTTGGCATAGGAGCTCAAATTCTTCATGATTTAAACATACATAAACTGCGTTTAATTTCCAATAGCGAGAAAACCAAACGTGTTGGTATGATTGGCTATGGCTTGGAAATTGTGGAATACGTTTCGTATTAAAAGCGACTACATAATATTATTTTTTAACTATCTTTTTTATAGTTTTCCCTGATTTGAGTATATATAAATTGCAAAGCTTTGCCAAGAATTTGCGCCATTATTAAAAAATTCTCCAACGGTATTACTTCCCTCATCTGGGGCTGACCGAAATGGAAACCCAGAACCACCAAAGCCTGTAAAGGCATGTGACGCAACGGAGAAATCAATTGGAATTTCTTGAGCAAAAACAAATTGAAAAATAAAAACGGGTAAAACCAATAGTTTAGATCGGAAACCCCGAGGTAGAGCCATCGGGGAATTATTTAGATTAAATGCATAGCTTTTTTTTATGCTAAAACTAGACCTAAATACTTTAGGAGTATAATTACAAACCCCTACAAAAACCGTACACAGTGGATCAATTATTATTAGATTTGATAATATTCACCATTTTATCAGCTCTTTCCATTACCTCTTCTTCAGTCCATGAAAGTTTTATTAAACAGGAGATGTTACGACCAATATAAAAATCTGAATCTGTAAATTCTTTTGTCTTGAGATATTCTAAACCTTTTTTTACTTCTTCAGAAATTGGATAAAGTGATTTCAACTCTTTTAAATGATCCCATTTTCTGATATAATGCCAATTATTATTATAGTAATGAAAGCAAGCATCTACCCCATTTTGTTTGAAGCTTTCTGAAACTTTACGTGCTATTTCTAAATTGGGTAAAAAGAAACTCAAAAAAGCATAACTTTCTTCGCCTCCTTTTGGAACGGTTCTAAAAGTGACTTCTGGAATATGTGATAAAGCATCACGTAACATACTATAATTTTTCTTTTGAATTTTCAAAAATTCCGGTAAACGCTTTACTTGCGCCAAACCAACAGCCGCATGCAATTCTGATATTCTGAAATTATAACCTAAAAACGGATGGGTTTCTGCGCCCCTATCACTTCCTATATGGTCGTGCCCATGATCGCTGTAATGGTCGGCATTTGTATAATATTTTTTATTGTTGGTTATAACAGCGCCACCTTCGCCACAGGTTATGGTTTTTACAAAATCGAAAGAAAAGCAACCTAAATGGCCAATGCTTCCCAAAGGCTTTCCATTATATGTTCCGCCAATGGCTTGACATGCGTCTTCTATCAACAGTAAATTATGTTTATTACAAATAGCTTGTAAATCATCCATACGTCCCATGCTACCACACATTTGCACTACCATAACCGCTTTTGTTTTTGGTGTTATGGCATTTTCGACTGCCTTAGGGCTTAGTACTAAAGTATCGTCAATATCAACCAAAATAGGAATAGCTCCCAGCATCATAATGGCTTCAAAACTGGCAACAAATGTGAATGTTGGCATAATAACTTCGTCGCCCGCACCAACACCTGCACTTGCAAGAGCTACCGAAACTGCTGCTGTACCGCTAGACACTAATTGTACGTGTTTTGTAGTAAAGGTTTTTTGTAGTTCGGTTTCTAATGCTTTAGCTTTCCAATGCCCATTGCGCATACCATCAAAACCGTATCGCATAAGCACGCCGTTATCTAAAACATCGTTTACTTCGTTTCGTTCTAAATCTCCAAATAATTCAAATCCTGGCATTTTCTATTTCTTTTATGTTAAATTGGAACGCTAATTTTGCGTTAGGGATTACTCATTGGTTTTTATTTTTAAACTAATGAAATCGTGAATGCCCAACATTTGAGGCATTTGTTGAAGCTCTCCCGATGTTAAATCGGGAAGCGACTGCCGAAAGCCCGACCCTTGTGGTAACGCCCAAATATTTTAAATTTCTATAACTGTTTCTTTTAATGGTTTTCTAACTTTTTTTAGTTCAGAAAACATATCGTCTTTTGCTCGATAGCCTACTGGTAATAATAAAATTGATTTTAATCCTTTTTGTTTTAATTGAAGTAGCTCATCGAATTTAGCAGAAACAAAACCCTCCATAGGACAAGAATCTATACTTTCTATGGCGCAAACCGTCATTAGGTTACCCAAGGCAATGTAGGCCTGATTGGATGACCATTGTTGACGTTGTTCTATCGACTTTTTATCCATCATTTCTATGAGGCCTTCCCGATATGGTTTTAAAATTTTTTCAGGAGTACTTCGTGTGTCTTTTATATTATTGTAATACTCTATAACATCTGATGACTCAATATTATTTTGAATACAAATGACTAATAAATGTGATGCCTCCAGCACTTGTTTTTGGTTGTATGCGTGTGCTACTAATTGCTCTCTAACATCTTTATTTTCAATAACTAACATGGTTATCGTTTGTAAACCAAAAGAGGTGGCCGTTAAATTAAAAGCTTGCTTTAAGGTGTTTAATTTATTTTGAGAGAGTTTTATATTTGGGTTGAATTTTTTAGTGGCATAACGCCATTTTAATTGTTCAATTGTATTCATTTTAGTATTTGAAATTTATACAAAAGTAAGGTTTGAAATTATGTTTTTATAATAAAGAGAAATAAAATATAATGATTACTAAATGCTTAAAACTTATTGTAAAAAAATTGGTGTTTTTATTTGAATAGAATGAAAAAGCACATTATATTTGCAGCCGCATTCAGGGAATACCTGATAAGGCGCTCAAGGAGAAATGGCAGAGTGGTCGAATGCGGCAGTCTTGAAAA
>TARA_R110002049_G_scaffold679_1_pt1 | contig 11339 bp, 9 predicted proteins | sample TARA_R110002049 | Tara Oceans TARA_R110002049 (sample SAMEA4396941) | marine metagenome | biome: Polar Biome; feature: [SRF] surface water layer (ENVO:00010504); material: water (ENVO:00002006), including particulate matter (ENVO:01000060) such as... | depth 5 m
GGTTTATTCGTAGCCTTTTTACACTTAATGATGTGCTCCTTTAAAACATCGGGATACATAGACCCTGCACCTAACAGCCCTAAACCTCCGGCGTTACTCACAGCACTTGCCAATCGCCAACCGCTGTTCCAGATCATTCCGGCTTGAATTATAGGATATTTAATATCGAAGAGTTCTGTAATTCTGTTTGTCACTATTTTTTTATTAATTTGAAGCTATTCGTTTTATTATCTGAAGATACCTGCGCGATGTACATACCGCTTACCAAATGAGAAAGATTTAACTTATTATTGGAAGCAGACACAAGCGCCTCATAAACTTTAGACCCCAGAACATTGTAAATTTCAATTTTAGCATTCGTTATACCTTCAGGAAACGAAATATTCAAATCTGAAACTACCGGGTTTGGGTAAATCGCGAATTGTTCCTCCAAGAGTTGATCTTCGATCGTTAATAGTATAAGTGCATTATAGGCTGCTTCAAAATTAGGAATCCCATAGCCCATTTCATCGGTTGGATTGTTGTACAAATGTGCCGATTCCCTAACTATTTGCATTAACTGTCCATTGGTTGTTTGCGGTCTGGCTTCCCAAAGTGACGTTATAGCACCCGCCAAAATGGGTGAACTAAAAGAAGTACCGTTGTTAAATGTTACAAAACCAAATTCATCAACAACTGCTGCATCTCTTCCCTGCGCCATCACATCGGGTTTAATTCTACCATCAACTGTTGGCCCTATGGAACTAAAAGAAGCATATTCACCATCTGAATCTACAGCTCCTATAGTCAACATTCCCGGAGAGTCTCCCGGTGTACCCACATAAGTAAATCCGCCACCATCATTTCCTGCCGAAGTAACCAACAACATTCCCTTATCGAAAGCGTGATTAGCCCCTCGAGCTCCAATTGTTGTTTGTCCGTCAAGATCCTGATAACTATGGTCATAACTAGGATTGTCGTAATCCTGATAACCCAAAGACGTATTAACTACATCTACCCCCAAACTATCCGCACGTTCTAATGCCTCAACCCACCAGGCCTCTTCAACAGGGTTCTCGGTTGGTGCATATTCGGTTCTAAAAAGGTAAAAGGAAGCGTTTGGAGCCGTTCCTACAAATTGATTTTCGAGGTATGCTGCAATATCACTGTATGTTTTGGCACCATGTGATCCCGTTCCATCGACATTTACTTGTCTTTCGGCAAAATCGTAAGTTCCTAAAAGTCGGCCATCCATATTTATTTCCGAAAAAGCAGGATTCGTAGTCACATTAGGAAAACCACTATCCATCACTGCCACTACCATGCCTTCACCTGTAAAATCTGATTCGTGTAAAAAATCTACCGCAAGCATTTCGGTCTGATTTGCAGCGGCGCCGTAATTATACTCGATTCGACTCTGCTGCTCTTCAATGATAAATTTATTAGAGGTCAAGGTCGTGGTGGGAGCAAAATTTAAACTCTTATCCATAAATTCGACTTCTGTTACGAATGGAAGATTCTCCAGATTCTGAATATTAGACTGTGTACCTCTTACATAAACACAGTTCATCCATTTCGATTTAGCATGCACTGAGATCCCCGAAGTGTTTTTTAATTGAGTAATGTAATTTTCGTTTACCGGAACGTCTCTTTCATCAATTGGAGTTCCATGTAAGGCTTTTCTATCTAATGCATCCTGTGTTAAAATACTAATAGGATTTGCGATTGAAGCAGCTACGTTCTCCTTATCTAATAAAAAAACCAGAGCGTCCTGCTGCGCATATAAAAATGGAGTAACCAATAGTGCTACAAAGAATAATAATTTTTTCATAATAATTTTTTTAGGAAATTACCCCACTACCTATCAATTCCTCACCTAAGTGCCAAGCGACGAATTGTCCCTCCGAAATTGCAGATTGCGGTTCATCAAATATAACATAAAGTCCCGAATGGGTGCGATGTAACATAGCTTTTTGCAGGGGCTGTCTGTATCTAATTCTCGCCATGACTTCTAAAGTTTCATCAACTCCTATCGCCAGATCCTCACGCACCCAATGAATCTCTTCCGCTTTAACAAATAGACCTCTTCGATACAAACCGGGATGATCTTTCCCCTGACCGGTATAAATTACATTCTCTTTTACATTCGTATCGATCACGAATAAGGGTTCTGGAGTTCCACCTACCGCCAAACCTTTTCTTTGCCCTTTGGTAAAGTAATGTGCTCCCTCGTGTTTTCCAACTTTTTTTCCATCGGAAACCGAGTACTGCTTTTTAGTAGAGAGATACTTCAGTTTTTCTTCTTCGGAATTAAATATAGGTGTAGTTTCATTATATCCCGAATAATTTGAAGATATCTCAACTATCATCCCTTCTTTTGGCGCTATTTGCTGCTGAAGAAACTCGGGTAATCTCACTTTGCCAATAAAACACAACCCCTGGGAGTCGCGTTTTTCGGCTGTGATCAACCCCTGTTCTGAAGCTATTTTACGAACCTCAGATTTCAGTAACTCACCAATGGGAAATAGTGTTTTCGCCAATTGCTCCTGAGACAACTGACATAAAAAATAAGATTGATCCTTATTAGGATCTTTACCTGAAAGTAATTGGTACACCTCCTGATCTTGTCCCTCAGCATTGAGTACAGTGGCAATTCCCTTTCTGCAGTAGTGCCCGGTAGCGACAAAATCTGCACCGAGTTCCAATGCAATTTTCATAAAGACATCGAACTTTATTTCTCGATTGCATAAAACATCAGGGTTCGGGGTTCTCCCCATTTCATACTCATGAAACATATAATCAACGATACGCTCTTTGTACTCAACGCTAAGATCTACTGTTTGAAAAGGTATTCCCAGTTTATCCGCAACCAGCATAGCATCATTGCTATCTTCTAACCACGGACATTCCTTAGAGATAGTAACTGAATCATCATGCCAATTTTTCATAAAAAGTCCAATTACATCGTAACCCTGCTCTTTTAAAAGATAGGCTGCGACGCTGGAATCTACTCCTCCGCTTAAACCAACTACGACTCTTTGTTTTTTCATAATAAGGGTACAAAATTACAACAAAATAGCACCAATAAAAAAATTCCAAAACCCTGTTAAAAGACCTTGGAATTTATTAATAGGCTTAAAAAATAAACTTAATTCTTTATAGGTTCCAAGGGTTTCGGGTAGACTTCTTCTAGCTCCACCTTTCCGTTTTTATAGTATTTCCAGAGTCCGTCCTTCTTATCATCCTTATACTGCCCTTCAATACTCACATTTCCGTTTCCGTCGTAGTAAGTTGCCGGACCTTGCAAAACATTGTTTCTATAATTCAATTTTCTAAGTAGAACACCTTTAGGCGAATAGTAATTGCTTACTCCATCGATTACACCATTTTTATAGGGGACTTCTTCTGCAACGGTACCTTCAGGGTAATAGGTTGTTTTCATTCCATCAAGAACACCATTCGTGTAATACTCTTTAGTCATTACATCATTAGATTTCTTCTGAAAGTAAAGCCATTCCCCAATTCGGTTTTTACCATCCATTTTACCTTCACTAACCAATTTACCCCTGATGGTATAGTATTTCACTACCGAAATATTATTGTTCTTATTAAATTCTTTTACTGCAGTAGGTTGATCTTTACACTCTTCGCAGTAAAATTTAAAAGTCCCTACTTCTTTACCGTGTTCAAAAGTACCTTCATAGCGAATTTGTTGTGTTCCGGGGTACATTTTTTTCCATACCCCATGACGTGTTCCCTGCGCATCCAATTGATTAATATCAGATTGCGCTATACTCGCGATTGGATAGAAGATCATTCCGAAGAAAATCAAAAAAATAAATTTCATTGACAGAAGTTTAATTATAAAAGATAAACGTAAAAATTGCAGTTCTATTGAGTATCACAATTTTCAAAAAGGATGCCATAAAGACTTGAATCTGTACTTTACTTCTTTCCTGCTTTCTTCTGTTGCTCGGCTTGTTCCATCATTTCGGCCATTTTCTTCTGAAACTTATTCTGCTTTTTCGGCTTTTTCTTATTCTCCTGGATCTTCGCATGAATTTTATCTTCATCAAGAATAAAATTCTTGATCACTAACATGATCCCTATCGTTATTAAGTTCGACACAAAATAATACAACGATAGTCCACTAGCGTAGTTGTTGAAGAATACTAACATGAACAAGGGTGATAAATACATGATAAACTTCATGTTCGGCATTCCGGGCTGCTGTTGTGCCTGCATAGTTTGACCTGTAGTCATCATCATATAAACAAAGATCGCAATAGAAGCCAAAATAGGGAATAAACTAACATGGTCTCCATAAAACGGAATATGAAACGGCAGCTCGGCTATCGTATCATAACTGGAAAGATCGTCTGCCCATAAAAAACTTTTCTGCCTTAGATCGAAAGCCGTTGGGAAGAAGGTAAACAAGGCATAAAACACCGGAATCTGCAAGAGTGCGGGGAGACAACCCTTTAACGGACTCGCCCCGGCAATATTCTGCAATTTCATGGTTTCCTGCTGAATCTTCATCTTGTTATCACCATATTTCTCACGAATCGCATCAATTTCCGGCTTTAACACCTTCATTTTAGCCTGAGAAACGTATTGTTTGTACTGCACCGGTGACAATGCTAACTTTATAAGAATAGTTAATACGATGATCGCAATTCCGGCAGGTAAGAATCCACTTAACAATCCAAACAAAGGAATAATTATGTATTTGTTGATCGCACCAAAAATCCCCCAACCTAAAGGCATGGCTTCGTCAAGATTACGGTCGTATTTTTTAAAGATCTGGTAATCTGTTGGACCGTAATACATATTCATATCATAAGCCAGAGCACCACCCTTTGGCTCTAAAAGCATTTTGGCTCCATATTGCTTGGTGTAAACTGTATCTATTTCTTCGTCTTCAACAAGATCTATAGACGATAATGTAACCTCTTTAAAAGGAGTTTCGGTCAATAGCATTGAACTAAAGAAATGCTGTCGGAAATTCATCCAACTCACATCTTTTTCAACCTCGTCATCTTCACCGGTGGGAGATAATTTAGAGTGTTTATCCTCTTCATATTCGTAAGTTAATCTCGAATATCTGTTCTCATAAGTGATACTCTTTGCATGACGATACCCTTTGAGTTTCCAATCCAGATACATTGGCTGAGAAGTATTTATCACACCGTCTAAACCTTGTGATCTCACACTAAAATCTAGCATATATTCATCTGGTGATAGCTCATATCGATATTCAATAAAAGTATCTGCAGAAGTCTTTAAGCGCATTGTCAATACGCTATTATCGCCATTTTGAGTTAAAGAAGGCTCAAAGAAAAGATCTTGTGTATTTAAGAGTCGGTTTTCTGATGAAAACTGAAGATTTAAACTTGAATTTCCATCCTTAATAAGATATACCGGAATAGAATCGTAGGTACTGTGTTCTTTTAATCGCGCTTCGGAAATATACCCACCTTTATTGCTTACGGTTAGAGACAAGACGTTATTCTCGATCACCGTTGTGTTGTCGGTAGCTGAAGGCAAAGTGCCAGAATATGCAAACGATCCCAAACGATTTTTCAACTTCTCATAGGCTAGAGAGTCACCGGGGTTTGCATTTGCCAATTCCTGTGTTGCTTTGGTTAAAGGAACATCGTTTTGCTTAGTTTGATCAGCAACTTCCGCTTCTTTTGCGGCAGCTTCGGTTTTCGCTTTTTCCGCCTGAATTTCTTCTTCGGTAGGTTTATTCAGATAAAGCATCCAAATTAATATACCTCCTATTAAAACAAACCCAATGAGTGAGTTTACATCAAATTTTTTTTCTTCCATGCTCGTTCCCAAATTGCTTTGGGGTCTATTTAAATCGTTTTTATCTCTATACTTTCTGTTATTCCGAAAAAACTCAAAAAGTAATATTCTAATTTCTTAAATGCATCTTACCAATAATCCCGCCCCTTTTATAACTTCCGTCATATTGTCGTATTACCCGTTTTTAGCATGTTCGCCGGCGGCCTTTACAAAAGCAACGAATAATGGGTGAGGATTAGCAACCGTACTTTTGTATTCGGGATGGTATTGAACACCTACAAACCAAGGGTGTGAAGGGATTTCAATAATTTCAACCAAACCTGTCTCGGGATTAGTACCAGTAGCCTCCATACCTGCTTTTTCCAGCTGGGCTTTAAACATATTATTGTACTCATAACGATGACGATGACGTTCATTAATAAGTTTAGTACCATAGATCTTATTGACCAGACTATCTTCTTTCAATTCACATTTCCATGACCCCAAACGCATTGTCCCTCCCTTATTTGTAATGTTTTTCTGCTCCTCCATTAAATTGATCACCGGATTTGGAGTATCGGCATCCATTTCTATCGAGTTCGCATCCTTTATCCCAAGAACGTTTCTTGCATATTCAATAACCGCCATTTGCATTCCCAGACATATTCCCAGAAACGGCAAATTATTTTCTCTGGCATACTTCACCGCAGCAACTTTACCTTCAATACCACGTTCCCCAAATCCCGGTGCGACTAAAACTCCATCTAAACCAGAAAGTTTTTTCTCAACCGACTTTTCATCGAGATATTCAGAATGAATTGATTCAATCTTAACTTTTACTTCATTGGCCGCTCCAGCGTGAATAAATGACTCTAAGATAGATTTATAGCTATCCTGAAGCTCTACATACTTACCAATTAAGCCGATAGTAACTTCACTTTTCGGGTTTTTATGGCGTTGTAAGAATTGGTTCCAACGCTCCAAATCCGGCTCATTTGGGTTTTTTAAATTTAATTTCTGAAGTGTTACTGTGTCCAAACCTTCTTCCAGCATCATATTTGGCACATCGTAAATAGTTGATGCATCAATAGATTGAATAACTGCATCTTGTTTCACATTGCAAAACAGTGCTAATTTTCTACGAAGGTCGCTGGAAAGCTCATGTTCGGTTCTACAAACCAGAATATCTGCTCGTATTCCGCTTTCCATTAGGGTCTTTACTGAATGCTGAGTGGGTTTTGTCTTTAATTCTCCTGCGGCCGAAAGATATGGAACCAGTGTTAAGTGAATTACAAGCGCATTGTCATCGCCCATTTCCCATTTTAATTGTCGGACAGACTCTATATATGGCAGTGACTCAATATCTCCTACGGTTCCGCCAATTTCTGTTATGATAATATCGTAATCGCCGGTTTTACCAAGCAATTGAATTCGTTCCTTTATTTCGTTAGTAATATGCGGAATTACCTGTACAGTTTTCCCTAAGAATTCTCCTCGACGCTCTTTTTCAATAACACTTTGGTAAATACGTCCCGTAGTCACATTATTGGCCTGTGAAGTTTTTACATTTAAAAAACGCTCATAATGCCCCAAATCCAGGTCGGTTTCTGCCCCGTCGTCGGTTACATAACATTCTCCGTGTTCATAAGGGTTTAAGGTTCCCGGGTCCACATTTATATAGGGATCTAATTTCTGAATGGTAACACGATATCCTCTGGCCTGTAGTAATTTAGCCAGCGATGCCGCAATAATTCCCTTTCCTAAAGATGATGAAACCCCGCCCGTAACGAAGATGTATTTTGTAGTGCTCATGAATACCGAAACTATATTAACTATACGGGATGCAAAGGTAGGGGATTTATTGCGGAAGGCAATACAGAAAGTTCAATATTCAATGATTGAATCGGGAAGCCGGTTGAAGGGTCGGAAATTTAAAATAGGAAGCGCGGGGCTGTAAGTTGGAAACAGGTTATTCAATGAGGTAAAGTAGACCTTGGTCTTTAGTCTTAAGTCTTCAATCAAATAGTCGATTTCGCGGTTTCTTTTCAATTAGAGGCCTAATGAGATGCTCCAGACCATTGACCTTTATCTCGTCCATCTCCCGCATCATATTTCCTAATTTCCCTTCCGGAAACCCTTTTTGCTTAAACCAGGTATAATAAGCTTCGGGTATATTTATAAGTAGTTGATCCTTGTACTTACCAAAAGGCATTCTATAGTTGGCAAGTTTAATTAGGTGCTCGGCATTTGGAGTACCTTGGTCGCTATCTCCATTGCTCATACAATTCCAGCTGCTCGGCGATATACTTGCGCCATTTGTATTCGTTTTCAAGGATCTTAGAGTGGTCTGTTTCGTCGTCGAACTTATTTTGAGTTGCTCTACGCTCCATTTCGTTTCCTTCGTAAATTTGTTCAATTTCCTCTTTCAGATTCTCCGAAAAGTTTGCTTCGGAAAGTTTTTTCCGTAGAATACGGGCATACAACTCTGAAATATCAAAATGTGCCTGTTCATGCTTCAGAATATATTCTGAAACCAGATCGGGTTTGTACCAAGAAAGCTTCGGATAGAAATTACTCTTTACCGTATATTCCAGATTTCGTTTACCGTTTTTTTCAGAATAAGAAAAAGAAAAAGAGATCCCAGAATTCGTACTGGCCACATAGTCTGCAGCACCTTGCGGGTGGCCTTGAAAATCTGCCCAGGTTAGTCGTTTAGACTCATTCCATTCAATTTTTACATTGTCGTTTTCCGAAGAAAAGAAAGTAAAGAATAATATGATAATAGTTCCAATTAATTTCATTGCATGTATAAACGCAAAAAAGTTGAAATTATTGGAATTTTTGATTTCGCAACGCGAGAAATTCGATAAAACTCTAAGTTAACCCCAGTTATATGCGATCTTTTTCTCAATATCTGGGTGAAGACTATGATGCACAGGACAAGTATTTCCGGTATTTTCGAGAATTTTTTTATGCTTTTCTGAAATATGGGACGGAAGGTCTATTTCGATCTCAATTTTACTAATTCGACGTGGATTACTCGCCATGGTTTTTGTTACTATTGCAACCGAACCTTCTAATTTTACATCTAAGTCGTGAGCTTTTATCCCCATCACGGTGAGCATACAATTTGCCAGACCGTTGGCGACCGTATCTGTAGGAGAGAAAGCCTCCCCTTTCCCATTATTATCGGTTGGCGCGTCCGTCACAAAAGTACTTCCCGATTTTAGATGTTCACACTCGGTACGAAGGTCACCTAGATACGTTACTTTTGATGTGCTCATTCTACGACTTCAAACTGGAGGTTATTCATATACTTTATGATATACAAAGCATTGTTTTGATATCCGGAAAACATTTGTTTCGAATAGTGAAATTTATTTTCAATGTATTCGGTTTCGAAATCTCCTTCGGAAGCCTCATAGATATCATCCGCACTCGCCAAACGAAGTAAGACATCGTAAGTAATATCAAAGCCTCTTACTGCATATCTATTAGGAAGCACACCGTATTTATTTTTATAACTTACCAAGAACGGATGCTTCTCTTTATAATCATAGCTTTTATTTACAGAAGGGAACGTAAAGTTAAGTTTTGCAAGGTGCAAATTCGAAACATCGTGATAATCGTAAGAGTTGTTCTTATCTAAAGTAAACAGTCGAAGTTGATGGTCTGCCGGCATTCCGTTGAGCAATCCAATAACATTACTTAAGATCACGGGATCCCCGGTTTCAAGGATCACCCAATTTTCTTTTCCTGCTTCTATCTTCTGTGCAATATCCACTTCATATAAAAAACCTTTTTCTCTGGGCACTAAAGTTTTTATTCCCGGGATCGCAGCAACGATCGCAGCTTTTTGAGCACGGCGTTTGTCGTCTGAGATCAGGATCATATTCTTCCCGGTGTGATGCTCTTTTATATAGTTGAGCATTGCCTTCTCCAACATCTCATCTGTAGGCAGGGTTTGAAAGAAATTAGTATACGACTTCATCTCACGGTTACTAAGAGGAGAAAAAACCGGAGTTTTATTATCCTTTAGCAAGGCAGCGGCTTTTTGCACATTCTTCTGAAGTAAGGGGCCAATTACCGCATCTACATCTTTGAAGTTTTGTTGAGCAATAATACTCCCTACTTTGGCATCACTTCTTTCGGTATCATAAACATCAATTTCTACCGAAATGCCTTTGTCTTTGGCAAAATCGGCTGCCATTAATACCCCACTGTAAAAATCTAAGGCAATTCTGAGGTAAGCGTCATCTTTAATAAGTTCAGAATTAGATTGTGACGTGTCGTTAACCGCTTTCTTTAAACTAAAAGGCAACATTAACGCGAGATGCTTTTTACTTTTGTTTACAATTCTGTTTTCAAGATCAACCGTAACGGCATTTCCGGTGTTGAGCACCTCGAAATTTTCTTTCGGAATTTTCAGGATCATCCCTTCCTTAAGCCCTTCTTTAGCGTAAGGATTTAAGGCTACGATTTGTTCTTCGGAAAGACCCAGTTTAACTTTTAACCTAAAGAATCCTTCTTTAGGCTGTACTTCATAAAACGAATATTCTTCTTCTATTGTAGCCGAAGATGTTACTTCCTCGTTCGGAACATTGAGCACAGTGCCTATCTGAAGATTTTCTCCCATCATGGGATTCAAATTTTCTAATTCAGGGATTGAAATTCCGTATTTTCTGGCAATTCCAAATTTAGTTTCCTTAGCAAGTACTGTATGTTTTGCATTGTTCGAGCTACTGTTTTCGTTGGTCGCAGTGATAGTTTTTCCGGTCTCCGGATCTTTAGGAAAAATTGGAATATCAATTTTGTCGCCCTTTTTCAACTGTCTTGAATAGAGATCTTTATTGTACTTTTTAATATCATCGACAGATATATTGTACTGCTGAGAAATACTAAAAAGTGTTTCCTTACGCTTTACCTTATGCTTTTTAAACTTGATATCGGCTTTAGCAACCGATCCTTCTTGGGGTAAAATTAAAATGGAGTTAGTTTTAATCCCGTTCGTAATATCCGGATTTAACGCGTAGATCGCTTCAGTGGTTACGCCGTATTGTTTAGCAATACTGTAAACTGTTTCTCCCTCTTTAACGTAATGTGTTTTATACTGCTCTTGAGCAATAGAACCACAGCTAGAAGTAATTACAAGAAGGAAACTTAGATAAACTAATATTTTCATGAATATGAGGTTTATTTACAAGGCCGTAGATTAAAATCTATGATTTAATTTTTCGCTATTCCCACTCTATTGTTGCGGGTGGTTTAGAGCTTATGTCATACACTACTCTATTAACGCCTTTTACACGGTTTATTATATGATTGGATGTTTCCTGCAAAAATTCGTAGGGCAGATTAACCCAATCTGCGGTCATTCCATCGGTAGATTCTACAGCTCTAAGTGCAACCACTTTTTCATAGGTACGCTCATCTCCCATGACACCAACACTATTAACCGGCAAGAGTATCGCTCCTGCTTGCCAAACTTTGTCGTAAAGATCCCACTTGCGTAGTCCGTTGATAAAAATTGCGTCAACTTCCTGTAAGATACGAACTTTTTCGGCGGTAAT
>TARA_R110002049_G_scaffold1640_5_pt1 | contig 11333 bp, 3 predicted proteins | sample TARA_R110002049 | Tara Oceans TARA_R110002049 (sample SAMEA4396941) | marine metagenome | biome: Polar Biome; feature: [SRF] surface water layer (ENVO:00010504); material: water (ENVO:00002006), including particulate matter (ENVO:01000060) such as... | depth 5 m
ATTGTTTCAAAATCTGTTATATCATTGTTTGAAGTGCCTGAAATTGTTATACGATAAGATGTTGCATTTGTAGCGACATTCCAAGTAATTTGATTTAGATCTACAGCAATATTTGTTGTGCCATCTGTAGGACTTGTGAGATTTGTACAAACAGGCGTAGTAGAAATTGGGTCTTCAGTAGTAAATGTTTCTTCACTACATCCCGTTGCATCACCTATGGCGTTATAAGGAATTATAGTAACATAATAAGTCCGAGTATTCTCTAAATCATTAGGAATGTCGTAAGTAGTCATGTTGCCAACATCTATACTATTAGCAACTTCAATACCATTGCTCGTAGTACCTATACTAATCAAGTATCCTGTTGCATCTGCAACAGCATTCCAAGAAATATTTGTGTCTATTAGAACGTCTATTTCATTATTAATAGGACTAATTATACTTGTACATAATGGAGGACGAGGAATAGTTTGTGTTGTAAAACTATCTGTAGAACAACTGTTGGCATCACCTTCATCATTGTATGGTGTAATTGTAACCTCTATTAATGTTTCTTCAGGTAAATCCGTAGTGAAATCATAGGTAGTTATATTTCCAACATCTTCATTATTTAAAATAGTAACTCCTCCAGGATTGGTCACTGCAGTAATTCTGTACCCATTAGCATTGGTAATTGGTGCCCAATTTAAATCTGTACCAACTTCAACTTCAGTAGCTCCATTTATCGGGAACGTAAGATTTGTACAATCCGGAATTGTTGCTGCATCTGTTGATATTGTAAAGCTTTCTTCAGTGCATGGTCCAATAGCATCGCCTTCATCATTATAAGGGATAATGGTTACATATACAGTTTCTCCACCAACAAAATCACTAGGAAATTCGTATGAAGTAACATCACCTAAGGTCTCATTAATAACAGTTCCGCTTGGTTGTATAGTGATTTCTAATTTGTATCCACTGGCAAATAACACGTCTTCCCAAGTTAAATTGGTATTTACTGGTACGTCTGTAGCTGCATTTAGCGGTAAAATTAGTTGCGTACATTCTGGGATAGGACAATCTAAAACATCACCAACTATTGTCCAGCCATAATTATCTATTATTGCTTGTCGTTCTTGCAATGCATCACAATAGAGTAGAGTATTGGCACCTAGTGTAAGTCCTGGTGTTAATGTAAGGTCTGACCAAGCAATTAAAGTTGCATCATAGTTTTCTCTAGTTAACGCAGTATCATCTAGCATGTTATTTACATTTGTAACATTACTCATATCCCAAGACACCAAGTTTTGATTAAAAGCTGTAGCATCTCTAAACATACTTCTCATGGTTACAGTACCTATATTCCAGGTATCCATGGATTGATTATAAGCTATAGCATCTCTAAACATATTCTCCATGCTCTCAACACCAGTTACGCGCCAATTATTTAAAGTTTGATTGAATACTGATGCACCATAGAACATATTCTCCATCGTAATTACTTTACGTACATTCCAACTATTTATTTCGCTATTAAAAGACGTCGCATCCTGAAACATACCTTCCATAGTTGTAACAGAGGCTACATTCCAACTATTCATTGCTTGGTTGTAGGTTGAGGCATCTCTAAACATTTCCTCCATAGTGGTTACAAACGATACATCCCAAGCATCTATATCTTGATTAAATAGTGTTGCACCTTTAAACATTTCTTGCATATTTTGGACTTCTCCTGTATCCCAACTATTTAATGGTTGGTCGAATGCAACAGCGTCTTCAAACATGGACATCATATTTGTTACCGAAGCAACGTCCCAATTATTTATTGGGTTGTTAAATAGGGTAGCGCCTTTAAACATAGCATTGGTAAGTGTTACTGAACTTACGTCCCATGAACTTAAAGGCTGATCAAAGCTTGTAGCATCTTCAAACATAGAAGACATAGTAGCAACAGCACTAACATCCCAATTATCAATAGGTTGATTAAAAAGCGTTGCACCTTCAAACATAGAACTCATATTAACGACAGAGTTAACGTCCCATTGATTTAAAGGTTCATTAAAGGCTATAGCGTTTTCAAACATGCTGGATGTTGTGAGTACATTTGTAACGTTCCAGCTATTAATATTCTGATTAAATAGAACAGCGCTAAAGAACATACCGTTCATGTTAGTTACTGAAGAAACATTCCAAGCATTTAAAGGTTGATTAAATGATGAAGCACTCGAAAACATTCTATACATTGTAGTAACACTGCTAACATTCCAATTGTTTAACGGCTGATTAAAATCTGAAGCACTAGCAAACATTTGACTCATATTTGATACATTACTAACATTCCATGCATCTATTGATTGGTTAAAAGTGTCTGCCGAGTAAAACATTTCTTGCATATCATTAACGTTGATAACATCCCAACTACTTATATCGTTATCAAAAGCATCGGCATTTTCAAACATTTCTTCCATTGTAGAAACACTAGTAACGTCCCAATTGGTTAATGGTTGATTAAATGCAGTTGCACCCTTAAACATGCTCTCCATGGTTGTAACATTAGCAACGTTCCAATTGTTTATAAGTTGATTAAAGGCTGTTGCTGTTTCAAACATTCGTTGCATATTGGTGACATTAGCAGTATTCCAATTGTCAATATTTTGATTAAAAGTGTTTGTTCTAAAGAACATTAAAGACATGTTAGTCACATTGCTAACATCCCAATTGTTAAGCGGCTGATTAAATATTTCGGCAACACCAAACATCCCATACATATTAGTAACATTACTTACGTCCCAAGAATTTATATTACCATCAAAATTTCTACAAACTATAAACATTCTGCTCATATCGGTAACGATAGAAATGTTGGGTATATCAGTTGCTAGATATTCCATGTTTGTACAACCTGCAAAAGCACCTTGCATGCTCTCCCAAATTTGTGTTCCCCATTGATCTATAGATAATAATTTATAGGAGTCACTATTAAATTCTTCGTGTCGTGGTGCAGGAAAATCACCAATTATACTAATCGTATAAATACCTGGAATTAAATACGTATGAGTTAGGTCTCCTGTAACATTATTGTTGTACTGACCATCTCCCCAATCTATAGAATAGTTATAAGTTATTCCTGATCTTGTTTGAAGTTTAAGTTGATTGATTGGTGTCGTTTGATTGCTATATTGAAGTTGCGTATCATACGTTAATTTAAAGGCGTCTGGGCTATTAACCCAACTATCAACTGTTTTAAAATAAATTTCTTCGCATCCAACAGCTGGTCCTTCATCGTTGTATGGAATTACAGTGACGTAAACATTATCACCAGGAAGAAACTCGTTGGTAAAAGTGACGCTTACAACATTGCCAACATCTTCATTATCAAAAATTACTTGTATTATATTACCCATATCATCTTCGCGACGTATACTTACATAATAACCTGTGGCGTTTGGTGCAGGATCCCAAATAATATTTGAGTTTGCTGGGACATTAAGATCACCATCAATTGGTGAAATTATAGTTGTACAAATTACATAGGAGCAATCAACACTATCACCTGTGATGTTCCAGTTATTATTATCGATAAGGTTTTGTCTTTCATCCAAACTGTCACAATAGGTAAGTGAAGTAGCACCTAAAGACACGTTGTTTTGTACGTTTTGAGCAGACCAACTAATTAATGTATTGTCATAATTTTCTAATGTGAGATTAGAATTACTTAGCATATTAGTCATAGTCGTTACGCTAGTAACATTCCAAGATCCTAAGTTTTGATTAAATACAGAAGCACTATTAAATGTACTTGTCATATTTGTAACGTTGCTAACATCCCAATTATCTAAAGGTTGATTAAATACAGGAGAATTATAGAACATACTACTTATATTAGTAAGCGCAGTTGTGGTCCAATTGTTTAATGGCTGATTAAATTGTTCAGCTTGATTGAACATACTACTCATGTTATTTACCAGAGTTACATTCCAGTTTTCTATAGGTTGATTAAAATTTGGTGCGTAATTAAACATTGAAGACATATTGGTAACGTTAGCAACATTCCAATTACCAATTGATTGATTAAAAGAACAACGTCTAAACATTGCACTCATATCTGTAACATTATTCGTTACCCAATTATCTAATGGCTGATTAAAAGCAGTGCTGCCAAATAAGCCATCAAACATACTTCGCATGCTAGTTACGTTACTGACGTCCCAACTATTTATAGGTTGATTGAAATCTCTTGCTCTTTCAAACATTGAAATCATTGAGGTAACGTTACTTACATCCCAATTACCTATAGGTTGATTGAATACTGTAGCTTCATCAAACATATTATCCATTAAAGTTACATTAGAAACAACCCATTGGTCTAACGGTTGATTAAAATCATTAGCATCGCTAAACATACTGGTCATGTTGGTGACATTACTTACATTCCAGTCGTTTATAGGTTGATTAAAATCTCTAGCATCTTCAAACATTTCAGCCATGTCTGTAACATTTGCCACATTCCAAGAGTTTAATGGCGAATTATAAGTTGACGCATTTTTAAACATGCGGTACATTGTAGTTACTTGATTAACACTCCAATTATCTATATTTTGATTAAATGAAGAGGCTTCGTTAAACATGTTAGACATATCAGTAACCGAAGAAGTGTTCCAGCTATCTAAAGGTTCATTAAAGTTTCCTGCGTCATAGAATGTTTCAGACATATTAGTAATAGCACTCACATTCCAATTATCTAATGGTCTATTGAAAATAGTAGCATCTGCGAACATTCCCGATATATTGGTAATAGTTGAGGTATTCCAGTTATTGAGAATTCCATTAAAAGAACTACAATTTCTAAACATGTTTTGTAAACTAGTAACCTGCGATAAGTCAGGTGCATCTATGGCATCAAAATTTAAGTTAATACAGCCCCAAAATGCATTTTCCATACTTTGCCATTGTATATTTCCCCAACTAAGAATCTCTTCAATTTTTAATTTATCACCTGTATTATTAAAATAGATTTGAGGGAAAATTCCAGATACATTAATGGTATAAGTACCTGTAGTGGTGTAAGTATGCGTAATGTTTCCGTTAACGTTAGTATCTGTATTACCATCTCCCCAATCTACAGTGAAATTATAGGTTAAAGTTGGGTTTGTTGGTATTTCAATCTGGTTGTCTAGAGTGGAATTATTAGTTGTATTAGTAGTGTTCCAAATAGCACTAAAATCTTGTGAGAAAGCATTAATGCTAAATACAAAAGTTAGAAATAATATAAGTTTTTTAATCATATCTTAAGGAGGTCTTAATCTAAACAAAAGCAGATTTTTAGCACATGCTTAAATCTATTAATATCGACGAAAATACAAAAAAATAGGTTAAACGGTAGTTTTTATCTGATTTTTAGTCAATTTTACATTTTTGGTATTAACGGAATCAATCCAGAAATAATTTTTTTACATGAAAGAGTTTTAGTTTTTGCTGTTACTATAAAATTATACTTTTTCAATATTTACGAATTCTTTATTTCTTTATAACAAAACTAATGTGGATAATCATTTCTCAATACCCTGAAAACCGTTAAATTTTAATTAACCTTAATTATGCTTTCAAAGTTTATATTTCAGTATGTATTGTAGATTTGACCATTGCTTAATTCCGTATTTTTACAAAAAAAAAAAACAAAATGTCTATTATAGAAAAATTGAACTGGCGCTATGCTACCAAAAAATTTAATGACTCAGAAAAAATTTCTAAAGAACAACTTAACACCTTAAAAGAAGCATTTAATTTAACCGCTTTGTCTTATGGATTACAGACGTTAAAAATGGTTGTTGTAGAAGACAAGATTAAGCGAGAAAAACTTGTTGGTATGTCTTATGGTCAGCGTCAAGTAGCAGATGCATCTCATTTATTAGTACTCTGTATTCAAACTGAAATTGATGAAAAAGATGTGGATGAACATTTTGAAACAATTAAAACGATAAGAAATACACCAGATGCAATATTATCACCTTTTAAAGCTCAATTACAGTCATCGATTAATGAGATGACCGTGACTAAAAAAGTGGATTGGGCAACAAGACAAGCCTATATTGCTTTGGGAAATTTAATGACCGTATGTGCAGTAGAAGGTATAGATAGTTGTCCTATGGAAGGCTTTGTTCCTAAAGAATTAGATGCAGCATTAGGATTAGATAAGTTAGGACTTACTTCTGTTTTACTTTTGCCAGTTGGTTTTAGAGCCGAAGATGATATGTTTTCAGGTTTTAAAAAAGTGAGGAAATCAATTTCTAAAACAGTTATAGAATTGTAGCTATTTTATTACGTTAAAGATTTTAAAATAGTATATATTTACTAGTAAAATAAAAATTTAAATATGCCAGGATTTGAATTGTTCAGTAATTTAGAACGAAAAGAAGTTAACGATGTATTAGACAATGGCGTTTTAATGCGCTATGGTTTTGATGGTATGAGAAATGGCCATTGGAAAGCAAAAGAATTGGAAGCAGAACTTGCAACCACATTTCAATCTGAGCATGTACAATTAGTATCGAGCGGAACAGCTGCAGTTTCAGTTGCATTGGCATCTGCAGGTGTTGGAGCAGGTGATGAGGTTATTATGCCAACCTTTACATTTGTAGCAAGTTTTGAAGCTATAATGATGTTAGGAGCAATTCCTGTTCTTGTTGATATCGATGATACGTTAACCTTAGACCCAAAAGCCGTTGAAGCTGCTATTACACCCAAAACCAAAGCAGTAATGATTGTACAGATGTGCGGCAGCATGGGTAATATGGATGCGTTGAGTAAAATCTGTAAGGAATATAATTTGATTTTTTTTGAAGATGCATGCCAAGCTATTGGAGGATCATACAATGGTAAACCTTTAGGAAGCATTGCTGATTTAGGTTGTTTTTCATTCGATTTTGTAAAAACGATAACATGTGGAGAAGGTGGTGCAGTCGTTACTAACAATAAAGAGTATTACATCAATGCTGATCATTTTAGCGATCATGGACACGACCATGTAGGTAATGATAGAGGTGCAGAAACACATCCGTCTTTAGGATATAATTTCAGAATTTCAGAATTGCATGCTGCAGTTGGCTTGGCTCAAGTGAGACGCTTACCAGAGTTTATTGCAATTCAAAAAAGAAACTTTACTGTTTTAAGAAATGCTCTGGCAAAAGTACCTGGTGTAACTTTTAGAACAGTTCCTGAAGGTGGTGAAGAAAGTTATGCCTTTCTTAATTTCTTTATGCCAGATCTAGAGTCTGCTCAAAAAGTGTCAGAATCATTTAAAGCTAATGGTATTGATGCCTGTTGGAATTACTATCATAATAACTGGCATTATATTAGAAAATGGAACCACTTAAAAGACCTAAAATCGTTATATCCAATTTCTTCCGAAGTTAAAAAAGGGTTGGAATATCTTCAAACTAAAACCTTTGATCAATCAGATTTTTACATTTCTCGTAACATTTCTTGTTTAATTAAATTATCTTGGACTGACGAAGAAGTTAGAGCTAGAGCAGAAAAAATGGCTCAACTTATTCAAGCTATTAATTAATTTTTAAATCACATTTATGCAGAAAACTTTATTATTTATTGCAGTTGTTTCTTTATTTTCCTTCAGCTGTATTGCACAAAACAAAGACTACTCAAAATTTTGGGAGCATTTACTAACTAACGAAAGAGCTGAAGCGGGTAAGATAATCAGTAAAAATAAAAGTACTGATATTGAATGGCTTATTATGACAGAGCTTCATAGAAACGAGTCTGGAAAAATTAACAGGAATGACGCTTTTTTAAAAGAATTCTTAAAAAAAGAAGACTTTGAATATTATCTATTTGCATTTTGGAATAAGTCCTTTCTTTTTGATGATTATATTGATGAAGGTTTTAACAGTAACACTTTTGAAACCCTAGATAAAATACGTGCATTGAAATTAAATAATATTGATTTAAAAGATGCAGTTACTTATATCGATGCTATAAGAAATAGACATAATAATAACTGGGAAGGATATACTGCGCTTAATGCAGAAATAAATGCGATTAGAGACTGGCAGTATTGTGGGAGTTTTGAAAACATGAACAAAAGTGGATTAGATAAATTCTATGAGCCCGAAAAAACTTCAGCAAATAATGTAGATTTTGATGCAAAAAGTAATGGAATCATTAGATGGTACGATGGTAAGAATGAAAAGGAAGCTTATCAGTTTTTTTCAAACCATAATGAGTACGGCTCAAGTGTTAATTATGCGCAAACGTTTATAAATTCAGCAATTGATCAACGCGTTATCTTAAGAGTTGGTAGTGGGTCAGCATTTAAGATTTTTTTTAATGATGTTGAGATCTATAAATATGATAAAGATGTTTCGACAGACCTTAATGGTTATGAAGTTTTAGTTAATTTACCAAAAGGGAATAATCGTTTATTAATAAAGTCTGCAGAGAGTAATTCTAATTCTTATTTTATGGTTGGTGTTTTCGATGAAAACAAGAAACCATTAAATAATATAACGACTTCTAATAAACCGTCTAGCTATAACACATCTGTACTTTCAGCATTAAATCCTGTTGAAAAGAAAAATGATTTCGAAAACTATTTTGAAACTAAAATTGCGTCGCAACCAGATAACTTTCTTTATTCATATGCCTTATATAATTCTTATTTAAGAAACTCAAAATATGATGAAGCTAGAGATGTTTTAATGCCATTTTATAAAAAGTACCCAAAAAGTTCTTTATTAAGAAGTGCATTAATGACGACTTATAATTTAGAAAAAGATTATACATCTTCTAATGAATTAAGTGAGAATATTGAGCGTGACGATCCAGATTATTACTTGCCAATTATTAATAAATTAAATGAGTATGGTGAGCTTTCTAGGCTTTCTATGGATGAGTTTGAAGAATATATAGAAAAGTTGAAGAATGCTTTTGATTCGGAAATGATAAAAGGTGCTGCGGATTTCTTATATCATGCAAGAAAAGAAGATTTAGCAGGTATAAAAGCAACACTAGAGCATTTAAATACATTAGCAGAAGATTATAATAATACCAATCTTAAATTACGATATGCACCATTATTTGATCAAATTTTTCAAGATCAAGATAGAACTATAGCCGTTTTAGAAGAAATTTCTACTAATAGCTTTAGTTTAAGCGCAGAAAATAAATTGATTAATTACTATGATAAGAAAAATGAAAAAGATAAAGTCATAGATTTAATTGATAAACACTACAATGAATTAAAGAGTGACAATTCTTATTTAAAACGAATTGTTAATCGGTATGTAGAATATCAAATGTTTGATAAGGCATTGCCTTATACTGAGGAAATGCTTAAAAATTATCCATATAGTTTTACTACAATGGAACTTAGAGGTGATATTTTAAAGCAATTGGGCAAGACTAAGGAAGCTTTGGTTTATTATGAGCAAGCACTTGCTCATAATAGTGGTGATTCGGGATTGAGAAAGAAGATTAATGATGTTTCTAAAAAATCTAATCTTATTAATGAGCTGGTTTTAGAAGAAGCGTACGATTACATAACCGAAAACAGAAATAACATTACAACTAACAATTACGGTTTCAATATTTTATTAGATGAAGCTAATATCGAAGTTTTTGAAGAAGGTGGTTTTAAGTACCGTTATGTTTACGTTTATGAAGTAACGTCTAATAGTGGAGTAGAATCTTTTAAAGAGTATAATTTAGGTCTAGGAGGTTCTTATAAATTCTTAAAATCAGAACTTGTAAAACCAGATGGCAGTATTGTACCTGCAGCTCGTAGTGGTTCTAATTTAGTATTTAATGATATTAGTATAGGAGACGTTGTTTACATCGATTATGAAGGTGTTGCTACAACTACAGGACGTTTTTATAAGGATATTTCAGATAAAATGCAGTTTGATTCTTTTCACCCAATGGTATTTACGTCAATGGACATATTAGTGCCAAAATCTAGTCATCTTAATTATAAGTATATCAATGGAACTTTAAAACCAAAGATTACTAAAAAGAAAGACCACATATTATACCAATGGGAATTAAAAGATGCTAAAACCACAGAATTTGCTGAGGATTACATGCCAAATTCAGTAGATCAATTAGGGTATCTTCATTTTAGTACTATAGAAAGCTGGAATGATATTGCTGTTTGGTATTCTGATTTGGTAAGAACAAGAATTGAAATTAACTCTAAGGTAGAAAGCGAATTTAAAAAGCTCTTTCCTAATGGTCATAAAGACTTAAGCGAAGATCAGCGTGCTAAAATTATTTACGATTATATAACGTCTAACTTTAATTACAGTTATGTAAGTTTTAAGCAAAGTGGCTTTATTCCTCAAAAACCAGCGAAAACTATAAATACAAGTTTGGGTGATTGTAAGGATTTTTCAACCTTGTTTGTGACATTGGCAAAAATGGCTGATTTAGATTCTAACTTAGTATTAGTCCTAACTTCTGATTACGGGAGAAACAATTTAGTGTTACCGAGTACAGATTTTAACCATTGTATTGCTAAAGTAATGATTGATGGTAAGCCGCAATACTTAGAATTAACAAGTAAGTATTTGCCTTATAAATCATTGCCAACAAGTTTAAGAGGTGCAACGGCTTTAGAAATTCCTTTTGATGCTGAAAAAACGAATGAGACTTATGATTTAATTCATTTAGATAATGTGAGTAGAATAAAATCTAAAGTGAATAATAAAATTGAAATAGATTTATCTGACGAAAGCATGAATCTTAAGGTAGCAACAGAAGTAGTAGGACATAATACAGCTTATTATAAAGAAGTATTTAGCGAACCAAATACAGAAGTTGTAAAGAAATCTATGACGGAAGATTTTAACGCTAAACTTGTAGATGATTTTACTTTAAATTCAGTTTCGGATTATGAGCAAAACAATGATACTGCTGCAATTTCTTATAAAGCTGATATAACATTGAATAAGAAAATGAGCAGTATTGGTTCAATAAAAATTCTACAATTACCAATTATTACACATCCTTATGAAAATTCTATTATACAATTAGAAGATAGAAACTATCCTATAAATTATATACAGTATGAAACTGTAGATAGTTACTATACAGAATATAGTATTGACATAGAAGAAGGACAGACTTTTGTTGAAATACCAGAAAGTAGAAACTTTGAATTTAAGAATCATAAGTATTCAGTAACGTATAATAATCCAAAGCCAAATAAGCTTAATGTTGTAATTAAAGCAACAACACCTTATGATGATGTAATACCAGAAGATTACAAAGCTTATAAAACATATGTAAAGAGTATTTTAGATGCAGAAGCTGAGTATATTGGGTTTAAGTAAAACCTATTA
>TARA_R110002049_G_scaffold141984_2_pt1 | contig 11329 bp, 6 predicted proteins | sample TARA_R110002049 | Tara Oceans TARA_R110002049 (sample SAMEA4396941) | marine metagenome | biome: Polar Biome; feature: [SRF] surface water layer (ENVO:00010504); material: water (ENVO:00002006), including particulate matter (ENVO:01000060) such as... | depth 5 m
GTAGATATCGATAGATTTAATATGTCGGACGAGAGATACACTCACAAAGAATTTAAGGAAAGAATATATAAATTTTATAAGAAACACGAAGCAGATTTGGTTTCTTGTTACATGGAAATAAATAATAAGGAGTTATTGTTTGATGAACTACTAGATGAGTACCAAATGTACAAATTAAATGAAGTTAGAACCTCTGCAATGAATAAACCAGTAATGGTTGACCAACTTATTAAATTATTCGATGAGTATGCTATTACTATACCGTTTGATGAAGATTTAGAAAAGGAATTATATGCTTTTTCCTCTATTCAAAACAAGGTAACAGGTAAATGGCAATATAAAGGCTCTGAAGGTATTCATGATGACATGGTTATGTCTTTAATACTTGCAGTAGTATGTAAAAATGAAGAAACAGCAACTGGATATACAGAAGTTTACTAATGAAAAAAATAACTTTAAGAAATCAGAAAGAGCTTGAGTCTTTAAGGGATGATTCTATGAAAGTTAACAGTATTGATGAACTTTTACTTAGAAAAGTACTTGAAGATTCATTACAGGATAACGGAATAGAGAACTTTAAAGAAATTACAAACTTAAACAACATTTCTTTTGGTCATTTTATATTAATAGAGAAGATTTTAAGTGTAGAGAATCTATCTCCAGACGAAAGAGTTGCAATGCTATCTCCAGTAATTTTAAGACCCTTAGATGAGCTTAAAATAGATAATGAAGATGCAGTAAAAGAAGGTGAGCATAAAGAAGCTGTATTTGATGAAAATATAGGTAATATATATGGAGCTTTCAATAGATTTATGGAAGTTAGAAAAATTTATTTATATAAAACCTATAATGGAGTTATATATGAGACTCTTGACGAAGAAGAAGATGATGAGGAAGAGAAAGAAGGGACTAATGTTGGTTCTAGTACCTCAGCACGTGCTTTTCATACAAAAAAGTTCTTCTGGAACAGTATGATATCGGATGTAGCAGGTAATGATATATTTAAGTTTAGCGAAGCAGTGGAATTAATGATGTATGTCGTTATGCCATTCTTAGCAGAAAGAAGAAGTTTACAAATAGTTGAATATCTAGAAGCTAAGGCTGCTAGTATGTAAAAAATAAGATATGATAAATAGTCACAAAGAACTCATGGCAGAAATTAAGCTTTTTGCTGAGAAAATGGAATTAATAAAAGACTTTAGGTACATGAAAGATACCGAAAAGATTATAGATGAAGTAAATGCTTCAGAACCAAGAGTATTAGTTGTAGGAGTTGATAGTGTTGCTTATGATGATGAAAATTATAACCAAACAATGTCATATAGCTTTGTGATGGCTGATGAGACTATATACGATACTGATTCTGTAATAAATTCAGAAGAAGAAAATCTATTTTGTGTTTCTGCTCTAGCTGATTACTTAAAGTATATAGCTGATGGTGAAATAGAGTTACAGGCAGTTAACTTATCTACAGAACAAGTGGGAGAAGGTGTATTTACATCTATATCTGGTAAGTTTGACTTTATAATTAAAAGAAACCCTTCTTATTGGAAAAAGATGGAAGAATATAATGTGTAATGAGCATAGTATATGGCGCACCAGATGATTTCTTTGCAGCAATGCAAGCAAGAATGTCAGCTGAAGAAAAAGGACAAAACAGAACTGAAAGTGATAGTGGTGATACGTCATCATTTAAGTCAAATAAATTAAGAAGTTCTATATTTGATACTGTTGCTGGAGTAATGCAACCTGACAGGAAATATGTTACAAGATACGAACAATTAATAAAAGCTAGTTACGAAGTTAGAGCTAAATTAGAACTAACTAAAAGTAAACGTGGATATGTTACAAGAACCAATAGACCTACATACCAAGGAGTTGGATGGGCTTTAGGTGATAAACCAGGAGGACTATATAGAGAGTTTAAAGCTGAGGTTTTTGTTAAAGTAATTAAACCTAAGAATGGAGTAGTAGAAATAAAGTTTGAGGTTGTTCCAGATTTCAAAAGAACACCATGGGGTGAGGATATAGCTAAAGACAGGTCTCCTAAACAAGTATCTAGAAATAGTATATTAGGATGGATATGGCAGAAGCAAAAGAATGGTCATTTTAGAATGGGAGCTAAGAAAATGTCTAGTATTAGACAAAATAGTGGTGCTTCTGAAATAAAAGGAAAGATTTCTACATTAGTAAATGGTATTGCTATTGCTATACAGAAAACTATGGCTAAACAATCTAAACCTCCAGTATTAAAAGATTGGTACAGGTTAGATAAGAATAAAAGGCTTGAATTAGCTTTTAGAAGCGATGTAGATAAAAAAGGTGCTTACTATAGAACACAGATAAGGAAAAATATAATTAAGAAAATAAACGCAGCAAACTAATGGCAACAAAAAAGAATAGTGTAGTAGAAATTGCTCTAAAGTATTACATAGACGGTAAGTCATTAATAGAAGCTCAACAACAAGCTCAGAAAGAGTTTGAAAAAGCGAATAATAAAGGTAGGGCTAGGAATAGACAACAGCAACAGGCTGACCAGAAAAGAATACTTAAGGAATCTAAGAAATTAAACGTACAGTTAGCTAGAGCTGAAGTTAAGAACAAGAAAAAGGCAGATGCAGAGAAGTTAGCTTTAGATAGAAAATATGCCTCTGAAAGAAAGAAGACTTTAGCAGGAGGTTTTGATAACTTTGGAGGTAAATTAGGTACTATATCTGCTTATGGAGCTGCTATAGCTGTTATAGGTACTGTTAAGTCAGCATTTGAATTCGCTGTTACATCTGTGATAGAATTTGAGACTGCATTTACTGATTTAGCTGTTAAGTCTGGGTTTACCAATAGAGAAATGGCTAATGTATCTGAAACTATAATGACAGTTGCTGCTTCTACTAGATTCTCTACTATGGAGATTATTGGTGCTGCCACTGCTTTAGGTAAATTAGGTTTTGAGGCTTCAGATGTTGGAGAGATACTACCTAACCTTGCAAACGTTGCTGCGGCAACTGGAGAGAGCTTACAGCAGACTGCTGAGATACTAGGAAAGGTAATTAATGCTTATGAATATACTGCGGCACAATCAGGTATTATATCTGATAGAATGGTTGATATATTTAACAATTCAGCATTGAATCTAGAGAAATTTAATACAGCATTCTCTTATGTTGGTTCTGCTGCTGCATCTACAGGAACATCTTTTGATGAACTTACTGCTGCAATGGCAATACTATCTGATAGAGGTATTACAGCTTCTAAAATTGGTACAGGATTAAGAAATGTGTTTACAAAATTAGGTAGAGAAGGTGATTCTTTACGAGATATATTACAACGAGTTAGTGAAGAGCATTTATCTTTTTATGAGGTTGCTGAATTAGTTGGTAGAAGAGCTGCCAATCAATTATTTATAATGGCAAACTCTTTAGATGAATTTGATGCAAACGTGTCTAGGTCTATGAATGATTATGGAGAAGCTTTAAAAGCTGCATCTATACAGCAGAGTACATTCCAGGCTAAGTGGGATATTATGCAGAATTCATTTAAAAATGCATTTGCTCCTGAGTTTGACCCTAATCAAGACTTTAGAACAGCTATGAGTGATGCTATTGGTATGATGGATATACTAAACGCTAAGTTCGGTGAAGATAATTCTGAAACTGTAATGAATAGGATGATAACTTTATTCCCTCAAATAAAGGATGGTTTTTTAGAAATGCAAAAGTCAATGGAATCTGGTTCTTCTGATTCTGACGTCTTAGAAGCTTTAATTGATAAGTTAAAGATTGAAAAAGAATTAGCTGTTGAGGCTTCAAAAGCACTTGGTGGTGATGTATTTAGTAAAAATGAGTTTAAAGACGAGATTAAATTAATAAATAATGAAATAGGAGCGTTAATGAATATGGTTAGTTCGTTAAATGGAGATACTCTTACAAAAGCTATATTTAAAGCTGATGAAGCTAAAATAAAGAATGAGGCAGAAAAATTAGCTATATTATTCTCTAAAGAAATAAATAATGCTATAGAGAAAACTAATTCATATAGAGGTACTGATAAATCAAATGATTTTATAGATACTATATTTGGAACTGAAGAGCAGTTTAAGGTTGGTTTAGCTAAGTTAAAAGAATACGGTACAGTTACTGAGAAGCAATATGAATTCTTAATGAAAAACTTTGCAAGTCAGCAAAAACGTTTATTAGAAGCTGAGGCTAACGGAACTGAAGGTGGATTAAGAAAAGGTAGTACAGATACTTTAGTTAGTACATTGAAAAGCCAATACCTAAAAAAGATACAGTCTTTAAAAGAAATAAATAAAGGTTCTATTAAATTTACTACAGATTCTTTGGCTAGTAACAAAAAACAAATTCAAAGAGGGATTGACGAAATGGATGCTGTTGCAGATGAGCTTTGTGAGAAGTTTCCATTAGCAGCTGCTTCTATGGGAATTGTATGTGAGAAGAAAGGTAGAAGAAAGACAGAGAAAGTTGAGCGTTTTGAAAGAAACCAAGAAATGGATTCTAGATATGAGATTGATAAAAATAAATTAGAGATACAATATAGAAATGAAGACGACCCAGTAAAAAAGAATCGTATTAATGATGAATTAATACATCTTGAACAAATGTACAGGGATGAACTTAATAATCTATATGAAAAGTATCTAAAAAGACAGGAAGATGCTAGAGCAGGTTATATAGCTAGAAATCCTACTCAGAAAGATGCTTTCGATAGAAACATGACATCTGTAGCGGCTAGTCAAACTAAAGACTCTGCAACTGGTGAAAAGAATCAGGATAAGTATGATTTAAGAGATAATGAATCTAAGCAAAGTAGATACGAAGCTGAATTCAATGAAAAGCAGAAGTATGCCTTAAAAATGGCTACACTTAACAATCAGTTAAAGAAATTAGATAGAGGTGACTTTAAAGGTCGTAAGGCTTTAATGGATGAGATGAATAAGGAGACTAAAAGTTACTATAAGAAAGAAGTTAAAGATATAACTAAATTCTTTGATGACTTAGAAGCTGAAATAATATCTCTTGAATATGAAAACGAAAGATTAATTATTCGTGGTAAGAATCCTATAGATATTAGTGCTAAGAAAGAGCTTTTTAAGAAAAAAGACGGTACTATAGATAAAGCTTTAACAGATGAGCAGAAAGCTTTAAAAACTGGTAATAAAAAGGATACAGAAGACTTTGATTATCTAGGTGCTAGTATAGGTGCTTTTGATGAGATTACTGGATTAATAACTCAAGCAGGTGAAGCTAGATTAGTTGTTATGCAACAACAAGCAGATGCTGAGTTAGCTATAATACAAGGTAGGCATGAGGCTGAAATGGGTATTTTAGATAGCGCACTTAATGCAGGTATTGTATCTCAAGATGATGCTGCTGCTGCTAAAGAAAGGTCTGATAAAAGAAAGATACAGAAAGAGAATAAAGTAGCTAAAAAGATGTTTGATGCTCAAAAGAAAATAGACATGCAGACAGCTATCTTTACAGGTATTAGTTCTACAGCGCAAGCTATTGCACAAGCATTTGCTAATTCACCTAACCCAATTGCGGCAGGTATATTTGCAGGTATAAGTACTGCAGCTGTTGCAGCTTCTACAGCTATGAACATTAAAGGTATTAGTCAAAGAAAGTTTGTACCTAAAAAGTTTGCTGATGGTGGTATGGTTCATGGTGCTTCACATGCTGAAGGTGGTGTTCCATTTACAGTTAGAGGTAACGGAGGTTATGAAATGGAAGGCGGTGAATTTATTGTAAATAAAGAATCTGCTAAAAATAACTTAGCTGAATTAGAAAGAATAAATGGCAAAACTAGAACAGGTAAACGTAAGTTTGCTACAGGTGGAACAGTGTCTGAAAATTTAGAGAGTACTAATAATTCTATAAATGAAGCTTTATTACAAGCTTTAAACAAACCTGTAAGAGCATTTGTTACTACTCAAGATTTAGAAAAATCTGAAAGTGAGCGTAATGCATTAACTAAAAAGACTAGTTACTAATATAATGAGTATATTATAATTAAAGAAATAAATATGATATTACAACTAAAAACAGAAACATCACCAGGGGTATTTATTTACAAGCCCCTAGATGTTTTCGAAGACTTTGAGGTTACGTATAATCATCAATTCGAAGATTACAAGAGTCTTGCTGGGAGAAAAATACCTTACACTAATAAGTTTAAGATACCTACCACTCCAAATAATAGAGTTCTTTGTGGATTACCTATTGATGCTAATTACCCAGTATCTAGAGATATAGATGGAAAGATGTTTTATTCTAACGGATTAATTGCTTTTGATTTTATAGCTAGTATTGAAGGTCAACAAATAGATGTTCTACAACCTTATATAGAGATTTCAGTAATAGATATTATATCTAATGCTTTGAAAGAATTAAATAAGTGGAAGATGTCAGACTTTTTTGCAGATGTTAATAATCCTCAAAGAAGGTATGTAGATTTAACTACTGACACATTTGTTTACGGTGCTTACAATTCAACTAACACATCTTTAGACGAGATGTTTACATTTCCTTTTTACAATTTTAATAATAAGAACGTAATGTTTGCTTATGACCCAATGAGAAAGTTGAGTCAATTACAGCCTACATTTACTTTATGGAAGTTAATAGAAAATATATTTTCATTTGTTGGTATAGATGTTCAATCTGATTTCTTAAAATTAGACAATGAACTATATCCAGGAATTAAAGCAAATGAGTTAGGATTAACCTTACCTATGGTTCCAATGACTAGTGATAGTTATCAATGGTCAGCTGACTGTAAGTTTTCAGGTATAGCGAGAGTTCCTGAAGTTGAACAAGCTAGATTGGCAGGAGTTCCAAATCAAATGCCTTCATCACCTTTCTTAACTCCAGATAACTTTATGTCTACTGATTTATCAGCTGAGGCAATGAAGTTTAATTACGATAGAGCAAGTGATAAGTATTACAATACAAGTCCACTTACTCCTGCGGAATATACAGCTATTAGAGAGCAAGAAAATAACGCAACAGCAGGTTCTTTTTGCGCTACAGTTGATGGTAAGGCTAAAATTAATTTAAGTAAAATACAATCAAATACAGAAGATATATATTTCTACATATATCAATTTAATAAATCGTCATCTGTAATAAATGTTGACGGAATACCTGTATGGACAAATAGTAGAGATACACTTACACCATATGCTTTACATAGTGGTATAACTATTCCTGACATGGATGTTGTAATGGTTATATCTGATGATATGGAAAATATTCCTGGATATTACTACGAGCAATCATGGACTAACACATCTACATCTTATAATATAAATGAAGGTGTTGTTTGTGGTAATGCTGTTTACACAGGTATTAAAACTCCTGGAGGCAATGCTACTGTTGAAGACTGGGATGATATAGCTGGTATGGCATTTAGGATAGACTTTAATGATGACACAGAAATGTTTCTTAGCTTAGAAGCTAACAAAAGAATAAATATTACATTTATACTAGTGCCTAAATTAAATACTACTGTAACTATAGATGCTCAATGGAGAAATAATAGAATAGTTAACGGTTCTTATACGGATTTTTTCTATGATGTAAAAACAGAGATAACTCAAGGATATATTAAACATAGTTTTATAGGTACTGAGGTTTCAGGATGGGAAGATGAGAACATGACTTCGGCTAAATATTATTGGGGACTTTATCCATCAGCAGATGGTGACGGAACAAACTTTACTTACCCATTAAATCTATCAATGGAGTTTACAGAGGCAACAATGATGCCTACTGGATTCACATCAGGTACTTATTCTAGTGAAACTTTAATGAATGAAGCTGTAATAGATATGGTTGAAAGCATGAAGTCTGTTAAGGATTATAAGTTAATAGATGTTGTAAAAATGGTTTCTCAAAGATTTAATTTGAAATTCTATTCTACAAGTGATGGAGTTATACATTTAGATACTAATGAAAATAGATTATCAGGTGTTTCTTACCATATAGACCATTTAACAGATATAGGAGTTGATGTTGAGTTTACACATAATGATATAGGTGTTGTTAATATAAAAGATACTAATCCTGCGTTTTACGATGTAGATTTTAATAGATTAGATAACAATATTGTATCTGACGTAAAAAGAGATGAGGTTACAATGAGCTTTACTAGTTCTATTGTTAATGATAAAATGTTTAGAGATGAATATGATGATAGTGCTTTTGGAGTATTAGCAACAGGATTAAGTTCCAATCACTTTGGAGTATCTGATAGAAAACAAGAATCTGCAGGTGCATTGAAGCCAGTGTTTACATTTCTTCAAAACGAACAAAATAATTTATGGTTCCCAATCAACGAATGTTCTTTGAGTACATATAATTATGATGTTGATTTTCTTGAACCTCAACTAGATGCTGCTTTTTACAATTCTTTTAGAAGCGCAGTATTTACAACATATTTAAAAGCTGTATCATTACACGATACTGGATTTAATTTAATTAGTTTTGTAGATGATAAAGCTCCCATAGAGCCTAGAAATTTATATATGCAAACATGGTTTCAGAATATAATGGATAGGGTTAGTGATGAGTCAGTTATAATGTCTCCAGATTTATATGTTTCAGAAGCTACATTGAAATTCTTAATGGACTTTCCTACGTTATTATACAAAGGAGAAGAATGGGAATATCAAGGATTAAATAGTTATCCACTATCTAATAAGAGAGGTGGAGTGACAAGTGTTAAATTGATTAAGAAGAAGTTATGGTCTAGAAACGGTGCGCCTACAATGCCTTTAAGCCACATTGTTAACGACATGTTTCAGGCTGTATGGGATGCTTCTACAGATGACGTAGCTGTTACTGGTTATAATGTATATGTAGACGGTTATTTTATTACAACTGTAACTACCCTATTTTATAATCATACAGGATTAACTACAGGTCAATCGTATTACTTTGGAGTATCTGCAATAGATGCTGATGGTAATGAAAGCGAGGTTAATTGGACAACTGATATAGTTGCTTCACCTGATATCGCAGTTACACCTGATGCTCCAGTAATTAGTTACGATAATATTAATTGTGATGGAGTTACAATGCATTGGACTGAACCTTACGATAACGTAGGTGTTGTTTCTTATAATATATATGACGGAGGTACATTATTAACTAATGTTGCCAGCACTGTATTGTCTTATAATTACATAGGCTACACAGGCTCTACGTCAATATCTATTAGTGTATCTGCTTTAGATGCTGCAGGAAATGAAAGTACTCGTCTTGGTCAAAGTGTTATTATACCGACTTGTGCTGGTGCTATAACGCCACCTACGAATCTTTCTATATATACGGTTGCTGATACTGAATTATACTTATCGTGGGATGTTTCATCTGACGCTAATGTAGATTTCAATAAGTTAACATTAAATGGAACTGTTCAAACAGCTACGCAAGTTGCTAGTGATAATACATATACATTTACAGGATTAACTCCTAGTACATTTTATACTTTAGGTGTTACTTATGTTGATACAGGTGTTGGCTCATCTACTGAGACAACTATAACAGGAACAACAACTGCGGTTACACAAACTTATACGTTATTTGCTTTAAGTGATAGTTACACAACTGAAGCTAATGCATGTAGTAGTACTGATATAACTTATTCTTTTTATCATGATGGGGTAGGCGGTGAACCAGTTATTGGTGATAAAGTTCGTCAAAACGAGTTTAGTGTAATACCACCTAACGGATGGTACAAACTTATAGGTACGACTTCTGTTATATATTTAGATAACGGTATAGTTATTAATAAATCATTATGTGCATAATAAATTAAAATAAATAAATGGAACCAATTAGGAATAATAGATTTAGAATAGGGAGTAGTGTAGATATATACCACTCCCCAGTCTATGAGGCTTATACAGTCTCTATAGTAGAAATAATTGAAGGAACTGGTCTTAGGTACACAATGACGTTACCTATTGATGCGGACATTACTTTAAATCAAGTTCAGACTGGAGATTACGCAGCTTTTGGATTTGGTGTAGGTGTTATAAATCAAATAACATCTGAAGGAAATGTATTTAACATTACATTTGAAACTAGTGCTTGGTTACACCCTGAAGTACAAACGCATCTTGGAGGTGAGATTCAACACGTTCTATTTTTCAAATCAGATTCGAATGTAGAGAATGGTTTTCTCGTAGCGAATTACAAAGAAGAAGTTTCTATAGCTAACTATGGTTATGCTAGAACAGTTTACAATACGGAAGTAAAAGGTGAATTAGTTCTAACACCAATCAGGAGAGTTGAGGATGGAGCTTTATCTAATATTTTATATAGTACAGGATATATTTTGAAGTCTTGTAATACAGAACAATATGCATATTCAGGTTTATGGGACGGAAGTTTTCCTTTAGGTTTTAGTGGTGCTTCTGTTTACCCTTCAAAGAAACGTGCTTCACTTGCTAAGAGGAAATTAACCTCTAGAGGTAGAAAGACAAAAACTAGTATGGTATTTGAATTATTAGGTTAGGTGTTATAATGAGTATATTAATATAAATAAGAATTATGAAATACAACGGATTAGATGTTTATGACATAACACTTGGAAAGGATGATATTGGAATCAAAGCAACGTCTTTAGTTACGTTACCAGCTATGGAATCTCAATTTCTCCATTTCAATGAGGACAAGCCTCAATTCACTTTTGCTAGTGAAGAAAAAAGAGAGCTTATCGGAGCCATAATGATTCCAGATAAGTTAATCTACAGAAATATTGATGGATTTAAATTTTGGGTCAACTTTACTGCTGATACGATTAGAGAATTAACAAGCAAGATGATTAAGTCTGGGACTGCTGGGTTATTTACTATTCAACATAAGCATGACGCAAATGAAGGAGATATTGATGTTCAAGAAGTTTGGATTAAGGAGTCAGAAAATGATAAGTCTATTGACTTTGGAATTGAAGAACCTATCGGAACATCATTTATGAAAGTAAAAGTAAACAATGAATTAATCTGGAATGAGATTAAGGAAAGTGGATTGAATGGATTTAGCATAGAGCTAGACGCATCAATCGTAGAGAAAAACGAATTATTATTTAACAAAGAGGAAGAACCTAAAAAAGAAGTAACAATGAACATTACAGACGTATTCACAAACAGTGTGGAAGTAAACGGTGTTAAATTACATTTCAATTCTGACTTAAAAAAGAACACTTACTTAGTTACTGAGAACGAAGCAGGTTTGCCTGAGGCATACACTGGAGATTTCAGTTACGAGTCTATTAACTACAATGTAGTTGATGGTGTTGTTTTAGA
>TARA_R110002049_G_scaffold114921_4_pt1 | contig 11328 bp, 8 predicted proteins | sample TARA_R110002049 | Tara Oceans TARA_R110002049 (sample SAMEA4396941) | marine metagenome | biome: Polar Biome; feature: [SRF] surface water layer (ENVO:00010504); material: water (ENVO:00002006), including particulate matter (ENVO:01000060) such as... | depth 5 m
GCCCAATCCACAATTTGCGAATAAGCAGAGAAACCGGCGATGATCATTTTGGGCTTGTGCTCACGAGCCAGCTGAGCCACTTGGTCGTAATCGATCAGCTCTTGATCATTCAAGCCGTACTGAATGGCATTGTAGTGCTTGCCTGAAAAGCTCGGCTTGGCGCCGTGAGTCAGGTGACCGCCAGCATCCAGGCTCATGCCTAGAATGGTGTCGCCTGGCTTGACCAGTGCCTGGAAAACCGCGCTGTTGGCTTGCGAGCCCGAATGGGGCTGCACGTTAACGTAGGTAGCGCCGAACAGCTCTTTGGCGTAATCGATGGCCAGGTTTTCAGCGATATCGACGAATTCACAACCGCCGTAGTAACGCTTACCGGGGTAACCTTCGGCGTATTTATTGGTCAGCTGGCTGCCCTGGGCTTCGAGTACGCGGGGGCTGGCGTAGTTTTCTGAAGCAATCAGTTCGATGTGGGCTTCCTGGCGCGCCACTTCTTTCTGCATGGCATCAAACAGCACATCATCGAATCCGGCAATTGACATATCACGGCTGAACATCGGCGGGAACCTCGTAACGAGAAAGGATCATCATGGAAGAAGCGAGGCCGGTATCATAACGCAGCCTGACACTACTTTCATCGCATCCGCGTCAGGTCGTGCATGAGCGTGCTTCATGTTGTGCGAGCCAGCAAAGGCTGACCGATTGGGCAATAACGCTTTTCGGTGTCATTCCGAACAGCCTCTTCTTTGTCATCGCGAATGACTTCCTCTTTGTCATTGCGAACTCAGTTAAGCAATCTCAGCACTGCCCGCCTATTTGCATTTTCCTTCACTCTGAAAAATACTGTATATTCATACATACACTTTAAGAGTCAGGATGCCGACAATGCCGGGCCAGTCTTCTCATTTTACCCCCGCCTTGCCGTTAAGCGCCCAGCCGCTGCCGTATTTAACCTTTTTGGGCCGCGCTGGCTTTAGTGGTTTCCCTTCGCCTGCGCAGGATTACGAGCCGTGCACGCTGGATCTTAATACCCGGCTGGTTAAAAACCCTACCCAGACGTTTTATGTCACCGCTACCGGTAACAGCATGGAGGGGTGGGGGATTTTTGAGGGTGACCTGCTGATCGTCGACCGCGGTATCGAGCCTCGCTTGGGCCACATTCTGGTCGCTATGCTTGAGGGCGAAGCGTTGATCAAACGCTACGCGCTTTACCAGGGAACGCCCCACCTCTGCTCCACCCATCCCCACTACCCGCCCTTGCCTCTTGAGGGCAGCGACTGTCAGCTATGGGGCGTGGTGCGCGCTGTCATCCATGAGTACGTGCGATGATTGGCCTGGTCGACGCCAATAACTTCTATGTCAGCTGCGAGCGGGTATTTCAGCCAAAGCTGGAAGGTAGACCCGTCGGCGTGATGTCCAACAATGACGGTTGTGTGATCGCGCGTTCCGCCGAGTTGAAGGCGCTGGATATTCCCATGGGTACGCCCGCGTTCAAACTCGAAGGACTGCGCCAGCGTGGCGAGATCCATCTGCTCTCTTCCAACTACGAGCTTTATGGCGATATGTCCGCACGGCTGGCCCAACTGCTCCGCGATGCCTGCCCAGAGATTGCGCCCTACTCCATTGATGAAATGTTCGTCTATTTAGAAGGTTTCACCACCGAGCAGTGTGAAGCACTGGGACGAAAGCTGCGTCAGCGTATTCGTCGTCATTTAGGATTGCCGGTGTGCGTGGGGCTTGCCCCTACCCATACACTCGCCAAGCTGGCTAATCACCTTGCAAAACAAGACCCTCACTACGAAGGCGTTTGCTTATTAAGCGGGCAGGACCACACCACGGAAGCGCTGCTAAAGCACACCCCGGTGGGCAGTGTGTGGGGAGTCGGGCGTCGGCTGGCCGAGCGCTTGGCGATTGGCGGTGTCAATACCGCCTGGGATTTACGCGAAAGCGATGAAAAACTGCTGCGCAAGCGCTTTTCGGTGGTGCTGGCTCGCACAGCGCTTGAACTGCGCGGCACTTCTTGCCTGGAAATGAACGCGTTGGACCAGCCGCGCCAGCGCATTATGACCTCGCGCTCGTTCGGCCAACCGACCGGCGTGTTTGCCGAAGTGCACAACGCGTTGCGCCACCACGCCCAGCGTAGCGCTGAGAAACTGCGTGAACAGGGCAGCATGGCCCGTGCGGTGATGGTATTTCTCAATACCAATCGCCACCGCCGTGACCAGCCACAATATTTTCCTCAAGCGCTGATCCCCCTACCCTCGCCCAGCGACGATACACGTGTGATTCTTGATGCCGTACGTCAGGGGCTTGAGCAGATTCACCGTCCCCGCTTTCGATTTATGAAAGCGGGCGTGATGCTGCTCGACTTGGTGGACGCCGAGCAGCATCAGCTTTCGCTGCTGCATCCACCGGCCCGTGAGCGTCACCCCTTCTTGATGGCCACAGTCGATCAGATCAATCAGCGCATGGGGCAAGGCACCATCAGCTTTGGCATGACTGATGCGACTGCTGCCTGGCAGCTACGCTGTGCTCACCGTTCCAACCGCTTTACCACGCGTTGGGATGAGCTGATGAAAGTGGGCACTCACCCCGGCGCTATCGATGCGTGTACTTCGCGGACGTAACCGCTACCCTAAGAGGCCAAATGCGTAGGAAACGCCGTCCTCATGTCTCTCAATCGGCCAGATAAAGAGTACGCTCCTGCCCCTGGCTTAGCGCAACGTTGGGCCAGCCGCTATGTACAGGGCTATTTACGCCGTCAGCCGGCACTAGATTCACCCGATCCACATGCGCTTAAGCGTGCACGGCGCTGGATCATTGCCTGGGCAGCGCTAGCTGGCATGATTTCCGGCACGCTGATTGGTGGCGCCGAGTGGTTTATGCGCGAATTTGCCACTGGTAACTGGAAAGCCATGAGCCTGCGGGAGCAGCTTCCCTACTGGGCTGGCTACCTGGCCGTTGCAGGTACCGTTACCGCGCTGGAAATTGGCTTTTTGTACTGGAATGCGCTGCGCGGCGTCGCGAATATAACGCGCTTAGCGGGCCTACATTATGGGCAAACGGACGCACTGGAGCCCGATATTCAGTTGACTGTTCACGGTATTTCCCGAGCGGCCTTGGAATACCCCAGCCCCGGTAGTCTTATCTATGGCGTAGACCCTCACGCCTATCTGCATGGCTGGAGATTAACCTTTAGATCGCTGCTTTACCGCTTAAAAATCAGCTTGAGCAGCTTTTTACTGCGCCTGCTGCTGCGTCGATTATTAGGCCGACTGACGCTACGCGGTTTTCTACCCGTTTTAACCGGGCCGCTATACGCGGCGTGGAATGCTTGGATTGCCGCACGTATTATTCAAGAAGCCTATTTGCAGGCGCGTGGCCCTGCCCTGGTGAAACACTTAATGGAAACGCTGGCTGACAGCGATGAGCATACCCGGCGTCTGGTAGCCCAGGGGGTGGGCGAACTTATCATGCGCAATCAGCACCCTCACCCGAACCTGGTGCTGCTGTTGGCTCGCCTGCTGAACAGCCTAACGGGTAAGCCGCAGGCACTGGAGGTAGATTGGCCCATCGCCCTACGCGACTATGCCCAGTTACCTGCCCCTGCGCGCCAAACACTGCTCAATGCACTCACCCAGGCGGCGCTGCTTAGCGGCACCTACCGGGGTTCGCGCAAAAAATTCTTAGTCGAGGTGTTTGCGACCGGCCAAACGCCGCTGCGCAATGAGGATATAAAAGCACAGCAGCGGCGTTTGCTATCAGGTCAGGCACCGTAACGGATAGATGCCGTAGAGGGTTACACCGTTTTTAGCGCGTGACGCAGCCGCGGGCTTAGGGTTTCCCCAAGCGCGGCCATGACCACCAGTATCGCCAGCAGCCAGGGCCAGTGCGCTGCAAACGAGACCTGATAAACACCCAGCGCATCGACAAAAATCACCACAATGCCGAGCGGGCTAACGTAGCGCACCATGGCCAGCCATAGTGCATAAGGCAGCGGCGACAGCCCGAGCTCATCGCGGAAGGTATCGCTTTTCAATATAAAGCCCGCCAGCAGCACCATGCCCAGGCCGCCCAGCGGCATCATCCAGCGTGAAGTCAGGTAATCCAGCCAGTCGAAAAAGGTTTTACCTGCCAGCGTCCAATCCGCGCCCAGATTGAATGACAACATCGCCAGAGTGCTGATCAACCACAGCACAATGCCGGTGCCCCAAGCGGCTGCCGGGCGCGAAATGCCTTTGTTATCGCACAGCCAGGAAACCGTCGCCTCGACCATGGAAATGGCAGAGGTCAACGCGGCCATGGAGAGCATCAGGAAGAACAAAATGCCAAACAGCGCTCCCAGCGGCATCGCCTGAAAGGCCAGGGGCAGGCTCATGAAAATAAGCCCTGGGCCTTCACCGGGATCCATGCCGTTGGCGAAGATCACCGGAAAGATCGCCAGCCCCGCCATCAGCGCGACGACCGTATCCGCCACGGCAACACTAACCGTGGTCCGGCCAATGGAAGCACCTTTAGGCAAATAGCTGCCGTAGGTAAGGATCGCCCCGGAGGCCAGCGAGAGGGTAAAGAAGGCATGCCCCAGCGCTGCCAGCAGCCCTTCGCTGGAGAGGCTGCCCGCATTGAACGAGAACAGGAAGTTCACCGCCGCGCCAAAGCCACCGGAAAACATGCCAAAGCCAATCAGGATCACCAGCATGATGACCAAGCCCGGCATCATCCAACTGACACTCTTCTCGATCCCCTTCTGTACGCCCTTGCCCACAATCAGCATGGTGAGCAGCGTCACCAACGTACTCCAGAAACCGAGATTCAGCGGATTAGCGTTGTTGGCGCCAAACACGGCGGCCATCTCATCGACGCTGCTGCCTGCTAAGCCACCGGTCAGCATCTTCCACAGATACGAGAACGACCAGCCCGCCACGACGACGTAAAACGACAGCACCATAAAGCCGCAGAGCATGGCCATCCAGCCAATCAGCGACCACACCGACGAGCGGCCTGATTCATTGACTACGCGGCGAACGGCATCCACCGGGCTGCCCTGGCCGCGCCGTCCCAAGGCGATCTCGGTCATCATGACCGGCACACCCACGGCAAAAATACAGGCCAGGTACACCAGCACGAAGGCACCGCCGCCGAACTCCCCAGTGATATAGGGGAATTTCCAGATATTGCCTAGCCCAACCGCCGAACCGGTTGCTGCCAACATAAACCCCCAGCGGCCTAGCCACTGGGTGCGAGGTTGCCCAGAAGAGGTCATTTGCCCAGTTACCCTGTCAGAAAAAGGCGCTCATCCTATAGGATTTCGCGGGCAATGCCTAACAGGCCTACGCGTATACGGCGGCTTTGGCGGCAGCATCCAGACGCTGGGCGGTTTGATCCACCTTGCGTAAACAGGCGAGTAGCACAGCGCCGAGGGCCACAAAGCCGCCTGCCAACCAAAGCCCTAGGCTGTAATTGCCAGAGGCTTCGGCCAGCATGCCGGTCAAGGCCGGGGCACATATCTGGGCAACGCCGTAGGCCAGGGTCATCTGCCCCATTAACCGCGCTGGGCTTGAAGGATAAAGCCGCCCCGCCATGGTTAGCACCAGACTGACGCAGCCGAGGAAGGTACCGCCGTAGAGCACGGCGCTGAGCAACACCGCCGCTGCATTCGCGGTAATCGCAGGCAGTACGATGCCCACTACCTGAATGCACATGGCGATAATCAGCGCCCCCAGGTAACCGACGCGGCGGGCGACTAAATCCCATAGCATCACCGCGGGGGCCGCGGCTAAACCGGCCAGGGCAAAGGTCCAATTCCCCATCCCCGCCAGCAGCGGCTCACGCTCGACAATCGCGACGAGAAAGGTAGCGCTGATCACATAGCCATAACCGGCGCAAAAATAGGCAGCCAGCATCCAGCGCATAAAGGTGCGTGTGGGCGGCATCGCCGGTTGGCTGTTCGCCGCGGGCGCACCGACGACCGGTTTCTCCGGGCGCGGCAACCACCGCCACGCGGGCACGAGTAGAGCTGCGCCCAGCAGGCTAAAGCCCCACCACTGGGTCTGCCAGCTAAACGACAGTTGCAGCATCATTTCAACCGCGACGGAGACCACCACCATACCAATGCCCAAACCTGCAAAGTGGATGCCCAGTTCGCCGCGCTGACGGTGTTGCATTAGCCAGTGAAGAATCAACCCGGACGCTAGCAACATTGAGCCACTGCTGGAAAGTCCCGCCAGAAAACGCAGCCCCGCCCATACCCAGAAGTGCTCGGTGAGCGCCATGCCCGCAGTGGTAAGCACTGCCAGGATTAACCCACAGCGGAATAGGAGGTCTTTGATATAGAGACTGCGGATAGTGGCGGCCAACACCGCCCCCAGCATATAGCCCGCGTAGTTGAGCGCCGCCAGCCAGCCGCCATCGGCGTCGCCCATCCAAGTTTGCTGCTGCATCACCGGCAGCAACGGCGTATAGGCAAAGCGGGCGATACCCACACACAATATCTGGCTGAAAACGCCCGCCAATAGCACTCTAAAGCGCTGGGAACCTAGCGTTGCTGCGGTCATCGGGCTGCTCCTTAAACACCACTTTTATTATATTAGCTATCGCTATATTGATTAGCTCGCATGCAAGTTCATGCATAGTAGGGCGTTTTGAGTAGCGCGTCATGACCACCTAGGTCGAGTGCGTGGTTAAAAAAACTGGCTAGAGGTGAACCTCCAGGCTTAACAACAAAAACGATAGCGTTTTGCCATGGCCATCCAGATTGAGTGCCCCGTTAACGCCGCCTTGAAGCACATCATCGATCACGAAGTTCATGCCTGCCAAGTTAGGTAGAGGGTAGCGCCGCACCCGGCTAGCGCCGCGATGGGAGAATAGCGCCAGCACTCGTTCTTCGGTGACCTGTTCCAGCAAGGTGGCGTAGTGATCCGCCTCATAGGCAAACAGCGCCACGTTGAGGCGTTCGCCTTTATCCCCCGCACGGGCGTGCGCCAGTTGGTGAAGAGAGATCGAGGCGGGCGCACGCATTGACGTTTGTGTGGGTTCAGCTTGCAGCATAGCGTTCGCTCCTGTGGGCTTCCTGGGTCGGCGACTCAAATAGCGTGGCATGGGCATGAATGTCGCTACGCTTGACCAGATATGAGGCGGTAAATACCCGCCGTTGAAACTGCCGTCGCACCCCGCCGCCCCCGGCAGGCCCGGCACAGTAAAGCGCCAGTAGCTCTTGGGTGGCGCGGGCTACCCAGCGCCGCTCGCTGTGCTCCGCTGCCAACCGCAGCCGGTAATCGCCGCTGACAGACGTTGAAGCGCTACGCTGAAGCTCGCCGCTATCGCTATCAAATACGCTGGCCAGGCCAATGATATCCAACCGGGTTCGCAGCTCAGCCGGGGCGCGAAATACCAACCGCTCACGCAACACTTGCGCTGCAAGCTGGGCTCTTGCTAGCGCATTGGGCCCGGCGTAGGAAATTTCTGCTTCGCCCTGCCACCCTCCTTCGTAGCACACAGTAGTCTTTAGCCGTTCGGGGGCGGGCTTGCCGCGGATTCCGGTGACCGCCACACGATTGGGCGAGAGCTGGCGTACTTCGGCGTGGGTAAGATCCACCGTGACATCCGGGGTCAGGTAATTGGCTGGATCATGGACTTCATAGAGCAGTTGCTCTTTCACCGTTTGCTCGGTAACACAGCCGCCGGTATTGGCGGGCTTGGTGATGATTAGGCTGCCATCCTGCTCTACTTCGATAATTGGGTAGCCCACCGTGGCGAGGCCAGGCACGTCTTTAAAACCTGGGTCGGCAAAGTAGCCGCCACTTACCTGGGCACCACACTCGGCCAGGTGCCCGGCCATCATGCCGCAAGCCAGGCGGTCCCAATCATCCCAACGCCAATCGAAATGGTGCATCAGCGGGGCTAAAAACAGCGCCGGGTCGGCTACCCGTCCGGTGACTACCACCTCCGCCTGCATGGCTAACGCTTCGGCCAGTGCCTTGGCACCCAGGTAGACATTGGCTGAAATCAAGGCGTCATCGCCCGGCATCTCCAGCCGTTCGGCCTCCCAACGCTGCAAGTCCAGGCCATGCAGTTGCTGGCGGATATCATCGCCGTGCACCTGGGCAATCCGCACCTCTGGACGACCAAGCTGGGCGGCTAGCTCCGCAATGACCTGGCACGCGCCACCAGGGTTGGCGGCACCGAAGTTGCCTAGAATTTTAATGCCGTGATCCAGGCAATCGCGAAGCACTGGCGCCAGCAGCTCGTCCAGCAGCGGTTCAAACCCGCTTTCGGGGTCCTCACGCATCGCCCGGTGGGCGGCCGCCAATGTCCGCTCACCCAGGGTTTCGAATACCAAGGCAGAGGGTTGCTGTCGCTTGATCAACTCTGCTACCACCGCCACGGCCGCATCGGTACGGTCACCGGAAAAGCCTGCCCCGCTGCCCAGTAAAAAACTCATAAATGTGTCTCCTTGGCCTGAAGGGAGTGGTGGTCGCCGGAGGCAACTACCGGCTCGTCATCCAGCAGCGAGCGGCGGCGTATAAATAGCCCAATGATCAGAGCGAGCGCTGCCAGCGTGGTCAGCCAGCCTGGCGTCAGCGCCAGCCCAATCACCGCGATCAGCGCCACCACATCAATCACGCGCTTACCCGTCATGGCTACCCGAGACATCAGCGCGGCGAAGGCCATCACGAACACGACCCCCTGACAACTGGCCAAGACGATCTCCAGAGGAGTCCCAAACCCCGCCAGGGCTGGGTAGATCAGCAGCAGGAAAGGAATGACATAGATCGCCGCTGCCAAACGCACCGATTCGACGGCGGCAGGCAGCCAGTTGGTATCGGCAATGCCTGAGGCCACGAAGACCGCAATGCAGACAGGCGGCGTAATGACCGAGAGTGTCGCAAAGTAGAAAACGAACAAGTGGGCAATCAGTGGCTCGACACCTATGGTGGTGAGCGCTGGCGCCAGCACCGATGCCACCAACACATAGGCCGCGGTAGTGGGTATGCCCATGCCTAAAATCAGACACACACCGCCAACGATAAAGGCTACTAGGAAGAGCGATTCACCACCGACCGTGACAATCAAGCTGGCCAGCGTTACGCCGATGCCGGTCATGCCAATCATCGCCACCAGAATCTGCGCCCCAGCCAGCAATACGCCGATAATCACCATGCCTTTGCCTGCATCGACCAAGCCTGCCACCAGCTTGCCGAGAATCTCGCGCAGGGGCATTTTGGATAGCAGTGCAAAAGGCACAAAGGTGAGCACGGTCATCAGGATGCCGTAAAAAGCGGACATCTGAATCGAACGGCCGCTAAGGACGCCGTAAAACAGCCCGCCCAACGCAGCCAGAATGGGAATGATCCGTTCAGCACGTATCACGTCTGACCAGCTGGGCAGCTCGTCATCGGGTACCACCTGCAACTGACGGCGCTTGGCCACCAGGTGAATTGTGACAAACACGCCCAGATAGAAAAGGATCGCTGGCAGCAAGGCCGCCAAGGCGATACGCAGGTAACTCTCACCGAGAATTTCCGCCATGATAAATGCTGCAGCGCCCAGGATCGGCGGTGCGATTTGACCGCCGGTGGAGGCCACCGCTTCTACCCCAGCGGCGAACGGGCGTGGGTAGTTCAAGCGTTTCATCATGGGAATGGTGAAATTGCCCGTCGTGGCGACATTGGCCACGGCACTGCCGCTGACCATGCCAAACAGCCCGGAGGCTACCGTGGCTACTTTAGCTGCACCGCCCGGCGAACGGCCGCTAATACGCAGCGCCAAATCCATAAAGGTATTGCCGCCCCCGGTGTGCAGTAGCAAACAGCCGAACAGCACGAAAGCGGCAATGGTCGTGGCGGCAACGCCGACCAGCATGCCCCACACGCCTAGATCACCCAGGTAGATAGTTTCGGTCATGTAGTAGAGATCAAACCCCCGGTGGCCAAGCGGCCCTGGAATCGCGGCCCCGAACCACGCGTAGGCTAACCCCGCGACTACCAGCAGTGGGAAAATAGCCCCGATAGCGCGTCGCGAAAGCTCCAAAATCGCCACTAACAGCACGCCGGTTAGCAGCATGTCGCGGGGCGTTGCCCAGGGGAGTTCGACCAGAATTTGTTCGTGGTTAAGCGCTACATAGCCGCAGGCGAATACCACACCTACTCCAAGTACGACATCAATGGCGATGCCCAGCGGGCGCCAGCGCTTGCCCTCCCCTAATGGGTAGACGGCAAGCCCTAGCAGGATGACCAGCGCGAGAAAGATACTCCGCTGAATCAAGCTCTCGAACGGCCCAGTGGCGGAGGTATAAAGGATTAGACCGCCCAACAGCAGCGCCAAGCCTTTGGTGACTGTCTCACGCATGATCATCTTCTCCGAATGGCCTTACTGGACAGGCTGCAAGGCATCGGGGATGTCGTACCCCTGCTCTTCGAAATAACGCGCCGCACCGGCATGTAGCGGGACGGTGCCAACTTCCAGGGTCATCGTCGCCATATCGGCATCTTTCATCGCGGCAAAGGCGTTGATCTGCGGTTCGGGGTTTTCCATCACGGCTTTGACGATTTGATAGGCGGTCTCTTCATCCATATCCGGGTGCGCATGTACGGCAACCCCAAACGCCCAGGTGGTATAAGCGGGGATACCGTCTGCGGCGCCTTCGGGCACATCGACAATTGCCACGTCGGGCATTTCGCTACGCAGCGTGTCGGCCTGCGCGTCATCAAGAGACAGCACGCTAATGGGGGTAAATGTCGCGATATCCATAGAGGAGCCATCCAGGCGCTCTCCAACGCCCGACTTCACCGAGCCCATCACCCGGCCATCTTTCATGGCGTCGACCATATCGGTGGTAGAGCCCCGCACGTAGTCAGGCTCAATGCCGAGGGTACGCATCACGGCTTCAGTGGTTTTCTCAGTGGCTGACCCGGTGATACCGGGGTTGAAACGCACCCCATCCAAATCAGCGAAGGTGGCGACGTTGGCATCCTGGCGCATCACTGCGTTTTGTGGTGCCACGGTGTAGACCCACAGCAGACGGTTATCGACCGGGCGGCCTTCAAAATCTTCCTCACCGGCGTAGGCGTGGTAGCCGGTATTGGTCGTCACCAGCCCCATATCAATCTGATCGCGCCCCAAACGACGCAGGTTATCTACCGTAGCGCCAGTTTCAGCGACGGAGGAACTCACACCTTCTACCTGGTTGTTGATGATCTGATTAACCGCGACAAAGTAGCTGTAGTGGCTGGAGGAGCTGGAGGTAGAACCAATCAGCAGGCGCTCATCGGCATGGGAAGTGGCAGCAGCCAGCACCGCGGCGCTTGCCACCATGGCGGTAAGTAGCGTTTTCAT
>TARA_R110002049_G_scaffold102746_2_pt1 | contig 11325 bp, 23 predicted proteins | sample TARA_R110002049 | Tara Oceans TARA_R110002049 (sample SAMEA4396941) | marine metagenome | biome: Polar Biome; feature: [SRF] surface water layer (ENVO:00010504); material: water (ENVO:00002006), including particulate matter (ENVO:01000060) such as... | depth 5 m
GATTGCTGCCAATGCGGATGAAATGGAGGGCAAGATGAAAGACAAGTTAAGCCCTCTTGAAAAAGAACTTGCCGACGCCAAAGCAGAAATTGCCGAGCTAAAAAAAGGCGTGACTGCTAACGCTGAAGCTGAAAAGTCTAAGCTAGTCGCTGACGTTACCGAAAAGTTAGGCATGGAAGCTAACATGTTGCAAGGCATGGAAGTTGAAGGTCTTAAATCCCTATTAGCTAAAGGCAAAACAATTGCCCAGGTTAACTCAGGCGGCGAACCTGCTTCTGATGCTTATTTCTCAGTTGACGACCTAGAAGGTGATAAATAATGTCTAAAGTATATCGCGGTCAGATTGATGACCAACCAAAAACAGTAACAGGCGTAACAGCTGGAGCATACCAGCCTGCAACGTTGGTGACTTATGACGGCACTACTTTTACGGCTGCGACGAATGTTGCTGCTACCCCTGCAACTGGCGCTCGTTTGTTCATTCTGGATAACCTTGGCTTTCTTGGTGGTGATATTGATACCGCTATTGCTTCAGGTGATACTGCTCAAGGCTATCGCATTCAGCCAGAACAGGAATATCAGGTTGAATTAGCCGCTGGAACTTACACGTTCGGACAAAAACTAACCGCTGGCGCTGCTGGTCGTTTAGCTGCTGCTGCAAGTGGTGATTTAGTTGTTGCTTACTTCGATCAAGCAGGCGCTACATTATCAGCTGGTGATTTGGCTGATGTGGTTATCGCTGCACCTTACACCGTTTAAAGGAATTAGAAATGACTTTTACAGTAAATAAAATGGGTTCTAAGGCCCAAAAAGAGCACGTAGTAAAACTGCGCAACGCTCACGCAAAGCAGCATGAAATTATGCTGGCTAATCATGGCGGCGAAGTCATGGAGGGCAATGCTACTCCGATTCCTCGTGATGCCTGGGGTGTTTGGGATAAAGACGCGCTAGAAGTTGGCCGTGAAGTGCTAACAGTATTTAGCACTCTTGCACAAAATACCATGCCGCTGCCGATTGGCAAGATCATGCACCACTTCCAGACTGTTTCAGATTCTGGCTCGGTAAACATTTCGCTTGATGGTAAATCATCTGCGAAACTTGACCAACCTGTAATGGATTACCACGGCACACCGGTTCCAATCATCGACAGCTCGTTCGGTTTTGGCTGGCGTGAAGTGATGGCTGCTCAGACTGAAGGCGTACAGCTTGACTCTGCTGCATCTATGAACGCGGTTGATAAAGTGGCTAACGCTTTAGAAGACTTGGCACTAGATGGTGATACTCGCATTGTAGTGAATGGTTCTCCATTGTACGGTTTGCGTACCCACCCTAAGCGCAACACTCGTACGACTGGTCAAGCTCTTTCTGGCGCTACTGCTTCACAATGGCAGGCAGAAGTTAAAGCGACTGTTCAGCTATTGCGCGGTGACAACTTCAAGGCTCCTGCAACTATCTTTGTGAATGATGATGATTGGTTCTACGCGTCTAACACCTTAGCATCACCTACCAACTCAGACGGCAAAACCATTGCTGATGTAGTTTTGGGCATGGCTGGCGTTCGTGAAGTAGAAGGCGCGTCTAAGGTATTGGCCTCTCAGTTAATCGCTGTGATCAAGGACAAGCGTACCGTTCAGGTATTGTCTGGTATGCCGATCACTACTCGTTCTCAGTTCCGTGCTAACCCTGAAGACGACTACAATTTCCGCACATTGGCAGCTGCGAGCTTAGAAATTAAGTTCACTGCTAACGATGAGTGTGGTATTGCAGTTAGCTCTATCTAACCAAGCGGGGCGGCTTACATAGCGCCCCAATTATAATCTGGAGAAGAAAATGAAACTTTCATTATTAGTTAAAAGTAAAAAAATCGAAGGCAAGAAAGCTGGCGATGTAATTAAGGTTGACGGAGTTGGTGATAACGGCGATCAAATTCCGGCAAAGTATGTAAATCTTGTTGAGATTCTGAAGGTTGCTAATAAGCCAGAACCTAAAACAAAGCCAGAACCTAAATCTGAAGAATCAGATGATTCTGAAAAGAAAGAGCCTGAGTTAAGCGAAAAGAAACTAGAAGGCTCAACCCCTTCGAAAAAGGCATAGCATTAATCGTGCCAACTTATTAAAAGGTGCTTTATAGCGCCTTTTTTTATGGCTATAATGTAGGAAATTAACGAGGTTTTAAAATGTCTATAGAAAGATTTGTATTCGAAGGTGACAATAAGTTCATCACAATTACTGGTGGCGTTGATACTGCCGAACTGTTGAATATGTCTGGGGAAGTTAAAGAGCATCACATTGCTATTCGATTTAAAGATGGCTCAGGTGATGACGTGCAGCCAACTGCTGGTACTGTTCGTTTTCAAGCGTCACAATTCCGCGACCCATATTATGACGAAGTTCAAGACGGCTTTTTTAATGCTGCTGATGTGAATGATTCTTCAAGAGTTCGCCCCACCGTTGGCGGCCCTCTTCGAGCGTTTAAAGTGACACTAGACAGCGTTGTTGGCGCTACTACTGCAATCGTTAAAATCACGAGCTTTTAATTATGGCTAAATTACCCACTATTGAGCAGATGAAATTCAGGAGATACCCGCCCTTAAAAAGCGGGCCTCCTATTTTATGGCCTACTAAGCGCTACTTCCGCCGAAACGAAGGCACGACTGATTACGCGACTATTCCAGAGGTTACACTTACTGGGGATTTTGTTATTGAGTTTGATATCCTAACAAGTTCGACAGTGGACTTTCAGACAGTATTCAGTAACTCTTCCCAGCCAAATGAGCTAGGTTGTGACATTCAATCTAACGGCTCTATAAGGGTATTTAACTTTAATGCAACAGGTGACTTACAGCCCACACTCGTGTCTTCTGCGGGATGGAATGATGGGAAGTTGCATAAAGTATTAATATCTCTTGTCGGCGGAATCCCCTCCATATCTATTGATGGCGCTGTAACAACAGGGTCACAATGGACTACATATAACGGGGCAAAGGTTAACACCCTACAAAAAAGAGCGTCTCTAGGTAGAGAGTTTTCAGGCATCCTAGCAAACCTAAAAATCTACGACAACGGCACACTGGTTCGAGACTATCCGCTTGATGATAATTCGGACACAATCCGCGACAAAGCTAATGGTCAAAACGGCACAATAATAAACGGCAACGCTTCAGACTGGGGATTGTTTGATAAGCAGGCTAATGGGGACTGGAAAGGCAATGGATTGTCGGTTCCGCCTTGGGATTCAGTTGATCAAATATTGGTGACAGCATGATAAAAACACATTCAATCGTATCAGAAGCGTGCGAACTAAGACCGCATCACATTGGAATGCCAGTGACGTATAAAGGCGTTACAGGCTATCTAATACGCTACATAACAGCGTGTGAGCATAACCTGCTGAGTCTATCGCTAGATGAAGTCAGAGAGTGCTTGGCAGCTAATGCGCCTGCTGATACTGATATTTAGCCTTACTGGGTGCGTCTCTTTGTCGCTTGATGAGGAGGCGCACCGATTGGCTTTATGGAATTTTAGTTATCAGGCAGACATAGCTGACGAGTGGAAGGTGTACGACCGAATTGACCAACCGTTTTCTGGCGATTGTGAAGATTTCAGCCTAAGTCTGCAGAAGCAAATAGGCGGCGATGTCTGGTATGTTTTATTGCATGATGGAACCGCCCACGCTGCGCTAGTAAAGAATAAAATGGTCTACGACAGCCTATTTAAGCGCCCAGTAGCACAAGATGAATACAAAGGAACTTTCCTTTATATAATGAATTAAGGATTAATATGGCAACTTTCCCGCTAGCACACAGGCCATTCAAGGGCGACTCGACAGCGTACAATGATGGGCGGCGCTTTCGTGTATTTTACGATTTCTCTGTGTCTACGCTTCCAGTTGTGTTGAAATTTGCAATAACTAAAAACCTTGACTTAACCATGGCTAGCCAAACAGTATACGAGGGCTGGTTGCGCTATCGTGTATTCATTGGCGGCACTGAGGGCGGCACTTTTACGCCTATTGCTCAGTCTAGAGTTAATAATAAAATCGGCATACCGACTGGCATTGATAGTGGCATGACTGTATCGGCTGGCGGTACGCTTGATTTAACTGGTGCTACACTGACCGATATTATTTATCTAAAAACGATTGGCTCAAGTAATCAGTCTTCTACAGTGTCAGGTGAAGTTTCCAGCGTTCGGGGATTCCCGCCAACTGTGGCTTATGTTGTTATTGATCAGATACCGGGTGGCAATAATCCGCCGAAAGGCATTTTAAAATACGAATGGGAAGTTGAATGATTGGGGATAGAAAAGTAAAGGCGCTTAAGCAGTCGTTGAGCTGCTTGATGGGCATTGGTTTGATGTATGCCTCAGGCACCGCTTGCGGCTTAGACTTGGACGCTACAGTATTTAGCGCCCTATCTGTGGCCGTTGGAGTTGTGACGGGTTCTTTTAACTGGGCGAATTCTTCGGAGCACCGCAAATAACGCCATCCTTTGCAAAATAGAGGTCATACAGTGCGGCAGTATTGCCAATGGCCTCTATATCCTCAATGCACTGCGGATTGTCGCAAATACCTTCTAAAAATATCGGCCCTAGAAAATCCTCTGTTTGCGGTGTGAATTGGTCTTTGTATGTCATTTCTTCATCTCCCTTAGTCGTGCAAATCGTTCTGATGATTCAGCATTAATTGATATTTCAACGCGAACCTTCTTATCTGATTTTTTATTGTTTGGTGTTGCGCAGTGACTCATCACATACTTGTCGTGGGTTTCACCGTGTACAGCTGTATAGATGCCGCCACCTTTCGCAAGATACTCAGCCATTTTATCAGGCAAAGATTCCGCTACTTCGCGTTTTTGCTTAAGTTCGGCTTCTGAATAAATCGCATAGGGCATTTCTTCTGAGAAGTGGTTCATTTACTGTCCTTATCTTTTGGCGGCTCAGGTAGTGGCATCCAGTGGGTTATTTGACAACCCTTTCCATTTAGTGAAACTTCTGGTTTTTTATACTTTGAACAATAACCAGAAAGAAAGCTAATAATCACCCCATCTCTTTTCGTATTAAATATATACCTTCCTTCTTCTGGAAGCTCACCCTCAACACTAATCCAATTACTCATTATTTCATCTCCTAATCAATTTCAAACCACAATACGCGATTCTTTTACATTGTCAATACCCACCAAAGCATTTAGAATAGATTTAATTTACAGCAATAATCGTGCCACATGGAGTATTCGTGACAGACCCTATCAGAAAGCTTGAGGAAGACATGACAGAAATGAAATCGGCAATAAGTGTTTTCACTGGTCTCGGTGAGAAGATCGACTCATTAATTCAGCACATGATTCTTGCTCAAGAACGACATACAAACCAAGAAAAAATCGATGCGCGACAAGATAAGCGCCTTGATCAGCATGACAAACAAATTCACTCAATCGAGCTAAACCAGAATACCAACTCGCTGAAAATCGACAGTATCTGGTCTATTGCTTTAAAAGTTGCTGGCGGTGTTGCTCTGGCTGGAACACTAATTTATCTAGGACTTAAATAATGGCTGTTACAATCACCCTCTCAGACGTTCGCGCTGAATATCCCAATACGCAAGCAAGCGATGTGATGCTTACCGCATTTATTGCAACTGTTGACACCGCCGATTCTTGCCTTGATGCTAATGGCGTTTCTGATGCCGTACAAACCGCTCTCAAGCTGCTAGGTGTTGGCGTCATTATAGAGTCGACCTATGGCACTGTATCAAGCGAAACATCCGCCAACGGCTCTAGTGTGAGCTATAAAGACGGCTCACAAGGGTTGCTGTCACAATTAAAAGCTATCGATACTTACGGCTGCCTAACTTCTGTTATTAAATCAAATGAGCCTGATATTTACTTCGGCGCAGGTGGTCAATAATGAGTCGCGTATCGAGTCGATTTCAAACAAATACGCTGACGGTCTGGCCTGTTACTGCTGAGTCTGACGGCTATTCTGAGACTACCTATGGCGCACCCTTCACTGTCGGTTGTGAGTATGACCAGAAGCCTAAAGTAATGAAGGACGATAGTGGTAATGAGTTTGTACCTGAATTCACCTATTATGTGACGGCCACGCTTGGGCAAATTGAGCGAGATTGGTTTTGTGTGCTGGGTTCTTTTACTGACTTAACACCAACTGCCAGCGCTAAACGAATTCGAGCCGTTCGTGCACAGCAAAACATTGGCCGACTAGGTGGTGATGATATTACGGTGCTTGTGTAATGCCAGTTAAAGGGATTGATCAGGTTAATAGGCGTATTAAGTCTACACTTGAAAATATTGACAGCGTAGTGACTCGAAAGGTGATAACCGAAGTTTTAATGACTGGTCAAAATCACGCTGTAATACTAACTCCTGTTGATACATCAAACCTGATTAATAGCCGCTTTCTGCAAATAAAAAATGTAGGGTATGGATTTACTGGTCAAGCTGGCTATACCGCAAACTATGCAAAGTTCGTACACGATGGTGGCCCTAAAAACTGGCAGAAAATAGGCGCAGAAGATCAATTCTTATACAAAGGCTTCGAAGAAAACATGCCAGAACTAAGACAAATAATTATTGACGGGTACAAAATATGACACAAATCGCAGTATCTAGACAGGTTCGGATGATTATTGATGACTCTAGTATTGATACGACTGGCTGGAAATATCAATTGGATTTATGGAAAGACGATGGCTCTAGCCGCGTGTTATTTATTCGAGGCACAGGCGGAGGTAGCAACTCCATCTACGTTGAAGGACAGCCAGTTGAGATAATGGCAATCGGTAATAGCACTGATAACGTGGCTAAACCAATGGGGCTAATTCAAGAGCTAAAGTCTCTGCTAATCGCCTACCCGAAAAATACAGCAATTAACGTGCCAATATATCATTTCGATTTGATGGGCGGTATAATGACGACACAAACTAAAGACGGGCGACCTATGTGCATACTCAATGCCATCGCCGAAACTGATAGAAATGAGGTAGTTTAAAATGAGTGATACTTTCGCTGGTAAAGACACGGTATTAGAGTTTGGCTATGGCGCTGCCGCTAGTACTTTTTTAGTCGCTGGGCGCTGTACGTCTAAAGCACTGAATACAACTATGGATAGCATCGACGTTACTGCTGATGACTCCCCAAACAATATGCGCGAATTCCTAGAGACGTTTATTGGTCAAACAATCAACTTTGCTGTATATACAGGTAAAGATGTTGCGCGCGCTGCTAATATTGATGCGCTTGAGTTGTTCTTGAATGACCCAAGCACACAAACAAAAGCAGACCGTACACTGACTGTTCGACTTACTCGCCCAGTATCCGCCGCTGTGCCAACTAATCGCGAGTATGTTATGGACGTTTTGCCGTCTAGCTGGAATATTGACATGCCGTCTGATGGCGCTGTAACCATCACTATTGATGGCAACACCACCTCTGCTGTAGTAATCACAGATACGGTTATCGTTTAATAATGGCCAGACTCGCTAGTGGAGAGATAGCGATTATTGACGAGGGCAAGCGTTTTACGTTTCGCCCCTCGTTTCGTTCGCTGGATTTATTACACAATGACCATAATGTTTTCGAGTTGTGGAATGATTTACAACACGAAAACAAAGAGCGTCAATTATTCTGTGCACAGACAATCTTTGAATACTTTCTGATTGATCGGCACGTTGACGAATTAACGCCACTTATGGGCGCATACACTCAACTAGAAGATGATGAGGGCGAGATAGAACTAATCTGGCAAGATGGCACGATGCCACAGGCTGATCAAACTATCATTGCATTTTCATTATTGAAGAACGCCATTCAAGGCAAAGCATCGGTAAAAGCTGCTAAAAAGTCAGAAGAAAACCACGGCGCAGAGATTGAGCTGTTTAATGTTATGGATTACGTCTGGTCTGCTCAAAAGAATTTGAATTTGTCACTGGATGAGGCGTGGTCATTGACTATGCACGAATTCATGAGCGGTATGAAAAATCATCATCCTGATTCGTTTGTTGATTACGATGAAGAAGATGCAAAAGTTGAAGCGCTACTAAAAAGAACGGGTAAAGCATGAGTGAAAATGTCGGTAGTATTTATTACGAGGTAGACGCGAAGACTGACGGGCTGTTAAAGGCTCAGCAAGACGCTGGTAATATTACAAAGAAAATAGCGAATTCCTTGGGGCTTGTTGAAACCTCAACTAAGGGCATGAGCGCAGAGTTCAAGCGCGTTAAAGCTGCTACTGACCCCGCGTTCGCTTCTCTTGTGAAAATGGAAAAAGAAATTTCCGTTATCACCACTGAATTCAACGAGGGCCGAATCAGTGGTGAGCAGTATAGAAAAACTATTGATGCGCTGACTGGAAAACTTGGCGTTACTGCAAAATCTACAACCCCGCTACAAAAAGGATTAGATACCACTACTGTTAAGACTAATAAAATGTCTAACAGTATTCGCCAAGCATCCATGCAGCTCTCGCAAGTAGCGCAGCAAGGATCGGTCACGGGTAATTACCTGCAAGCGTTAGCTATTCAGCTTCCCGATCTAGCGTTAGGTTTTGGCACTATTGGTATTATTGCGGGTGCGTTGGCTGGCTCGCTTGCAATTCCACTTTATAATGCAATTGTCGGAGTTGATGAGAGAACTAAAGAATACAACAAAACAATTCAAGACACTATCGCAGGTCTAAAATCAGTACGACTTGAGGCCGTTCAGGGTGCTATTGAAGAGCTAGATAGACAAATAGAAAAGGCTACCAATAGAAATGAAGAGTTAAAAAAATCCCTATCAGAACCTATAGTAGCATCAAAAAACAATGGAATTTTTGGCGACGATACAGCGATACAGCAGGCTAATCAATTTAGACTTGCTAAAGAGCAAAAAAAATTAAACAAAGAGCTTATAGTTAATGAAGAGGCTCTGATAGATTTAAAAAGACAACGCTCGAAAATTGAAGGTGAAAAGACTCCTGAACAAGAGACTGAGTCAAAAGTAAAAGAGGCGTTAAAGCTAGAAATAGAAGACCGCCAAAAAGCCGCAGCCAGAATAATCGAGCAAACAAGAAAACAATTTCAAGACGAGCAAACACTAGCTGATGAGCAGTTAGAAATGCGCCTTACTGCCATTGATGACGCTCAGATTTCTATTGCTGAAAAGAATCAGGCAATAGAAGAAGCCAAGGCTTTGCACGTTCAAAAACTTGCAGATATTGACGCAAAACAGACAGCTAACGAAAAATCTGAGGCGATGAAGCGCATACAGGTTCAGCGCATGCAACTGGCTGCCTATACTCAACTGGGCGGAGCTTTAGCTGATGCGGTGGCTGCGGCTGGTGCTGAAAACACAGCTATTGGCAAAGCGTTATTTCTAGCAAACCAAGCGCTTGCAGTGGCTAATATTATCGTTAGCACTAACGCAAACGCGGCAGCGGCCCCCGGCGGTGTTGCTGGCCCAGTTGGCGCGGCTATTACATCGGCTGGTTATGCAACAGCAGCGGTAACAGCAGGCATTGCAGTTGGTCAAACATTCTCAGGTCGTCAAACGGGCGGGCCTACAGAAGCTGGAACGCCGTATAGAGTTGGTGAATCTGGCCCTGAATTATTCACTAGCGGCGGTCGTCAATTCCTAATCGGTGGCGAGAAAGGCAATGTAACGCCAAACAATCAATTGGGCGGCGGAATGTCAGCGCCTCAAGTTAATGTCAACGTGGTGAACAACACAGCTTCAAATGTCAGCGTCTCTCAAGAGCAAGACGGAAACAATGTAACCATTCAAATGCTAGTTGCTGATTTCGCAGAAGGCGGCCCAGTATCACGCGCCATGTCAAATAGCTATAGCACAAAAAGGAAAACAACATAATGGCAGTCGATTACCCTAGCCAGTTTAGACTGGCTATTCAACAAGGCAAAAAGCGCGAGGTGGCAAAGCAGTTTAAAAATGTCGAGCCGTTAGTGGGTAAAATGTATACCGAGCGTTTTACTGATGAATCGCCCGTCATTTGGGATTTTGATTTAATTTTTCCAAGGTTTCAGGCCAAGCTATTTGATGCGTGGTTTAAAGTCACTGCTGATGAGGGCAATGAAGAAGTTAATATGCCGATTAAAACAGAAAGCGGCCTAGTTACTCACACGGTAAGATTCTTTGAGATTCCACAAGCACGAGAAGAAGGCGAAACATGGCGCTATTCCTGTGCCGTTCAAGCCTCATCTATTTAGGAATTAACATGGCGGTCGATTATCCAGCGCACTTAAGGCTTGCAATACAGCAAGGCAAGAAGCGAACAATATCAAAAACATTTATGAATACCAGCCCATTAGATGGCTTGATGTATTCTCAGCGACTAACAGATCAAGCCCCTGTAATTTGGGACTTTAATCTTATTTTTAATTCTGCTGACGCTGCTGATTTTAGCGACTGGCTTCTTAATGATACCGACTCAGGCAATGAGGCTGTAAATATGCCGATTAAAACTGAGCAGGGTATCGTTATTCATGAAGTGCGTTTTATTGATATTCCGCAACCTCGCGAAGTTGGCGACACTTGGCGCTATTCATGCTCAGTGCAGGCCGCTGCAATTGTTCGCCCTGAAGATGTTGAAGTTCTTTCTGACTTAGCTATCGCTGGATACACTGAGCTTGATATGTCGCTAATCGATCAAGCAATTAACGAAGGCTGGCCGGAGGCATAATGGCAGAAGTTAATAATGACATCCGACAATTTCACGCAACAAAACGCAATGAAATTCGATATATAACAATCGAAATTAACCATCCTGATATAACCACGCGCAGATTTGTTCGTGATCAAGTGACGGCCAAAACCTTTACTATTGACGGCGGCCAAATGACATTCGAGCCGCTTAATTTTGAAGTGCCAAGACCTAGCCAGCGTGAGCAAGAACAAAGCTCAATTACTGTTAAACTTGGCAGACTTGGTTCTGAATTCTTAGCAGAGATTAAGAAAATAACCGCTTTCGGATGGATGCAGCAAGGCGAATTGATCTATCGTGAAATCTACCCGACTGGCGAAGTTAAAGAGTTTGAATTCTCAATTTCTGACGTGAGAATATCTACCCAATCTGTTAATATTATAGCTAGTGATGATAATCCGATTAATTATCGAGTGTCTAAAGTTTACACGATTGGGCAATTCCCTGGACTAGAAACGGTATGAATGAGAAAGACTGGATTGAAGAAGTCAGCGGCAAGAGTTGGGAAGATAGAGCGGTTGGCCCTGATACTTATGATTGTTGGGGCTTAGTTGTTGATTTCTATCGTCGAGTAAAGGGCTTTGAGATTGAAAATATCGCTGGATATGTAAAC